>ENA-OQNL01000083-OQNL01000083.1-human-gut-metagenome-genome-assembly--contig:-NODE-83-length-14387-cov-2.557083_pt1 | contig 14387 bp, 24 predicted proteins | sample MGYA00242631_ERZ504884 | MGnify/ENA primary metagenome ERZ504884 (study PRJEB26092, sample SAMD00036395) | human gut metagenome | host: Homo sapiens | study: EMG produced TPA metagenomics assembly of...
TTATATCGGCAGAAATATCAAGGTATTTCAGCTCTGATATTCAGATAAGTTATAATACTAGAAAGCGTATTTAATCCTCAAATGCGTTCTCCGCTATGTATGGTTTTGGAGAACTTCAATGAAAAAAGGTTTCTGTAAGTACTATCATGAGGCAACTAATATGGAATATTTATACGACCCAACTACCAAACTCTGTTTTTCATTTTTTTGCAGATGAAAGAGATGAGAGTTTGCTGGAAGTATATGGTCTTAGTTCATGGGCTTCTAATTTAGTAGAAAAACAGATTTCAATAGCAACATTAGCAAATCTATACACAATTATAGGATTGTAATTTTGAAGTCTGGTATTTATATTAATATAATCTATTTTAATACATGGTACATTATTTTAAACAATCTTGCTTATTAATGCTTTGGGCATTATTTTTAGTAAACATAAGTTTTACAAGTTGTGATGATAAAAATCCAGAGGTACAAATAGGAGAACTTACTCCCCAAAAACTATATCAAACCTCATGGCGTGGTACAGGTCGTTGTGATGCTTGGGTAGTTCCCAATATGGGAGTAGGTATGCAATTTATAGATACTCAATCGGGGAAAGTAAATTGGGAAAGTTACGATGAAATTGATATTACTTACAAAATAGAAGGAAAATATATCATATTTAATAGCAATGCTTTATATTTAGGTGGTGCTCCTTGGGTTATTAAAAGCTATACCCAAAAACATATAACTCTTATACAAAATGAAGCAAGTCCAGATAAAGAGAAAGTAGCTATAATAGAATTAGATAGGATAGATTGATTTCGATTGTATTGTTAAAAGGTATGTATTTGGATGCTCTCTTTTCATATTATAAGTATTTGTTATTATACTGGTATCATTTTTATGAAATGGACATAGGGAAAAGAAGATTCTCGTGTTGCTCTTTCTGGGTTTCGGGGAGTGAAGGATATTAATCACATATTCATATTATTTATATATAATATGGCATTTTGTCCTTCTTCTTTTTCCCTATAGTTTTATGGTATCAATTCTTTGTGTCCGGCTTCCAGCAGCTTTTTGTATTTGGTATCAAAAAGGAGTTCTTCAGGGTGTACCAGGGACGATAATTCGGTATCATTTCATCATGCTATATACGCCCATCAGTGCCAGAACTCCAAAAGAATAGGTATCACAAATTCTTTAAAGTAATATTGGAAAATAAAAGAGAGTATTTTGTACTCTCTTTTATTTTATTAGGGCTGTAATAAATTGATGGCTTTTTGAAGATTAGCTTCTAGCTCTTTTTTAGCGTTTGACATAGCATCCTCATAGTTTTTTTCTGATTGTCTTATAATTTCTATTATAACAGAATTATAATTGGCTTTTTGCGCTTCATCTTCTTCTGTATTAGAAATCAGATAAAACTTTTCACTAAATATTAAATCTATAAAAACATAGTTAGAATAAAAATTCAGCACTTGAAATAAAAGTTTTAGGCTGCCCCCTTTTCCTAGTTCAAGATTTGAAATCGCATTTTGTTTACAGTTCAGCTGTTCTGCTAATTGAGCTTGGGAATATCCTATATGCTCTCGGATTTGCTTTAACCTTGTGCCTAAAATTGGTAATGTAATGTTATACATATTGTTCTATTACTGTTTCTACTTCGTCGTATATTCTCTTAAAGTTTTTTTGCAGTAATTTCTCTCTATTATCTGCTGTCCCAAAGTTATATACTTTTGGCAGTTCTTTGTAGGCTTCTTCTTCTTTCTTAATTTTTTTTAAATCTAAATTGGTTTTGCAATGGTACATCGCTGTTGGAAAATTATCTTCTTGTCCAAAATCTAATGCAACTTGCCCTACTAATGTACCAGCTTGTAATGAAGATATTTTGGATGCCGGGATAACAAAATCCATTTGTTCATTCATATTAATTGTTGTTTCGTTTCTTCTGATAGTAACACCTTCTTTTACTTGCTTAACTTTTCCAAATAGTTTTTGTAGCCAATCTAAAGTTTCAGGAGCTTTAGCTTGCCCGGATAAAGTGTTACCTATAATAGAAGTTATAGTTTTTGCGGTAGCTTTGCCGTATTGTTCTTCTAATTGCGGTAGTTCCTGTAATCCCAAACAAATTGAAACCTTATTGCTACGTGCAGTAGAAAGTAGTGTTGCAAGTTGATAAAAATATAATGTGGGACATTCATCTACTATGATTGAAGTAGGGTAGTTACCTTTTGTATTGACAAGTCTAGTTAATCGGTTAATGATAAGTGCATTTAAAGCACTATTCATGCTTTGTGTTTTAGGGTTATTTGCAATGATAAGATAACTAGGGTCTTTTTTATCTGATACTTTTAAATTGAAATCATTGCCACTAAATACCCAAAAAGATTCTTTAGTAGCCAGTCTTGATAACTGTACTTTTAGACTTGCCATCTGTCCTTCTAATTGGTCCACTGCTCCTGATTTATATGCAGCTTCAAATGGGGAAACTAGTGATTTTAATTCAGGTTCGGAAAAGAGGACTTTAAAAAGTACGTCATATTCTTGATTAAGGAAAGCCAGTACATGCGGTAAATCTGAATATTTGCCATTCTCGTATCTAGACCAAAAATAAATAGAAGCTGCTAACAAGTTTACTGCTGATGTTTTAAAAAAATCGCTATTACCTCCACTTCCTTTGTCGCCTTTTTGTAAACTCTCATATAATGCTTCTGCCGTTTCTGTTGCATCTGCTAGGATTTCTATATATTCTCGTTTCAATGGGTTTATTCTTCTACTATATTCAATATCAGAAAAATTAATGACATTGAACTTGAAATTACTTGGTATTTTTCCTAATTGCTTGTTCTTTTGATAATTATAATATGCAATTTTGGCAAGTTCAGGAAATTTGAAGTCGTAAACAACTTCTGCAAATCCTTTAGCTGAATGTTGTCTTATAAAAGAATTTATAACAGAAAAAGATTTACCACTTCCAGGCGTTCCTATTACGAAAGTTCCACGAAAACAGTTACATATATTCAGCCACCCATTATGCCACTTTCTATTGTAGAAAAACTTCATCGGAATATTGACAGAGAATTCTGTTTCTACCTTGTCTTTAGATTGTTCAAAGCTTTCATTCTCTATATTAAATCTATCTTTCATAAAGTTTGATTTAATACGTTTGGAAATGTTATCTAGAGCTGAATTTATTAATGTCGCTCCAATTATTGATAGTATAATGTAAGCTATATTATACCATTCTAAACTAGTTTCTCCTTTTTCTTTAAAGAAAAGAAAGCATATACTTCCAAAGAACATTATGAATCCAAAGATTAAAGGAAAAATGATTTGTTTAGTCGGGTCTAATTCTAAATCCTTTTTTGAACGTGTTCCAATGCAAGTAACCATTATAATAAAGAATGTAAATAGTTTACTATAAAGAATATTAGAATAGATAGGAATTTTTGCCATTTTTGATAATAAGGGCATAATTTGTTCACTAAAGGGAAAATGAACAAATAGTAGAATCTCTATGCAAACAGTTATATAAATGAATGCTTGCATGAATCCATATAGTTTTTGTAATTCTTTGCTTTCTTCCATGATTTAATCGGGTATTTTAACTTTTTCAGGTTCCTCACATTGAAAAGCCTTGAAATCTTCTATAGCTAATTTCAAGTCTTCTAAAAAATTGCTATTGCAACCTTTTTCTACTGCTATCTGGTAATATGCTTCCATTGCTTGGACGGAACAAATATCTGTTCCGCATATTACAAAAGCTGGAATGTCTTCTAATAGGCACTTGTGTAATAATCTTTTTTGGTCTTTCATTTTATTAATTCAAATGAAAATACCACTCTTTTATGCAGTGAGAGTGGTATTGGTTTTTATTTTTTGGTATCATAATAATGTTCTCTTATCGTCCATGCCGGGCAGAACCCGGAAAAGTACGGTATCAAATACCTTCCCGGTTTCTCTCCAGTGCAGGCAGAAAAGGTATCAATTCTACTGGTAATTTTCCTGTCCGAATATATGTTGAACCATTGCATAATTTTCACCACTGTTAGACTTATGCAGCTTATCATCAATAAAAATTTTTACTTCGACTGTCTTAGGTAGCTGTAAATTTTCAAGGTTTTCTTCATCTTTAGGTATAGGGTAGGCAGATAGCCATAAATATGTTCCTTGTTTGGCTTCTTGCTCAAATGTGAATGGACTTTCTACAATAGTTTCTTTGGCAGCTTCTTCGGGAGCTTCGGAAGAAATATCTACTCCTACTGTATAATGTATTAGAAGTTTGAAATTTTCTGGGTCGCTTACGGTAGCTTCATAACGTACTTTTCCTGTATCTCCTGTAGGTGGAGTATCAGGGTCGTTGTTATCGTCTTTATTGCATCCAGACAACATAAGGCTTAAACCAATCATTACTAATGATAAATACTTTTTCATATTGTTTCTTTTAAATAGTTGATAATTCAATGTGTATCGTTCCATTTGCAGCATTATATGCTACTTCCTCAATATTGGTGAACCGTCTTATTGATTCTTTCCATTCTTCTGTTTGTGGATTGTGGTAATATTCTTCTTCTAATAGACTTATCAAATTATTTATTTGTTTGTCAGATAGATAAATCTTTTCTCCAACCCTTGGAACTACAGGTAATTGGATTGGTATAGAAATATTGTTCACACCATCTATAGGAATATGGATGTTTATTTCTATCATAGCCATTTCATGTTTAGTATATTTTTGGACGGCTTAAATTTAACAACTTCCTTTTCTGGAACTTCTACAGGTTCTCCAGTTGCCGGATTTCTAGCTATCCGAGCTGGCTGAATAATCTTTTTGAAAGTACCAAAATCTTTTATAGAAACATCTTTTTCTCTTAGATTTTGAGATAATTCTTTGAAAAAACTATCAATTATTTCTGCTACTTCTTTTGTTGGTTTATTTGCCTTTTTCAGCAACCATTTTGATTAAATCAGTCTTATTCATTTGCATATCAATAATATTTAATTACTTAAATCACTTAAACAAATTTCAGGAATAATTTGGGTATAGTCTTCTGTATCTGGTCTATAATGTATTGATTCAACTATATTGACCTCACAGATAACATCATATACCCATGCTTTAAAAATTCCCTTCTAAATCATCTTCACCATCATTGAATTTATTAAAATCACTTTTAGCTTCATCTGTTAGATATTCTAATAAATTTTGATAGGTAAATTCATTCTGAAACATTATAATGTGAGGTGAAATTTCTTCGCCTATCCTTGGAAGATGCGGAAAATTCCAATCACCCTTTACCTTCATTCCTCTCTCTTTAAAAAAATGGCTATAAATTATAAATTCTATTTTCATATTAGTTTTATTTTAAAATCATCGTTCAGTACAAGCTTTCTTTCCATCGGTTGCCCGTTTTTATCATGAAATCCAGTTAACACAGGTGTTTCTTTTTTCTCGCAAAGTTCTATTGCTTCTTCGGGAGTTATAGAACGTCCTGACATTTCACGCCAAATGACAAAATCACATTTTATGGCTTCATTTCTATAGTTGGAACAATTATAGGCTTTTTTGTTTATATATAAGTTTCCTCCACACTTAGGACACTTACACAATGTATTGTCAAAAGAAATATCTAAGTTCTCTGTTAGAACCAGCCGTGAAGAAAAATCATTTCCTTCTCTTGATTTAAATCCAGTCATAAACGGTGTTTTTTTTCCTCTGGCAAGTATTTCTGCTGCTTCCAATGGTATTTCTCTTTGTGCAATAGTTTTGGGTATATAGAGGTTACAAACTCTGTTGTTGTCCTTGTCCTTTTGTGAATACCCTTTACAAGCATATCCATTTAGTAAAATTTCAATTTCTCTACCACACACAGGACACGGAGTTTCTAATACTTCATTTACGAAAGAAGGAATAACGATTCCATTTTCGATAGTCAGATATGCAGAAAAAGGAACTCCTTTTTTATTATGGAAGTCATGAAATATATCTGTTTTCCCTGTTGTTATTAATTGCCTGGCTATTTCTTCTGTAATCTCTTTTCCCCAATATGAATGATAAATATTAAATGTACATTTGTCATTCATGTTTTTGAAGTAATTACAGGAATATCCTAAACTGCCTTTCATTATGTGTCCTTTCTGGCAAATAGGGCATAAGCCTAAATCTTTGATTGTATCATTATCCATTTAATATCCTCCTTTACTAATCCATTTAATACCGTTTAAAATATTATCTACTTTTTGTTTCCCACTATTTACATATTTAAATTGTCCGGGTACAAGTGTTTTTAGTACTCCAGCCCTTTTAGCGGATTTCATTTGTCGGCATACAGCGTATGCAAGTCCTCGCATTCGTCTAAGTTCATTGACCACATGAATACATAAATCTATCCTTTGCTTATTATCCATAAGATTTTTTTCACCGCCTTGCAATGCTATATTGTTTATGTATATCATTAAATCTACACTTCGACTGATAAGCTCATACTCTGTTTTTGCAATTATGGTTAATAATTTAGGGTCTCCAACTGCATATTTAGCTGCTTCGGATTGGTATTTAGCTATGTCTCTAGCTAAGGTTGAAGCATAAATAATATCTTTTCCATTTTTCACAACTGCATTAACTGTAGAAAGATAGTTGTATGTCTTCTCCTGTAAGGATTGAATTTGATTCATTTTTTGTTGGATTAAAATTTGAAAGTTGCGGATTTTTGTTTCCTCACTTTGTATGTCTTTCAATACACCTTGTTGCTCCTGATGGGAATAAACCAATGTTCCAATCATTACCGGGTCAATGACAATAGATTGTGCTAGTCCTTTTATGTTGCCTAACAGTAACATTAGGGAAAAAAATAAAAGCACTCTTTTCATATCATTATCTGTTTGTAAATTCATATATTCCTTTTTTCTTTTTTGTTCTTCTACTCTATTTCTGATGGTTTGAATTATATCACTATTAGCTTTAAGACCATTCATCAGTAGTTCTGGTGTTGATTTATCGCCAGAATAAATGTAGATATTGGTGTTGTTTATTAAAGACTGGATAAAACTTTGCTTTTCTTCATAATCATATACACGATATAATTCTATGTAGTTAATCCTTTTTGAAAGCACTCCTTGATATATTTTTATTTGCTCTCTAGTTATAATCCATTTTGTACAAAGTAACATTGAAATATATCTGTAGAAAATTATAAATATCAACAATACTAATATCGTTCCACTGATAAATTTTAATAATTCATGTTCTCTTATATATTTACTAAAAATGAATACGAAAATCGCTAATGTGATTAAAAGGAAATTCTTCATTAACCAATATCGGAATTTAGGCTTTAATATAATATCATCAGAAGCTATGTTTGTTCCATCATTCATAACTTAATACTTTTTTTTTGTTCATGTTGTTTCATTAGAATTTCATTGAAATCTTTTGCTTTTTCTGCTTTATGAGAAATCATAGGAGCTATTATTTTGCTTTTTTCCCTAAAACTTTCTAGTGAAACGTCATTTTTGTTAATAGTGAATTCTCTACCCTTAGTTTTAAACAGCACATCATCTTTATTTTCTTTTATTGTCATTTCTGTATTACTAATGATTCCAGACACTTTAATGTCATACAAATTACCGTTTAAATCATTATCAAAACAGGTATGTACTTTAGCTTGTGGGTATCGCAATAAAGTGTTTTTTATTTGATTAACTGAAATGTACCCTCCTACACTACAAAAAACACTTTCTTCTAATTTGATTTTGTTAGCATTGAGCTGATAGAAGCTCATAGCATCTAAAGCGGATTCTGCAAAGTATATATGTTTTGCCATTTGGGGGTGTGGGCAAAAATCAGCAATCCAAAGCGAGTTACTTTTATCACCTCCGGCAGCCATTCCTTTGAATCCATAGTTTCTTAATTCGTAATTTGTTACTTTGTTGTCTTTATCTTTTGGATTAATATAGGGAAAACCTATATTATAATAATTGCCGTTTCCTTGTAAGTCTTTAACCCTTGTGATAAATGGTAGAAACTTTTCTACGACTTGATGATTTATATTTCTTTCATTTGTGAGAAATCTTAAATCAGCGAGTGTAGTAGGAAATTCTTTATATCTATCTCTGTCAAAAGATTTGTTTTCTGCTTTTACAACTTTGAATGCTTCATATTTAGGACTATAAGGCTCATTTGCGTAATGTCCTAAAATCATATTGATTCGCACAAATGTATTTTGATGTTGGAATTGTGGGAAGTCGTTAATATGATTTTTGATGAACTGAATTAAATCTCCACCTTTATAATTCCTATCATAGTAGTGTTCTTGTACACTATGAGGTATTCTTAGATGATGATTTCATCCAACTTGTTAACCTGCTCCGTCTGTTCAGTTTTAAAAACAGGCGAAACCTTTCCTTTGCTAATGTCTTGTTTATATCCTAAATCTTCAAGTATTTGAATGATGGATATTTTAGCCTTATAATCGTCAAATGTTAGCATAATATTATAGTTTCATTGTTGGAGTATCATTATTTTTTCCGTAGGTTCTACCATATCCGAGAATAGATGCTTCTTGCTTCGCTGTTGCTTTAATAGAACTATCTATTTTATCCATTTGGGTAGATATTTGTTCTCCGACAGTTTGTTTAGTAGCTTCCCTAGAGCTGGAATATGTTTTTTCTACTTCCTTGTAAGAAGCATAATCTTTAGAAAGTTTATGTTTCTCTAAAAAGGCAGCCATTTCGGTGGGTTTATCTTTAAAAATTTCATCAATCCCTTTAGCTCCTTTTTGGGCTACAAACTCTAATCTTTCTTTATCAGATATATATCTTTCTTTCCCTATTGTTTGTTCTTTCTTTTTCAGTCGCTTTAATTTCTATAGTATTTTGCATCTTTGATTGATAATCCATTTCTGGCATTCAAATCTAGTTTTACTTTTGCAGCTTTGTTTAGTTCCTCGTTTACAATGGTAATTTCTTTTCCATTTTTGAGATTTTCTTGCTGCATAGGAGTAAGCTCTATTCCTCCAAGTTTTTGGGGAATATGAATGTCTTTTGCTTTTATTGATACTATCTCATTAGTATCTTTGTCACGTTGGTGCAATGTTCTTTCTCCTTTTGAATTAGTCTTTACTACGACATTATCAGCTTTTAGGGCTTTTATTTCATCCTTAGTAAAGGATAAATCATTTTTTATTTCTTGTCGTTTAGGAATGAGCAAGATAGCAATCCCAGCGATTGGGTAAACTACTGTAATAGCTGCGATTGCTAGTTTTCTAGCATTGATACCATCAATTTTTGATGCGTTTACCTTCTTCTTTGAAATCAATTTCGTTGGTTTTTAATTTAGATTTATTTTCAGGTGTATTCTCGGCTGTTATATATTTTAAGAGTTGTTGCTTTCCCCTCAAAATGGAGTTTTCCATTTTCTGTTTTATAAGACACTTTTTCATTGTCTAGAAGTGTTCTATTACCGGGAGTATCTTCAATGGAAAAATTTAGCATACCTGTTTTTTTCCCATTTTTGATGTTTGCAATATCTTCGGGGCTTAAATTTTCCGGTTTAACTCCTACTTCATTAAACTTGTTCCAGTCTATATCAACATATGAACCTTTACCATCTAGGGTTTGGTTTTGTTCATAAGCATATCGATAAAGGTCTTCTCCTTTATATGCAATTTTATTTTCAAGGTCAATGACTGTAAATCCGTCTTTATATCCTTCATTCTTGTTAGTACCTTGTTTTATATCATCCCATTTTATAATTGCAACATTGTGGTTTTCTCGTAAATATTGGCTATATTCTTGGAAATTATTGCTAGCTTGTTCTTTATCAAAGAAACTGATTATTCTTTCTTTAGATTGCTCTAATAAAGATTCTCTATTATCTCCTAAATTGCCAAGTTTAAGTGTATTCAGTGGATAAGTATATGTTTCATTACCTTTGGAAAAGGTAATATCACCATTCCGATATTCTTCTGAATATCCAAGAATTGCTGCTATTGCTCGGAATTGTCCGGCATTTTCATAACTATATTGCAAAGCTTCAAATTTTTTCTTTTCTTCCATTTTATAATTTGAATTTATGTTCTACTTTAGATTGCGATTCATTTCCAAGTGTTGTTTTTTGTCCTTTCATGTATTCTATATATTCATTTCTGTTTTTATCAGTATGAATAGTTCCTATAATTTGTGGGTTATGCCGGTCATAAGCTATTTTCTGTTTCTGCTCGAAGTCTAGGAATTTTATTCCTCTTGGATTATTTAAATCTAATCTTATGGCAATTTTTCTTTGTCAACATTCAAAATTAATTCCTTACCTGATTTTAGAGTTTCCTTTTGTTGCTTATCCAGCTCAACACCTTTTATGTTTGAAGGTATTGAAATACTTTTGATTTTTGTTTTAAGCAATTCGTTTGTTTCAGGGTCTAATTGTACGAGATATTTTTCATTGTTAATAGTTTTTGTTATTATCTCGTTATCTTGAAGTCGTTCTAACTCCTTTGGTTTAAGGTTTATATCATTCATTATTTCTGGTCTGACTGGATGAACTTTAACGCCAGCATTGTTGCTATCTTTCCAGTACAAACTTATTTTCCTTTCATACTTATTTCTTCTCCATTATTATCGTGAAAAGAAAGGTCTAGTAAACTGGTTCTCTTTCCAGATAATAGAGCTGTGATATTTGCCTTATCCAAAGACCATATCTGTTTTTTTGATATTCCTATTAGTTCTAATTCTTTATATGGAATATCATTTTCATTAAAAATAGCTTGCTTTTTATCCATGTAATGTATATTTTTGCTCAAAAGTATAAAAATATCAATATGAAGATAAATTTATCATGTTTTTTACTTATTCATTGTTTTTTTCAGTGAATGGCTACTGTCAGTTTAATACGGTATTACAGAAAAAGGATATTCCTAAAGCGGAACCTGTATTAGCAACGACAGAAAATAAATTGATAGAAGAAAAAGAAAAGGCTGTTGTCGTCAATGATGCTTTGACTACAGAACGACTTGCATACTGGAAGCAAAGAAGGTATTTATCTTTGCCCATTGATTCAATGGTGATAACTTCCCATTATGGTAAAAGAAAAGACCCATTTACTGGAAAAATAGCAAATCATAGAGGGATAGACCTTAAAGGCAACAACGACTATGTTTATTCGATAATGCCGGGAATGGTTGTAAAAACAGGAAAAAATAAAGGGTTGGGCAATTATGTAGAAGTGCGTCATGGTGATTTTACTTCTATCTATGGGCATTTATACAGTGTGCTTGTAAATGCGAAACAAGCTGTTGAAGCTGGGCAACCAATAGGCATTAGTGGAAGTACCGGGCGCAGCACAGGAGAACACTTACATTTTCAAATGGAATACAAAGATAAAACTATAGACCCTAAGCCAATTCTTGATTATATTAATGAGGTAATCAGAACCGTTAAAGGACAAATTTCACAGCAAATAGATAATGAGTTAAGACGCAAATAAATAGAAAAAGAGGATTGGAAAAGCCAGTCCTCTCTTTTTGGAAGAATCAGAAGAAACCTTTTTTTAATCCTTTTTCTTGTCTTTGAACTTTTTCTAGTGAAGATTGAAGTTGTGACAGAGCTTCTTTCATTCCTTTTTTTTACTTCAGGATTCGTTACGGATTCAATAAGCTCTTTTCCTCTTTGAATGTTAGTGTTAAGTATTTCTTTATTCTTCATCTGTTTTGAACGACTTTCATCTATAAAAATAGATGGCATACTTTTGCAACTCCATTCACCATTTACTAGATTGAAATCTTTAATTCTTTCTTTCGCTAAGTAGGTGTGGATAGAAATCTTATCTACAGCCTTATCACTGTATAATTGATTTGCAGATTTCATTAGTCCATTTACGGCTTTGTTATGTGAATCAATATCGGCTAATCGTCCTTGTCCTTTACTTAGTACTTCTTCTTGATACCTGTTGTAAAGTCCTAGTTGGGTAAACTCCTTGGGGGCTGCAATAATATATGCTTCAACTCTAAATCCTGCATCTTTAAATTTTTGTGCTGTCTTTAAAGGTACATCTGGATTTCTCATAGTTCCTTCTATAATAATATTGCATTTCCGTTTAATGGCTTCTTCTATTAGTCTTTCTGTAAAAACGCTAGAAAAAATCTGGGTTTCAATGGGGTATTTAATAGGGTCTTTTATTAGTTCCTTATTGGGGTGAAACTGTCTGTAAAGGTCACCATTAACAGTGAGAAAATCTAAGTTAGGATGGTCTTTCTTTGCAACATTTATAAGAGTGCTTTTTCCGCAAGCTGGTTGTCCACCTAAGATTATAGCAATAGGCTTTTGTGATGATATATTGATGTCCTCAAATAAGCCATCTTTTTTTTGTTCAAAGATGGCTTCTACTTCATAGCGTTGCATAATATGCTTTCAATTTAGGTGCGTAATAGTTTTGTATCTTATCCATGACTGATAAGCGCACATTTTCAGAAACTTCAAACTGCAACAATCCATTTGCTATTTTTTCTTCTGTGTTGAGAACAGAAAGTTCTTTTTGCAGTATTTTTTTCTGTTTTCATCCTTCTCTTCTGATATTTCATCTATCTTCATCATGCGGAGTGTCCCGATAATGTCGAGCGCAACATCCAAGCTCATTTCTTTATTCATGGTTCATTATAGTTTTATGATTTATACTTCAATAGATTCTGTGAATTTTAATAATGGAATAACTTTCACTGTATGAAATGAAAGTTGGTTAAAAAGCTTATGGGTCTTTAGCATTTCAATCGCTGCATCAGCCGTAACAACACCTTGTTCATAAAGCCGGATTGTTGCATATAACTGGTCATTGGCAACGGGTCCCATTATTAAATCATAGCTGTTTTTCCTTTTCCTCTGCGGTTATTAACTACAAACTCCAGCCACTCTTTTGTAGCCCCATCAAATCGAAGGACTGAAAACTCTCTATCAAGAATATTATCGGGGACTTCATAAACTGAAACGACCGCTTTTTTACCATGTTCCCGATTTCTTTTGAGTATTGCCCACTTCTTAGCCTGTTCAAAATTAGTTGTCGTATAGAATCCTTTTCCAAAGTCAGTAGCTTTACGCCCTTTCTGTATATTAGGGGATTTGACGGTAACTGTTGAGCCGTGATATAGTTTCATGCCTTTTTATTGATATAAGTTATTATAGTATCTAATATATACTCTGTATCTTGTGTGTGCAGCATTTCAAAATTTTCATATAGAAATTCAAAAACGCCATGATTGGAAAACAGCAAAAGAGTTTCTTTAGCACTTATATTTTTAGTTTCCCTGTAATTTTCAGCACAAAACATTTGAAAAAGCAATATCTTTGGATTGTCCTTTTGTACTTTCTTCTGTTCTGTTTTCTCTTTTTCTAATGCTTCATAAAGTGATAATGTACTTGAATACCATAGTTTTGTGTTCTCGTCCAATAATGCCTTGTACAAATTGGAAGAATATATATAGTATAACGCATCTTCTAAAGGTAGCGTTTTTCTTTTCATGACTGTATCAACCAATTCTCTCATAACAAATGGGAGCATAGCCGAACCAAGTTCATTTTGATATGTTTGATTAGTTTCCATAACTATTTATTTTCTAATTTTATATAGCTATCTTGCTGATGTCTTTAGCAAAGATAGAGAAAAAACAATCATCATAGACCTATTGTATTGATTAGTTTGTAAATAGGTTCTTTGTATTTCTTTAGATTTTTAATTTGTATAACATACTTATTGATTCCTAACTCATTAAAGATTTCTGCGTACATTTTTATTATGGATTTTCTGTAGTAGATGGTTAATCCTACTATTGCAATGCAAATAAAAATCAAATAGACTAGTTCACTATACGCATAGATTGCTAATACAAAAATTCCACCCATAGCCCATAAAAAGCTACTTAAAAGAAATCTTAAGATATTCATGATTTTGTTTGCTGTTCTTTATACTGGCAGCCAAACCAGCTTTAAAAGTTTATTTATCTCTTTATTTTCAATACTCAAAGATAGTAATTTTCTATAAATGTCGCAAATAATAGGACAATTATTTTTGTTAAAAATGGTTTTAGGTTTATAGACTGCCGAAGTTTTATTTTTCCCTAAAGTTTTTGGTATCATAATAATGTTCTCTTATCGTCCATGCCGGGCAGAACCCGGAAAAGTACGGTATCAAATACCTTCCCGGTTTCTCTCCAGTGCAGGCAGAAAAGGTATCAATTAGATGCAATCCTTTTTGCTGATGGGCGATAGTTCCTGAATGGTGTCGGTATCGTTTCTTTTATGATGCAGCCGTTTTTCTGTATTCAGATATAGAGAGAAACGACACAAAGAACTTTAGGGAAAAGAAGATTCTTCGTGTTGCTCTTTCTGGGAAAGTGGAGTATATTAATCATATATTATAT
>ENA-OQNL01000084-OQNL01000084.1-human-gut-metagenome-genome-assembly--contig:-NODE-84-length-14277-cov-3.357456_pt1 | contig 14277 bp, 17 predicted proteins | sample MGYA00242631_ERZ504884 | MGnify/ENA primary metagenome ERZ504884 (study PRJEB26092, sample SAMD00036395) | human gut metagenome | host: Homo sapiens | study: EMG produced TPA metagenomics assembly of...
AGCGCTTATACTTTGCGGCGGTCTGCAAACGCTGCATGGCACGATCCAGCGCGATCTTGCTCTGGTAATATTCGTGCATGCTCTGCTTATGCTGCAAGCGTTCCTCGGCGCGGATGCGGGCAGCCTCGGCACGGTTCTTGTCGATGTCCTCCGGGTTTTCGGCGCTGTCCACCAGCACCATCACATAGGCGGGGGTCACTTCAGCAATGCCATCGCCCACCAGCACATCCCGGGCCTTGCCGTCCACTACAAAGTGGAGGATGCCCATGTGCAGCGCCACCAGAACCGGGTTATGCCCGGCCTGTACGCCGTAGATGCCATCGCTGATGGGCAGGGTCAGATCCTCGCAGTCACCCTGATAGAACTCGCCGCTGGACGCTGTGATGCTCAGCATGAACTTGTTCATCAGACGGCACCGCCCTTTTCCTCAGCCAGCTTCTTTTCTGCCTTTTCGCGTGCTTCCTCCAGCGTACCTACGTTGAAGAATGCCCACTCCGGCAGGTCGTCGGCCTTGCCGTCCACAATGGCGGCAAAACTGCGCACGGTAATCCTTCAGGGGCACATACTTGCCCTTGAGGCCGGTAAAGTTTTCGGCCACAGCAAAGGGCTGGGACAGGAATTTCTGCAGCTTGCGGGCGCGCATGACGGTCAGCTTGTCGTTCTCGTCCAGCTCGTCCATGCCCAGAATGGCAATGATATCCTGCAGCTCCTGATAGCGCTGCAGAATGGACTGCACCTTGCGGGCCACGCGGTAGTGCTCCTCGCCCACAATGTCCGCTTCCAGAATGCGGGAGGTGGAAGCCAGCGGGTCCACAGCCGGGTAGATGCCCTGCTCCACGATCTTACGGGACAGCACGGTGGTGGCGTCCAGATGGGCAAAAAGTGGTGGCAGGGGCGGGGTCGGTCAGGTCGTCGGCAGGCACATAGACGGCCTGCACCGAGGTGATGGAGCCGTCCTTGGTGGAGGTGATGCGCTCCTGCAGAGCGCCCAATTCGTTAGCCAGCGTGGGCTGGTAGCCCACGGCAGAGGGCATACGGCCCATCAGGGCAGAGACCTCACTGCCAGCCTGCACGAAACGGAAGATGTTATCGATGAACAGCAGCACGTCCTTGTGGGTCTCCTCACGGAAGTACTCTGCCATGGTCAGGCCGGTCTCGGCGACCCGCATACGGGCTCCGGGAGGCTCGTTCATCTGACCAAAGACCAGCGCGGTCTTGTTCAGAACGCCGGAAGCGTTCATCTCGCCCCAGAGGTCACAGCCCTCACGGGAGCGTTCGCCGACACCGGTGAAGATGGAGTAGCCGCCGTGCTCGGTGGCCACGTTATGGATCAGCTCCTGGATCAGCACGGTCTTGCCGACGCCTGCGCCGCCGAACAGACCGATCTTGCCACCCTGCACATACGGGGTCAGCAGATCGATGACCTTGATACCGGTTTCGAACATCTGGGTCTTGGACTCCAGCTGGTCGAATGCCGGCGGGTTACGGTGGATAGGCCAACGTTCGGTAACCTTAACGGTCTCGTCGGCCTTCTTGTTGAGGATGTTGCCGGACACGTCGAATACGTGGCCCTTGGTGACATCGCCAACCGGCACGGAGATCGGGCCGCCGGTGTCGTACACGGTGGCGCCACGCACGAGGCCGTCAGTCGGCTTCAGAGCGACGGTACGCACGGTGGAATCGCCAAGATGCTGTTCAACCTCAAGGGTGATCTTCTTGGTGGTCTCGCCCTCTTCGTGGACACCGGTGTTGGCCAGTTCAACGGTAAGTGCATTGTAAATGTCGGGCAGGTGGCCCACCGGGAATTCGACGTCGATAACCGAACCCTGGATACGCGTAACGCGTCCAGCGGTCGGCTCTGCAGCCGTCTCGGGAGCCGCTGTGGTCTGATTCTCAGCCATATGCGTTCCTACTCTTCCTTCTTGTTCAGCGCATCAGCGCTGCCGATGATTTCGGTAAGTTCCTGGGTAATCGATGCCTGACGCGAAGCGTTGAGCTTGCGAGTCAGTTCATCGATCAGGCTGCGAGCGTTGTCTGTAGCCGTGTGCATGGCGTTCTGTCGGCTTGCAGTCTCGGATGCCGCTGCGGTGAGCAGGCATTCATGGATACGGGACTGGATGTACTTCGGCAGAATCGCGTCGAGTACTTCGTCAACGCTTGGCTCGAACGCATACAGAGGAGTCGCAGCATCGGCATCGGATTCCGGCACAGGACCGGATTCCGGCTGTTCCGGAAGCACGAGCTCAACGGGTAGCATGCGCAGCACACGCACCTTCTGAACCACCATATTCACGAACTCGGTGAACACAATGTAGAGTTCGGAGACTCCACCTTGGTCCGCCGGCTTCATATAAGCGTCCAACAGTGCCTTCGAGATGGACTCTGCGACTTCCACGCCGGGCTGGTCGGTATCGCCTTCCCAAGTGCCGGCAACATCACGGTTGCGGTACTTGTAATACGTCACACCGCGACGACCATACACATACAGTTCCGGCTGCTTGCCCTGCTCATCGAGTCGGGCCAACAGCGATTCCGTTTCGCGGATGATCGAGGAGGTGTACGGACCTGCCATACCACGATCCGAGGTAAGAGCGAGGACAGCCACGCGAGGGTTGTCCTCGTTCTTTTTCACGATCGGATGGTCGATATGGGTATGGGCCACCAGCGCTTGCACGGCGTCGAAAATCGCATCGGTATACGGCTTCGCGTTCAAGGCCACGTCACGTGCCTTGGCGATATGCGAAGACGCGATCATCTCCTGCGCGTTGAAGATTTTCTCCAGCGACGCGGTGGAGGCGATCCTAGATTTCAATGCGAGTTGCGAGCCCATGAATCACTTCTCTCCTGCGACGATCTTTTCCTGCTCGACCGGAATGGTGTGCTTCTCGTCAGGCTTCTTCTCGACCAGCGGCTTGCCCGCGCTGGTCACGAAGGTCTCACGGAACGCTTCCACGGCCTTGTCGAGGGCAGCCTCGGTGTCGGCGGTGAAGTCTTCGGTCTCGCGAATGGTCTTGAGGATATCGGTGTTGTGATCCAGATAATCCAGCATGCCCTTTTCGAACGGCAACACGTCGCTGATTGGCAGGTCATCCATCTTGCCATGGGTGCCGGCCCACACGGACACGACTTCCTGTTCCATCGAATACGGGGAGAACTGCGGCTGCTTCAGGAGCTCGGTCAGGTGGGCACCACGGTTCAGCTGAGCCTTCGAAGCCGCATCCAAATCGGAAGCGAACATGGCGAAGGATTCCAGCGAACGGTACTGCGCCAGCGAGATCTTCAGCGTACCGGAAACTTTCTTCAGTGCCTTGGTCTGGGCTGCGCCACCGACTCGGGACACGGAGATGCCGACGTCCACAGCAGGACGCTGGTTCGCGTTGAACAGGTCGGACTGCAGGAAGATCTGGCCATCGGTGATGGAGATCACGTTGGTCGGAATGTAGGCGGACACATCGTTCGCCTTGGTCTCGACGATCGGCAGGCCGGTCATCGAGCCGCCGCCGAGGTCATCGGAAACCTTGGCGCAACGTTCGAGCAGACGGGAGTGCAGGTAGAACACATCGCCCGGGTAAGCTTCACGCCCCGGCGGACGACGCAGCAGCAGGGAAATCGAGCGGTAAGCCTCGGCCTGCTTCGACAGATCGTCGAAGACGATGAGCACGTGCTTGCCGTTGTACATCCAGTGCTGTCCGATGGCGGAACCGGTGTACGGTGCGATGTACTTGAAGCCTGCGGAATCGGAAGCCGGGGAGGCCACGATGGTCGTGTACTCCATGGCGCCGGCCTCTTCCAGGGACTGCTTCACCGATGCGATGGTGGAGCCCTTCTGGCCGACGGCCACGTAGATGCAGCGGACCTGCTTCTTCGGGTCTCCGGATTCCCAGTTGCGCTTCTGGTTGATGATCGTATCGATTGCGATAGCGGTCTTACCGGTCTGACGGTCGCCGATGATGAGCTGGCGCTGGCCACGACCGATCGGCGTCATCGCGTCAATAGCCTTCAGGCCAGTGGACAACGGCTCGTCAACCGGATGACGATGCATAACGTCAGGTGCCTGGGCCTCGAGAATACGACGGCCTTCGGTCTTGATTTCGCCAAGACCGTCAATCGGGTTGCCTAGCGGGTCCACGACGCGGCCAAGGTAGCCGTCGCCGACGGGCACGGAGAGCACTTCGCCGGTACGACGCACTTCCTGACCTTCCTCGATACCGGTGAAATCGCCGAGGATAACCACGCCGATTTCACGGGCGTCAAGGTTGAACGCCAGGCCAAGCGTGCCGTCTTCGAAGGTCAGCAGCTCATTGGCCATGCAACCAGGCAGTCCCGTCACGTGCGCAATGCCGTCGCCAGCAGTCGCGACATAACCGACCTCTTGAGTCGGGGTGTCCGACGGCTTGTACGACTCGACGAACTCATCGAGCGCCTTGCGTATCGTGGTGGGATCAATGGTAAGTTCTGCCATGATCACTCCTTATTGTTGTTTTTAAATTCAGTCAAGTCTTGTTTCAGGCTTGTTCACCGTGCGGCGTGCCGTCAAGCGGTCGCCTTCACCGTGCGCTGAAGATGTTGCAGCTGTGCGACCACCGTGTTATCGGTGACCTCATCACCCACCTGAATGCGCATACCACCCAGGACGGTCGGATCGACCACCGAATTGATATGCACCGGATGGCCAGTCTTCGCCGAATAGATGGTGATGAGCTTCTTAATCTGCTCCTGGTTCAGTGGTGTTGCCGTAGTGACGGTGACCATCGATTCGCCCATATGACGGGAGAACTTGTTGATCAGCCACTGAATGGTCTGCAGATAGCGGCGATTGCGCAGATTGCAGGTCGCATGCTCGGCCAGACGCTTGGTCACCACATTGAAGTCGGCATTGCCGATCAGGCTGTACAGCAGCTTGATACGGGCTTCGGCGGGGACGGTCGCGTCATACAGCTTGCTGCGTACGACCGGAAGGTTGAGCAGTGCGGAATGCAGCTGGGCAAGCTCGATGGAGACCTGCAGAGTAGCATTCGTGTGGTCCGCGTAGTACATCATGCCATCCACACCGAAATCCTCGGTGGCGTTGGCGATGTCGGATACGCGGCTCCAACGGCGGTCCACCAGATCGGACATGATTTCCATCGTCAACGGATGGGCATCATCTCCAATGAGGGTCTTGACTACCGCAACCTTGTCTTCGACTGGGCGCGACGGGTCGGTGAGGGCACGTTCAAGCTGGATGTTGTGGTCGAGCACGTTGGTGATCGTGAACAGTTCGTTCCCGATACGCCATGTGTCCTCGCCGCTGTCACGCAGCTTGGGGGCCAGCGAGTCACGCGAAACGCGGTCTGCGATACGCGATGCTTCTCCTCGCATTGGTCACCTCCCTTTCTTGAAGGTTTCGATCACTTCTTGTCGCTGTCCAGATCGGCGATCATCTGGTCGATCATCGTCGACTGCACGTCGTCGCTTTCCAGCTTGCTGCCCAGGATCTTGCCGGCCAGTGCCGTTGCCAGCACGCCGACCTCACCCTTCAGGCTCACCAGAGCCTGCTGCTGCTGGGATTCGATGGAACGCTGGGCGGTGGCGGTGATCTGCGCCGCATCAGCCTCGGCACGGGTACGTGCGTCGGCGATGATGTGCGATGCTTCCGCGCGAGCGTCGTCGCGGATCTTGGAAGCCTCGACGCGTGCGTTGCTCAGCTGGGCATCGTACTTCGCCTTGGCTTCGTCGGCATCCTTCTGGGCCTGTTCGGCCTTGGCGATGCCACCTTCGATCTTGGCTGCGCGCTCATCGAACACGGCCTGGAACTTCGGCAGGAAGAACTTGTAGAAGAACACGGCGACGATGATCAGAATGACCAACGACCAGAAAATGTCGTAGCTTTTCGGAAGGAACAGTTCCATCTCGCTAGCTGCGGTCACCATAGTGTCTTCCTCCTTTCACGTTCGTTTGCGTCTTCGGTGTTTACCTTGGGGATCAAGTCTTACTTGATGAAGGCGAGCACGAAGCCGAGCAGTGCCAGCACCTCGACGAATGCCAGGCCCAGGAACATGAGGGTCTGCAGACGGCTGCCGAGCTCAGGCTGGCGAGCGGTGCCTTCGATGGTCTTGCCGATCAGGATGCCCAGACCGATGCCAGGGCCGATGGCGGCGAGGCCGTAGCCAACGACGTTCAGGTTGCCGGCAACCTCAGCGAGGGTAACGATATCCATGATTGTTTCCTTTCTGGTTATTGCTTGACAAGAAGCAACACTTAAAAAGCCGGCGGTCAGTCGATCTCCGGATAGCTCATATTGATGTACGCGGTGGTCAGGATGGCGAAGATGTAAGCCTGCAGGCAGGCGACCAGCGCCTCGAACAGGAACATGAACATGCCAGCCGCGAAGGTGATGATGCCGAACGGCATCATCAGCTTGTTCACCACATCAACGAGGAAGAACTGCGTGGCCGAGAGGCACAACGCAAGGATCAGGTGGCCCGAAACCATGTTGGCGAACAGTCGGATCGTCAACGAGAACGGGCGGATAATCAGCAGCTCAAGCAGCTGAATCGGGGACAGCAGAATATAGATCGGGGCCGGAACGCCCTTCGGGAAGATCTCGTCCCTCAGGAAGTGGCCAAGGCCCTTTTCACGGATGCCGGCAATCCAGTACTGGCAGAAGCACCACATGGCGAACACCAGAGGCAGCGTGATGGACGCGCTTGCCGCGATGTTGAAGCCCGGGATGATGCCGCACAGATTGAAGACCAGCAACGTGCAGAACACGGTGGTGATCATCGGCACATAACGCTTGCCACGCAGCTCGCCCATCACCTGATAGACGATGTTGTCGCGGACAAACTCGATCAGCCATTCGACTGCGCCCTGCCAACGGCCAGGGATGAGCTTTGCACGGCTTGCCGTAATTCCGAGAACCAGCAGCATGATGACGGTCGCAAGAATACGAACGAGGATGATGCGGTTGATGGCGAACGGCGTGCCTTGAAAAACAAACGGATCGGGAAGGAAGTCATTGATGCTCGGCATCTCTGGACCATCGGCGATGGTCATGATGCCCTCTCCCAATGCACTAATCATTCACGCCTCCTGCTCTTGTGTCAGCTGTTAGTCTAGCCCAACAGCTGAGTCGAATGTGACGTTCCGGTTACCAAACCAGAACATCCTTCGGGTTCTATGTTAACGCGCCCATAAACGCGTTCGCATACCAGCCCCGAATGGCTGCAAAGGATTATCAGCCCGTGGCTAGACAACATGCCGCACCGGGAGCTTTCCCCTACTACCGTATAGCGAAAACCGGCGTTTCGCACGTTGCGGGGACTATTAGACACAACCACGGCCGTTGTCGATTCGGCCTATTTCACCCCCATTCACACCAAAATAGACATCGTTTGCAACACTGCTTGATAAAACGTTTTACTTAACATATCGCACCATAATATATGACAGCGAAAATGAAACGATGTCGCAGCAGGCAACAAAAACCGCGCAAAAAGCCCACGACACCGCGCAAAAGCGGCAATCGTGGGACAATCGCCAATACTTGTCAGTACTCGCCGATCTTCGTGAAAATCAGCCGCGAATGACACCGTATCCATCGTGCGAGAATGGCGTGAACGCGTCGACACGCGGCGAACCGGGCTCGTGCCGGATCGAACGGTCGGTGCCGAGGCGCTTCTCCTCGCGCAGCTGCGGTACTTCGCTCAAATCGTATGGCGTGGTCTGATAGACCCAGTTGAGCCAGTTGCGCCACAGCAGGTTGGCGTGGGCGCGCCAGGCGAACAGCGGTTCGAGCTTCGGATCGTCGTGCGGGAAATAGTTTTCGGGGAACGGCACGTTGGTCATGCCCTTCTTCATATCCCTCTCGTATTCCTCGGCGAGCGTGTACTTGCCGTATTCCCAATGGCCGAGCGCGAACACTTCGGAGAAGTCACGCGTGGCGATGAGCCCCGGGCCGGACTTCGGACCCCACGTGAGCACCTGCAGCTCGGGATTATGGGCGATATCACCCTCGTTGACCCCCGCCAGGCGGGAATGCGGTTGCAGGCAGATCTCGTCGAAACCGTTGGTGAGGAAGCAGTATTCGTCCTGCAGATACTGGGGGAACACTCCGAAGAGCTTCTCCGGCAGCAGCTCCTTGCGCACGCCGTACCGATAGTTGAGCGCGCCCATCGCGCCCCAGCACAGGTACATGGTGGAGAAGACGTGGGTGGATGCCCAGTCGAGAATCTGCTTGAACTCGTCCCAGTAGTCGACCTGCTCGAAATCGAGGTGTTCGACGGGCGCTCCCGTCACCACAAGACCGTCGTAATAGTTGTCTTTGAACGCGTCGAGCGTCTCGTAGAACTTCACCAGATGGTCGGCGCTCACGTGCGTGGCCTCGTGGGTGGAGGTCTTCATGAAGTCGACCTCGACCTGCAGCGGGCTCTTGGAGATCAGACGCAGCAGTTGCGTTTCGGTCTCGATCTTCTTCGGCATGAGGTTCAGGATCACCAGCTTGAGCGGACGCACACGCTGGCGCTCCGCTTCGGGCTTTTCAAGCGCGAAGATGCGCTCGGAGTCGAGAATGTCTCTGGCCGGAAGGCCGCTGGGAATCTTGATAGGCATGTTTCCTATTATGGTGTGGACCCGGATATGGCGTATTCGGCGGTTTTCATCGACGGTCCGCAGCGTTATACGAAAAACGGATAACGCGTTATCGGATATGCGATTTCACTAGCAGCGCAATATGCGACACGCCGATTTGACTTATTAGCCAACATCCGTAAAGTAGTTAGAGCTGCCTCAATGAAGGCAAGCCGACGCGGGGTGGAGCAGCTCGGTAGCTCGCTGGGCTCATAACCCAGAGGTCACAGGTTCAAATCCTGTCCCCGCTACGAATCGCGGGAGGCCGTCACGAATTTATCGTGACGGCTTTTTGTTTCCTAGCAGCATTATTGCCGATTGGACGATGATGTCCCGTGAAAAACAACATCCAGCCCCACTCTGGGCAGAATCTATCAACATGTGGCTCGACTCCCTCAAGGCTGCGGGCTACTCCCCCAACACGATCGGCACCCGCCGATGCCAGATGTCCGCATTGTCGAGGGCGCTTGAGGGCGATCCTAGGGACGTGGAAGGCGACGACCTGCTCGCCCACTTCGCCGCGAAGGACTGGAAGCCGGAGACACGCAAGGGCGCGAAGAACGCCTGCGTCAGCTATTTCCGATGGCTCAAAGCGTCCGGCCGCAGCGAGGCCGATCCGAGCGAGTTCCTGCCCACCGTCAAGCGTCCCGAGCCGCATCCCCGCCCGTGCCCGGACGTGGTGATACTCGCAGCGCTGCGCAAGGCCACGGACGGCGAACGGCTCATGCTGCGCCTCGGCGCGGAATGCGGTTTGAGGCGCTTCGAGATAGCGAAGGTGCACAGCCGCGATGTGATGCGCGACCTCGTGGGCTGGAGCCTCGTGGTCGTGGGCAAGGGCGACAAGCAGCGCATCGTGCCCATCGGCGACGACCTAGCTTTGCTGATCCGATCCGCCAACGGCTATCTGTTCCCCGGCCGGTGGAGCGGCCACGTCGAATCATCCTACGTCGGCCGACACCTGAGCGACCTCTTGGGCGACGGATGGACGGCGCACAGCCTGCGCCACAGGTACGCGACAACGACCTACGCCGTCACACGAGACCTGCTGCTCGTCTCCAAGCTCCTAGGCCACGCCTCGGTCGAGACCACGCAGCGGTACATCGCCATGCCCGACGACCGCCTGCGCGCCGCAGTGGAAGCCACGCGCCTCGCCGCATGATGTTGTATTGATGTCATATTGATGTATAGTAGACGTATTAGGAGGTTTGATGGAGTTTGAATACGATCCGGCGAAGAGCGCGAAGAACCTCGCCAAGCATGGCATCGACTTCGAGGCGGCCCAGCGCATGTGGGACAACTCGAAGACGGTGACGCTGACCGCTCCCAATCCCGGCAACGACGACGTGCGCTACATCGTGCTCGGCATGATCGACGGCAAGCACTGGACGGCGATCACCACCAAGCGCGGCAAACGCATCCGCATCATATCCGTGCGCAGATCACGCAAGAACGAGGAGGCATACTATGACAGCCAAGACTAAGCCCGACGCCAAGGAGATCACCAGCGACCAGCTTGAGGAGATGTTCGACAACGGCGACGACATCCTCGACTACGTGGACATGAGCAATCCCGTGGTCGAACATCACCCCCCGCTGGAGAAGCGCATCACGCTCACGATGCCCGCATGGATGGTCGGCGAACTGGACGAGGAGGCCGCCGATCTGGCGATCAGCCGCAACGCCGTCGTCAACACATGGATCGCCGACCGCCTGCGCACCACGCGACGCCGCGAAACGATCCACGCCTAGCCCTTAAACGACGAAAAGCCCCCGAGCCATACCGTGAGTGCGGTAGGTTCGGGGGCTTTGTTATGTCAGGCCTTGGATGCGCGGGCCTTGAGGGTGCTTGCGCCGATGACGACGCCGATGGTCAGGGCGACGGCGTTGATGGTCGTCGCGGCCGGATCGGCCCACGTCCAGCCCCATACGGGGCCGAGGGTCTGCACGAGCACGCCGATGCCCGGCAGCACGATCAGCGCGACCCATTTGAGCACGTCATAGGCTCGGTTCGGCAGCAGCCAATCGGGCACGGTCGGCTCCGTGCCGGCGGTCTGGGGGTCGGTGTTTTCGTCGGTCATATTGTCCTCGATTCTGTGATTTGGAACCTAGGAACCCCGCCCGGCCAAGGTGCAGGATTCCCAGGTTGGGTTCGGGTTCTCAGTAGTTCAGTAGTGCAGCACTTCGCCGGGGTAGATCACGTTGGGGTTGCCGCTGCGATAGCCGGTGAGCTGCGTGTAGCCGATGCCGAGGCGGGCGGCGATGCCGCTGAGGGTGTCGCCGCTGCGCACGGTCACGGTGCGGGTGGCCGGTGGGGCGTTGCTGCCGGTGGCGACGCTGCCGCCGCCGTTGTAGGTGACGACCTGACCGGGATAGATCAGGTTGAGGTTGCCGCTTGGCACGCTCCACCTGGACAGCGGCCACAGGCCTGTGCGCGAGGCGATGCCGCTCATGGTGTCGCCGGAGCGGACGGTCACGCGGGTCGTGTTGGCCTGCGTGGTCTGCTGCGTCGCTACGGTCGCGGAGCCGAGGCGCTGGTTGACTATCGCCATTACCTTGTCGTAGTTCGCGCCGAGCGCGTCGCGGCGCTGCTGGCCGTTGCCGTAGTCGCCACGGATCGTGGCGGTCGCGAGTGCCTGTAGGTCGATGGTCTGGGTCGGCGGCTTCTCGGTCGGCGGCGGGGTTACGGGCTTGGCTGCGCCGGCGGGGTTGGCGTAGGCCTGCCACTGGGATGCGTCGCCTCGGAAGTAGTTGAGGTCGAGCGGCCCGTTGTAGCCGCTGATCCATCCGTTGGAGGTGTACTGGCGCATGGCCTCGCCGTAGATCGCGTAGTTCCACGGTCGGCTCTGGTAGCCGGTGGGAGCGTTGCTGGCGTACTGCGCGACCCAGAGTCCGCAGTTGGCTCTCACGTCGCTGGGGAGCTGGTTCAGGTATCCGGCGCTGGTGTACACCATCGGCCATACGCCGGTAAGCGTGTGGACGCGCTGGACGAACCGGCGAACCCAGTCGGAATTGCCCCACTGGGCGTTCTGATAGGACTCCCAGTCGAGCACGAGCACGGCCCTGCCGATGTAGTCCCTCGCCCGGCCGACGAAGTAGTCGGCCTCGGCCTCGGCGTTGTTGCCGCCGGCGTAGTGGTACAGGCCGAGGCTCTTGCCCCGGTCTGTCACGCACTTGGCCTGCGTGCGCCAACTGGAGTTCTCGAAGCCTACGCCCTGGGACACCTTGACGACGGCGAAGTCGTAGCTGGCGGTGCAGGTCACGTTAGCGTCCTGCCAGCCGGACACGTCGATGCCGACCATGTCGGCCATCGCGATCGCCGGCGTGCACGCGAGCAGCACGGCGAACAGTGCCGCGATGAGGGCCTGTAGCGGCTTGCTTTTGTTCTTGATTTTGCCCATTCGTTTCCTTCCTGTGTTGGGTGGGCATATGAAACAGCCCCCGCCGGGATGTCCGGCGAGGGCTAAACCTTCTTGGGGGCTATCGGCGCGTCCTGTATGTCCTGGTTGACTTGGGTGCCGTGCCCGTTGCCGCCGAGGCTGTGGTAGCTGTCGTAGACGAGCTGCGCGGTCCGTTTGGCGGTGTTGTCGGCGATGCCGTCGTTGGCGACCATTTCGCGCTGCATCTGTTCGAGCTTGCACAGCAGGAGCACGCGCACGCCGGTCTGCATGGGCGTCGGATTTGCGTCGGTAGCCGCGCCACCAGCCGAGCATGTATCCGCCCAGGGCGGTGATGATGCCGGTGGCGGCCCAGACGGTGAGCTGCTGGGCTATGGGGTTCACTCTCCGATCCCCTCGTCGAGGCCGGCGATGTATGCCCGTACGGCTTCGCGGCCCGCTTCGGGCACGTCGTCGATGGTCTTGCGGCCGGCGATGACGAGACGGGCGTAGACGCGGATCATGGCTTTGCTCATGCTTCACCCCCTGACAGCAGCTGGTAGATTTCGGCCAATGCCTCGTCCTGATCGAGGCTGGACGCCTCCAAGCCGGCGAGGCGCTGACTGTCCGATTTGGATGCCTGCACGCAGTCGAGCCAGATGCTGTCGGCCTGTTCGATGGCTTCCTGTTCGGTCAGGTCGCGGATCGTGTAGGCTTCGTCGGCGGTGTATTCCGTCCATGCGGTTTCGCCGTCCCCGTGCATGACGGTGGTGATGTTGCGGCGGATGCGGATGTCCGCGAGGCCGTCGCCGCGCGGGTAGTAGCTGACCTCTTCGAGGGGTTCGAGGCTGGATACGGTCTGGAGCATGGGTTTTCCTTCCTGTGTTGGGTGGATAAATACCGGGTTGCGCGGCGCATGGTGTGGTCGATGCGGTGGCGTCGCCGATATCGGATGCTGTCGCTGTTGCGCAGGTATCCGTAGTAGGAGCAGCAGCGTCGCGCGAGCTGTTCGGTCATGGGCCGGCGTCTGGCGCGGTTGAAGGTGCGGCGGGCGCGGAGGAACACGCCGCTGCGGATGTTGACGCGGCCGTGGGGTCGGAACGTGTAGCCGACCATGTCGATGGGTTCGAGGTCGAGGCGTTTGCAGTTCCATTCCTCGTGCACGTCGAGTTTGAGCGCGTCCTTCAGGTAGCGGACGATGCGGCGGGCGGCGATCTTCAAATCTCGTTTGGAGGTGCCGATGAGCAGCAGGTCGTCCATGTACCACAGTTGGTGCGTGATGAGCCGGCGGCGGGTGATCTCGCCGGTGCGCCGGCTGGTGCGTTCGATGGTCATGGCCGGCGATTCGATCCAGTGGTAGGCGTGGCTGAGGTAGTAGTTGGCGAGCCATTGGCTCAGGTAGCTGCCGATGTTGAGGCCGTTGTCGCCTTGGTACCGGTCGATGAGGTGGAACACGAGGCGCAGCAGGATCGGGTCGCCGACGTCGCGCGTGAGCATCGCCTTCAATGTGGGGCGGTCGATGCTGGGATAGTATTTGCGCACGTCGAGCTTCACGAACCATTTGCTGGATCGTTCGCGTGTCCATCGTTTGATCGCGCGGCGGGCGTCGATGGTGCCGCGATTGGGGATGCTGGCGGTCTGCCATCGGCCCACCTTCGCGTCGAACAACGGCTGGAGAGCCATGACGGCCACATGGTCGTAGATTTGGTGGCGTACCGATTCGCGGCCGATGACGCGGTGTTTGCCGCTGATCGGTTCGACGCGGTTGAAGTACGTGATCCTGGTGTCGCGGTATCGGCCTTCGCGTATCTCGTCGGCGATCCGTTCGGCGAGCCGGTCGAGGTCGGGGTGGGTTTCGAGGAAGCGGGTCACGTCGCGGCGGGACCGTTTGCCCTTGAGGTAGTGGTCGATCGCCCTGCGGACGAACATGGGCGTGGCGCAGCGGGTGTGCTTGCAATGGGTTTTCAGAGCGTTTCCTATCTGGACTATGCCGGCGTTCGACGGTGCTGGATGGGTTCGCCTACCGGCCGGGTGCTCGGTTTGATTTTCGGCTGGGCCGTGGCTTGCCCTCTCACTGGCTGGCGTGGAGGGTAGTTGTGGCGTAATGATCGTGTTGACAGGATTTGACCGGATATGCGGCCCCCGATGTTCCACCAGCGGTACGCGAGGTCGTTCCAGAGGTACGCGGCGAAAGCGCCGTACAGCACCCATCCCAGAGGTAGCCGAAGCGCAGCACCACGCACGGGACGTCGGAGGCGTACGCACGAAAGTCCCGTGAACATGTTGCGAAACG
>ENA-OQNL01000086-OQNL01000086.1-human-gut-metagenome-genome-assembly--contig:-NODE-86-length-14142-cov-3.220121_pt1 | contig 14142 bp, 11 predicted proteins | sample MGYA00242631_ERZ504884 | MGnify/ENA primary metagenome ERZ504884 (study PRJEB26092, sample SAMD00036395) | human gut metagenome | host: Homo sapiens | study: EMG produced TPA metagenomics assembly of...
AGGCCCTTGTGGGCGCTGGCGACGGCCGCGATCGGGGCGATGAAGCCGAAGGACGAGCCCAGGTAGCTCGGCAGCATGTTCTTGTTGATCAGCAGGAACAGCGCGGTCGACATGGCCGTGAAGAACAGGGTGGTGGATGGGTCGAAACCGGTCAGAATCGGCACCAGGAACGTGGCGCCGAACATGGCGATGACGTGCTGCGCGCCGATTTCCGCGGTGCGCGGCCAGGTCAGCCTCTCGTCAGGTTCGACGACCTCGCCGGGCTTCAGCGTTTTGCCGTCGCCGTGGAGCTTCCACGTGAACAGGCCCGCGATTGGATTGGACATGCGATTGTCTCCTAACTCTCTCACGGCACGAAACACGAACACGTGCCGCACAATCACAGGCCATTGTAGCGACTACGCCGATACGTATGGTTTCAAAGTGAGGTAGGGGGCAATCATCACAGCCAGGATACTTATGGACACGATAGGTCACAGATGACGGTCGACGGCATGTACCACGTCCACCAAATCGCCGTTCGACAACACAGGACGTTTGAATTCGCGCCAATCGTCCACCTTCACCACCCAGCGTCCGTCCGTCTCGTCGAGCACCGGGCGTGCCGTCTGCTCCCAACGGAACCGCTTATGGGTGCGCCCAGTCGACGGGTCGCGCCGCGAATAGTGGAAACACGTGCAGTTGGTGATCTTCCATTCGTCGGCGGCCGCTCGATGCATGAACTCCTCGTCGGACAGGTCCTCCAACGTGAGCATCAACGCCAGCATGAGGTCGCCATGGCTGACCATCACCACGGATTCCGCATCCGACTTGCGGTTCAGGGACGTGAGCAGGTTGTGCCACGCGGTTCTCGGCCACGTCGGCGATGGACTCGCCCGCCGGCGGACGCCAGTACAGCGGATCGGTGTTCTTGAACATCCAGTTGCGCGCGTAGTTGGTTTTGAAATCGTCCTTCGTGATGGTGTTGATCTCACCCCAAGAACGTTCACGCAGCACACGGTTCTCCTCCCATTTGGCCTTGGGCAGGGCCATGGTGGCTGCGGTTTCGCGGGTGCGCACGTATGGCGAGACCATGTAGCGGTCGAACAGCTGCTGCTGGCTGACCAGCCAGCGACCGATGCAGTCGGCCTGCTTGCGCCCGGTGGCGGTGAGTCTCCAGGAGCGGTCGGGTACGGTGACGTTGTCCTGCGTATACAGCGAGTTGTCACCCTGTTCGCCGGCGCTGATGATGACGTTCGCCTCCGACTCGCCATGTCGGATCACATACAGATCAAGGGGCATTCCCATATTCGTTTATTCCTTCGCTTTCATCCACATCCTGCGCGCACGTTCCTTGTTCCGCCGTTCATTTGGCCGGTGGCGCGCATCATCATTGAATGCTTCCACCGTAGCTGATTCGCGCGTGTTTCGCACGCGCGGACACGTCGATTTCACGATTGGCACACCCGAATTTCGCGGTGCCGTCACCGGCGGTTCACCGCAACCGGCGTGGTAGACGCCGTGATCGCAATCACTCCGGCCAGATGCCGTTCTGCGCGTACTTGGTGCGGTACTCCCCCGGCGTCATGCCGGAATGTTTTTGAACACCTTCGAGAAGTGGCTTTGCGACCGGTATGCGAGGATCTGGGCGATCTCGTCGAAGCTGTATTCCGAGTATTTGAGCATGTTCTCGGCCGCTTCCATACGCTTGTCGGTGATGTATTGCGATATGGCCGTGCCCGTTTCGCGTTTGAACAGCTCCGACAGATACGTGGGATTCAGATGCACATGCTCGGCGAGGATGGGCACGGTGATTTTCTCATGCAGATGGTAGTGGATGTAGTCCAGGCATTCGTTGACGGCTTTGGAATGTGTTTCCGCCTTCTGCATGTCGGCCATGGCCCATGTGAAGAATGTCATCATGTCGGTGTGCAGGCGGCGCACGTCGTCGGGCGTTTTGCAGTTTTCCAGGTTCTGGATGTACAGGTCGGAGGCGTTGTAGGCGTCCTCCTCGTCCATACCGCCTTCGATGGCGAAACGTGTGGCGAGCGTGATGGTGGTGACGAACCGGTATTTCGCGTTTTTGAGCGGATCGTCCGACAGGTAGCCGTACAGTCCGGAGTCCCACAGACGTGTGCTTTCGGCGATGGCGTTGATGTCGCCGGAACGCATCATGTCGTATTGCTTCATTTCCTCGACGTACCGGTGGTGCCGAACACGATCCTCGCGGGAGAGGAAGTCCAAGTATCTCAGCTTCGCTTCGTCAACAACAGCCATGATTCTCCCCGCTATTTCCGATCGTCCAAATCGAATCCTCCCTCAAGGATAAAGCTCTTCAGCAGCTTCGTGGCGAGAAGATTCGCCGTGAATTGGGAGACCGGACTATCCGGCTTATCGAAAAACGCCTTTGCCAAAGACCTGTTAACCGACGCTTTCAACCGGTCGAATCGTCCGAATTCGTTCAGGGTTGTCTCTGTAAGGTCAAGCCGCATCATCTCGTTGAGCAACGCCCCATCCACGTCAAACGCCTTGGTGATTTGCTCCACTTGGCTGTTTTTGGCGCTGTTCGCGTAATATGTGATGTAGTCGCGTAGCGTCTTGCCTTCCTCCAACTCGATTTCGCCACGTTCCACATCATGCATGAACAGTTCGGCATACCGTTGTTCCTCTTGGCTGAGCGAAGCGAACGACTTATGCAACTCCTCCTCGGCTGATGCCAACAGGGCCGGATCGCCTCCGCCAAGCGCCTTGAGCCATTTGGTGAAGTTGGCGTTCATGTAATCCGTATCAATCAATCCTGTATCTATCTCAGTGATATGGCCGTCAAGTTCATATGGTGCTTCCGGACCGCTGCCGGGGCCTTCGCCGCTGCTGAACATCTCCTTATATCGCTGTACAAGAATCAGATATGTCCGTTCATCAAGCTTCGGCCGCACAACCTCCACGGATCCATCGTCATGGGCGACGGAATACTCCTGCCGCCCCCAAGTGAATCCTTGCACTTTGGCGGATTCCAGAAAATCATTGAGTTCTACGAACAGTTTTGCGAACTTGCGGCATGCCTCCACCGATTCCGGCAATCGCATGAAATCTTCCATGCCTCCGGCACTGAACACGGAAGCGATCTCTTCGAAACGCGCATCCATCAGGCGCACGTTTTCCGGCAGTTTCTGCACGAACAGATCGAGCGGCTTGTCTCCGGAATACAGTTTTACCGCCGCTTCGATATACCCCTTCATGGTGTGTGGCTTGCGGTAGTAGCGAATAGTTCCGAAAGGCTTGTCGGGACCGAACAGTCGGTTCGTGCGACTGAACGCCTGGATGATGTTCTCATAGTCGATGATTTTGTCGAGGTACAGCGTGTTGACCCACTTGGAATCGAAACCTGTCAGCATCTGATCAACCACAATCAGCAGATCCAGCCGCTCCTCACGGTGCTGGTCGACCGTCAGGTACGGACGCTTGTGGGAAAGCCGCGCGGTGATGTCTTTCTTCATCTTCGGCCATGTGGGGATGATGAAATCCTTGTCGAACAGTTCGTTGTAATCGCCGATGATTTCCTTAAGCGCATCCTCCTTGAGGATTGCGCCGTCGGAATTGTCGACGTTGGGGTCGAACAGCGCGGTCACGTGCATCTGCGGAGCACGTTCCTTGAACAGATGGTAATAGCTGATCGCCTCGGGAATGGAACTCGTGGCCAGCATCGCATGGAATTTGTTGCCTCTGCTCAGCAATGGGAATTGGTCGAGAATATCCTCCACGACCTTGTCTTCATGTGGCGTGCCTTGCGCATACTGCGCTGCGGTCAGATAGTCCTCAATGCCTTTGACATGTTCTCCGGCCTGCGTTTCCATGGGTCCCATCGGCATTTGCTTCGGATCCATGTAATGGTAGAACACCTCAGCTTTCGCCGGATCTGCCTGGGCTTCCTCAACCGTCGCGGCTTTCGCTTTCTGCAACGCGACAGCCTGACGAACATCCTTGTCTCGGTAGGTCAACACCATGTACGGGTCGAATCCGAGCACATTGCCATCGCGGATGCCGTCGGCGATGCTGTATCGGTGAAGGCAATCGCCGAACACCATTGATGTGGTCGCGCCCTTCTTACGGTTCTCCTCATGAATCGGAGTGCCCGTGAAACCGAAATACAACGCGTTCGGGAAGGAATGGCGAATATCCTGCAGCATCTCGCCGAACGTGGAACGATGGCATTCGTCGATAATGAATACGATGCGTTTGCCAGCGAGCTTCTTCACTTCCTCTTCGGTGATATGCCCCTCGCCCGCTTTGATGTTGCTCATTTTCTGGATGGAGGTGACGATGAGCGTGTCTTTGGGGTCGATGCTTGCCAGTTTCGATTTGAGCACATCCGTGTTTTCCGTGCCCTGCACATCATCGGCATCATCCGCGAACGACCGGTATTCCAGCAGCGACTGCGTGCCCAATTCGACACGGTCCATGAGGAAGACCACCTTGTCGGCATCTTTCGAGCCAGCGATGAGCTGCGCAGCCTTGAAGCTGGTCATGGTTTTGCCCGAGCCAGTGGTGTGCCACACATAACCGCCCGGACGGCCCGGCGTGCCGCTTGGCACCGGCTCATCCCATTTGCAGGTGCGTACACGGTCGGAAATGGCGTTCACCGCCTGGTATTGGTAGCTGCGTAGCACTTTGAGGCATCCGTCTGCGGAATCGGCGACCGTATAGAACCCGATGAGCTGGTGTGCCATGGGAATGGATAGCAGATCAGATGTGAAACGCTTCCATTCATCCTGCCCGACATGTTTGTTCGCCGCTATGGGCTCATTGTTGAAGTCAGCCCAGTGGAAGAAGTAGTTGCTGTTGAAATCGCCTTCACCGGGATTGGCGAAGTACACGGCATCATCCGGATTCATGGCCACGAAGACCTGCACGAGTCTGAACAGCCCGGTGAACACGCCTTCATGCGCGTATTTGGCGATTTGATTGGTGGCCTGGCTTATGGGAATGCCGCTTTTCTTCAGTTCAATATGGATGACCGGCATTCCGTTGATAAGCAGGCAAACGTCTCCCCTGCGATCGTTCAGCATCTTATTTTTAGCTGGATAAATAGGCTGTCTTGCGATTTGGTACCGGCTTTGCCCAGCGGCGATTTCCTGGCGATCGTAGATCTTCAGGCTAATTTCCTTGCCGAAATGCGCTGTGTCTGCGGGATTGTCACGTTTGATGGACACGGTTTTGCCGTTGATGAAGGAATTCAACGCCAATGGCGTGCGCAATGTTTCGATCTGTTCAAGGATCTGCGCCATCTCACCCTTGGTAAGGCGCTGCCCGTTCAGGCGATCGATGCCTTTGTTGCTGTCGAATAGGATGTTGGCCCAGTTGTCGATGAGATCCTGTTCGGTTGGATATTCCAACACACCATCGGTCCACCCATGGCGTTTCAGCACCGCGACCAGATCGTCTTCGAAATCCGATTCCTTATCGTAGAACATGTTTCATCTCCCCGAACGCACCATCACTTTTCCGAGCTCAATCTTACGAGCGCAACCCCTAACATCCAAGAAACAACACCACAATACTTACGCTGATGAAGGGTGATGAGCGAATCCAGACGGTCGAAGAACGCACCGATTCGGCGCTGCTCATCAATTCTTTTGGGAATGCAGATCTGCGTTTCAAAGAAATCATCTGGAGCAATGTTGAGCAATCCATGGTTTCTGGCTCCCTCAGCCGCGATTAATTGAACGGACTTATACCATCTATCAGTCTCGTAGTATGTGACTAAGAAATCAGGATCTCCAGAAAGCAATTCAAAGCAGATATACAGTGTCGAGACGCAGCCCATGTCATACTTTTCCAGTCTTTTTATCGCTCCCCATGGGCTGTCGGTCGAGGTGCTCTTGTTATAGGCAAATTCTCCCCTATGCAGAAGGAAGTATCCACTCATATCCTTGCTTGCAACCTGGCTGTTGAAAAAAGTTCTCTGATCCACCAAGCCGTACTGAGCAGAAATGGTAAGAGGAAGATCGGAATCGCCGTTCTCATTCTTTCGGGTAACCCTACGTGCAACTTCCCCCAGCTTACGCTGTTCCCAAGGGTCAGTGAAACCAGTGAAACGAATCTGCGGAACCAACGCTTTTTCATGCTGTTCGGCCATATCATTCACCCCCGAGCAGTGCTTTGAGCTCTTCCAGACCCGCCATATCGCGAGCATTGCCGGTCAAATCGCCCAGCATTCCAGCCAATTCCTTTTCCGCTTCATCGATTTGGCCGCATACATCGGCATATGTGGTGGCGTACTTGTTCTTCAACGCGTTCACTTTGCCGATGAACTCGTCGATCACGGCATTCGGCAATGCCTCCAGCTGCTTCTGCAATGGTGTAATCCACTTGGCTTCCAGCAACCTTCTGGCTTCGTCATCACTCAACGCCTTGATCGCATCGCAGGTCTTCTCCTCCAACGCATTTCGCTTGGTTTTGATACCGGACTTCAGTTTCTTTGACTCATCGAACAGCTTGTGGGCCTGCACCAAGCCGCGCTCAAAATCGGAAACCGGATTCTTGCCGATCGCCTTAACCGCTTTCTTCAGCTCGGCGGCAACGAAGGCGTCACCGTCCTGATTGATCGCATCACTATTCTGCTTGTCATCCTCATCGAAACCTTCCAAAATGGTTTCAATCTCGGAATCAATGTCCTGTACACGGCGTTCGTCCGCCTCGATCGCGGCCAAATCATCGTGCAGCAGCTCACGCTGAACCAAGTCGGAGGGCAGAACGCGGCCAATCCAGCCATCCTGCACTTCCACATCCTTGCCGCCTTTTTTCTTGATGACCATGTTCGGATCCACGGCTCTTACCGCATCGAAACCTTCGGAACCCAGCACTTCCAAATCAATGGAGATACCGTTCCATGCATCATCAAGCTTCTGATAGGCGTCATACGGGTCGATCAGCGCGGTATCGGCAATCATCGCATCCAATTCCTTGCCAATGGCCGTTTCCTGCCCGAGCGCATCCACCTGTTCAGGATGCTCCACCAAACGGGAGCGCAAGTCAGCAGGCAGGTCGGAAATGGCTTGTCCATACGAGGCAATGAACGCCTGTACGTCGGCATTATTGCGCACCACAGTGGCGATATCATCGTGATCGCAGGCATAGCAGGCACCATTATCGCGGAACAGCTCAGCCTTCAGACTCGGCCAGGCATTCCAATATTCCCCAAGCTGCTCGACCTCGCTCTTCGGAACGCCACCGAACATCGAAGCGTACACATCCCACGTCTCCGCATTCTCAGATGAACCGACATACCGGGGAATGTTGAGGTTGTAATCATTGGCGCGAATCTCGTCAATGGACACCAAACGGCTGAATTTGGGCACTGTACGGTTGTTCGACACCACGTCGACAATGCGTTTGATGTCAGAAGCCTGTAGCTTGTTGTTCTTGCCGTCCTTGATGAAATGTTTCGACGCATCAACAATGAGCACCCTGTCGTCATCGCGTTTCTTGCGCAGCACCATCACGATGGTGGGGATGCCCGTACCGAAGAAAATATTCGCCGGAAGGCCGATAATCGCCTGAATATGGTGGTTTTCAATCAGATTCTTACGAATCTGGCCTTCCTCGCCACCGCGGAACAGCACACCGTGCGGCAGAACGATGGTCATGATGCCATCGGCACGCAGATGGTACAAGTCATGGAGCAGGAACGCATAATCCGCCTTGGACTTCGGTGCTATGCCATAGCTGAAGCGTGGATCGATCTCCTTGTCAGTGGGATCCCAATTCTGCGAGTAGGGAGGGTTGGAAACCACCGCATCCACGAACAACGGATTGTATGTTTCCTCCTTGTTCTCCAACGTGTCGAACCACGGCCAGTCGTCTTCCAAGGTGTCGCCGTTGCGGGCGACGATGTTGTCGGGAAGAATACCGCGCATCACCAGATTCATACGCGTCAGGTTGTAGGTGTTCTCCTTGAGTTCCTGCGCGTAATACATGATGGAATCCGGATTGCCATTGCGCCGAGCCACAGACTGGCCAATATGAATCAGCAAAGAGCCGGAACCGGATGTTGGATCGTAGATCTTGATCTGCTCGCGCCCCTGCAAATGCCATGCGACGATTTCGCTCATCAGCTGGGAGACCTCGGACGGTGTGTAGAATTCACCGGCCTTCTTGCCCGCATTGGCGGCAAAACTGCTGATGAGATATTCGTAAATGAATCCGAGCACGTCATAATCCTGACGGCTATCCATCGGAATGTCCTTAATGAGATAAATCAGGTCTCGTGCGGCCTTGGACTGGCTCCTCGCATCGGTGCCAAGCTTGGAAAGTCCGGTCTGCAGGGTGTCGAAAATACCGTCGAACACTTTCTTGTGCGCCGGATTGATATTGCGGGAGAACGCCGAAAGAGCATCACGAACGTTGGAAATCTCAAAATCATTACCTTTTTTGATCCATGTGGAGAACAGATTGTCATAGGCAATGAAGTAGCCACACTCACCCTGCACGAATTCCACAATGTCCGGATTATCCTCCGTAAGCTGCGGCAGCTGATCATCGGTGAAATCGCTGGCTTTCAAGCGCATCAGCTCGGTCTCTGAAAGGAACTTGTAGAAGATGAAACCAAGAATGTAATCCTTGTATTCGTTCGCCTCAATTTTGGAACGCATCTTATTGGCGGACTCCCAGATTTTCGAAGCGAGCTGCTGCTTGTTCATCTATCCCTCCTCATTGCGGTGCCGGCAAAATGCGCGACTCCACGAGCGACTGCACATCTTTCACAAGAATACCGCACCCCCGCTTGGGAACAGCGTAAGCTGGGGGAAGTTGCTTCTGGATTCGAGTACGGTTTGAATGCGGCTGCTTCGGATTTCGATGGTGAGAAAAAGTATCTTCGAATCACTGATATAGATGATCAAACTCGTGAATTCCGTACGGATGATTTATCTTCGCCTGATATCAATAATCCGATTGATGACAGGTATCTACTCAAAGAAGGCGATATATTATTTGCACGAACCGGGGCCAGCGTAGGTAAAACCTACCTGTATAAGGCATCAGACGGGAAAACGTATTATGCCGGTTTCCTTATTCGAGCGCATGTTTCAGATGAGGCAGATGCTGGTTTCATCTTTCAGAGCACACTGACTGAACGGTATAAGCAGTTTGTTTTGCTTACTTCTCAGCGTTCAGGGCAGCCCGGCATCAACGCGCAAGAATATTCAGATCTCCTTTTGCCTCTGCCATCCCTGATGGAGCAGCGCCGAATCGGTGCATTCTTCGACCGTCTGGATTCGCTCATCACCCTTCATCAGCGTAAGTATGATGGCTGCGCCAATCCCCTATTTTTAGAAAGGCGCATCTCATGCAGGAAACCATCACATCAGAATCGCTGTTCTGCGACTACTACGCCCAGTGGGTGAGAACGTACAAGGAAGGCGCCATCAGAGACGTGACCATGGGCAAATATCGACTTACGCAATCCTGGCTCGGCAAGCTCATCCCTGAACTCAGACTCACCGATATGGATCGAACCGCATACCAGCAGCTCATCAACGGATATGCACAACATCATGAGCGCCAAACCACCATGGATTTTCACCATCAGATCAAAGGCGCCATTCTCGATGCCGTCGATGAAGGACTCATACCCCGTGATCCAACGCGCAAAGTCATCATCAAAGGCAAGCAGCCACGCATTAAGAAAATGAAGTATCTCAACCAATTCGAGCTGCATGCCATGCTCGCGGACCTTGATCTTGGGGCCGAGGCAAGCTGGGATTGGCTTATCCTCCTTATCGCGAAAACCGGACTCCGATTCTCTGAGGCGCTTGGGCTCACACCCGATGACTTTGATTTCGCACACCAGACGCTTTCCGTCAACAAAACTTGGGATTATAAAAACGGCGGCGGTTTCGTACCCACGAAAAACGAATCGTCCGTGCGTAAAGTGCAACTCGACTGGCAACTCATCATGCAAATGTCTGGATTACTCAAGGATCTTCCGCATGATAAACCTATTTTCGTGCACGGCAAGGTCTACAACTCAACAGCCAACGACGTGCTTGCAAAACATTGCAGAAACGTGGACGTGCCAGTTATTTCCGTCCATGGTCTACGCCATACACACGCATCGCTGCTGCTGTTCGCCGGCGTATCGATCGCCAGCGTGTCACGCCGTCTAGGCCATGCCAGCATGACTACAACTCAGGAAACCTATCTGCACGTCATTCGCGAGCTGGAAAACAAGGATGTAGATATCGTCATGCGGGCACTATCGACACTTATCTAATGGGGGGGGTTCCTACTCTTTTCAGATATTCGAAATAATCGAGCCACTCGAAGCGGCATATACCGTTTTTCACCATCTTCAGTAAAAGCGCCAAACACCGTTGCCAGACTCAATTCCGTAGGTGGTTTTGTGGTTCCGTAGGTGGTTGGTTCTGGTATTGGTGTCTGAGAATGGCTTAATTTAAGCCGTTTCTCAAACGCCTTTCCTCCGGCAACCACCTACGGAAGCGAAAAACCACCTACGGAACACCCGCTTGGGAACAAACCCGCCGCAAGTCACCAGGCCAAGACGAATCTCGGCACACGAGGAACCGGAAATTGTCGTTCCGGAGCGCAGCCGCACGGTCACACGCCACACTCCGGAACCAAAGGCTTTTAGAAATAGGTGCTACAGCCAAGCTTGACGGCGAGGACGATGCCAGTGAGCACGGCGGCGGCGCGCATGATGTTCTCGGGGATATGGCGTGTGACCGGAGGGGCGATGGAACTGCCGATGATGCAGCCCAGGCACATGGCGATGGCGAACGGCCAGTAGACGGAGCCACGGCAGATGAACATGATCGCGGCGGAGATGTTCGCGCCGAAGCCGACCACGGTTTTCAGCGCGTTGATCTGGTGGAACGGGCCGATTTTGCCCAAGTCGAGGATGGCCAGGGCGAGCGTGCCGGCGGCGGCGCCGAAATAGCCGGAATACACGCCGACGAAACTCACGCCCGCCCACAGCCACCATGGATCGTTGCGCAATGTGCCGTCCGCCGTTTTGCTGGCGATTCGTGCGGCCCGCTCACCTTGATGCGATTGCGGCAGCGCCTGCGCCACGGCGTCGCGCGCGGCAGCTTTCTTACGTGGGTTGAGCGCGATGATAAGCGCGCTGAACAGGATGAGCGGCGGCACGGCGAATTCGAAGACCTTCGCCGGCAGTTCGAGCAGCAGCAGGCGCCGATGATGCCGCCGACCAGTCCGATGCACGCGTAGACGGCCACGCGTCTGCCTTGGCCTTTGAGCTCCTTGCGGGCGGAGAGCAGGCCGCCGATGCCGGTGCCGCATACGCCCACCGTGTTCGTGGTGTTGGACAGCACGGGCGGAATGCCGAACGCCAGCAGCGCAGGATAGGAGATCAGCGAGGACGCGCCTACCGCGTATCCGACGAATCCCGCGCCGATTCCGGCGACAAGCACCAGCAGCAATGTGGTGATGGACACTCCTGCGATCATGACCGCTTCCCCTTCGTAAAACTCCTACGTAGTCCTCCTATAAGTAACGGGAGCCAAGCTTAACGGCTCGGCTCCCGCATATCACGCGTTTGCCCAGAACGTGGCCGGGCAAACGTCATATCAGTGGTTGCGCTTGGCGATCAGCGACTCGGTCCAGTAGGCGGCGAGCGGAATCAGCGCCCACTGCAGCGCGAGACCGGGCAGGCCGGCGGCCAGGTCGCTCGTCCATGTGGCGGCGATGGCCTTGCTGGAACCGAACGCGAACACGGCGATCGCGGTGGCTGCGGTCAGCACCACACGTCCGGCGAGCTGTGCGATGACCACCTTCGCCAGGCTCGGCAGCTTGATGCCGCGCAGCAGACCGGCTACCAGGCCGTATGCGCACAGTTCGACCATCATGAGCGGCAGCATCGCCAGCATCGGCATGCCGGACAGCAGGAAGCTCACGAGCGGAGCGGCGGCGCCGGCGATCGCGCCGACGGCGGGGCCCGCGATCAGGCCGACGAAGATGATCGGCAGATGCATCGGCAGGAACGCGACGCCCAGCATGGTGCCCTGTCCGGAGACGGCGCCGATGACGTGGAACAGTTGCGGCAGCACGACCGCTGCGACGATGGCGAGCAGGGTGGCTGCTGTCTTGGTGCCGAGACTCAGTTTCGGCAGGTCGGTGCGGCGCAGGGCGGCCGCGGGCATGGTTGCGGAATCAGACATTTGTTTTCTCCTTAATGTTTCCTTCTCTTCGGATATGCGTATACGTCATACCGGCTCGACGACCGACCCACCGTCCGGCAGCGCGGTGTCGACCAGCAAATCGGCGACGGCTTGGATATTGGTCGCTTCGAAATAGCGGTTTTCCAGCGGAATCCACTCGTCGACGAATCGTTGCAACATGCGTGGATTGCGTCGTTCGAGCCGACGCAACTGTTCGGCAGGATCGACCGCAAGACAGATCATGCAATCGTAATACCTCCGCAAGGCGGGGTGCATGCTGTAGCTGCCTTCCACAATGGTCAGCTGGGCCGGTTCGACGGCGTACGCGACGGCGAAATCGCCTGTATGGCAATCCCATGGCCGGTATTGCGCGGCTTGTCCGGCGGCGAGCGGTGCCAGCACTTCCGTTTCGAACCGTTCACGGTCCACGTTGCCGCCGGGTTCGGCGAAACGTTCCGGCGTGCGCTGTTCGGGACGGAGGAAGAAATCGTCCATGTGCAGCACGTTGCCGCCAAAACGCCTGTTGAGCATCGCGGCAAACGTGGTTTTGCCAGACGTGCATGGCCCGTCGATTGCGACGAACACACAATCGCGTTCGGCAAGCAACGTTTCGATACGTGCGATTGCGATGCTGGCTTCCGTAGGCTTCGCGGGTTTCGTGACCATTGCGTTCGCCGTCAGTCGAGTACGGTCAGACGGTACGCGCGCGAACCGATGCCAAGTTCCTCGGCGTATTCGAGGATGTGTTCGCCGTGGAGCGAGGCGATGCGTTCGGTGACGGACGCTCCGTCGGGGGCGGTGTGGATGAGGTCGACGCATGCCTGGTCGAGTGCCACCGGGTCGAGCGAGGACAGCACGCCGATGTCATGCATGTCCGGTTCCGTCGGGGAGGCCAGGCAGTCGCAATCCACCGACAGGCGGTTCATGACGTTCAGATACATCATCTTGCCATGCATGTGGCTGATCACGGCCTCATCGGCTTCGGCCATCGATTCGAGGAATGCATCCTGAGGAGTTTCCACCCACTTGTCCTTGGTGACGCCGGCGGAATGGATCCAGCGTTTGCCGTTCGACGAGGCTATGCCGATGGACACGTTCTTGAGCGCGCCGCCGAAGCCTCCCATCGGATGGCCTTTGAAATGCGACAGCACGAAAATGGAATCGTAGTCGTCGATATGCTTGCCGACGATGTCATAGGCGATATGACGGTGCTTGGCTACCGGAATTTCGATTTCACCGCCCATGTCCATGATTTGGATCGGTGCGATATCCGCGTATCCACGTTCCTTGAACACGGCAAGGCTTTTCTCAGGCGTTCCGCGATTGCCATCGTATGCGGTCGCACATTCGACGAGCGTGCCGCCGATCTCCTGCACGAGGTCCTTGACGAGCGAAGGATTGAGATTATTGGATTTTTCCGATTCGCCGGAATGGACTTTGATGGCCGTTTTGCCTTCCGGCTTGCGTCCGAGCGCATGGTAGGCGGCGACGAGGCTTTCCGGTGTGATGATCGGCGTGAAGAACACTTCCGGTGCGGACTGCGCGTCGGTGCGGTGTTCCAGTCCTTCCAGTCGCGAGGCTTCGAATTGCATCTTGACCCTCCTTGATTCTGCCTGTGTTTTTGGCTTGCATCTCCAGCGTACCAACTTAAACCCGACTTGAAGCAAACAGACCTCAAACCCGTTCGAGATATGTTGCAAAATATGGATTCCCGCGCGTGTCTCCCCATCCGGCCGGCTTGTCCGCATGAACCGGAACACTTGACGCTCGTGATTGATTTTTGCAAGAAATGGTGGACTCGCATAGCCACCAAGGAAATGGCGTTCATTGGCATCGTCACTTTGGCCGCCTCACTAGTGGCTTCGTGGCTTAAACAGTTTCCGGGATTCAGTCTGTTCGGCGCGCTGATCATCGCATTGCTCATCGGCATGGCGGCCCAGTTTCCGATTCGCAAATGGTATTCCAG
>ENA-OQNL01000087-OQNL01000087.1-human-gut-metagenome-genome-assembly--contig:-NODE-87-length-13982-cov-2.626128_pt1 | contig 13982 bp, 16 predicted proteins | sample MGYA00242631_ERZ504884 | MGnify/ENA primary metagenome ERZ504884 (study PRJEB26092, sample SAMD00036395) | human gut metagenome | host: Homo sapiens | study: EMG produced TPA metagenomics assembly of...
GTCGCTTAAAAGCCCCACTGGGGCTTTCATTGCTGCGCAAACGCGAACTTGTCGGGGTGAGCCCTTCCATCTTGCTGCGCAAGACCGTTCGGTCGCTTAAAAGCCCCACTGGGGCTTTCATTGCTCCGCTGCGCTGCGCAAACGCGAACTTTTTGAAAACACGTCACTTTCGGCAGTGTGCAAGAAAAAACAATGAAAACTTTGGCAAAAAGAGAGAGGGCTGGACGGTGCCAGCCCTCTTGACAAGGAAAAACACAAGGCTCTTTATTATAATAAAGCTATAAGAACATAATAAAGGCAATTATTTGAAATTTTTGAAAAAACAGAAATCATTTTGATGATATGGGACGTTTTAATAGACAGGAAGGGGGTGAACCGTATCCAGACAGAATTATTGCTGCGGAAAGCGCAGAGCGGAGATACGGGTGCGCTGGACACTCTGATTACAGCGTACTATCCACAAATTCTGAACTATTGCTGTTGGCATACAGCGGACGAGCAGCAGGCGCAGGATGCAGCACAGGAAACCTTTTTGAAAGCGGTGCGCTGGCTGGATTCCTGTGGTGGATTTCAGGGGGCATTCCGTCCCTTTCTGTACAAAATCGCAAAAAACATTTGCATCGATCTGAACCGTACGATGGAGCGGACGGAGGTATCGCTGGAGAGCTTGCCGGGCGAACCCACCTATCAGGAAAGCGGCTTTGCTGCGGCAGAGGAGAAAGCAAACCTGCGAGCGCTGACGGCCCAGCTGGAGCCGGAACAGCGGGAACTGGTATTGCTGCGGTTCGCACAACAGCTTAAATTGCGGGAGATCGCGCAGATTACAGGTCTGCCCCTGCGCACAGTGCAGTCCCGCCTGCGTGCCGCATTGAAAACCTTGAAAATGCAATTGGAAAAGGAGGACTGGAGATGAATCGAGCCTTTGAAAAAGAACTGTCCAGAGCACTGGCGGCAGAGCTTGACACAGCCGCGCCGAAAACGCTGCTGCGCCGCTGCCGGGCGGAACATATCGTAAAACAACGGAGTGGTTGGCGCGATTTGCTGCACTGCCAGTTCAAATTGCTGGGCTGGAAGGTCTGGGCGCTGGAAGCAATGGCGGCACTGGCGTTGTACAGTGTGGGTCGGGAACTTGCCCTGTGGGAGAAAGCATGGACAGTACGCAATGCACTGTTTGGTCTGAGCACGCTCGCCATGCTGACAGCCCTGCTCGGTCTGCCGTTTTTATACCGGGCAAGTCAATATAAGATGCTTGAACTGGAACGTGCCACATATGCAGGAATCGGTCGTCCGCTGGTGATGCGGTTTTTGCTGCTGCTGGCGGGGGAAACGATCCTGCTGGGAGTGCTGGTACTCAATGTGCGGACAGCCGTGCCATGGAGCATCGGGCAGCTGCTGGCGGTGCTGACCGTGCCATTCCTGACCGCAAACAATGAGCTGCTTCTGCTGCTGCGCTGGGTGCGCCCGGAATGGATGATGACCGGGGCTGTACCGCTGTTTGCAGGGCAGCTGTGTTTGCTGCGGTTCGTGCAATTATCGGAACTGCCGAGAGGTCTGCCACTGGCGGCGGGCGTGCTGGTGCTCTGTATGGTGTTGCAGTGCATCCGGCTTGCCGCCCGATCAGAATATATTGCAGAAGCTTGAAAGGAACAAGTCATGGAACTGAAATTCAGAATATTACAAAGCGATACCGGGATAAAACGGCGGTGGATGATGTGTCCATCACTCTCACGCCGGGTGTGTGGGGACTGCTGGGGGCGAATGGTGCAGGCAAAACAACCTTAATGCGGATGCTGGCGGGCATTCTGCGGCCCAGCAGTGGCCGGATTTTGTGCGATGGGGTGGAGATTGGGACGCTTGGTGCGGCCTACCGGGAAAAGCTGGGGTATCTGCCGCAGGAATTCGGGTTTTACCCGGAATTCACGGTGCAGGACTATCTGGAATATATGGCGGCACTCAAGGGTCTGCCGCGCACAGAGGCTGCCCGGCAGATCGACGCACTGCTGGAGCGGGTAAGCCTGACTGAGGTGCGCCGCAAAAAGATCATAAAGCTTTCCGGCGGTATGAAGCGCCGGGTAGGCATCGCACAGGCACTGCTCAACGACCCGGAAATTCTGATTTTAGATGAACCTACGGCAGGGCTGGACCCCGGAGAACGGGTGCGCTTCCGCAATCTGCTGTCGGAGTTTGCGCAGGAACGGATCGTTCTTATTTCAACGCATATCGTTTCGGATGTGGAATACATTGCAGCTGAAAATGCCGTGATGAAGGCTGGCAAAATCGTTGCACAGGACACCACCGAAGGGCTGGTAAAGCAGATCGAAGCCAAAGTCTGGCAGGGAAATATCCCGATGGAACAGCTTGCCCGGTGGGAATACCGGCTGCGGGTAGTGAACCTGCGCAACGAGCCGGACGGAACGGTAACATTGCGGTATCTGGCGGATGCACCGCAGCTGCCGGACAGCGTCCCGGCACAGCCCCGGCTGGAAGATCTGTATCTGTGGCTGTTCCCAGAGGAAATGGAGGAAGCAAAATGAACCTGTATCGTTTGGAATTGAAACGTGTATGCAAAACCCGTATGACAGCTATTCTGCTGGCCATTGCGCTGGTGCTGGCTGTGGTCATGGCATATCTGCCGACAACGTTTATCGGCTGGACGGAACTGGATGCCAGCGGAAACGAAGTGCGTTACACGGGTCTGAAAGCAATCCGGAAACGGCAGGAGCAGCAGGTATCCGGTACCATTACGCCGGATGTCATGCAGGAAGTACTGGAAGCCTATCAGCGGGTGTACCGGCAGTATGATGCAAGTTCCATCAACGATATCCCGGTCGAGGTGTTTTATAAAGAACTTGCCCGATATCAGCCTCTTGTGAACAACGCAAAGGAAGCTTTTGCCGACTCGAAAACCGGCATGGCACCGGGTGTGATGGGGCTGACCGCAGAGGATATGCAGAACTTTTACAGCCAGCTCCCCAAACGGCTGGAATCGGTGATCTGGCTGGAACAAAGCGGAAAGCCCGGCTATGAGCAGGCGCAGGCCATTGCACAGAAAAAGTTCGATGCTGTACAAAAACCGTTCACCTATTCATTTGGGGTCAGTTCAGACGCAATGGATTACCAGACCCTGTTGAGCTTGCTGCTCACCCTGCTGTGCGCGGTGATTGCGGCCCCGGTGTTTGCATCGGATGCACAGACCGGGGCGCAGGACATCCAACTGTGCACAAAAAACGGCGGTCTGCGGCTAGCAGCGGCAAAGCTGGCGGCGGCGTTTAGTATCACAGGGGCGGCGTATCTGCTCTGCGGCGTGGTGTGGATCCTGGTCACGAATGCTCTATTTGGCTGGGAAAGTACCCAAACTTCCGTGCAATGGCTGTTTTCTGTGACCAGCCTGCTGCCGTATACCGTTGGCCAGATGGAGTGGGTCATGCTGGTGGCAAACTTCCTGATCTTCTTTGCGGAGGTGGCCTTTGTGCTGATGGCATCCGTATGGGCCAAGAACAACCTGACCGCTTTGCTGTGGCACTGATCAGTGTGGTGGCACCGCTGATTGTTTATATGGTCGTGCCGGGCTCCTTTGGAGAATGGCTGTCCACCCTGCTTCCGGCAGGAGGCATTGGACTTTCCAACGCATTGATGTATAAAATGATCAGTTTTGATTTTCTCTATGCAGGCGGGCATGCCTTCTTTCAGGCAGATGTACTGCTGGCATCGGCACCGATCAAGATCGTTCTGCTCGTTGGATTGGCAGCATGGGGGTATCTGCGAAAGACCAAGGTGGCTTAAAATGAATGCTGGACATTACCGCTTTTTTTGAGCTGGTGATGTCCGGCATTTTTTAGTGTTGGCTGATCAATTTTAATGGAATCTTTATACTTCTACAATTTTCTTTACGGCTCTTTTATTTATTCCATGCTAATCTTTATGCACACGGATAGGTAAAGGAGCTTTTATGATTCAATATCCTCGTTACAGGCAGCACCGTTTTTCTTCTTTTCAGGTCATTATTGCAGGGTTTGCGGCAGTTGATCTGGTGGGCGCATTGCTTCTGATGCTCCCGATCGCTGCACAGCAGCGGTGCGTTACACCGTTCCATGAGGCGCTGTTTACTTCCACCTCTGCCCTTTGTGTGACCGGACTGGTGGTACAGGATACCGGCAGCTACTGGTCGGCATTCGGGCAGAGTGTGATCCTTCTTCTGATCCAGATCGGAGGATTGGGCGTCATTACGGTGGGTGCTGCCTTTGCGCTGCTTTCCGGGCGAAAGATCTCCCTCAAGCAGCGCAGCACGATGCAGGAAGCTACTGCTGCCCCGCAGATGGGCGGCATCGTGCGGCTGACAGGCTTTATTCTGCGGATCACCGCCCTGTTTGAATTGGTCGGTGCTGCACTGCTGCTGCCGACGTTCTGCGCCGATTATGGTTTGCGCGGGATCTGGTACGCGCTGTTTCATTCCATTTCGGCGTTCTGCAATGCCGGCTTTGACCTGCTGGGAACAGAGGGGGCAAAATTTGTTTCGCTGACACGGTATGCAGGTGACCCATTGCTTACCACAGTGATCGCAGCGCTGATCGTCTTTGGCGGCCTTGGCTTTCTGACATGGGAGGACATTTGTACATATCGCCTTGATTTTCACCGTTACCGGATGCAGAGCAAGGTGATCCTTGTCACAACGGCATTTCTTCTGGTACTGCCGACGCTGTACTTTTATTGTTTCGAGTTCACGGCAGGCTCTGCCCGACAGCGCATTTTATTGTCGATGTTCCAATCCGTTACACCCCGTACTGCCGGTTTTAACACCGCCGATCTTGCTGCGATGGGCAGCACTTCACAGGCATTGATGGTGGTTCTGATGCTGTTGGGCGGTTCGCCCGGCTCTACGGCAGGCGGCATGAAAACCACAACATTTGCCGTTCTGCTGGCCAATATGTGGGCGACCTTCCGCCGCAGAGAAGATGCCGAATTTTTCGGGCGGCGCATAGATGGTTCCGCGGTCAAGAATGCTGCTACGATTGCAGGGATGTATTTGACGCTGTTCTTCCTCGGAGCCTTTGTCATTGCTGCGGCAGAGCAGCTGCCGATGTCAGTCTGTCTGTATGAGACCGCTTCGGCTGTGGCAACGGTAGGTCTGACATTGGGCATCACGCCGCAGTTGGGGATCCTTTCGCAGGGGGTGCTGATCGCACTGATGTTTTTGGGACGTGTTGGCGGATTGACGTTGATCTATGCGGCATTTGGCAGCAGCCCTGCCCACTCTCGTCTGCCGCAGGAGAAGATCGCAATCGGATAAAGGAGACAGGTATGAAATCGATTCTTTTGATTGGGCTTGGCCGTTTTGGCCGTCATATTGCGCAGGAACTGAATGAGCTGGGTCATCAGGTCATGGCGATCGACAGCAACGAAGACCGTGTGAACGCCGTGCTTTCCTATGTGACAAATGCACAGATCGGTGACAGCACCAGCGAATACTTTCTGCGCTCCCTTGGTGTTGGCAATTTTGATGTGTGTATCGTAACCATCGGCGGCAATTTCCAAAGCTCACTGGAAACAACATCACTGCTCAAGGAGCTGGGCGCAAAGCTAGTAGTCTCGCGTGCAGAGCGGGATGTACAAGCCAAGTTTCTGCTGCGCAACGGTGCGGATGAAGTGGTCTATCCGGAAAAGCAGCTGGCAAAGTGGGCAGCGATCCGATACAGCTCCGAACACATTCTCGATTATATCGAGCTGCAGGACGACCACGCCATCATGGAAGTGACCATTCCGCCGGAATGGATGGATCGCACGATCGGCGAGATCAATATCCGAAAAAAAGTATAACATCAATATTCTTGCGCTGAAAAAAGACGGAAAGCTCGATATGAACATTACGCCGGATACGCAGCTGTGCCGGGATGAAAGCATACTGGTTTTGGGGAAATACGCATTGATCCAAAAGTGTTTCCGGCTCTAAAAAGATAGGACGGATCATATGGATGTCGTTTTGTTGTTGATGGTTCTTGGAGTCATGTTGAGTGGCTTTTGGGCAGCAGATGCGCTGGATCACATGCGGAAGGAGATCCTTCGACAGGAAGGAAAAAGACGTGGCTGGTGGTCGTGACCATCAAATTGTGCTATACTGTGGGCAAGGCAGGTGATCTTTATGAATCAGAACGACCCACCCACTGAACATATTCTGGCGTGTCTGTCGTCCTCTCCCTCCAATGCAAAGATCGTGCGGACGGCAGCAACGATGGCAAAGGCGTTCGGCGGGACCTTTACAGCTCTGTATGTCCGGACGCCTGACTCGGATCAGATGGGAAAAGAAGACTGTCGGCGTTTGCAGCAGCACATTCGTATGGCAGAGCAGGCAGGTGCCGACATTTCTACGATCTACGGGGATGACATTCCGCAGCAGATCGCAGAGTTTGCCCGCATCTCCGGCATTACAAAAATCGTGCTGGGGCGCTCCAGCGTACATCGCCGCCATTTCTGGAGTGGACCGTCACTGACTGAAAAATTGACGATGACTGCGCCTAATCTGGATATTTACATCATCCCGGATGCTTCTGCAGAGAACGGCTACGGCTCAGGACGGAAGCTGTTCATCCGTCCGTTTCTGCCTTCTGTCCGCGATTTACTGATCACCGCAGGCATCCTGAGCTGCATCACGCTCATCGGCTTTCTTTTTTTACAATTGGACTTTGCGCGCTATAACATTATTACGTTCTATATGCTGGGGGTGCTGTTCACCGCATTGTGTACCAACGGTTACACCTGCGGTGTGCTGGGCTCCATTGCCAGTGTTGCGCTATACAATTTTTTCTTTGACGGAACCGCGCCTGACATTCCATGCGTATGATCCCGGTTATCAGGTTACATTTGCCCTGATGCTGACCTCTGCAATCATTACCTGCACCCTGACAACACGGTTGAAGGATCATGCAAAAATGTCTGCGCAGGCAGCGTTCCGTACAAAAATACTGTTTGATACAAATCAGCTTTTACAGAGAGCAAAAAGCGAGGAAGAAATCCTCTCTCAGACAGCGTCCCAGTTGATGAAGCTGCTGAACCGGAGCCTGATCGTCTACCCGGAACAAAACGGAGATCTTGGTTCAGAACAGGTTTTTGGGGTTGACGGGAAAACGGTGCAAAACATCTTTTCTGCACCGGAAGAACGGGATGCAGCAAATTGGACGTTTGCCAACAAAAAGCGTTCCGGTGCAGGCACGGATAGCTGCCCGGACGCAAAGGGGCTTTATCTTGCACTTCGGACCGGAGGCGGCGTGTTTGGAGTGGTTGGGATCGATCTGTCCGAAAAACCGCTGGATGCCTTTGAAAACAGCGTGCTGCTTTCCATTCTGGGTGAAGGCGCGCTGGCCATCGAAAACCGCAGAAATGCACTGGAAAAAGAGCAAGCTGCATTGCAGGCAAGGAATGAAGAGCTGCGGGCAAACCTGCTGCGCACGATCTCCCATGATCTGCGCACCCCGCTGACCTCCATTTCCGGCAATGCCAGCAATCTGCTTTCCAACGGAGAAACGCTGGATACAGAGACCCGGAACAAGATCTGCACCGATATTTTTGACGATGCACAATGGCTGATCGGTCTGGTGGAAAATCTGCTTTCCATCACCCGCATTGAGGATGGTCGGATGAATCTGCAGATCTCACCGCAGCTGATGGATGAGATGATCGAAGAAGCACTGCACCATGTCAACCGGAAAAGCTGCGAACACACCATCACAACACAGTATGGGGACGAGATCCTTCTGGTCAATGTGGATGCACGGCTGATCATGCAGGTCGTTGTCAATCTGGTGGATAACGCCATCAAATACACCCCCGTGGGCTCGGTCATTCAGATTTCGGCTTACCGGAAAGACCATCAGGTCGTAGTGGAAGTTGCAGATAACGGTCCCGGCATTCCGGATCGCGCAAAAGCACAGGTGTTCGATATGTTTTATACCGGGCAGAGCCGCATCGCAGACAGCCACCGCAGCCTTGGACTGGGCTTGCCCCTCTGCCGTGCAATCTTGACGGCTCACGGCGGAACATTGACCCTGCGTGACAACATTCCCAATGGCAGTGTCTTTTCCTTTGCATTGCCGCAAAGCGAGGTGAACATTCATGAATAAGCCGTCCATTCTGGTCGTAGAGGATGATGTTCCTGTACGGTGTCTGATCACAACGACCCTGAAAACCCACGGCTATAAATATCTGACTGCTTCCAATGGGGAAACGGCGATCATGATGACTACCAGCCACAATCCGGACATCATGCTGCTGGATCTTGGGCTGCCCGATATAGACGGCATCGAGGTCATCCGCAGCGTCCGCACATGGTCGAACCTGCCCATCATTGTCCTGAGTGCCCGGAGCGAAGATTCTGATAAGATCGAGGCACTGGACAACGGCGCAGACGATTATCTGACAAAGCCGTTTTCCGTGGACGAGCTGCTGGCAAGACTGCGTGTAACGCAGCGCCGATTGAATCTGCTGGCTTCTGACGGCATAAACAGTCCGGTTTTTGTCAATGGTCCCTTAAAGATCGACTTCTCGGCCGGGTGCGTCTGGTTGAGCGAGAATGAATTGCATTTGACCCCCATCGAGTACAAGCTGCTGTGTGTGCTGGCGCATAATGTGGGCAAAGTGCTGACGCATACCTCTCTCACGCAGAAAGTATGGGGCAGTACGCAGGAAAATGACATTGCTTCCTTGCGAGTTTACATGGCATCCCTGCGCAAAAAATTGGAACGATACCCGGATGCGCCGCATCTGATCCAGACCCATGTTGGTATCGGATACCGGATGCTGCGCGCAGAAAATGATGAAGCATAGTAAAAAAGCAGGGGGCGCCCCTGAATAGGATGCACCCTGCCAAAAGCCACAGATAATAGCGATAAGCTGTAAAAAGAAGCATGGACGCCCCCGAAAAGGAGAGCGTCCATGCTTCTTGCTGTATCCGAATGGAGGAGATTGCGAAATCAGTGATTGTCCGGGCAGACGATTTCCAGCATCTGATCGAAACCTCTTCCATCTGCCGCACCAGTGTGAACTGGGTGCGGGCGCGGTCGAGGTTGTGATCCGGGCGAGCAATATGGAAATAATGGTCGCCCTCCAGATAGTCGGTCAGAAAACGGATGCCGCATTCCAGTGTCATGAGCCTTGCACCCCATGCAAGGCTCTTTTTTTCTGCCATGCTCATGGATGCCCCGGCAGTGGAGAGATACCCTTTGGCGAACACTTCGTACAGATGCAGGTCAAAATGGACTTTGCTCTGGTCAGGTTCGTCCTCGGCGCAGTCGTTGGCACCGGTGCGGATGGAATCGCCGAAGTCGTAGGCCGAAAGCCCCGGCATCACGGTGTCGAGGTCAATGACGCAGATGCCTTTTCCGGTAGCGGCATCGATGAGGACATTGTTGATCTTGGTGTCATTGTGGGTGACGCGCAGAGGAATTTCGCCAGCTGCCAGCTGATCCAGCAGGACATGGCAGTCCTGCTCTCTCGCATGGATAAATTCGATTTCCGACGTGATATTTTTTGCCCGGCCCAGTGCATCGGTGGCGAGGGCTTTTTCAAATTGGCATAGCGGTTGGGCGTGTCGTGGAAGCGGGCGATGGTTTCGTGGAGGGTGGAGGCCGGGTAATCCTCCAGCTGGTTCTGGAATTTTGCCCAGTGTCTCGGCCACGGTGCGGAAGTCGGTTTCGCTGCCGACCTGCTGCAAACAGATGGTATCTTCTACAAAGTCGTAGGCACGCCATGCGCCGCCGTCTGCATCCAGATAGCAAGTCGACCCCGACAAAGTTGGGATGACGTTCAGCGTTTCCCGTGCTGGGTCGCCGCCCTCGGCAAGAATTTTCGCCCGCAGATGCCGGGTCACGCCGCAGACATTCTCCATCAGGCCCACCGGGTTAGTAAAGGTATCTGTGTTGATGCGCTGCAAAATAAAGCGTTTGGAATGATCTTCCCGCCAGACCACAAAGGTGTCGTTGATATGCCCCTCACCATAGTGGTGAGCATCGCAGAGCACAGGCCCGCCAAAATCAAAGGCATTTGCAGCAGACTGGAGCAAAGAAAGGGTAACGGATTTCATCATAAATTCCTCGTTTTCGTTATACTTCATGCCGTTTTGTCGGGGCGGGGCGTTTTCCCTGCCGCGTCTGACGGCGGTATTCGTTGGGGGTCATGCCCTCCGCCTTGCGGAAGCACTGGGAGAAATAGCTGGGGGAGGAAAAGCCCATCAGCTCGCTGATCTGCGCCAGACTGTAACCGGTGTTGCCCAGCATATATTTGCTCTCCTCAATGCGGCGGCGGTTCAGGTAGGTGATGGGAGAAATGCCGTATGCCTTCTGGAAGGTGTGGGCCAGATAATATTTGTTGATGTGGGCGACCTCGGCAAGGGTATCAAGGGAGATGTCCTCCCGGTAGTTGTTGTCCAGATACCGCTTGATCTCCACGCATTCCCGGTTGTCGGAGCGGGGGGATTCCTCCACCTGCAAAGAGAGGGTGGTGCACCGCACCAGCCAGATGAGCAGGACTTCCAGCAGGTCCTGGCAGACGGTCTCGCAGCCGTCCAGGCTGCGGTCTGCCTCAGCCAGCAGCATGTGCAGCAGCGTTACCATCCGCTCCCGGTTCTCCCTGCAGTTGAAGATGGCGTAGGTGGAATCGGCTTTGCCGAACAGGATCTCGATGCCCGAAACGCCCAGCACGATGTATTCCAGAGGCGAGGCGTTCAGGCTCAACTCGGTGTGCTCCACCTGCGGGTTGACGATGACCATATCGTCCGGCTTGACCGGGAACAGCTGCCCGCTGAGCAGAAACTGCCCCTCGCCGCTGAGGCAGTAGAACAGCTCTGTGCAGGAATGGGTGTGGACAGTGCTGTTCCAGTCGCCGCCGAATCTGCTCTTGCTGATGTACAGCAGCCGGAAGGATTCCCGTGGAGCGGGAGCGTGGCGGATATCAAAGCGCTCGGTACTCATAAAAGGCTCCTTTTGAAGCAGGCGCAAAAAATATAAAAACAAAAGCAAGATACTAAAAATAAAATGCGAAAAACGCCGCACTGCTTCGTGCATTTTTTCTCATTATAGGGGCAAATAGGAAAAAAAGCAAGTCCTGTTTTTGGTATGGTAAATATTTTCCTCTGCACAGAAAGACGGAAATATGTCAAATTGGTTACAATCAGGGAAAATGCACCAAAACAATGCTGCAAAATTTAGTGCTTTTGCTGAAGAAAATGATAAAAGAACAATATTTCTAAAAAATGAAACAACAAAGACCTTGTTGGAAACTGTAAAAACCTCTATATTGGGGTCAGAAAAAAACACAGCCCCGCGGGCAAAACCTGTTTGCTCCGGCTGTGCTTGAATGGAACTTTATGATGGAGGACACATTATGAAACGTATTTCTCGTCGCAATTTCCTGAAAGTGGCCGGTGTGGGTGCCGCTGCACTGGGTCTGGCTGCCTGCGGCGGTTCTTCCAGCTCCACAGCTTCCAGCACGGCTTCTTCCGCTGCTGCATCTGCCGCTCCCGCTGAGGACGTGACCATCAAGGTCGCCGCCATCGAGACCGGCTACGGCGCTGATATGTGGAAGAAGGTCACTGAGGCCTTTACCGCCCAGACCGGCATCAAGGTGGAGCTGACCACCGATAAGAAGTTGGAGGATGTCATCGGACCTTCCATGCAGGGCGGCGATTACCCCGACGTGGTTCACCTGGCTACCGGCCGTGAGGCTGCCCTGACCGAGCAGTTCATCAAGGGCAACCTGATCGCCGACATCACCGATGTGCTGAGCATGACCGTGCCCGGCGAGAGCAAGAAGGTGAGCGAGAAGATCGCAGGCGGCTTTACCGACACCTCCCTGACCAACCCCTACGGCGACGGCAAGACCTATCTGGCTCCCATGTTCTACAGCCCCTGCGGCCTGTTCTACAACGCCGGTTTCCTGAAGGAAAAGGGTTGGGACGTGCCCAAGACCTGGGACGAGATGTGGGCACTGGGCGACAAGGCTGCCGCTGAGGGTACCTACCTGTTCACCTACCCCACCACCGGCTACTTTGATGCATTCTTCTATGCTCTGATGTATGCCGCCGGCGGCCCGGAGTTCTTCAACAAGGCCACCCACTATGAGGAAGGCATCTGGGATACCCCGGAGGCAAAGACCTGCTTTGACATCGTCAACAAGCTGGCTTCCTACACCAACCCCATTACCCCCGCACAGGCCAACGATCAGGACTTTACCCAGAACCAGCAGCTGGTGCTGGACAACAAGGCTCTGTTCATGCCCAACGGCACCTGGATCGTGGGTGAGATGGCAGAAGCTCCCCGTGCCGACGGCTTTGAGTGGGGCATGACCGCCCTGCCCGCTGTCAAGGCCGGCGGCGACCAGTACAGCTACACCTGGTTCGAGCAGGCATGGATCCCCGCCGGTGCCGAGCATCTGGATGCCGCCAAGCAGTTCGTGGCTTACCTGTACAGCGATGAAGCCTGCAAGCTGTTTGCTGAGAGCGGCGCTATCCAGCCTGTGCTGGGCATCGCCGACAGTCTGGAAGGCGACAACAAGATGTTCTACTCCATCTACGACAACGGCGCAAAGGCCGCCATGGGCAACTTTGCAGCCTTCAGCGCCATCCCCGGCGTGGAAGTGCGCACCGTGTTCTTCGACCCTGTCAACTCTCTGGTGTCCGGCAGCATGACCGAGCAGCAGTGGATCGACGGCATCAAGTCCGCCAGCGACCAGATGCGCGCCAACATCATCGAGTAATTAAGCCCTGCCCAGCGGGGGCGGTTTTTACCGCCTCCGCTTTTTTGGGCTGTACAGTACCATCAAGAAAGGAGCGGTCAATCCCCTATGAGAACGGATAAAAGCCGCAAACGATTCGTATTCCTCTGTGTGGCACCGGCTACCATCCTGTTTTTCCTCTTTATGATCCTGCCCACCCTCAACGTGTTCCGCATGAGTTTGTATGAGCGGGGTGCCTATTCTCCCAACGAGACCTTTGTGGGGCTTAAAAACTTCCAGCATCTGCTGCGGGACGCCCAGTTCATCCGCTCCATGCAGAATATGATCCTGCTGGTGGTAACGGTCACCCTGATCACCTTCGCCTTTGCACTGGTATTTGCCGCCATCCTCACCCGGGAGAAGATCAAAGGCCAGAACTTTTTCCGCATCATCTTCTACATCCCCAACATCCTGTCGGTGGTCGTCATCTCCGGCATCTTCTCTGCCATCTATAAGCCGGAAAACGGCATGCTGAACAGCATCATCGGCCTGTTCCGGGATATGACAGACCCCATCCTCTGGAAGGGGGAAAAGCTGGTCATCCCCTCCATCATCATTGCCATGGTCTGGCAGGCCGTGGGCTATTACATGGTCATGTATATGGCTTCCATGTCCTCGGTGCCCGCCAGCCTGTACGAGAGCGCCAATCTGGACGGTGCGGGCCGCCTGACCCAGTTCTTCCAGATCACCATCCCCCTCATCTGGACCAACATCCGCACCACCCTGACCTTCTTCATCATCTCCACCATCAACATGGCCTTCCTCTTCGTCAAGGCCATGACCAGCGGCGGGCCCAACGGTGCCTCGGATGTGGCTCTGAACTATATGTACAGCCAGAAAGATGCAGGTCTGTACGGTTACAGCATGGCAATCGGTGTGGTCATCTTCCTGTTCTCGTTCGCCTTGTCCGCCTGCGTCAACCGTGCCACCAGCCGTGAACCGCTGGAGTTTTAAGGAGGAAAAATATGAAGAAAACGGAAGAAAAATCCTCCCGCTCGGCGGAGGGCCTGTACAAATTTTTCATCTATTTTGTGCTGATCCTGCTGGCTGTGACGATCATTGTGCCGGTGGCATGGGTGTTTATGGCATCCATCAAGCAGAACTCGGAGTTCTACGGCAATCCGTGGACACTGCCTGCCGGATTCTACTGGCAGAACTTCGTCAATGCGTGGAATGGAGCCAAGATGGGCGAATATATGCTCAACTCCGTTCTGGTCACAGCGCTG
>ENA-OQNL01000088-OQNL01000088.1-human-gut-metagenome-genome-assembly--contig:-NODE-88-length-13961-cov-3.892294_pt1 | contig 13961 bp, 12 predicted proteins | sample MGYA00242631_ERZ504884 | MGnify/ENA primary metagenome ERZ504884 (study PRJEB26092, sample SAMD00036395) | human gut metagenome | host: Homo sapiens | study: EMG produced TPA metagenomics assembly of...
GCGTTTGATCGCCAGTCGCACGATGCGCCGCGCGATTACCACCTCGGCCGCAGCAAGGCGTCTGGCATCGAGCACTAGCGCACCCGCCGCCTCCTTGCGCAGGCAGCTTCGAAACGCCTGTGCCGACAGCTGGGATAGAAACGCATCTTCGTCACCAAGGATCTCGCAGGCGGCGCCAATCGTCTTGCACACGCTCGCATTACGCTGTGCCACCACTGGCATTACCCGATGGCGCACGTAGTTTCGCAGATACGAGATATCCTCATTGCTCTCGTCCTCACGCCACGGCTGACCATGTACCTGTAGATAGCCCACGAGCTCGCCATGAGTTAGGTCGAGCAAGGGGCGCACCACGATATTCCTCCGGTGAGGAATGCTCGATAGGCCAGCGGGCCCTGAACCCTTAATCGCGTTCATCAAAAACGTTTCCGCGCGATCCGAAGACGTGTGCGCGGTGCAGATACGAGCCGCCGTTCGCGGTGCCCCCGTCTGGGCGCAGAGCTCGCGAACATACCTCCGCGCCGCGGCATAGCGCACCTCGCGGGCCGCGGCCTCAATATTGCCCGACTCCCCCATCAAAATAAGCGTGCTCCACGCACAGCGGTAAACCATATTTCGCGCAGAGCTCACGCACAAAGGCCTCGTCGCCATCGGACGCCTTGCCGCGCAGATGATGGTTTACATGCAGCACATGCAGGCGCTCGCGAGCAATGGGGGCAACACCGCGTCCGTCTTGGATATCCAGCTTTGATGTGCACGCCATAAGAAGCAGTGCCGTCGAGTCCGCGCCGCCTGATACCATGAGCACGACAGGAGCAGCCTGCTGCCTCGTCCGGGTCTCATCGACTGCCCCAGGCACGGCATGGTGTCCATAATGCTGAGATACCGTAGGCATTTGCTTCCTCCTCTATTCGTCCGCACCCATTGTATCCTTTGGAATCTTATGTCTCGTCTGCACCTTCATATCCTCGGCAGTGGCTCTAAAGGCAACTGCGCACTCATCGAGGGCCCGCAGGGGCTCATTATGGTCGATGACGGACTGTCTCGCCGCGAAACGCTCAAACGCATGGCGGAACTCGGACTGTCGGTAGACGACGTGTACGCCCTTGTTGTCACCCATGAACACAGCGACCACATCAAGGGGCTTGAGGTATGGTGCAAGCATTGGAATGGCCCAGTCTTTTCCAGCAGAGGAACGCTCACGTCCAAAGAAAGCCTCGCACATCTACCTGTCGAGGAATTCGACCCAGGTGACGCCCTCTCTATTGCCGGAGTCCACATTCAAACATATTCGACATCCCACGACGTCGTTAATCCCGTCGGCTACCGGTTTGACGCTCAGGGTGATTCAATTGGCTTTGCCACCGACACCGGCGAGTTGTCGAAGCATGCCATCGATACGCTCAAGGACTGTCGCATTCTCGCACTCGAAAGCAACCACGATGTAACCATGCTGCGTCAAGGCGACTATCCTCGCTTTCTTCAGGAACGTATCCTGTCTGTAAAAGGGCATCTCTCCAACGATCAGGCCGCCGATGCCGCACGCGCGTTGGCAACCGATCGCACCGAGCAACTTATCGCGATGCACATTAGCCAAGACAACAATCGCCCAAGCCTGACCGTCAAAAGCTACGCAAGCTCCCTCGACGCAACGCTCGACAACGAGCTTGGCAGCACCGCCACCCGCGTTGAGGGGCTGCATAAACTCACGATACGTCCCGCCGGACAATATCGGCCCATGACCATACAGTAAACAGCAAAGGGGGCTGGGAATCACTTCCCAGCCCCCTTAACGTAGGCACCGATTTTAAAAGCCGATAGCCTTAATCGATGGAAATCTTCGTAACGTTCTTCTTCTCGACAATCTTAGGAACCGTAACGGTAAGGATGCCGTCAGCGTACTTGCAGAAAGGCCCTCGCTCGAAGCATCCTTCAGGTACACGCCGTCGCGTCGCGCTGTACGAGCTGAACTCCTTCTGCAGGAAGTTCTTACCCTCGTTCTCCTCGTCTTCCTCGACATTCACGCTAATGGACAGACGGCCCTCGTTAAGCTCGACATCGATATCGTCCTTGGCGACGCCGGTCAGATAAGCCTTGACCTCATAGCCATCGCCCTTATCCTCAACGTCAACGGGGAACGCCTTAGAGGCAATCGAGCTGTTCGCTAGGTCGCTCATATCATCAAAGAGATCAAACAACGAGCTAGCAGAGGGACGAACACCAAAAACCGAACGATAAGGAACCATGCTTGCCATGACTACCACTCCTTTAAGGGACTGCCGAGCCATTCTTCTAGGTGGCAGGGTACTTCTTTTGACGCTCTAATATATGCCCATCCATTTCTTATATATACATTTTGATATAAGTTTTTAAGTCTATTTCTATAAGCATATCTAAGTCTGGTCGACTAAGGTTTTAACGAAGCTAAAGTTCTTTGAACCGTGCCTTAAATACCATATACGCGGCCTGTCAAAACGAAGCGGAGGGCTTACAATGAGCGCATACACGTTGTTAATGACAACCTAAGGGCATCATGGACGATCAGACCTCCGACAATTCGTTTGAGTCGCTGCAGAACGATAGTTCTGCCTATTCACAGCCCATACGCTACCATCGTCCCCATATTTCCCAAGAGCCCATTAACGATGCAGAGCCTGAGTATGTAACTCGCAATCGATATCAAACCCTAGAAGAATCTCAATCAGCGCGCAGACACATGGGTGTCGCCTCGAGCGATCCGGTGTATCTAAAAGATGCCCCCTTATCCAAAAACAGCGCAAGCAGCCAGGAGCAGACACAAACACCCACAAAGCAACATCGCAGAGGGCCCCGTCCCAAGCAAACTCTAACGCATTCCGCCCGCTATCTCGAGACGCCTAAGCAGGGGAAATCGATATTTACATCGTCAAACAGACGGCGCAGACAGCACCGTCTCCAAATTGCGCTCTTGATCATTGCCATCGTGGCAATCGCGCTGGTCATTCATTTTGTTTTCTTCAAATAGAAAAGGCTATTAAGCCATAGAGGCGTTTAGCTCATATCGACCAAACGCAAAAAGGGGGAGGCCGCGAGGCCTCCCCCTTCTACATTCCCAATGGCGGCTCGGTGCCGTCCACCGGTCAGCGGCGCCCTGGCCTCCCACGGGCTGACCCCGCAGTACTCTCGGCGCGATGGGGCTTAGCTTCCGGGTTCGGAACGGGACCGGGCGTGCCCCCCATGCTCTGGCCGCTGACCGGTGGGCGGCGCCCACCGTACCTTCGGTGTCCGGGTGTCTCCCTCACGTGCCCTGGGGGCCGCATGGCGTATAGGGGGGAGTGACTCGGGGGCATCCTCGTGCCCGGACCGCGCATGGGCGCTGGGTCCCGCGGGCCGCGAGGTGCGGTTCCGGAAGAGCTCGGGCGATTAGTGCGGCTCGGCTGAGGACGTCGCCGTCCTTGCACCTGCCGTCTATCGACCAGGTAGTCTACCTGGGCCCTTACCGGAAGGAGAACTAATCCCTGGAACGGCTTCCCGCTTAGATGCCTTCAGCGGTTATCCGCGCCGCACGCGGCTACCCGGCCGTGCCGTTGGTCGACAACCGGTTCACCGGAGGTGCGTCCACCCCGGTCCTCTCGTACTGGGGGCAGCCTCCATCGATTCTCCTGCGCCCACGGAGGATAGGGACCGAACTGTCTCACGACGTTCTGAACCCAGCTCGCGTACCGCTTTAAACGGCGAACAGCCGTACCCTTGGGACCTGCTCCAGCCCCAGGATGCGATGAGCCGACATCGAGGTGCCAAACCTTGCCGTCGATGTGGACTCTTGGGCAAGATCAGCCTGTTATCCCCGGAGTACCTTTTATCCGTTGAGCGACGGCCCACCCACTCGGGGCCGCCGGATCACTAGAGCCTGCTTTCGCACCTGCTCGGCTTGTGGGCCTCGCAGTCAAGCCCGCTTGTACTCTTGCATTCAAAAGGACGGTTGCCGACCGTCCCGAGCGGACCTTCGCGCGCCTCCGTTACCCTTTAGGAGGCGACCGCCCCAGTCAAACTGCCCGCCTGGCACGGTCCCCGAGCCGGTTGACGGCCTCGGGTTAGGACGCCGGTCGCGCGAGGGCAGTATTCCAAGGGCGGCTCCCCGGGGGCTGGCGCCTCCGGATCGATGCCTCCTGCCTATCCTCTACACGCGGGACCAGCGGCCAATGCCAAGCTGCAGTGAAGGTTCACGGGGTCTTTCCGTCCTTCCGCGGGTAAGTCGCATCTTCACGACCAGTGCAATTTCACCGGGTCCATGGTCGAGACAGCGCCCAAGTCGTTGCGCCTTTCGTGCAGGTCGGAACTTACCCGACAAGGAATTTCGCTACCTTAGGACCGTTATAGTTACGGCCGCCGTTTACCGGGGCTTGGCTTCGGGGCTTCGCGCGATGCGCTAACTCCTCCGCGTGACCTTCCGGCACCGGGCAGGCGTCAGACCCTATACGTCGCCTTGCGGCTTCTGCAGAGTCCTGTGTTTTTGGTAAACAGTCGCTTGGGCCTCTCCACTGCGGCCCGCCTCCGCTCCCGGAGCAAGTCCGTTCACGTACGCGCGGGCACCCCTTCTCCCGAAGTTACGGGGCCATTGTGCCGAGTTCCTTGACCATGGTTGACCCGATCGCCTCGGTATGTTCTACCCACCCACCTGTGTCGGTTTGCGGTACGGGCGCGCACGCGCCTGCCTAGGGGTTTTTCTAGGGACCTCGGGCTCACTCGCTTCGCTCAGTCGCTTCGTCCGGAGCCTCGCCCTTCTGCGGACCGGATTTCCCTGGTCCGCGGGCCGCGCTCCATCACGGGGACGTCCAGAACCCCGCCGAGCCACCCCCATCCGTCGCCCCGTCGGTCGTAGCGCCGCGTGCGCGGTGCAGGAATGTCTGCCTGCTGCGCGTCGGCTACGCCTACCGGCCTCGCCTTAGCCCCCGACTGACCCTGGGAGGATTAGCCTTGCCCAGGAAACCTCGGGTTCACGGCGGACGAGTTACTCTCTCGTCTCTCGCTACTCATGCCAGCATTCTCACTCCCATGCGCTCCACCGCCGGTCGCCCGGCGGCTTCCCCGCCCATGGGAAGCTCCCCTACCGATTCTGAAAATCAAAATCCCGCCGCTTCGGTGTCCAGCTTAGCCCCGTGTATTGTCGGCGCATGTCCACTCGACCAGTGAGCTGTTACGCACTCTTTGAATGTATGGCTGCTTCTAAGCCAACATCCTGGTTGTCTGGGCGGACGCACATCCTTTGCCACTCGGCTGGAACTTGGGGACCTTAGCGGGCGGTCCGGGCTGTTTCCCTCTCGAGCACACAGCTTAGCCCACATGCTCTGACTGCCGCGCTCTGGGCCGCCGGCATTCGGAGTTCGGTTGGATTCGGTAGGCGGCGAAGCCCCCTCGTCCATCCGGTGCTCTACCTCCGGCGGTGAACGCGCGACGCTAGCCCTAAAGCTATTTCGGGGAGAACGAGATATCTCCGGGTTTGATTGGCCTTTCACCCCTATCCGCAGGTCATCGCCGCCGTTTTCAACCGACGTGCGTTCGGCCCTCCACGGGGTCTTACCCCCGCTTCAGCCTGCCCACGGATAGCTCACCCGGCTTCGCGTCCGCGGCGCGGGACTCAAGTCGCCCTGTTAAGGCTCGCTTTCGCTCCGGCTCCCTTTCGGTTAACCTCGCCCCGCGCCAGCGACTCGCTGGCTCATTCTACAAAAGGCACGCCGTCACAACGTAAAGTTGCTCCGACTGCTCGTGGGCGCACGGTTTCAGGTACTGTTTCACTCCCCTCCCGGGGTGCTTTTCACCTTTCCCTCACGGTACTGGTGCGCTATCGGTCACAGGGTAGTACTCAGGCTTGGATGGTGGTCCACCCAGGTTCGGACCGGGTTTCACGTGCCCGGCCCTACTCAGGGACCGCGTCGCGCCGTCCGGTCTGGGTTCGCGTACGGGGCTGTCACCCGCTGCGGCCGGCCCTCCCATGCCGTTCCGCTCCCCAGCCGGACCTGCGCCCGGGGGCGGCAGCCCCCGGATGCGCGGCCCTGCAACCCCGTCGGCGGAACCCCTGCCGGGTATGCCCGCTCGACGGTTTGGCCATCGGTCCCCTTTCGCTCGCCGCTACTCGGGGAGTCTCGAGATTGATTTCCTCTCCTCCGGGTACTTAGATGTTTCAGTTCCCCGGGTTGTCCTCCCCGCCCCTATGAGTTCGGGGTGGGGATATCCACACTGCTGTGGATGGGTTCGCCCATTCGGAGACCCCCGGGTCGAAGGATGTGTGCTCCTCGCCGGGGATTATCGCAGCTTGCCGCGTCCTTCATCGGCTCCCTGTGCCAAGGCATCCGCCGTGCGCCCGTGGTATCTTGCGGGACCGCATCGGGCCCGCGGGATATCCACGTGTCGCTAAAATTAATTAATCGATATCATGAATAGCGCTCGTATGTCGCAATTCGGGTATCTCATACCGCGGCACAGTAGTTGACTGTGCTCGCGATCAGATGCTCCTCACTCATTTATAAGTGAATTCTTCTTGTTTGGATCGGATGAATGATTGCTATCATTCTTGATTTAATCGCAGAAAAGAATCGAGTCTGGAAGAATGATCTTCCATCTCTCTCCTATCGCTATGCGGCTCTCAAGGTACGCGGGTGCGACCCCGGGGACCGGGTGCTGCGGGGACGTACCGGGAAGACATCTGCCGGACGGGCTCCTGCCCTCTATTCGAGTTAAGTTGATCTCTCTAGAAGATTTATCTCCCTAGAAAGGAGGTGATCCAGCCGCACCTTCCGGTACGGCTACCTTGTTACGACTTCACCCCCCTCACCCTCCACACCTTCGGCGCCTCCCCCCTCGCGGTTGGGCCGGCGACTTCGGGTGCAGACGACTCGGGTGGTGTGACGGGCGGTGTGTACAAGGCCCGGGAACGCATTCACCGCGGCATGCTGATCCGCGATTACTAGCAACTCCGACTTCATGGGGGCGGGTTGCAGCCCCCAATCCGAACTGGGGCCGGCTTTCCGGGATCCGCTCCCCCTCGCGGGGTGGCATCCCTCTGTACCGGCCATTGTAGCACGTGTGCAGCCCAGGGCATAAGGGGCATGATGACTTGACGTCGTCCCCGCCCTCCTCCGCCTTGACGGCGGCGGTCCCGCGTGGGTTCCCGGCATCACCCGATGGCAACACGCGGCGGGGGTTGCGCTCGTTGCGGGACTTAACCCAACATCTCACGACACGAGCTGACGACAGCCATGCACCACCTGTATGGGCTCCTCTCGGCCACGGGGTCTCCCCCGCTTCACCCATATGTCAAGCCCTGGTAAGGTTCTTCGCGTTGCTTCGAATTAAGCCACATGCTCCGCTGCTTGTGCGGGCCCCCGTCAATTCCTTTGAGTTTTAGCCTTGCGGCCGTACTCCCCAGGCGGGACGCTTAATGCGTTGGCTGCGGCACGGGGGGATCGTCCCCCCACACCTAGCGTCCATCGTTTACGGCTGGGACTACCAGGGTATCTAATCCTGTTCGCTCCCCCAGCTTTCGCGCCTCAGCGTCGGTCTCGGCCCAGAGGGCCGCCTTCGCCACCGGTGTTCCACCCGATATCTGCGCATTCCACCGCTACACCGGGTGTTCCACCCTCCCCTACCGGACCCAAGCCGCGGAGGTTCCGGGGGCTTCGGGGGGTTGAGCCCCCCGCTTCGACCCCCGGCCTGCCGGGCCGCCTACGCGCGCTTTACGCCCAATGAATCCGGATAACGCTCGCCCCCTACGTATTACCGCGGCTGCTGGCACGTAGTTAGCCGGGGCTTCTTCTGCAGGTACAGTCTTGACTCTTCCCTGCTGAAAGCGGTTTACGACCCGAAGGCCTCCGTCCCGCACGCGGCGTCGCTGCGTCAGGGTTCCCCCCATTGCGCAAGATTCCCCACTGCTGCCTCCCGTAGGAGTCTGGGCCGTGTCTCAGTCCCAATCTGGCCGGTCGGTCTCTCAACCCGGCTACCCGTTGTCGGCACGGTGGGCCGTCACCCCGCCGTCTACCTGATGGGCCGCGGAGCCATCCCCTCCCGTCGGGGCTTTAGCCGGGGTGCCATGCGGCACCCCGGGGTATCCGGTATTACCCGTCCTTTCGGGCGGCTATCCCGGGGGAGGGGGCAGGTTCTCCACGTGTTACTCAGCCGTTCGCCACTCGCTTCCCTCCGGAGAGGGGTGCCGTTCGACTTGCATGTGTTAGGCGCGCCGCCAGCGTTCATCCTGAGCCAGGATCGAACTCTCCGTCCAAAATGTTTGGGCTTCGAGCCCGTCCGGTCCTCTCAGTTCATCGCTGATCGGTTCCGTTCGATTCATATGGTTTTAGTATAGGAAAAGGAATTTCTCGGGGCCGCCTCTCGGCGGCCTTGCGAAAAACAAATCCAAGTTAGACCATTTCAAATGGTTCGATGTCTGCCCGGATGCGACACTGAATGTGTCCATCCTCGCAGTATCCGGTTCTCAAGGTGCACGCCTGGCGGCTGATCCGGTCCGACCGGGCCGCGCGGCAAGGAGATATATTGCCAGACCGGAGGGCCCCGGTGGCGGGAATCTGGGCCTCCACGGTTCCTACACAAATGAGGATGGGACCTTCTCTGTGAGAGACTAGAAAGAACAGGGCCGCGGCCCCCCTATTAGAGCGGCCCTTCGGTTTTTCCAACGGTTAAGCTTCGGCCGCATTAATGGCTGTATACCCATTAGAAATGGGACATAGCAGCGTTAACGAGTTCAAAAACGATTAGTCCAATAAGAGCCGCTGCGGCAAACTTGATGGCATTCGCAAGCTGTGGATGCTCGTAAGCCCAGCCCGTCCTCGTCTCTTCGCTGTCCGCCTTCTTTCCGTCCAAGAAGTCGGATATCTCTTGATACGTCACCAAATCATTCTTCTTCTTGATATGTTCCGCTGCAAGCGCGCAGCACATTGCGCCAGCACCAAAGACGCCTGCCAACACCATCGTCGGAACGCACTGGACCATCCCCCACCCGTGGTTTTGTTGCCACATGAGCCAGGCCATAGAGACGGTAAACGCAAGAAGCCCAGCCAACATCCCCGCACCCAAGCGATAGAGCGTGCCCCTATCGCGTTCAACCCTTTCTCTAATTATTGAAATGTCGCCTTTAACAAGCTCGTCAATCGTTACATCCAGTTGTTCAGACAGCAGTAGGAGACTCTGGATGTCGGGGTACGTTTTACCGCGCTCCCAATTACTGATGGTCTGACGTGTTACAAAAATGCGCCTTGCAAGATCCTCCTGGGACAAACCAGCATCGAGTCGATACTGTTTAAGGTGTTTTGGCAGCTGCATGGCGTTCCCTTCGAATGCATCTCAACTCTTATTGGGCGGCTACACAACAGAAGCCGGCAAGCAAAGCGTAATCCCAAAATCAAACCCATACGGATGGCTGCGCGCAGATTAGAGTGTCAAAAATCTTTGACACATACGCTACCTGCTCTTTCTTGCAACTCGGACGCTATCGAATTGATCGGTTTGGCTACGTCCAAATCGATCACATCCCTAATCAATCAAAAAGGGCGCTTCCGGATTGGAAGCGCCCCTTTAAGATGCAAGAAGCAATTAAGCCTCGAGAGCCTTCTTGGCAATGGCAGCCAGCTCGTTGAAGGACTCGATGTCCTCGTAAGCCATCTGAGCCAGAACCTTGCGGTCGAGCTCGATGCCGGCAACCTTCAGGCCGTGCATGAACTGAGAGTAAGAGATGTCGTTCAGGCGAGCGGCAGCGTTGATGCGGGTGATCCAGAGAGAGCGGATCTCGCGCTTCTTGTTGCGGCGATCACGATACTGATACTGCAGGGAGTGCTGGACCTGCTCTTTAGCATGCTTGTAAGTACGCGAAGCGGCACCGTAGTAACCCTTCGCACGGTGCATAACGGTACGGCGCTTCTTCTTGGCGGCAACAGCGCGCTTAATACGTGCCATGTTCTATCAACTCCTAGACGGTAAAACGAAAAACGGGAACGCGAACTTAGGCGAGACGCGACTTGATGACCTTGCGGTCGGCAGCGGCGATCTCGGTCTCCTGACGGAAGCCACGCTTACGCTTGGTGGACTTCTTGCTCAGGATGTGGCTCTTGAAAGCCTTGGCGCGCATAAGCTTGCCGGTGCCAGTCTTGCGGAAACGCTTCTTGGTGCCGCTGTGGGACTTCATCTTAGGCATGAAATACTCCTTAATCGGTTACAGAACACTAGTTACTTGGTATCGCTTGCCGCTTTATCCTCATCGAAGGCGCCCTTAATCGGGGCGAGCAGCATAAGCATGTTACGGCCTTCCATCTTAGGCTTGGACTCGACCGTAGCGTAAGGCTTGAGATCCTCGGCGAGACGCTCGAGAACGTTAAGACCCTGCTCCGGGTGAGCCATCTCACGGCCGCGGAACATGATGGTGATCTTAACGCGTGCGCCCTTCTTGAGGAAACGCAGAACGTGGCCCTTCTTGGTCTCGTAATCGCCAACGTCGATCTTGGGTCGGAACTTCATTTCCTTGACCTCGACCTTAGACTGGTTCTTACGAGCGGCCTTGGCCTTCATGGCCTGCTGGTACTTGAACTTACCGTAGTCCATGACCTTGCAGACCGGCGGCTCCGCGTTGGGAGCGATCTCGACCAGGTCGAGACCCTGATCGTCAGCGACGCGCTGGGCATCGCGGATGGCGAACAGGCCGAGCTGAGAGCCATCGACGCCAATCAAACGGCACGAAGATGCAGTGATCTCGTCGTTGATGCGGGTGTCATCAGACTTAGCTATTTTCCCTACCTCCATTCATAAAAAAATAACCCGGCGCTTCTTTGCAACCAGGTCGTACACATAGACATCCTCGATACGAGGAAGGGAATCTAAGTTGTATGACCAGTCAGCTGCTCATTGGCGCCAAAAGGTGGGAACCCTCGGGTTCCTCTTTAGGGCATTGCGGGAACAACGCCTTGCGAATAATAACACGTATAGTGCGCTATCACATTACGTACACGAAAAAGGGGGTCTTGACCCCCTTGAACGCTCAGTTGCATGTATGGTGCCCGAGGCGAGACTCGAACTCGCACGTTGTTGCCAACGGTGGATTTTGAGTCCACTGCGTCTGCCAATTCCGCCACTCGGGCACGTAATGCGTGAGTTAGTTTATCACAGCTTTCTGTTGATTAGTCCGAAAATGGAACTTCGAGCATTTCGATGAGTTCGACCCTTGATTATCGACTTTATCCGAACACCTCCCACATTCATCCGTACATGTACGGATGAATGTGGGAACCCGATACCCTGAGGGCCGGATCGGCGGCCCCGGGAGATCGGAGGACGGCATGTCCGGAAAGAAGAAAAGGGGCTCCGCAAGGGCGGTCCCGAGGGCCTACGGAAGGCTCACGAGGCACGAGCGGGACACGGTCCAGAGGATGCTGGAGCGCGGGGCCTCGTGCAGGCAGATCGCGAGGGAGCTGGGCAGGTCGCCCTCGACGGTGTGCTCGGAGGTGGCGTCGCACAGGTTCGTGACCGCGCCGAGGGAGAGGCGCGGCGAGCGCGTGGACGCCTCCGCCGACCTGTCTGCGGCATGCCCGCGCCTGGCCGCGTGGCCGCGCTGCTGCAACGGGTGCGGGCGGTACCGCGCGATCGGCTGCAAGCGCCGCCCGCACGTCTTCTACGACGCCCGCGCCGCGCAGCTGTGCGCGGACTCGGTCCTCGTCTCGTCCAGGCGCGGGATAGACGCCGACGAGCCCGCCGCGGCGGCCAGGCTGGAGGCGATAAGGGACTGCCTGCGCCGGGGGCTGTCGCCCGAGCAGATGGCGGCGCGCAACGGCGGCCCGGTGGACCTGTCGCCGTCGACCATCTACCGCTGGGTCTCGGCGGGCTACGACGGCATGACCAACATGGAGCTCAGGCGCAAGGTCGGCTACAGGCCGAGGAAGCGCGCCGCGTGCCGGGCGGCGACCCGCCACTCCGCCCGCAGGTCACATGCCGCGTTCCTCGCCCTCGGGGAGGACGCGTGCGCCGCGGCCTGGGAGATGGACACCGTCGAGGGGGCCCGGAGGACGGCGCCTGCCTGCTCACGCTGCTGCACCGCCCCAGCAGGCTCCAGCTCGCGCTGCCGCTGGAGGAGAAGACCGCCGGGTGCGTCGCGGGCGCCCTGGAGGGCGTCCGGGCGGTCCTCGGCGCCGACGGGACGCGCCGCGTGTTCCGCGCCGTGCTCACCGACAACGGCCCCGAGTTCTCCGACGAGGGCGCGATCGCCGCGCTGCTCGGCGAGGGGCGGGGCGAGACGAGGCTGTTCTACTGCGACCCTAGGCGCAGCGACCAGAAGGGCGCCTGCGAGCGCAACCACGTCGAGATCAGGAAGCTGCTGCCCAAGGGCCGCGGCCTCAGGTTCGACCGGCTCGCCCCGGCCGACCTGGCGCTGGCCATGTCGCACGTGAACTCCGAGCCCCGCGGCGCGCTCGGCTTCGCGACGCCCGCCCGCGCCTTCCGGGCGATGCTCGGCGGCGACGCGGCGGCGCTGCTCGAGGCGTACGGCGTGGAGGACGTGCCCGTCGAGGAGCTCGACCTGACGCCGGGGCTCATCGAGCGGGCGCGCGCGGAAAGGGGCGATGCCCCGCTGTCCTAGCCTAGAAGGAAAAACGGAATAGACGGACCGACCGTCCGGCTGAGTCTGGGAAGAGGCGCCGGGCGGCGGGCGGAGCATGGCCACCGGACCCATCGAAACACATCTCCACCGTTCCTTCAACTGGGAAAATGCCGCCCCCGGACCCCGGGAGGGGCCGCGGGGGCGTTCGGCTAACTGCGGGAATGGGCTATTTGCTCAATGTGTTCGGCTGAGATCGGAAATCAACCCTTTTTTGACTACTTTTTGGCTATCCAAGCTAAACCGAACGATCATTTTACTAGAGTCGGCCGAGGTCGTAGGATCGGGCGGCGGATTCACCGGCGCAGATGAGGTTGGTTATGGCTTCCTGGGAATCGAGCGCCAGCTCAAGGCCCATGGGTCTGCGACAGACTGGCAAAACCAGGTCGATGCCCTGCCCATACACCGCATCCAGGTTGTCAGCACGACCGCCCACGACAGCGGCTACCGACTTGCCATATCGCTTGGCGCGACGCGCCACGCCCACCGGTGCCTTACCGGCGGCGGATTGCTCGTCCATATTGCCCTCGCCTGTAATGACCAGGTCGACATCACGCACGCGCTCATCAAACCCCACGAGATCGAGCACCGTCTCAACGCCCGAACGCAACTCCGCCCCGAGCGCCAGCAGCGCGGCACCCAGGCCGCCAGCAGCACCGGCACCGGGCACGCCGAGCACCGAGCCAAATGTCCGTGCACCCTCGGGCACGCGCAACAACCCCTGAGCCCGCGCCCCGGTAATCGCTGCATCGAGCAGGCGGCCGTAGCCGACCATCCAGCTGTCGTACCTGCTCAGCACCTCGGCATCACCCGTCGGCAGACCCTTCTGCCCGCCAAACACCGCCAGTGCGCCTCGACGCCCCACGAGCGGATTCTCGACATCGGAAAGCACGATGATACGCGCGCCATTCAGCGCCCGAAGCGCCGGTGCCAAATCGATACTCGTCACGTGTTCAAGGCCCGCGAGACCGGGGGCGATATTGCAGCCACACTCATCGACAAGGTGGGCGCCCAGCGCCTGCAGCATGCCGGCGCCACCGTCGTTGGTGGCACTGCCGCCCAGACCAATATAGATAGTCTTTGCACCCGCGCGAAGCGCACGAAGCATCAGTTCGCCCACGCCATAGGTTGTGGCCGCCAACGCCGCCGACTCCGTGCAAGGTGAATACCCAATACCCGCCGCCTCGGCCATCTCGATGACCGCGGACTCGTGCTCGCCGTCCACCAGCATCCGGGCAGACACGCGATAGTCCAAGGGGCCTGCAACCTCGCAGGTTGAAAGCTCGCCACCGCGTGCGGCGATGGCGTCGAGCGTTCCCTCGCCACCATCTGCCAGCGG
>ENA-OQNL01000090-OQNL01000090.1-human-gut-metagenome-genome-assembly--contig:-NODE-90-length-13701-cov-2.285104_pt1 | contig 13701 bp, 16 predicted proteins | sample MGYA00242631_ERZ504884 | MGnify/ENA primary metagenome ERZ504884 (study PRJEB26092, sample SAMD00036395) | human gut metagenome | host: Homo sapiens | study: EMG produced TPA metagenomics assembly of...
CTGCCTTGCTGAACTTCTTGGCCGTCTCGACACCCCAGCTGGTGAACACCTCATCGGCATCGTGGTCGTGGTGATGGTGGTGATGGCCGCAGCAGCAGTGCCGTCCTCATCGTGTGATGATGCTCATGCTCATCATGGTCATCGTCATCCTCATGGTCGTGGTCGTGGTCGTGATGGTGGTGGCAGCAGTGCTCCTCGTGGTCATCATCCTCGTGGTCGTGGTGATGCTCGTGCTCGTCCTCATCATCGTCGTCATCGTCATCGTGATCATGGTGGTGATGGCCGCAGCTGCACACACCGTTCTCATCGTAATGATGGTGATGATGCTCGTGCTCTTCTTCCTCGTCCTCCTCGGCGTGCTTCTCATTGGCCTTGGCAGCCATGGCGATCAGCTCTGCCTTGAAGTCGTCCTTGGTGGACATGGCCTTCAGGATCTGCTCGCCGGTCAGGGAATCCCGATGCGGTGGTCACGATGGTAGCGGGTGGGGTTCTTCTCGCGCAGCATGGCGACCGCAGCAGCGATCTTCTCCTCGCTGGCGGTCTGGGTGCGGCTCAGGGATGATGCAGCTTGCGTGGCTGATCTGGTCATCGTAGAACTCACCGAAGTTCTTCATATACATCTTGACCTTGTTGACATCGGCCACGGTGACAAAGCTGTTCAGCTTCACATCCAGATGCTCAGCCACACCCTCCACAGCGCGGGTGCCATCGCTCAGCTTGCCCACACCGGAGGGCTCAATGACGATGCGGTCGGGGTGGTACTGCTCCACCACCTGCTGCAGAGCGGCACGGAAATCGCCCACCAGAGAGCAGCAGATGCAGCCTGCGTTCAGCTCGTTGATCTGGATGCCGGACTCCTTCAGGAAGCCGCCGTCGATGCCGATCTCACCAAACTCGTTCTCGATCAGGACCACCTTCTGGCCCGCAAAGGATTCCTTGATGAGCTTCTTGATCAGGGTCGTCTTGCCGGCACCCAGGAAGCCGGAGAAAATATCGATATTCGTCATAATGCTGTATGCCTCTTCTTTTTCCAAAAGCCCGCAAGGGCCGTTCAGCAATCAGAGCCGCAGAGTGCTGGCTCAAAAATCTTACACTCCTATTATAACAAGGCTGTCAATGGGAAACCGCCTTTTTTGATGAGAAAATTGTAACTTTTTTTGCAGTTTGGCCGCGTTTTCAGAAAACGCTGCCTCCCGGACACAAAAAAGCCCCCGGAACGGGGCAGAACGCATAGAACCCATACAAAAACACAGCCCCGCTTTGGTGAAGAAGAAGCCAAAGCGGGGCTGTATTCAATGAAGGAGAAATGAAGGGAATATCAGGTTACAGATTCAGCTCAAACTGTTCCACCGTAACAGTTGCTTTGCCATCGGCAGCAAAGGTGATGCCGTCAGCAGACTGAGGCGTGTAGATCCACGCGGTCATGGTGTGCTCACCATCGTTGGCGAAAACTTCGATGCTGTTCTTATCCAGCAGGATGCGGAGCTTGAGCGCACCGTTCTGGCTGCGGACCTTGCAGCTGCGGGTATGCACGATGTCGGCACGGGAACCGGCATAGCTGCGGTCCAGCGTCAGCTGTGAGGTGTAGGGGTCGTAGGTCAGGCTGGTGTGATGGTCTGCATCGGCGGCCAGCTTCAGGATGAAGGAGCGGTATTCGCCGGGCTGCACCGTAACGGTCAGGTCGGCCACACGGCCCTTGATGCCTTCCAGAGAAGTTTCGCTTTGCACCGTCACATTTTCGTGGAAGATGCGCTTGCCGTGAACTGCATCCAGTTCACGCACCGGGGTCTGAACAATGCGCCCGTCCTTGATGTGCAGCTCGCGGGGGCAGATGGTCTGCCCGAACCACTTGCAGCCCTTGGGCTTATCCTCGGTATCCGACCAAGTCTGCAGCCATGCGGTCATGATGCGGCGGCCATCCGGGGCAAGGGTGGTCTGGGTGGCATAGAAGTCGATGCCGCCGTCCATCAGCTGCACATTTTCTTTCGTGAAGGTGTGGGTGGCTTCGTCATAGCTGCCGATGAAGGCAATCACGTTGTGACCGTTGTGGAACTCGCCCTTGGGCAGCATCTCCATGGGCCCCAGCATCAGGACCTGCTTGCCGTCCAGCGGGAAGAAGTCCGGGCACTCCCACATTTTGCCGTACTGATTGTTGCAGCGTTCCAGCACCGTGACAAAGTGCCAGTCGAAACCGTCCTTGCTCTGGAACAGTGCCGCTGCGCCGCTGCCGTCCTCGGCCAGGCAGACGGTGACGGCAGAGTAGGTGCCGTCAGCCTCCCGCCAGATCTTGGGGTCCCGGAAGTCGAACTTGCTGAAGCCTTCCGGCAGGTCTTTCTGGGTCAGCACCGGGTTGCAGGCAGGCTTTTCGTAGTTCAGTCCATCACCGATGGCAATGCTCTGGGTCTGGATGTCCCGCATCTCCCCATTGGGCTGCTTTTCTGCCACCACACTGGTGTACATCAGCAGCTGCTTGCCGTCATCCATCTCGGTGGCAGAACCGGAGAAGCAGCCGGGGCCATTGTCTGCCGGGGAATCCGGTGCAAGCGCACAGGGCAGATACTCCCAGTGCAGCAGGTCAGTGCTGACGGCGTGACCCCAGTGCATGGGCGCCCACCGCACATCGTAGGGATTATACTGATAGAACTGATGATACTGCCCCTTATAGTAGGAGAAGCCGTTGGGATCATTGAGCCAGCCCACATAGGGGGTCATGTGGTAGGCAGGGCGTTCCGCCGGGGAAATGGCTGCGCCGTGCTCGGCCTCGTAGGCTACGGGCTTTTGTAAAGTCAAACCGTTCATGGAATCCTCCAAAGGAAAGAATTCTTATGCGTAGTAAGCATCCAGATATTTCTGCATAATGCCCAGATAGTCGGACAGGCCGTAGGCTTCCAGCTTGCTCAGATATTCGTTCCACTCTGCATCCGTAGTGCCGTTCATGATCCAGTTTGCCTTCTGCGTATTCATGTAGGTCTGCAGATCGGCCTGCAGGTTAGAGACCTGCTCGGTGTCCTCGTTGCTCATAAAGACATTGGGATAGACATAATCGTTGTTCATATCCGGGGTGTAGATATCCTTGATCCAGTCCAGACGGTACTGTGCATCGTCCGGGCAGGTAACGTATACACCATAGTAATCATCCAGAACCGCCAGAGGCCCGCCGACACACTGCGCCTCACGGACTTCCACGGGAGAAGCATCGCCCAGAGGAGCGTGCTTCAGCATGGGCTCGCCCTTATCGTTGGTGGACAGTTCAAAAATGTTAAAGCCTTCCGTATCGCCGTAAGTACCCCAGTTGTTCTGAGGAGACTGGAGGGGCGCGTACATCTGATCCAGCCATGCACAAACCAGTGCAGGATTAGTTGCCTTTGCGGTAACAACGCACTTGCCGCGGCCAAAGCCGCTGGTAAAAGAGCCGTTCTGCGGAGTGATATTCCGGGTATCGGCGGTCAGGGCAGGCAGCGGCTCCCAGTCGGTCAGGTTGTCAATGTTGGCAACATCCCAGCTGAAGCAGACACCATAGCGGCCAGCCTTGCCCTTGGAAACATAGGTGGACCACTCCTGCGTGAAGCACTCCGGGTCAATGAGCTTCTCGGCATACAGCTTGTGCAGCCAGTCCAGACCATCACGGTAGCCCTGCTGGGTGGCGGCACAGATGACTTTCCGGTCGTTGGTAACGGCAATATGGCGGTCCTTGTCTGCATCGCCGTAGCCTTCGCCAAAGCCATTGATGAGGATGCTGGGGTCCTGATCGCCGTTGTTGACGATGCAGGACATGGGGATGATGTCGCCGTCAATCGCCACTACTCTGCCTTGATAGAAGCGGCGTTATCACGGAATGCAATCAGCACCTGCTCAAACTCGTCCACTGTGGTGGGCATCGACAGACCGAGGAAGTTCAGCCACTTGGTATTGATGAAGCTCATGTTGCCAATGGTCTGGATGGCGGTCTTTTCCGAGCCGAGCTGCTCGATCCAGGGCGAGTGCCCACGATGTGGCCATCGCTGTCGGTGCACATGGTGCGGTACTCCGGGTACTGCTCAAAGACCTTCTGGAGATTGGGCATATTGTTGTCAATGTAGTCTTCCAGATTGAGGATGACACCCTGATCTGCGTAGCGCAGCAGATTGCTGTCGGTAAAATCAGCAGTAAAACAAATCCGTCAGGGTGTTGGGGTTGGACATATTCAGGGTGATCTTATCGCTCCACTGGTCGGACTGGATGGCGGTCCAGTCGATGTGCACATTGGTCTGCTCTTCCAGACGCTTGAAGATGGTGCGGTTGTTCGGCTCGGATTCGCTGCCCACAGGGAAGCTGGTCATACCGGTAAAGGTGACCTTTTCGGACAGCGGAAATGTAACGGCACCGGTCACGTCCACAGCTGCGGCAGCAGAATTGCTGCCGCCGGTGGATTTGCCGCCGCCACAGGCAGACAGAGCAGCGGCAGAGCCCGCCAGAGCGCAGACCTTGAGGAAGTTGCGGCGAGAGATCAGCTTTTTCATGGTATTTTCTCCTTTTTTATGTTTCTTTTTCGTGTAGCAGATGAGCGTACCGGCTCATAAAATTCTGGAATCTCCTCAGCCTTTAATGGAACCAGCCATGATGCCGGCATCAAAATACTTCTGGAAGAAGGGATACATCACCAGCAGCGGCAGACTGGAAATAATAATGGTTGCATATTTGAGCAGCTCTGCCATCTTTGCACGTTCGGCAGTGCTCTGGATATCTGCGATCATGCCGGATTCCGGCTGGCTCTGGATCAGGATGGAACGCAGCACCAGCTGCAGCGGCTGCTTCGATGCGCTGTTCAGGTAGATCATGGCATCAAAGTAGCTGTTCCACATTGCCACGAACTGCCACAGGGCCAGAACTGCCACCACCGGCATACAGACGGGCAGCAGGATCTTGAAGAAGTAAAGCATCTCGCTGGCTCCATCCACATCCGCAGCTTCACGCAGCTCACGCGGGATGCCTTGATAATAGGTACGGGCAATGATCATGTTCCACACGCTGAATGCTCCCGGCAGAATGACCGCCCACATGGAATCCAGCAGACCCAGATTGTTGATGAGCAGGTAGGTGGGGATCAGACCACCGCTGAAAAACATCGTGATCACAAACAAGGTGTTGAAGATCTTTTTGCCTTTGAAGTCCGGCAGCGACATGGGATAAGCGGCAAGCATCGTCACAGCGACCGAGATGATGGTGAAGATGATCGAGTAAAGTACTGCGTTCCTGAAGCCGACCCAGATCTGCTTGTCCGAAACGACACGCTGGTAAGCATCCAGACTCCACTTGCTGAAATCAAAGGAGATGCCCTTGTTTTGCAGCGTGACCGGGTCCATAAAGGACGCGATGACGATGTAGATCATCGGAACGATGATCGCCAGCAGGAACAAGCCCAGAAGTGCGTAGCCGCAGTACAGGATGATCTTATCTTGTCTGGTGTAGAGGGCCATTTTTGATTTTTTCTGTTTTGCCATGGTAAACCCCTCCTTACAAGCCCTTGCCATCGTTCATTTTGGCAACGATCTTGTTCACTGCGATCAGCAGGATGACGTTGACAACGGTGTTGAACAGACCGACTGCCGTGGAAAAGCTGTAATCGCCGTCCAACAGGCCCTTTTTATAAACGTACGTTGCAATGATCTCGGCAGTGTTCAGGTTCAGGTCGGTTTGCAGGGCATAGGCTTTTTCAAAACCGATGCTCATGATGTTGCCTGCCTGCAGGATAAACTGAATAACGACCATATCCTTAATGGCGGGCCACTCCACCGTCATGATCTGCTGAATCAGGTTTGCGCCGTCGATCATCGCAGCTTCCTTCAGATCTTTGCTGGCGTTAGAAAGGGATGCGGTGTACATGATGGATGCCCAGCCGGCACCCTGCCAGATGCCGCTGATAATGTAGATGGGGCGGAACGCTTCCGGCAGCGTCATGAAGTTGATGCTGGTGTGAAGCAGGCCGTTCACCGGACCGGTGACACTCAGCAGCACCCGGACGATGCCGCACAGCACGATGACCGAGATGAAGTTGGGCATATACAGCACCAGCTGCACCTTCTGCTTGATCTTCTTGCTCTCGATACGGTTGAGCAGGAATGCCAGCAGGATGGGGATCGGGAAGCCCCACAGCAGACCGTAGACGCTCAGCTTCAGGGTGTTGATCAGATAGCGCTGGAAGTCCGGCGAGGACATGAAGCGGGTAAAGTTTTTGAAGCCTACCCACTCGCTGCCCCAGATGCCCTTGAAGGGATTGTACTTCTGGAACGCGATCAGCACACCGCCCATGGGAGCGTACTTGAACACCAGCGTCAGCGCCACGGCAGGCAGCAGGAACAACAGGTAAAGCTGCCAATGCCGTTTGATGTAGACCCATGTGTTGTGCAGCTTGCGTTCTGCTGCCAGCACAGCCGTTTCCGACGAGGCTGTCTTTGCTTTCATGAATCATTCTCCTCCTTTTTGATTTGTTTGCCGCTTGATTTGCATTTTACATTTGCACCTTTGAGTTTTGCACTTTTTACTTTGATTGTGCAAATGTAAAACTCTGTAATTCATTTATACCACGCAAGCAAGCGAATGTCAACGATAATTCATAGTATATATCAAGAAATACTGTGGATTTGTACAGATGCACAAATTCGAACGTGCGCAAATATGCAAAATGATGATTTGCATTTTTACGTTTGACTAATTTGTGCATTTGCACTATACTGGAGTCATAAAGAACAAGATCCGTCACCAAACTTTATCTATAAAAGAAAGAACATCCGCTCCTATATTATAAAGAAAGAGGATGACTTATGGCAACCAAGGTCACCATTCAGGATATTGCAAACGAACTGCAGCTTTCCCGCAACACAGTTTCAAAGGCCATCAACAACACCGGTGTGCTGGCAGATGCCACACGGGAGAAGATCCTGCGCAAAGCCGCCGAAATGGGCTATAAGCAGTTCGCCTATCTGCCGCTGTTTCAGGAAGACGCTGCAAAAGCAGCAGAGCCTTTCATTCTGCCGAGTGACAAACGGGAGATCGCCATGCTGACGACCCAGTTTCTGAGCAGCTCTCACTTTTCCTCCACGATGCTGGATCGTTTCCAGTCGGAAATCAACCATCTGCACAGCGGCATGACCATTCATCGCATTTCTCCCATAGAGCTGAAAGAGAAAAAACTTCCATCTTCTCTCAACATCCAGCGCACAGCCGGCATCATCTGCTTTGAAGTATTCGACTATGACTACGCACAGATGCTGTGCGATCTGGATGTTCCGCTGCTGTTTGTAGACAGCCCTGTGATGAATATGCGTCCTCCTCTTAAAGCTGACCGCCTTTATATGGAAAACCGCATTGAAATCCAGAATGCGGTGACCCACATGGTCCAGCGCGGCAAAAAACGCATCAGCTTCGCGGGGGATAAAAACCACTGTCAGTCCTTCTTTGAGCGTTATATGGCTTATAGGGATGCAGTGGAGTATTTTGGTCTGACAGAGGGCCTGAGCACCTGTGCGATGCCATCTGGACAGCAGAACTATCCGGCATCCCTGTACGAAACCATCCGTCGGTTCAAAACGATGCCGGATGCCTTTGTCTGCGCCAATGACTTTGTTGCCATGGATCTGGTCAAGGCATTGAATGAGCTGGGGTATTCGGTCCCCGATGATATCTGGGTCTGCGGCTTCGATGACAGTCAGGAGGCTTCCTACTTTGCCCCCCGTCTGACTTCGATCCATATCCATGGACAGATCATGGGCTACACCGCTGCCAATCTGCTTATGACCCGCATCGAAGAGCCATCGCTGAACTATCGCACCGTCTATACGGAAACCAACCTGATCCTGCGCGAATCCACAGGAGATTGAGCGAAAGGAGAACCCCCATGCGTGACCTGTGCAATACGGACAAGCCGTTGTTTGCTGTGCTGACGAAATTGACTTACAGTGCTTACCTGAACATCTTATGGCTCGTGTGCAGCCTGCCCATCGTTACCATAGGGGCTTCTACGACCGCATTGTTCTACGTCACGCTCAAAATGGCGGAAGATCGGGACGATGGTCTGACCCGGATGTTTTTTAAGGCGTTCCGGGAAAATTTTTAAGCCTGCCACAAAACTCTGGCTTATCCTGCTGGCAGTCGGCAGTTTCCTGGCTGCGGATGGCTTTGTGCTGCGCCGAATGTGGAGCGAAAACATTTTCTGGACGCTGCTCACTGCAGTGCTTATTGGTGCGGCAGTTCTGTACGGCATCGTTCTGCTGTATGCCTTTCCTCTGCTGGCACGGTTTGAAAACACCACCTTCGGCATCCTGAAAACAGCGTTTCTCGTGGGTGTCCGGTATCTGTTTTGCACCCTGCTGATGGCGGCGATCTATGGCATCATGGGGTACGTCATAGTGTTTGTGTTCACGCCTGCATTCCTGCTGGGCATGGGTTTCTGCGCCATGCTCTGCTCCTTTCTGATGCTTCGGATCCTCTATCTGATCGGTGGAGACCCTGATGCAGTACACGAGGAATACGACCATGACGAAAACTGACCGGGATACGCTCCGCTCCCTCCATGGGCGCAAAAAGTGGGAGCACATCTGGGCATATTACAAGCTGCCCATTGCAATCGTGCTCATCGTCGTCTATATCCTCGGGTATGCAGCCTACCGCCATGTGACGAAAAAGAGGATGTGCTTTACCTTGGTCTGGTAAACATCACTGCCGGGTCTGATCTGACGGAACAGCTTACCACCGGCTTTGCCGAGGCGCAGGGTCTGACCAAAAAGCAACAGGTCGATCTGCTGTCCGGCTTGCTGCTCAGCGAAAGCGAACGCGCAGAGGAGCAGTATGTATATGCTTCAGAGATGAAGCTGCTGGGTGCAGTCAGTGCCCAGCGGTTAGATGTTGTTCTGATGGACGAATATGCACGGGATCGACTGTTGGCAGATGATTATTTTCTCGATCTGCGGACACTGGATGCGTCTTTCCATGCACTGCCGGGTCTGAACGCCGGTGGGACCGTGCTGGATATTTCGGACACGCCGTTTGTCAGGCAGGCAGGTTTTTCTGGCAAGGTCTATCTTGGGGTAGTGCAGAATGCACCGCACCCGGAGCGTGCAGCCGCTTACATTCATTATCTGTTCCAGCGGTGATCGTTGGGTTTTAACTTATAGGATAAAAATAAGGAGAGCAACCATGGACATTTTTAACGATTGGTGAAGTTTTGATCGACCTGACCCAGACCGGCAAGGATGCGCGCGGCATCCCTCAATTTGCCGCAAACCCCGGCGGTGCCCCGGCAAATCTGGCGGTTGCCGCCGCCCGGCTGGGCGCACAGACCGCCTTTATCGGCAAGGTGGGTGCAGATGCCTTTGGCCGCTACCTGAAAGAGGTTCTGGCAGAGAACAAGGTGGACGTTTCCGGCATGGCGGTGGATGCAAACCACCCCACCACCATGGCTGTTGTTTCGGTAGATGCCACCGGCGAGCGGGATTTCAGCTTCTACCGCAGCGCCAACGCTGACGTGATGCTGTGCAAAGAGGACATTTCGGACGAGGCTCTGAAAGCTGCAAAAATCGTCCACTTTGGCTCGGTCAGCCTCACCGCTGACCCCTCCCGCACCGCCACGCTGGACGCTGCTGCCCGTGCCAAAAAGCTGGGTGCTGTCATTACTTATGACCCGAATTACCGTGCCAACCTCTGGAAGAACAAAGAGGATGCCATTGCTCAGATGAAAGCTCCCCTGCCGCTGGTGGATATTCTGAAAGTTTCCGATGAGGAGCTGCCCCTGCTCACCGGCACCACCGACTGCGAAAGCGGCACAGCCCAGCTTGCCCAGAACGGAATCCGGCTGATTTTTGTCACCTTGGGTGCAAATGGCGTGTTCTACCGCTTTGGGGACAAGACCGGCCATGTGGCTGGCGTCCCCTGCAAGGTGGGTGATACCAACGGCGCAGGCGATACCTTCTTTGGGGCTGCTCTGTCCAAACTCTGCAAGGAGGAGCTGGACACCCTGACGGTGGACAAGCTGGAAGGCATTCTGGCCTTTGCTAACAAAGCGGCCAGCATCACCACCAGTCGCCACGGTGCTATCCCCGCATGCCCACCCTTGCGGAAGTGGAGGGCTGAACCATGGCAGCAAAACAGGAATTTGCGTCCCGGTTTGCCAAGCACAAGGACGAACTGGAATGGCTGTTCATGGAGCTGTACCACAACCGGGAAGGGCTGGAAGTTCTGGAGCGGGAGATGGCAGAAGCCTACAACGCCCGCAGCGCTGAGCTGAAAGCACTGGACAAGGCACGCTCTGCCGACCCGGAGTGGTACAAGCGTGGCAATATGTTCGGCATGACCATGTACACCGACCTCTTTGCCGGAAATCTGAAAGAGCTGGCAAGGAAGCTGCCCTACCTGAAAGAACAGAAGCTGACCTATCTGCACCTGATGCCCCTGTTGCAAATGCCCCACCCTCACAACGACGGCGGCTATGCGGTGGAGGATTTTGACGCCGTAGACCCTGCCCTTGGCACCAACAAGGATCTGGAAAACCTGACCCGGGAGCTGCGGAAAGCCGGCATCAGCCTGTGTCTGGATTTTGTCATGAACCACACCGCCAGCACCCACCGCTGGGCCATGGCGGCAAAAGCTGGCGACCCGTGGTTTCAGGCCTATTACCACCTCTACGAGGACCGCACCATCCCCGACCAGTACGAGCAGACGGTGCCGCAGGTGTTCCCCAATACCGCGCCCGGCAACTTTACATGGTGTGAGGAAATGCACAAGTGGGTGCTGACCACCTTCCACGACTACCAGTGGGATTTGAACTACGCCAACCCGGCGGTGTTCGTGGACATGACCAAGAGCATCCTGCACCTTGCAAATCTGGGTGTGGAAGTGTTCCGCATTGATGCAGTGCCTTATATCTGGAAGCAGCTGGGCACCACCTGCCGCAACCTGCCGCAGGTGCACACCATCGTGCGGATGCTCCGCATGGTGCTGGAATGTGTCTGCCCGGCGGTCATCCTCAAGGGCGAGGTGGTCATGGCTCCCAAGGAGCTGGCAGCTTATTTCGGCACCCGGAAAAACCGGAATGCCATATGCTCTACAACGTGTCCACCATGGTCAACCTGTGGGGTGCCCCTTGCCAGCCGGGACACCCGGCTGCTGAAGGCTCAACTGGATGCCCTGCACACCCTGCCGGACAACTGTTGGTTCGTGAACTATCTGCGCTGCCACGATGACATCGGCTGGGGTCTGGACGAGGCGGTGGAAAACCGGCTCGGCATCGACCCGCAGAAACATAAAGAATACCTGTACCACTTCTACGAGGGCAATTTCCCCGGCAGCTGGGCAAAGGGCGAACTGTACAACTACGACCCTGCTACCGGCGATGCCCGCAGCTGCGGCACCACTGCCAGCCTGTGCGGCGTGGAGCAGGCACTGGAAAAGGACGATAAAACCGCACTGGACTATGCGGTGAAGCGTGACCTGCTGCTGCACACTGCTATGGCATTCTTGCAGGGCTTCCCCATGCTGAACTGCGGCGATGAAATTGCGCAGCTCAATGGCTGGGATTACAAAAACGACCCCGACCGTGTGGAGGACAGCCGCAATTTGCATCGCAGCAAATTCAACTGGGAGGACGCAAAGCAGCGCACCCAAAAAGGCACGTTGCAAAACCGGCTGTGGCAGGGCATGGAGCAGCTGCGCAAGATGCGGGCAGACCCCTGCTTTGCCCCGGATGCGTGGGTGACCACATGGGACAGCCACAACCCCGGTGTGCTGGCGCTGGTGCGCAAGCGCGGCGAGGAAACGCTGGTGGGACTGTTCAACTTTACCGAGTACCCGGCAGGCGCCAGTCTGGACGCTCTGGGCGGCGAGTATCACACCCCGGAGGGCACTTCCGTCTGGCTGGCGGATGTGGAGCTGGAGCCCTATCAGGCGCTGCTGGTAAAAACAAATAAGTAAAGCGGAATACTCCGGTAACTTTCTCTTGGTTGGAAAGTTGCCGGAGTATTTTTGTTTCGCGCAAACTGCAAGGTCACTGGATCATTGAAATGTCGGAGATGATTGCCACCGCCAATGCCACGCGTGCCTGCGCAAAAGACTCCCCCCCGATACCGGGTATCCGGTATCGGGGGGATCTGTCAAATCAGTGAAGCAATTAATTTAGATAAAATGATTTGGTGAGTAGATACTGGCAAGGTTAAAGTAAGGTAACCTTCGCGACCAAAGATATTTTTATAAAAACGTCGCACGATGATAGCTAGTGTAGCAATCCAAGCACTGGCAACCACAACACCAAACATGATTGATAAGATGATTGGAATAAGTTGTGTGTAATGATTAGCATTACTTGTTGTATAGTTTTCAGCATAGTCTGTAAGTGTCTTGATGCTAAAGCCAAGGAAGATGGAAATAGCGATAATTGATGCATTAAGTGTGAAGTACCATTTACCGACAGATTTTAGTTCGTATTTAAAAGTTTTGAAAACATAATTCCTCCCTAAGCTTTGTAAGTCTCACGGAAGAGTGAATCAATGGATTGACCGTGCTCTTCACGAATATCATCCGTATTGCCTTGCAAAATAATTTTTCCGTCCTTAAGGAAAATGATTTCATCAAGGATTGGTTCGATTTCTGAAATTAAGTGCGTTGAGATAATAACAGAAGCCTCTTCACAGTAATTATTGATGATAGTGCGTAAAATGTAGTCACGCGCGGCTGGGTCAACACCCCCGATTGGTTCATCAAGAATATAAAGTTTCGCTTGTCGGCTCATGACCAAGATTAGCTGCACTTTTTCTTTATTACCTTTTGATAGATTTTTGAGGATGTCATTTGGATTAAGCTCTAAATCTTCTAAAAGGTGTTCAGCTTTTTCACGAGAGAAGTCTTTGTAAAAATCTTCAAAGAAAGCAAGGGCATCCTTGATTTTCATATCTTCTCTGAGGTAAGAAGTATCTGGAAGATATGAAATGATTTTTTAGTGTCAACTGAAGGACGGTAACCATCAATGACGATTTCTCCAGTTGTTGGGTGAAGAAGTCCATTGATTAGTTTAATTAGTGTCGTTTTTCCGCTTCCATTCTCTCCCACAATAGCGATTTTCTCACCGGTCAATATTCTTAGATTAATGTTTTTTAACAGCACTTTCACTTCTTTGAGGATATCGGAACTCAACATTTTTCATTTCGATTTCATGAATTTTGTCAATACAATCTTCATCGCCTTCAGGCTCTTCTTCTAAATTCATCAATCGATTCCAGTCAGCAAAATTTATACCAAACTGATCCCAAGTTGATATCGTTCCAACAAAGCTCGATACGGCTGATTGAAGATTTCGTCCCGTATTATATACAAGGACAAAGGCACCGATTGGAGTTTTCTTTTTAATGACAAGATATCCAGTAAGCAATAATGCCATTGCCATCGCCATACTTTGTGTAACTGTTGCAATTGTCCTTTGAAAGGTGTTTTTCTGGCAAAGCCTTTTATATTCCAATGTAATCTTTTCTTTAACATCAATCATTTTACTGAAAAAGAAATTCACCAAATCGTAAGTCCTAATGTCTTTTGCGGCATATCTATCCGATAGCAATTCGACAAAATATTTCTCCACCCTTTTTCCTTAGTAATTTTCGTTCCAGTTCATAACGTCTATGGTTACTTTTAACTAATATAAAGATGTATGGAACATTAAATACCGCAATCAAAATTGGCACATAC
>ENA-OQNL01000091-OQNL01000091.1-human-gut-metagenome-genome-assembly--contig:-NODE-91-length-13693-cov-1.926213_pt1 | contig 13693 bp, 15 predicted proteins | sample MGYA00242631_ERZ504884 | MGnify/ENA primary metagenome ERZ504884 (study PRJEB26092, sample SAMD00036395) | human gut metagenome | host: Homo sapiens | study: EMG produced TPA metagenomics assembly of...
TGGAAAAAATAACAAATGCAACTGTATTGAGGATTTCCCTCCGGTGCCTTGCTTTTCAGAAGATATCCGATCAGAAGTCCGATCACATCCGCTGCAAAAAGTCCCAGTGAACAGGCAAGCCATACCACAACCGCTGAACTCAGTCCCTCATTGGCACCAAATGTAATTGCGGTAAGCTGTGTCTTATCCCCCAGCTCCGCAACAAAAAATGTGCAGAATACAGACAGCGGTGCAAATCTGATCTTACGATCCTTAACATTCTCTTCCTCATCATCGTCACCCTTCAGTGTTGTCACCGCAAAAAACAGGAACGCTGCACCTGCAATCAGACGGATCAGCCAGGTAGGGACCACGGTACTGATAATACCTCCTGCAAGCACTGCCAGTCCGTTGAGCACCAGGACAGCAACACCGGTTCCAAGCAAAATATCCTTCAGCTTGAACCTGGAAGTCATTGCCACCAGCATCAGCTGTGTTTTGTCACCCATTTCCGCAATAAACTGGGTAAAAAGCACTTTCATAAATAACAGCATTTTTCTTCTCCTTTGCATATTCATCCGCTTCGGAGCCATAAAAAAAGACCCACGTATACTCTATCTCTGTAACAGAAATAAAATATACATGAGTCTCATTCTTTAAGATTTGCCAGGTGCATGCACCAGTATGTTGACAAACCACGTCTACACGCGAATTACTCCCTCACGGAATTGATTTTCGTCATTGTAGCAAAGTTGAGAAATTTTGTCAAGAGCATTAGAAAGCTCCGCCTGTGCTGTACAAGAGAACCGGCGATTCATGCCGACACCACTAGAAAATCCCTGCCTGCACCGCCACCGCCGAAGCTTCCTCCGTCTCCGGAGCTTCCGCTGTCGTAGCTGTCATAATCATCATCTCTGTCATCGTCATTACCGGAACTTCCGCCGCTGCTTTTTCCCCCCTCTTCCCAGGATCCAGCTCAGCGGAAACAGGGAATTAAAGAGCCGGTGCAGTACACTCATACGGCTGAAATTCTTTTTCCAGTAGTCTGCGGTATCCTTTCCCGACAATTTCATTATCAGGCCCTTCAGAACCAGAACCATAGTTACGATAAGAAATACAGGCAGCATCACGCACAGCAGATATGCACCCACCATGATCAGAACGATCATCACAAGCCCCAGTGCGATCTCCCAGACAGTTCCATCATCCTCATCCTCATCATCGTCCACATCCGGCTGCACCTTCTCATATCTGGGAGCTGTTATCTTATCCAGACCGTATTCCTCACGGATCTCATTTAACAGTGCATAATAAAGCTCCACGGTACCTTTTTCAAACTGATTGTCTTTATAGGAAGGAACTGCATATTCATCCAGAAGTCGTCCGGTCTTTGAATCAGGCAGCTTTCCCTCAAGACCGTAGCCGACAGATACCCAGACTTTACGGTCCGAAACCGAAAGGACGATCAGGACACCATTATTTTTCTTCTTTGAACCAATTCCCCATTTGCGGCCGGTTTCCACTGCATAATCACTGATGTCTTCCCCATCGGTGGTATCCACGGTAAGGACAACCAGCTGCGCTGTGGTATCCTCATACAGCTGCTCACCAGCCTTGCAAAGCTCTTCCTTCCAGGTATCGCTGAAAACCCCTGCATAATCATTAACATAGAATTCTTTTGTGGCAGACGGGATCTTCCCGAAAGCTGCCAGCGTACTTCCGGACAGCGTCAATACAAAAGCCAGCAGCACAGCCATCCGTCCGATCCATTTTTTCATAGGATATTCTCCCTCTATCCGTTCTTTCATTTCATCAGAACAATGGTCTGATCTTATCACTCTGCCAGCATATCCCCTACATCCGGCGTATCTGCTGCTGAATCATCGGCCTCAAAATACGACGCCTTCTCAAAGCCAAGCATGGAACCAAATACATTCCCTGGGAATTTCACAAGCCTTGTGTTATAAGCTTTCACAGCCTCATTATAATCTTTTCTCGCTACAGAGATCCGGTTTTCACTTCCGGACAGTTCATCCATCAGGCCCACATAAGTAGTATTGCTTTTTCAGTTCCGGATAGTTTTCCACCACAACCTTCAGACCGGAAAGCGCACTGTCCATCTGCTGATCTGCCTCAGATTTCTCTTCCACGGTATCCGCCTTCATCAGCTGTCCCGCCGCCTCCAGAACCCTGTCAACAACCCCCGTCTCATGCTTCGTGTAACTTTTACCGTGCTGACGAGATTCGGGATCAGATCTGCACGTCTCTGCAGCATGGTATCCACATCAGCCTCTGCAGTTTCCACAGCTTCTTTACTTCCGGCAAGCCCGTTGTAACTGAGCATAAGTCCTCCGGCAAGGACCACGATCACTGCAATAACAGCCAAAAATACTTTCTTCATCTCTTTTCCTCCCTTCCGATATCACAGATAACCTTTCAGCCTGCGATACAGGATTTTTTATATCCCCATTGTACCAGAGTATACAGGATTCCACCAGAAAAACTCACCCTTTTCGGTCAGAATTTTTCTGCTATTTCCATAAGGCCCTGATATATTTTTTCGGAAAGCGGAATGGAAACACCAAGTCTCTTCGCTTCTTTCACAATATAGCCGCTGAAGGTTTCCAGCTCCGTCTGTTTTCTCCGGATGCGAAAATCTCTCTGCAGGGAGCTGGTTGCATTATCTGCATGTACATAGCGGAATTTATGGATCACCTCATTGATGTGCTCATCCGTCAGCGCAACCCCCTTGGCCTGACCTACACTGGCAGCTTCCCATACAAGCTTCTCATACTGCTGCGCTTTCACCGGATCTCTGCGGAGCTCCCCGATGGTATTATCATAAAAAGCAGTCATCACATTAAAGGCACAGTTGAGGATATACTTTCTCCAGATCTCCACCTCGATATCCCCCTGATCCTTATAGTCAATATCCGCACCTTTCAGGATCCCTGCCACTTCTGCAACTTTCTTCTGCTGCCGTTCATCCGCATCTTTGATTCCAATACAAAGCCACGTAAACGTATCCTGCTGGGAAATGGAAAAATCCTCATTGGCAAAAGCCACCGTATAGATCAGCGAATCCACAACCGTTCCCTTACCAACCAGACGGCGGATGTTTTCTCCCGGGTCCACACCATTCATCACCGGAATGATCACTGTATCATCCGTGACCATGTCCCGGATACTTTCGCACACCTCAGCCAGTGAATAATTTTTTACACAGATAAAAATATAATCCTGCTGTCCCATATCTTGAATTGGAACTACCCGCTCTGGCTTTGCCACGATCTCACCCTTATAATCACTGTGGAGCACCAGGCCTTTTTTCCGGATGCTCTCTGCCCTGGCGCCACGTGCAACCATCGTCACATGAGGATACGCCTTCGCCAGCAGCCCGGCTATGTAACCACCAACACCACCAATTCCGATCACTGCGATCTTTTTCTCTTCTGTATTCATATTTTCTGTTTCCTTTCCTGCTGTTTCTCACTGAGGACTTACCCTCCCCGGAAAAATGTGGATATTCACGATCCGCATTGACAAACAGCATGGATATTCACAATCCGCATTCGCTACCTGCTCATTGTATCAAATATTCCCATACATTTCCAGAAAGCAATTTTCAGTAATATCCTGTTCAAAAATATAGAAAAATACAGAAACTTTTTATCCCGTCTTTTTTTGTCGCGGATTCTGGTGTATACTGGATATAAATTTTTTACGAAAAAAGCAAAAATGTGAGGTGACAAAAATGGATACCAAACCCGTTTTTCACGGAAGTGATATAGAAAAGATCTGCAGCTACTACAATCTGAAAAAGGAAAACATCGTCAAATTCGGTGCAAATGTCAGTCCTCTGGGACTTTCCCCAAAAGCCGGCAGAGCCATTGCAGAACACGTGGATATCCTTTCCTCCTACCCAGACAGAGAATACACATCCCTTCGGAATACGATTTCCAGCTACTGCAATATTCCCGCTGATTTCATCCTTCCGGGAAATGGCTCTAGCGAGCTGATCTCCCTTCTGATCCAGGAGCGTGCCCCGAAGCATACTCTGATCCTTGGGCCTACCTATTCTGAATACTCCAGAGAGCTCTCCTTCTCCGGAAGTACCCAGGAATACTACCACCTTCAGGAAAGCAATGATTTCGAGCCGGACATTCCGGATCTCTGCCGGAAGCTGGAGCAGGGCTATGATTTTCTCATCCTCTGCAATCCCAACAATCCGACCTCCTCTGCCATCACCCAGGAAGAGCTTCGCAGACTTATCGGTTTCTGTGCAGAAAAAATATCTTCGTGATGATCGACGAAACCTATGTGGAATTTGCCCCGGATATCAACGCCATCACCGCAGTTCCGCTGACACGGGAATTCACCAATCTCATGGTACTCCGCGGCGTATCCAAATTCTTCGCTGCTCCCGGAATGCGCCTGGGCTACGGCATCACCGGAAATATGGACTTTCTTGCAAAAATGCGCGAAAAACAGACACCATGGTCACTTAACAGCCTTGGTGCCTTTGCAGGAGAGATCATGCTGCAGGATGAAGATTATATTAAAGAAACCAGAAATCTGATCCTTTCGAACGCGACCGGATGATCCGAGAACTGAGGGATACAGACACCTACAAAATCTATCCCGCCTATGCAAACTTTATCCTGCTCCGGATCCTGAAAAACGGACTGACCTCCTATGACGTATTTGAAGCCTGCATCAGACAAGGCATGATGATCCGTGACTGTTCTTCCTTCCAGTGCCTGGACGGGGAATTTGTACGATTCTGTATTATGATGCCGGAGGATAATTCACGACTTGTTAAAGTGCTGAAATCACTGTAGTCCTCAAAGTTTTTTCTGTATAACCTGCGTATACAAACGGGGCAGCACTCCGAAAACACCTCAAGAAGCATTTATTTTATGAACTTTTTCATTCTGGCAGCAATCCTTCTGCTGCTCATTCCATCCAGGCCTGTGGAATTCAATCCGGAATATATCTCGATGAAACAGACCAACATCATCCGCGGATTTTTTTCTGCTGCTGGTATTCATGATTCACTTCTGCCTGTACATCCAGATGAACGGCCCCACAGACCGGATCTTCCAGTTCTGGCGCCCCCACTCCGGCCAACTGGTAGTCACCCTGTTCCTGCTTTATTCCGGATACGGTGTCTTCGTCTCCATCATGAAAAAAGGCACGCCCTACGTCCGCCGCATCCCAGTTCACCGAGTGCTGCGGACACTGGTGCATTTTGATCTGGCTGTACTGCTTTATCTGACAGCCTATTCTTTCATGGGAAGAACCTTTTCCCTGCAAAAAATTCTCCTGGCACTGCTGGGCTGAGAAAGCCTCAGCAACAGCAACTGGTACATTTTTGTCATGTTGATCCTGTACCTCATCACCTGGCTCGCATTCCGGATCTTAAAAAACAACCCTGTACCCTCTCTGCTTTTCATCACAGTTCTAACCGTGATAAGCATGTACATCCTGTCCCTCCACAAAACCGACTACTGGTACAACACCATGCTCTGCTACCCCGCCGGCATGTGGTACGGATTCTTTAAGGAAAAAATTGATGTAAAATTAAAGGCCACAAAGAATTACATCCTTGCAGCCCTTATACTCCTGGCCCTGCTCCTCGTGGTTTACAAAACCCGCCAGTAGATCTGTATGTATGCCATCGGCGCTGTTGTATTCGCACTGGTGGTTGTGATGTTTACCATGAAAATGCAGCTTGGAAATTCACTCCTGGAATTCGCCGGAAAGCATCTGTTCGGATTGTATATTATGCAGAGACTGCCTATGGCCCTGCTGCAGCATACTGTCGTTGGAGCAAACGCTTATGTTTATGCAGTGGTCTGTTTTCTGCTTATGTATTTGGTGGGGATTGGGTTTAGCTGGGTTTGTGAGATGGGGGATGAGAAAGTACTGGGGAAGATTTTTTCATAGACTTTGTAGGGGGCAGAGCCAGAAAGCTCTGTAACTGTCAGGATATTTTTGTTTGGTGCTGTCAGCTCTGAACAGAAAACGCATACCGCTAAATCAGAATGAATGTACCGCCGATTTCAGAATAGGCGTACCGTTCAAGCAGAATTTGCAGCTGATCAATCCTTATAATTTGCCTTTTATTTCAACCACAACTTTTCCATGTGCTCCCAATGCTCCATATGGACCAAAACATATAACGACTTTTTTTCCGGGTTTAATATAAAACTGAAAGTCTGAATACTTCATTTTCATAACATAAGAATACCCCTGGCCGGAAAGTTTTTTCGAATATGCTGTTGCTATATTTTTCTTTACATTACTTTTCTTTCCAGACGCAACATCTTGAACCGCCAACTTCTTTCCGTCTTTAAGACGATATGTTAAGCCATATTCTCTGCTTTCTCCAACTCCCCCTGCATACCACTCAGAGGCAAATCTAAAGCTTATGTAGCCATTTTGATTATATGTAACACTACATTTACTGATATAGTAAATCTTTTTATAGGATGACTTTTTCAAAGCCTTATAACACTGGAATAAACTATTTCTATATTGCAAAGATGCTTTATAATCCGCAACTAATAACTTATTTATTTTTCTTATTGTAGGACTGTTTCCTTTTATCTGAGGTAATTCATATAAATATTGCGCTGTCAATTTTTTGCAACGTCTAATTTGTTGCTTTTTCTCAATTTTATAGGAAACCTTAGCTGTCGGTGCAGCAAATGCTATTGTATATTCTGTAATATTGCAAACAAGAGCAAGTACAATAACAAGCCCTATACTTACAAAACGCTTCCGGATATTTTTTTTATTCTTCATCCTTATCTTACCTTTTTATACTATACGTTTTACATCGTTCTCAAACCTCAAATTCAAAAATGAAGTGCCTCATATGCACTTATCGTATAGTATTCAAACTTTGGAAATCAACAAATTTCACAACCATCTTTATCAATTATATAATATTTTTTGTCTTTCGAGAAGTCTCGTTGTATATTTTCAATAAATAATAACGCAATCTCGTTATACACTGCATTTTTCATCAATTCCTGAATCTGATCTTTTTCCAGGTCAGAACGTATATTTACAAAGACAAGCAGTTTCTTTCCCATCAGTTCCGACATAATTTTCATATACTGAATAATTTTCTCAGAAAAACTATAATTACCCCCTTTTGTGATTTCCTTAAGATTCATTTGGAAAATTCCTACCGAACATATTATTCAATACTTTTGCTATTTTCATTATAGTTAATAGACAATATGTCTTTTATTTCTTTAATAATTACTATTTCCTTAAATTTTATCTAGCTGAAATATATTTACATTACATAAAGTTTTGGTATAATAGATTTTAACCTAATTATAATCTCGCATATGGATAAAATCAATTTTTGTTTCTTAAGTTAAAACTTTACATTTCCCTTTCATACCTTTTTATTACTCAATACACATTACAAATAGTTTATTTCATCATCAGATATTGTCTTTCCATTCCATGTATAGTACAATATGTTCATCTCTCATTAATATCTACAACTGAGGATTTCCCATGCATATAATCGGTAAAATAATAAAAACATATACAAATGTGTAACTGAAGATATTACTACAGAAGAAGTTATCATAACAGATAATCAAATTAACCATATAAAAAACAGGCATCCCAACGATTACGAAAATTTTTCTTCCTATTTTTCCGACATTTTGTCTGATCCCGATTTCATTTTAGAAGCAAATAAGCCTAATACCGCTTTTATTTTAAAACAAATAACTGAAAAACGACTTAACGGTTCAATTAATACTTCGTTTACAAACCTCTCAAGATCCCAAAGGGTACAAAAATTCTATTATAACGTTTTTAAAAATTGATATTAAAACATGGAATAAATATCTTCGTAACAAAAAAATCCTTTACAGAAAAGATTAAAGTAGATATAATAATCATACAATAACAAAAGGAATTCCCCGTGGTGGTAAACTTTCGTGTCAACCACGCGCCGCCGGTACTGACAAGAGTTTTCTTTTAAGCTCTGAGAGATGCAGGAGAACGCCACGCCTGCCAAATACCAATCGATGGGGAACGGTTCAGATGCCGTTCCCCGTTCCTGTTTCTATGACAAAACCGTCCTTCCGGTTTGATGCCGGAAGGGCGGTTTTTCTATGTGAGTATTCAGCTTAAGCCGTCTGCTGGCCCACGGTGTGGGTGGCGAGATATTCCACCCAGGCGGGGTAACCTTCCGGCTTGATGTGGATGCCGTCAGGTTGGGCGTATTCGGCTTTCAGGTCGCCATTGTCATCGGCAAGAGCTTCCCACAGGTTGAGGAAAGCGCAGTTCTTTTCCAGCGCAATGGCAGCCAGCTCATTGTTGATCTCGCACAGCCGCTCTTTGTACAGGCCGGGATGGCTGCTGCGCACCTCGGGCCGGACAGGCGTGATGGACTGCACGTAGATCTGCGTGTTGGGCAGGGCCTGGGAGATCATATCCAGCATGAGCCGGTAGTAGGTGAGAAAGCTGGAATAATCCCCGTCCCGGTTGAGCACGTTGGTGCCCAGCAGGATATACAGCACCGGAGGCTGCCGGGCTGTCAGCACTTCCATGGGGACCTCGGTGCCGCCATCGGAGCGCTTGCAGGTGGTGCCATTGACCACAACGCTGGGGCCTGCGCCCCGGTAGGCGCAGAAAGAAGCCTCCGGCAGGCCGCTGGAATAGATCTGCATCCCCTGCGTCAGGCTGTCGCCCAGAAAACAGACGTTGGCAAAATAACTGCGGTCCACGGCGGTGGTGCGGTCCAGCGCGGCCAGCCGGAAATCCATGGCGGTGGACCCGGCAGAGGTGGTCTGCACGGTCAGCCGCCGCGCGGGCGTGTAGCTGATGGTGTTCCACTCGCTGCTCTGCAGCTCCTGCTGGAAGATGGTCGGGCCCTGCACGGCGGCAGGGCTCTGCTCCCGGTGGAGATGCTTCCACAGCAGGCCTACGGCGCTGAACAGGATGAGCAGCACCAGCAGCCCGGCAGCGGCAAAAGTCCTGCGCCAGCGCTTGCGCAGGATGCGGCGGCGGTATTCCTGATAATCGGCCATAAAAACACCCGGCTTTCTTTGTGTTCGTTACCCTCATTATACAGCACCCGGCGGGGCCGTGCAAGTGGGCCGTGCTACTTTACGGCGGCAGATGCTTTGTGGTATAATCATCATGGTTTAGTATGAAATCCTGTCGGCGGCGGGTGCCGCTGGCGTAACTGAGAAAGCAGGAATCAAAATTTATGCTGCAAAACCCTGAATTGCATTATCTGGACAACGCCGCCACCACCATCGTGGCCCCGGAAGTGGCGGATGTCATCAACAAGGCCATGCGGGAGCACTGGGCCAACCCGTCCAGTCTGTATGCCCCCGGTGCCCGGAGCGAGGAAGCCCTGAACGCCGCCCGCGCCGCCGTGGCCCGCACCCTGGGCTGCAAGAGCCGGGAGCTCTATTTTACCTCCTGCGGCAGCGAGAGCAACAACATGGCCCTGCTGGGCGCGGCCCTGACCCGCAGGTTCGGCAAGGGCATCGTGGTGTCCGGCTTTGAGCACCTCAGCGTGCAGAAGCCGCTGGAGCGTCTGGCCGCCATGGGCTATGATGTGACCGTGGTGGACCCCGGCCCGGACGGCACGCTGGACATTGACCGGATGCTGGACCATGTGGACAAAAACACCATCCTTGTGGCCTGCATGATGGTCAACAATGAGGTCGGCACCCGGAACGATGTGGAACGCCTGGCCGCTGAGGTCAAGCGCCGCAACAGCCGCACCATCGTTCATGTGGATGCCGTGCAGGCCTGGATGCGGGTGCCCATCAAGCTGGCGAACATCGACACACTGGCTGTCAGCGGACACAAGATCCATGCACCCAAGGGCATTGGTGCGCTCTACCTGAGCGACAGCCTGTATCAGGCGTTCCAGACTCCCTATCTGGGCGGTGAGCAGGAGCGGGAGAAGCGCCCCGGCACCGAGAACCTGCCCTATGCGCTGGGCCTTGCTGCCGCGGCCACCCGCCTGAACAAGACCATGAAGAGCCGGGATGCTGCTGTGCGCGCCCTGAACCTGCGCCTGCGGGAGGGGCTGAAAGCCTTTCCGGAGGTGGTCATCAACAGCCCGGACAATGCGGTGCCCGAGGTGCTGAACTTCAGCGAGAACTGCATCAAGAGCGAGACCATGCTGGCCCATCTGGCGCAGCAGCAGGTCTATGTCTCCTCGGCCAGTGCCTGCGCCGGGGGCAGCCCAGCCACACCCTTGCCGCCATGGGCAGGGACCCGCTGGCCATTGATACGGCCATCCGCGTGTCCTTCTGTGCGGACAACACCCCCGAGGATGTGGACGCGTTCCTCAACGCCTTTGAAGACGGAATGAAGCACTTACAGAGAATCAAAAAGTAAAAAAGGAAAGCATCCTCACCCTCTCAGGCCGCTCCGCGTCCAGCTCCCCCAAAGGGGGAGCTCTTGACAAAACCGGAAACTTTGCGTGGAATGCCAAGGCCTCCCACTTTGGGGGAGGTGGCAGCGCGTCAGCGCTGACGGAGAGGGTGAGCCAGCTATAATTAAGGAGAACTCTATGCGTGAAATTATTATGGGCTATCAGGGTGAGATGTCCCTGAAGGGCCTGAACCGCAACCAGTTTGAGTCGGCCATGATGAAGATTCTGCGCTACCGGCTCAAGACCGTGGGCAAGTTCAAGGTGTACTGCACCCAGTCTACCTTTTATATGGAGCCCGAGGAAGAAGACGTGGACATGGATCTGGCCTTTGACCGGGTGCGCACCGTGTTCGGTCTGGCGGCGCTGAGCCGTGCCGTGGTCTGCGAAAAGGACTTTGATACCATTTGCCGGACTGCGGAGGAGTATCTGGGCGACAGCCTGCACGGCATCAAGACCTTCAAGGTGGAGGCCCGCCGTTCCGATAAGACCTACCCCATGACCAGCCCTGAGCTGATGCGGGAGCTGGGCGCTTACCTGCTGGGGCTGCACAACTACCTGCGGGTGGATGTGAAGAACCCCCAGTTTAAGGTCATTGTAGAAATTCGCGATTACGGCGCGTATATTCACGGCCCGAAAATACCCGGAGAGGGCGGCCTGCCCGTGGGTACCTCTGGCCGTGCCCTGAATATGCTCTCCGGCGGCATCGACAGCCCGGTGGCCGCTTACCGGATGGCAAAGCGCGGTCTGGCACTGGATCACATCCATTTCGCGTCCCCTCCGTATACTTCTGAGCGCGCAAAACTAAAAGTTAAGGCCCTGGCCCAAAAGATCACCCCTTATACCGGCAGCTCCAACCTGTTTGTGGTGCCCTACACCAAGCCGCAGGAATATATCCGGGACAATGCCCCCGATGTGCTGTTCACGGTGCTGATGCGCCGCAGTATGATGCGCATTGCCAATCGTATTGCCACCAGACAGGGCTGCGAGGCCCTCATCACCGGCGAGAGTCTGGCTCAGGTGGCAAGCCAGACTGTCAAGGCCCTGCAGTGCACCGATGCCGCCCAGGATCTGCCCATCCTGCGCCCGTTGATCGGCATGGACAAGACCGAGATCATCGAGACCTCCCGCCACATTGGCACCTACGAGACCAGCATCCTGCCCTATGAGGACTGCTGCACCATCTTCACCCCGCCGCACCCGAAGATCCGCCCCGAGCTGGCAGAGATCCTGGAGGCCGAAGCCGCCATGCCCGGTCTGGCAGAGCTGGAGGCCGAAGCTGCTGAGAACACCGAGCGGATCCGCATCCGCATTACGGACGAGATCGAGTTTGAGGGGTGAGCGGCATGACAGCGGAGATCATCAGTGTGGGCACCGAGCTGCTGCTCGGCAACATCCTCAACACCAACGCCCAGTACCTGAGCCGGGAGCTTGCTGAGCTGGGCATTACGGTTCAGCGGGAGAGCACCATCGGCGACAATCAGGGGCGGCTGGCGGACTTTGTCAACGAGGCAAAGAACCGCTGTGACCTGCTGGTGTTCACCGGCGGTCTGGGCCCCACGGCAGACGACCTGACCAAGGAGACCGTTGCCGCCTGCTATGGCGATACGCTGGTCTTTGACGAGAACGAGTGGGAGAAGATCACCGGTTATTTTGCCCGCTCCGGCCGGGTGACCACCCCCAATAACCGCAAGCAGGCCATGGTGCCTGTAAAGGGGCATAAGATCATCAACCACCACGGCACTGCCCCCGGTGCATGGTTTGAGCAGGAGGGCCGCTGTGCTGTCCTGATGCCGGGCGTGCCCAGTGAGATGAAGGCCATGTGGAACGAGAGCGTCCGCCCCCTGCTGATGAAGCGCCAGAACTGCACCCTGCACTCTGTCACCCTGCGGGTGCTGGGCGGCGAGAGCAGCCTGGAATATCAGGTGCGTGATCTGCTGGAAAACGCCAACCCGACTGCTGCCATCTACTGCAAGACCGGCGAGTGCGAGATCCGCATCACCGCCCGGGCTGCTTCCGATGCGGAAGGCGAAAAAATGTGCCGGGAATATGCCAAAAAGTTCTATGATCTGCTGGGCGATGCGGTGTATGATGAGGATGTGGCCGGGCTGGAGGAGACACTGGTGCGCACCTTAAAGGAAAAGGGGGACTCACCATCTCCACCGCCGAGAGCTGCACCGGCGGGCTGATCGCACAGCGCATCACCTCGGTGCCGGGCTCCAGTGAAGTGTTCGGCTACGGCTTTGTGACCTATTGGGAGGCCGCCAAGGCAAGGCTGGTGGGCGTGGAACCGGATGTCATTGCAAAGTACAATGTGGTGTCGGCCCCCGTGGCCGCCCAGATGGCGCTGGGGGCCGCGCAGGCTGCCGGTGCTGAGATCGGCATCAGCGTGACCGGTGTGGCCGGGCCGACCGGCGGAGATGCCCTCCGCCCGGTGGGCACGGTGTATCTGGGCGCGGCCCGGGGGGAGACGGTGTATCTGAAAAAGCTGTCTGTCTCCCGGCCCGACCGTGCGCTGGTGCGTGCCCGTGCCGCGCAGGCCGCCCTGGAGCTGGCCCTGCGGCTGGCACAGGGAAAAGTTCCCGCAGGCACAGAGCCCCTTGCCCGGAACGCACAGCACAGCGCCGAAGCGCTGGACAAGCTGAACGAGGTGTTCCTGGGCCACTAAAAGGCAGGGGGAATGCAGGGTGACACAGCAACAGGAGACCGGGTGTGTACTGCGGCTGTTCGGTGCGCAGTCCACAGCGGTGGGCAAAACGGTGGAAAACTTTCCGCCCCAGTGGCGGGCCGCGGCCCAGTGGAAGAGCCGGGGCGCGGAAACGCTGGTGGCCCTGCAGGCGCAGAGCCCTTCCGGGCTGAAAAAGGCCGCGCAGGCCCTGCGGCAAGCGTTTTCGGCAGACCTGTACGGAGCAGGGGAGACCACTCTGCCTGCTGCCGTGGTGGAGGCGCTGGAACGGCACGATAAGCTGCTCATCTGCGCGGATGCTGCCGCCGGTGCCCTGCTGGAAGCCCGGCTTGAGAACCTGCCCGGGGCCGAGAGGGTCTTTGATTTTGGCGCGGTGAGCTATGCCAACCCCAAGACCGGCCCGCTGATCGAAAAGCGTGCCCGTGCCCGCCTGCCCAAAGACTACACTGACCCGCTCCGGCAGGCACTGGCCCGGGCTCAGGCTGCCCGCCGCGTGGTGGGGGCAGATCTCTCTGCCGCCTGTGCCGAGCGGGAAAATGATTGTGTGCTGGTGCTCAGCTGCAGGAAGGGCTGCTTTCTGCGCACCGTCC
>ENA-OQNL01000092-OQNL01000092.1-human-gut-metagenome-genome-assembly--contig:-NODE-92-length-13668-cov-2.253157_pt1 | contig 13668 bp, 15 predicted proteins | sample MGYA00242631_ERZ504884 | MGnify/ENA primary metagenome ERZ504884 (study PRJEB26092, sample SAMD00036395) | human gut metagenome | host: Homo sapiens | study: EMG produced TPA metagenomics assembly of...
CAGCCATCGAGTTTCTGGAAAGAGAACTGATCGATATCGTAAAACGCAATCTGAATAAAATGTTCCCAGTAAAACAGGGAGAAGCAGTGCTGATCGTTATGTATGATGCTTCCAGTAAACAGGAACTTGACAGCGCAGTAGAGGCAGCAGCGGAAGCAGCCCTGGCAAACGGAGCTCTGGACTGCTGTATCGCAGGCACACCGGAGCGTGCCGGAGCTGTATGGAGTGTCCGGGGCGGGATTTTGGAAGGAATGAAAGCAGATTCTGTCGCACAGGAGGAGTGTGACGTAGTTGTTCCGCGTGCAAGGATCGCAGAGTATGTAAAAGCAGCCAAAAAGATCGCAAGTGCACATGGTATCCGTGTAGAGCCCTGCGGACATTGCGGAGACGGAAATATCCATACAGAGATGCTCCGTGGACCGGAAATGAGTGACCAGGAGTGGAAGGAAGCCACTCACGCAAGTCTGGTAGAGCTGTATGCACTGTCCAAGGAACTGGGCGGACAGCTTTCCGGTGAGCATGGCATCGGAAACGGACGTCTGGAATTCTTGGAAGAATTTGCGGGACCGAGAATGATCGCTCTTTATAAAGCCATCAAGCTGGCTTTCGATGATAAACTGATCCTAAATCCGGGAAAAGTCATCGAATATAATAAATAAAAATGGGGAAAGAGAGATGAGTCAGAATAAATCATTACAAGTAAATGCCTCTGGCTATGGGACTTGCGTTCGTCGCATTTACCACACAGTTCGAGCGGATTCGCATCAGGAGCGCAGATCTATCAGTACTTTATCAACTACGGTATCTGGTGTCTGATCCTGCCGGCAGTGACACAGGGATTGTATGCATTGTTTTTCTGGTATGGAATGCGCTATGCTTATAAACACAAAACCTACGATTACAGAAGCTTTTCCGACAGTCTTTACGGAAAACGAAACCGGTTATGTCCAATCTCTATGAGATTTGTTACCTGATCATGATCGGAACTGCATCAGCAGCAGCCTTTGCAACCGGCGGTTCCACACTGCAGACACTGTTCGGGATCCCATACTGGCTCTGTACACTGATCATTGCAGCATTTATCTTTGTGATCGCGCTTTTCGGAACCAATGTCGTAAGAAAATGTGCTTCTACATTAAGTGTGCTGATCATCATCGGTCTTGTACTGGTACTTGTTCCGAATATCATTGCACAGTGGGGAGATATCACAGCTTCCATCCATACTATGTCCTCCGGAGAAATGACTGTACTTTCCTCCGAGAGCGGAGCCTTTGGACCGGCTCTCTATTCAGCAGTCCTTTATTTCTTCTTCCAGCTGGCATCTGTTTCTGTTATGTACCAGCACATGGAGGATGTAACGGACGAAAAACAGATCAACAAAGCAGCGATCTGGATGTTTGTATGCAATTTCTGTGCAATGGAGCTTTCCATCCTCGGACTTCTTGCCATTGCATATGTAAGTGAACTGGCATCTGCATCGGTACCGATGCTGGTACTGGTCCAGAACGGTGTAGGCGCCGGTATCCTGACACCGATCATTTCTCTGCTGATCATCCTTGGAGCTATCTCCACAGCAGTAAATATGATCTCCGGTATTGTGACCCGCTGCGTAAATGCAGTGGAGCGTCGTATGGACAGCCCGGCGAAAAAAGCGCAGGGACACCTTGGAAGAAATGCAGTTTTTACAGCGATCTTTACATTCCTGGCATTTGCCATTGCACAGTTCGGTCTGATGACAGTTGTTAAAAAGGGATATGCATACCTTGGATATGCGGCGTTTATTACATTGTTTGTACCGTTTGTTGTACATGCCGTTGCGACAAAGGGAAAAGAGATCTGAAGAATAAAAAGCTGAACAGAAAATCCCCCGTTGATCCGTATGGCAGGATCATCAGGGGATTTTGTCAAAGTTCACAAAAATATTATAAATATTTTATTAAATATTCCAGATAGACAACATATATTTTTTCTGATATTATTACGTACAGTTATTAAATAGTTACGAATCAGAAGGATTGTTACTGAAATATTTATTTATCGTCAGGCAAGACCTTATAGTAGTATAGGAATAGGTTTTCTATATACTGTAATGGTTCTTTTTTATTTGTTTGGCAGCGGGGGAACAGGACTATGGTTATCCATAAGATTTTGAATAATAATCTGATACTGTCCAGGGATGGACAGGGACATGAAGTTATTGTAAAGGGCTGCGGAATTGCTTTTCAGAAAAAGAAAGGACAGCAAGTGGAGGAGTCCAGGATCGAGAAGATCTTTACTGCGGAAAATGCCCAGATCAGCAAGGAGATACAGGGTTATCTGACTGCTATTCCGGAAAAATATCTGGATTTTGTGGAAGCTTTTGTAAATGATGTGAAGGAAAAAGAGGGGATGAAATTAAATGACAGTATTTATTTTTCCCTTAGCGACCATATCATGGGTGCGATCTCCAGACTTGAAAACGGGATCCGCCTTCAGAATATGCTGCTTCTGGATATCAAGCAGCTTTATCATAAGGAATATGAGATCGGCTTGGAATTACTGAAAAAGGTAAATGAGATGTTCGAGGTAGATCTTTCTGCAGATGAAGCAGGATTTTTTGCATTGCATTTTTGTGAATGCGGAAGATGGCGGCAAGACGGACAGCTATCAGATTTCCATTATCGTACATCAGATCCTGGACATCGTGGAGAAGTATTATGACAATATGGAATTTCAGGAGAATAATCTGTATTATCAGCGGTTTCTCACGCATCTGAAATATTTTGCCCAGAGATTCCTTCATAAAGAGCTTCACTATGATGAGAATCAGGAGCTTTTCAAGATCATCAAGGAGCAGTACAGAGAAGCTTACGGCTGTGTAAAAATGATCTATCTTATGATGGAAGAGGAATATAAATACGCTATGACTGAGGATGAAATGCTGTATCTGACGATTCATATCCAGAAGATCACAGAAGACCATAAACGTCTAGAAAAATCTGTGAAAAGAGATTGTTTATAAATTAGGTGTTAATGGATTGTACTGAAATACGTGCCATGTGCGTATCTTTCAGGCAAGACCTTTAATATAAATTCAATATTTATTATTAAAGGAGGTCCCCAAATGAAAAAGGACTATGCAAAAACTGCAGACACACTGATTGCAGCGCTGGGCGGAAAAGATAATATCACCCGTCTGTTCCACTGCATGACAAGGCTTCGTTTCTATGTGAAAGACAGATCGAAGATCAACGAGAAAGAGATCTTAAAGCTTTCTGAGATCTCCGGCGTTAACTGGCATGAAGATCAGTTCCAGGTTATCGCAGGAAACGAAGTAAACGCTGTTTACAAGGCATTGGAAGACAAAGGCGTTCCTACCGATGATGCACCGGCAGCGAACTCTGACAGCTCAAAGAGTGTTGTTTCAAAAGTTATCGATGCCATCACCGGATGTATGACCCCGATGATCCCTGCCCTGACTGCAGCCGGTATGATCAAAGTTGTACTTACTCTGCTGACAACTTTTCATCTGGTATCAGAAACAAGCAGTACCTACCAGGTGATCAGTTTTATCGGAGATGTTACTTTCTACTTCATGCCGTTCCTGATCGCAGCAAATGCTGCCAAGGTTTTCCGCGTGAACCAGTCACTGGCGCTGTTTATTGCCGGTGTTTACTTAAGCCCTACCTTTGTAACTATGGTAGCTGGTGATGCGGCCATCACACTGTTTGGTCTGCCGATCACAAAAGCAACTTATTCTTATTCCGTTATTCCGGTTATCCTGATGGTATGGATCACACATTATATTGAGATTCTGGTTGATAAGATCACACCGAAAATGGTAAAACTGATCCTGAACCCGACACTGGTAATTCTGATCAGTGCACCGATCGCCCTGATCGTAGTTGGACCGATCGGAACAATTATTGGTAACGGACTTGCGGTAGCCATCAACTTCCTGTCCGTAAAACTTGGTTTCATTATTGTAGGTATCCTTGCAGCAACCTTCCCGTTCATCGTTATGACCGGTATGCACCATGCGCTGACACCGATCGGACTGAATGCCATTGCAACCGGTGGTACCGATACACTGATTTTTGTATCTCAGGTATGCTCTAACCTTGCACAGTCCGGAGCTTCTCTTGCAGTAGCTGTAAGATCCAAGGACAGCAACATGAAACAGCTGGCAAGTGCAGCCGGTGTTTCCGCTCTTATGGGTATCACAGAGCCTGCTCTGTATGGTGTTACACTGAAACTGAAAAGACCGGTTGTAGCAGCTTCCATCGCAGCCGGAATCGGTGGTATCGTAGGAGGACTTCTTCAGGTTTCTCTTTACATTGCACAGAATTGTATCATGGCGATCCCGGCGTTTATCGGCGAGAAGGGATTAATCAATCTGATTTATGGAATCATTATGATCGTGGTATCTTTTGTAGCTGCTTTTGTTCTTACGCTTATCTTCGGATTTGAGGATGTAAAGGCTGAGACAGAGGATGAAGTACAGAACACAGATACAGAAAAACAGCCGGCACAGCAGAACGCTCCGCTTGTAGATAAGATCGAGCTTTGTGCACCGGTAGCAGGAACTGTAAAAGCACTTTCCGATGTTCCGGATAAAACTTTTGCTGATAAGGTTTTAGGTGACGGAGCAGCGATCGTTCCATCAGAAGGAAAGGTTTATGCACCGGCAGATGGTACGGTGGCAAATATCATGGACAGCAAACATGGAATCATGTTTGTGACAGAAAGTGGAGCAGAAATTCTGATCCACATCGGACTTGATACTGTAAATTTAAATGGCAAATATTTTAAATCCCATGTTTCTGATGGAGATAAGGTAAAAAAAGGAAAGCTTCTTGTGGAATTCGATATGGATGCCATTAAGAAAGAAGGATATGATCTGATCACACCGGTTGTTGTGACCAATATTTCTGATTATATCAAAGCAGTATGCATGGAAAAAGAAGATGCAGCTGTAAATGCAGGAGATAAATTCCTGACTATTGTATAAGAATAACAACGAAACATCAGGCGGAGATAACAGATCCGCCTGATGTTTGTAAAAAGGAGAAAATTAAAATATGAAAAATTATAACCGTATGCCGGAAAACTTTCTCTGGGGCGGAGCAACCGCTGCAAACCAGTATGAAGGCGGTTGGGATGAGGATGGCAGAGGCCCGTCCATTGCAGATGTCCTGACAGGAGGAAGTGTGGATAAGGAACGTCGTCTTACACCGCCGGCACCGTTACCGGAAGAATTTTATCCCAATCACCAGGCGACTGATTTTTATCATCACTGGAAAGAGGATATTGCTCTTTTTGCAGAGATGGGATTTAAGGTATATCGTTTTTCTATTTCTTGGTCCAGAGTGTTCCCAAATGGGGATGAGGAAACTCCAAATGAGGAAGGCCTTAAGTTCTACGACAATGTGATCGACGAACTGAGAAAATATAACATTGAGCCGCTGATAACGATCTCTCATTATGAGAATCCCCTTCATCTTTCTCTGGAGTATGGCGGATGGAAAAATCGTAAGATGATCGATTTCTATCTTCGATTTGCAAAGGTTTTATTTGAGAGATATAAAGGTAAGGTAAAATACTGGCTGACTTTTAATGAGATCAATATGCTGACGCAGGACTTTGGTGCGGTATTCTGTGCAGGAATGCTGGATCCAAAGGATGTATGTGAGCAGAGCCGTTATCAGGCAATGCATCACCAGCTGGTAGCAAGTGCACTTGCAGTTTCCATGGCTCATGAGATCGATCCGGAGTTTATGCTTGGCTGTATGCTTGCTTATCACAATGGTTATCCATATACTTGCCATCCGGATGATATCTTATATGCACAGCAGTTTGGGCAGATCCACAATTCCATTGCCGGTGATGTTCATGTAAGAGGATATTATCCGGGATTTGCAGCGAGATACTTTGAGGAGCACGGAATCCAGCTTGAGGTTCTTCAGGAGGATAAAGAGATCCTCAAGAAGGGTACGGTGGACTTTTTCACTATCAGCTATTATTCCAGTAGCTGTGTCAGCGTGACAAGGACGGAGAGAAAACGGCCGGAAATGGAAGTGACAATCTGAAAATCCATATCTGAAAGCTTCCGACTGGGGCTGGCAGATCGATGCAACTGGTCTTCGCTATGTTCTGAACCAGATCTATGACCGCTATCAGATTCCGATCATGATCGTGGAAAATGGTCTTGGGGCCGTGGATCAGCTGACAGAGGATGGAAAGATTCACGATGATTACCGTATTGAATATATGCGCCGCCATATAGAGCAGATGAAGGAAGCAATCCATGACGGAGTAGATCTGATCGGCTACACCTGCTGGGGCTGTACAGATCTTGTCAGTGCCTCCACTGGAGAATTCAAGAAGCGTTATGGTCTTATCTATGTAAATAAAAATGATGACGGGACCGGAGACTTTTCTAGAATCCGCAAAGATTCTTTTTACTGGTACAAAAAAGTGATTGAATCCTGCGGGGAAGAGCTTTAACTGAATCAACTGCGAAGCAGTTATCTGGTGTAGAATTATGTAGCGAATGCGGTTGCTTTTATCCGGTTGACGACAAAATCCTGGAGTATGACAATGTACTCCGGGATTTTTTTGAAAGGTTGACTTTTACACGGTAAAGTGTAATACTTATTGTAAGTGACGAATGTGAGGAGTGTTTTTTATGCCGGATGAAAAAGTACTGCAGGTAGCGATACTTATATGGGGATGTGTATTTTGTGCCATAGCTGCATTATGTATATTTCTGAGCAGTAATTATGACAGGGAAAAGCGTCGGTATCTTATCCTAATGGAGAGTTTTGCTTCCCTGTTATTGCTGATGGATGCCATGGTGTATATTTTCAACGGATATCCCGGAGTTCCGGGCAGTGTGATGGTCCGTATCTCGAGTTTTCTCGTATTCCTTTTAAGTGACGTAGTCCTGCTGTGTTTTCACATTTATGTGTGTGTTTATCTGTTTTCGAAGAGGGAGCGGAGAACATTAAAAAGAGTAAAAGCCGGATATGTTATTGCTGCCGCAGGGGCTGTTTTTGTGGTGATCTCGCAGTTTACTCACTGGTATTATTACATAGATGTGGATAATTATTACCATCGGCACCGTTATATATTATGTCAATCTTTTTTCGGTCAGCAGGCTTGCTCATTGATCTTACGCTTCTGCTCCAGTCAAAAAGAGAGTCAGCAGGAAGCTCCTGTTTTCTATGCTGTCATGCATTGTACTTCCGGCAGTGGCGGCAGCTGTGCAGGCATTCAGGTATGGAATGTCACAGATCGATTTTTCTGTTGGTATTTCCATGATCATTATGTTTATCGTGACGATGACGGAGCTGAATCAGGAAATGTATCAGCTGATAAGCAGAGAGGGCAAGATAAAGGAAAGACTTGAGATCGCAACGATACTGAATAAATGCATTGCAGAGCTGATATCAGGAGAAGATGAAGATGCGGCGATCTCCAATCTGCTGCGTATTATCAGCGGGTATTTTGACGGAGATCGCAGTTATATGTTCAGATCGATGAAAAGAGGAATGTCTGTACAAATACCTATGAGTATGCCATGAACGGAGTGACTGCTGAGAAGGATAATCTTCAGGAGGTTCCCATGGAAATGCTGGATATCTGGATGGACAGCTTTCGGAAAAATGGCCTGTATTATATTCCGGATATTGAGGAGGAGCAGGGGCAGCCGTATTATGAGACTCTGAAGATGCAGGACATTACCAGGCTGCTGGCCGTTCCTTTAAACAGTGACGGAAAGATCATAGGATTTCTCGGGGTAGATAATCCGAGACTGCATTATGAGGATCATACGCTGCTGTCATCCATACAGTACTTTTTAACGGACAGCCTGAAAGCCAAGGAGCGTAAGGCGCATCTGCAGTACATGAGCTACCGTGATATGCTGACGACCTTGTATAACAGGAACAGGTATATTCAGGTTCTGGAAGGTATGAAGGCAAAAACAGTGATAAAAACAGGAGTAGCATATATTGATATCAATGGTCTGAAACGGGTGAATGATCTTTACGGACATGAGGCCGGAGACAGGCTGATCATAAATATAGCGAGTTCCATGCTTGCGATTCTGCCGGAAAATGCTTACCGGGTAGGTGGCGATGAATTTGTACTCATCTGTTTTGACATGGATGAGTAAGATTTTTCGAAGTAAGGTCCGGGATATCTGTGACAGCATTGCTGCCAAAAGGATCAGTGTTTCTGTTGGTGTTGTCTGGGAGGAAAGCTCTTCGGAGCTTGAGACAATGCTGAGAAGAGCAGATGATCTTATGTATGACGGAAAAAAAGAAATATTATGAAAAGCATGGAACGATGTGAAGGTATGCAGCAGAGTGTAAGAGGAGGTCAGAAGAAAATTCTGACAATGCTGTGCCCGGTATTTTTATACCGGGCATTTCGTTTGTGCTAAAAGAAACGCCGGAATAAAAATATCGGACGAAATTTTGAAAAATTTTCTGTAACGTTTTTGAGATCAGTGCGTCTTATAAGTGAGAAGGGAGGAAAGAGAAAAACCGATGAACATAGAGGAACTTTACCGGACATATTTTGACATTGTATATCGGTATATCCGTTCTATCTCACAGGATGGATCGCTGGCTGAGGAAGTGACACAGGAGACATTTTTTAAAGCTCTGGAAAAGATAGATCAGTTCCGGGGTGACTGTGATGTGCGGGTGTGGCTCTGCCAGATCGCAAAGAATACGTTGTACGATCATCTGAAAAAACAGAAGAAGCAACTTCTCGGGGATGAGAAGCTGGAAAAAACAGAAAGCGCTGGCGGAGAGCTTCTGGAGGAAAAGCTGGCGCAGCGGAGCCAGGCTATGGAAATCCACAAGGTTCTGCATGGCCTTTCGGAACCGTACAAAGAAGTTTTTTCCCTGCGGACCTTCGGAGAGCTGACCTTCCGTGAGATTGGAATGCTTTTTGGAAAAAGTGAAAACTGGGCGAGGGTGACTTATTACCGTGCAAGAGTAAAGATCAGAGAGGAGCTGGAGCAATGAGGATCACATGTGATGTAATACAGGATCTGATGCCATCTTATGTGGACGGCATTTTAAGTGAAGACAGTCAGGCGTTGGTAAAAGAGCATATGGAAGCTTGTAAGGAATGCAGAAAAATGTTGGAGATCATGAAAGAGGAGCAGGGAAAAGAGCAGGCTCAAATGATATCATCTGTAGCCTCCGGAGCACAACGCAGAGCTGGTGAAGCGGAAAATACCGGAAGTGCAGCCGCACTGAAAAAAATCCGGAGAAAATTAATAATACGCAGAGTGCTGACAGCAGCAGTGGCAGTTATCCTGACACTCATCGCTGCGGCAGCAGGCTATAACCACTGGTATTTCAACGAAAAATACATGACCCTGGAAAATAGCGGAATGTACGTAAAAAATAATAGATTGTATTCTTCCAATAATCTCATCAATCGAATGAAAGTACAGTACACAGAAGATGGAAAAACAGAGTTCGTCTACGCCATTGACGCGCCATATGCAGGAACTCTGGAACTGAAAGGCGATGACATGCTGCTTCAGGATTTTTCCAAAAAGACAGAGGAAGTATCACCGGAAGACGACAGCACCCCGGAAACGGTAACAGAGGTTTATTATATGAGTGAGGAGGCCGGAAAGAAGAGCCTGGAATTAACAGAGCTGGAAGCAAAGGGAGATCTGGATGCAGCGGAGAAAATTTCGGATGAGATGAAACAGGAATCGAAGCTGATATGGTCGGAACAAGAGGATAGAAATACCGCATCGTCTATGTTAAAATAAAACCTGGACAGTACAGTGAAAAAGTTCTATAAAAATTCTGTGCTGTAGGCAAAAAAACAGACAGCAGTGAATTTACGTATTTACTGCCGAAGAACAGGGGGACATAAGATGTTATTTGTATGCTATCCAAAATGCAGTACCTGCAAAAAGGCTCAGAAATGGCTGGATGAGAGTGGCGCAGAATATACATTGCGTGATATTAAGACGGACAATCCAACTGCAGAGGAACTGAAAGCCTGGTGGGAAAAAAGCGGTCTTCCGCTGAAGCGTTTTTTCAATACCAGTGGAAATATTTATAAAGAGATGAAACTGAAAGATAAACTTCCGGAGATGAGTGAGGAAGAGCAGCTTGCGCTTCTTGCAACAGACGGGATGCTTGTGAAACGACCAATCCTTGTTGGGAAAGACAAGGTGCTGGTGGGCGCTAAAGAAAAAGAATGGGAAGAGTATCTGAAATCATGAAAAAGAAACTGAATTATGCGGATATCGTTAAGGAAACCGTGATCCTCACCGTAGCAGTGGCGATCATCGCAGCGGCGGTATATTTTTTCCTAGTGCCAAGCCATACGTCGGTCAGCAGTATTTCCGGTCTTGGAATCGTGCTTTTCCAACTTTGTGCCGCTGCAGCTGTCGGCGATTACCATGATCCTGAATGTGGTATTGCTGATTATTGGATTTTTTACCTGTGGAAGAGAGTTTGGAGTTAAGACGGTTTATACCAGTGTAATGCTGCCGTTGTTTCTGGGATTGTTTGAGATCATTTTTCCAAATTTCGGTTCCATGACAGACAGCCAGGAACTGGATGTTCTGTGTTATATTCTGGTAGTGAGTGTGGGACTTAGCATTCTTTTTAACAGGAATGCATCCTCAGGCGGACTGGATATCGTGGCGAAGATCATGAATAAGTATCTCCACATGGAACTTGGAAAAGCCATGTCTCTTTCCGGTATGTGCGTGGCACTTTCCGCGGCGCTTGTGTATGATAAAAAGACGGTGGTCTTAAGTATTCTGGGAACGTATTTTAACGGAATCGTTCTGGATCATTTTATTTTTGACAATAATATCAAGCGGCGTGTCTGCATCATCACGAAAAAGGAAGAGGAGCTGAGGCAGTTTATCATTCATGACCTGCACAGCGGAGCCACGATCTATGAGGCCATCGGAGCCTATAACATGGAAAAACGCCGTGAGATCATCACCATCGTAGATAAAGGTGAATATCAGAAGCTGATGAAGTTTATAAACCAGGAGGACCCGAAAGCGTTTATCACGGTTTATAATGTATCGAATATGCGGTATCAGCCGAAGAAATAAGAATATTTTGCTGGAATAAAAAAACTCCCGGGACAAAACTCCCGGGAATTTTTTTGCCATATTTTACAGGAAAATATATTTCAGGATAAACAGCACTGCCAGTACATACATCAGAGCGCTGATCTTCTTTTCTTTTGCCTTACCTGTGATCAGGTTGATTGCTACGTATGTGATAATTCCCATGGAGATACCTTCGGAAATGCTGTAGAAGAACGGCATAGCTCCGATGCAGATGTAGCACGGAATCGCCTCGGAAAGATCGCTGAAATCAATGTTGACTACGTTGGTCAGCATGTAGAAGCCTACCACGATCAGTGCCGGAGCCGTTGCAAAGGACGGGATGGCAAGGAAGATCGGGGAGAGGAACAGAGCGAGGCCGAAGAGGATTGCAGTGGTAACAGCGGTAAGACCGGTACGGCCGCCTTCGGAAACGCCGGAAGCACTCTCAACGAAAGTTGTTGTGGTAGAAGTACCAAGAACAGCACCTGCGCAGGTAGCAACAGCATCTGCCATCAGCGCGCCCTTGATGCGCGGAAGTTTTCCGTTTTTGTCGAGCATGTTTGCCTTGGAAGATACACCGATCAGAGTTCCGATGGTATCAAACATATCGACAAACAGGAATGCAAACATGATCACGAAGAACTCGCCTGTTTTCAGAATGGAGAAATCCAGTTTTCCGAAAATCGGGGCAAGGCTTGGAATGGAAAGTCCGTTGGAAAAATCCGGGAACAGGCTGTAGAAGCCGTTTGCCGGGTTCGGAACGTAGAGACCGCATGCCTGGCAGATCATGCCGAGGATCCAGGTTACAAGAATTCCCCAGAGGATGTTTCCTTTTACATTGCGTATGACAAGAACGGCGGTGAGGATAACACCGATGACTGCGAGCAGAACGGTGATTCCGACATCGTTAAACGTTCCTGCCACATACTCTGTTCCGTTTAATGTGGCTGCAGACTGCAGGTTGGCATTGTAGGAAGACAGGGAATAGAGGCCTGCCACGGTTGAAGAGTTCGGCAGTACAATTTTTGCATTCTGAAGTCCGATGAATGCGATGAACAGACCGATGCCGACGCTGACTGCAGATTTCAGGCTGACCGGAATGGAGTTGAAGATCGCCTCACGGACGTTGGTCAGAGAAAGTACAATAAAGATGATACCTTCTGCAAAAACGGCGGTCAGGGCTGCCTGCCAGCTATATCCGTAGCCGAGAACAACGGTGTAGGCGAAATAGGCGTTGAGGCCCATTCCTGGTGCCAGAGCGAATGGATAATTGGCGAAAAGTGCCATGAGCAGGGTGCCAAGGAAGGCTGCCAGAGCCGTTGCGGTAAAGACAGCGCCGTGGTCCATGCCGGTGGAGGAAAGGATGTTCGGGTTGACGGCAAGAATGTACGCCATCGTCATGAACGTGGTGACACCGGCGATGATCTCGGTTTTGACCGTTGTTCCATTTTCCCGCAGCTTGAATGTGTTTTCCATCAGCTTGCTAAACTTTTCCATAGTTTTCTCTCCTTTTGAATTTTGTAGGCGGAAATGTCGCCTCATAATATGGAAACATCCTAAATGTTACAATATTATCAAGTAGAATGCAAGAAAGAAACGAAAAGAATCTGAAAATTTCTTGTCGAAATTTTTAATTTTTCTATAGACAAATGTCATGATTTCTTTTATGATAAAAAAGGTGTCTTGTAAAATCTGCGTTAAGGAAATGTAAAATATTGAGACCAAAACATGAAAATGCTTTGACAGGGATTTTGAAAAGACATCAGAAAAAGACAAGGAAGAAAAAAGAATATGAGTGTAATAGTGTCTTTGATGGGCGGTCTGGGCTTCTTCTTATATGGAATGAAGCTGATGAGTGAAGGACTGCAGAAGGTTGCCGGATCCAAGATGAGAAGCATTCTGGAGGTATTTACGAAGAACCGTGTGATCGGTCTTCTGGTCGGTATTTTCTTTACCGCGCTGATTCAGTCCTCCAACGCTACAACCGTTATGGTGGTCAGCTTCGTAAACTCCGGTCTGATGAAACTGGCACAGGCTCCTGGAATTATCCTCGGAGCAAACATCGGTACGACAGTTACCGGACAGCTGATTGCGTTTGACCTTGCGGATATCGCGCCGCTGTTTGTCATTATCGGTGTTCTGATGGTTATGTTCGTAAAGAACAATCTGACGATCAGCCGTCTCGGCGAGGTTATCTTGGGATTTGGTATTCTGTTTATGGGTATCTCCGGTATCTCAGGAGCCCTGAACGAAGCAAAAGAGATTCCGGCAGTCGTAAATGCCCTCGGTTCCCTGACGAATCCGTTTCTTGCGTTCTTAGTCGGCTGGGTGGCTACCGCGATTCTGCAGAGTAACTCTGCAACGGTCGGAATCATCATGCTTCTTGCAAGAGAGGGCTTGATGGGACTTCCGATCTGCCTGTTTATGATGCTTGGATGCAACATCGGATGTACTATGTCTGCGATTCTTGCCAGCTTCGGCTGCAAAAAAGATGCAAAACGTGCGGCATGTGTCCACCTGCTGTTCAACATCTCCGGAACGATTGTCTGCTCCATTATTTTCCTGCT
>ENA-OQNL01000095-OQNL01000095.1-human-gut-metagenome-genome-assembly--contig:-NODE-95-length-13563-cov-3.011536_pt1 | contig 13563 bp, 7 predicted proteins | sample MGYA00242631_ERZ504884 | MGnify/ENA primary metagenome ERZ504884 (study PRJEB26092, sample SAMD00036395) | human gut metagenome | host: Homo sapiens | study: EMG produced TPA metagenomics assembly of the...
AAATTCGACAGTATTCGCCCGTGATTTGCCTTACAAAAAGCGGAAGACCATGCAGATTCGGTCTTCCGCTTTGCGATGAATCGAGCTTATGCGCTCAAATCGTCTCAGCGCGCCTGCTGGTGGTCCAGAGCGGCCTTGACCAGACCCGCGAACAGCGGATGCGGCTTGGTCGGACGGGACTTGAATTCCGGATGGGCCTGGGTGGCCACGTAGAACGGATGCACCTCGCGCGGCAGTTCGACGAATTCGGTGAGTTCGCCGTCAGGGCTCTGGCCGGAGATGACCAGACCGCCTTCGCGCAGACGATCCTTGTATGCCACGTTCACCTCGTAACGGTGGCGGTGGCGTTCGGTGACATGCGTGGTGCCGTACAGTTCGGCGACAATGGAGCCTTCCTCCAGTTCCGCCGGGTAGGAGCCCAGACGCATGGTGTGACCCATGTCGCCCTTGCCGGCGACGATGTCCTTCTGCTCTTCCATGGTGGCGATGACCGGGTTGGCGCAATCCGGATCGAATTCGGAGGAGTTCGCGTCGGTGATGCCGAGGACATCGCGTGCGTATTCGATGACCATGGACTGCAGACCGAGGCACAGGCCGAGGGCCGGCAGCTTGTGCTCGCGGGCGTAACGCAGGGCGCCAATCTTGCCGTCGATGCCACGGATGCCGAAGCCGCCCGGAATCACGATGCCGTCGACCTGGTCGAGGGCCGCCGCGGCGCCTTCTTCGGTGGCGCACTTGTCGGCGGCCACCCACTTGACGTTGACCTTGGCCCAGTTGGCAAAGCCGCCGGCCTTGATGGCCTCGGTGACAGACAGGTAGGCGTCCGGCAGATCGATGTACTTGCCGACGATGGCGATGTTGACCTCGTGCTTGGGGTGGTGCACACGCTCCAGCAGGTCCTCCCACTCGTCCCAATCGACATCGTGGAACGGCAGGCCGAGTTCGCGCACGACGTAGGCGTCAAGGCCTTCGTCGAAGAGGATCTTCGGCACATCGTAGATGCTCGGGGCATCCACGCAGTTGACCACGCCTTCGGAATCCACGTCGCACATCAGGGAGATCTTGTCCTTGATGGACTGATTCAGCGGACGGTCGGAACGCAGCACCAGCGCATCCGGGGAGATGCCGAGCTGGCGCAGCATCATGACGGAATGCTGGGTGGGCTTGGTCTTGAGCTCGTGGGCGGCGGCGATGTACGGGACCAGGGAAACGTGCACGAACATGCAGTTCTCGGCACCCAGATCGCGGCGGACCTCACGTGCTGCTTCCAGGAACGGCTGGGATTCGATGTCGCCGACGGTGCCACCGATTTCGGTGATGATCACGTCGACGTCGTCGGATGCCTGCGCACGCATGCGGGACTTGATCTCGTTGGTGATGTGCGGGATGACCTGCACGCACTGGCCGAGATATTCGCCGGCGCGTTCCTTGCGCAGCACCTCCTGGTAGATCTGACCGGTGGTGACGTTGGCCTTCTGGCTCAGGTACACGTCGAGGAAGCGCTCGTAGTGGCCGATGTCGAGATCGGTTTCGGCGCCGTCCTCGGTGACGTAGACCTCACCATGCTGGAACGGGTTCATCGTGCCGGGATCGACGTTGATGTAGGGATCAAGTTTCTGCTGTAGGACCTTGATGCCGCGGGAACGCAGCAGACGTCCGAGGGAGGATGCGGTCAGGCCTTTACCGAGGGAGGAAACCACGCCGCCGGTGACGAAAATATGCTTGGTGACGTGCTCTTGAGGATTGCCTATGTGTTCTTCTAACCATGGAACTCCAGCTTAACATTCACAGTTGACCCGGCGTGTTATGCGGATTGGACTTATCACCGAAGTGCATCCGTCGCGCTCCATTCAAGGGGAAAACACCGGAATGCCAACGAAAATCAGGAACCGGCCCCCATTCGGAAGGCCGGTTCCTGCGCGTTTATCGGAGTTGCTTATCGGTCATTGCGTTCAGAGGCGCTCCTCCTTTCCACGAAGGCGGAACATCACACCGGCCGCTGCGGCGGCCAGCGCGAGCAGCGCAATCACCAGCACGGAGGCGCCGGTGGCGGCGGTACCGGCGGCACCGGATGCCGTGGTGGCACCCTTCGTGCCCTTGTCGGCGGCCGGGACGACGGCACGCTTCTGCACGTGCACGGTGCGGGTGAACGTCGTGGTCTTGCCGCGGGAGTTGGTCACGGAGTAGACGAGCTTGTAATCGCCCACCTTGTTGACATCCACGCTGCCTTCGATCGTGATCTTGTCGGTCAGGTCGCCGTCGATGTCATCCGACGCGGTGACGCCGGCCTTCGGATCGAACTTGGAGCCGACGGTGATGGTCGTCGATTCGGTCACGCCGCTGATCACGGGGACGACGTCATCGGCGGAAGCGACCTTGAGCACGGTGGCGGACAGGGCGCCGGCCGAGTAGGCGGAACCCTTGCGGACCGTGACGCTCTTGACGGCGTCATCACCGTACACGGTACCGTCGGAGGCGAGCACTTCGTACTTGCCGGCGGCGACGCCGTTGATGGAGGCGGCCTTGCCGTTGGCGTTGAAGATCACCACGTAGGTGCCGCTGGAATCCTTCGCCTGGTAGGCCACGACGCCGTCCGCGGACTTGAGCATGGTCACGCTGGCGTTGATGTCGTCGTAGTTGGTCTGGCGGAGGGCGGCGATCTTGTTGCGCAGCTTGATCAGGCCCTTGACGTAGTCGACGGAGCCTGCGTACTGCGTGGTGCGATCCCAGTCGATGGCGTTCGTCGCGTCACCGGCGTTGTAGCTGTTGCCGTTGCCACCCTTGGTGCGCAGGAACTCCTGGCCCAGCTGGATGGCGGGGATGCCTTCGGACAGGTAGACGACGGAGTCGGCGAGCTTGGCGCGGGCCTCGGTGGTCGCCTCATCATCCGTGGGCACGGATGCGCGGAGCTTATCGTACAGGGTCATGTTGTCGTGGATCTCGGCGTAGTTCACCACTTGGCCGGCGTCCGCGTAATGATCCTGCGCATTGCCGTTCCAGCAGGTGGTGCTGGCGTCGGCATCGTACTGGCAGCCGAGCACGTTGTGGGCGATGAGGCTCTCCTGATCGGCCTTGCCGGAGACGAAACCGGTGTCGGTGTCGGAGAACACGGAACCCTTCAGGCCGTCACGGATCGAATCGTTGAAGAACGCGATGCCGTTGTTCGTGCCATCCGAAGCGACCTGGTAGGCGTTCGGCTGGATGGTCATCTCGCTCTTGTCCATCGTGGTGTTCATGTCCCAGCCTTCGCCGAGCACAATGATGGACGGATCGATCTTGTCGAGGGCCGCGCGGACTTCCTTCATCGTCTCGGTGTCGATCAGACCCATGAGGTCGAAGCGGAAGCCGTCGATGTTGTAGTTCTTCGCCCAGTACGTCACCGAATCGACGATGTACTTGCGCATCATCGCACGTTCGGAGGCGGTGTCGTTGCCGCAACCGGAGTTGTTGACCAGCGAACCGTTGTCGTCGTAGCGGAAGTAGTAGCCCGGCACGGTCTTGTTGAACGAATGGTTCGCGGCATTGTAGACGTGGTTGTACACCACATCCATGATGACGCGGATGCTGTTCTTGTGCAGGCCCTTGACCATCTGCTTCATCTCGGTGACGCGGGAGGCCGGGTTGCTTGGATCGGAGGAGTACGAACCTTCCGGCACGTTGTAGTTCTCCGGATCGTAGCCCCAGTTCTGCGCATCCTTGGCGTCGTAGCTCAGGTCGCCGGTCTCGTCGACGGAACCGTAGTCGTACATCGGCATGATCTGCACGTGGGTGACGCCCAGCTTCTTGAGGTAGTCGAGGCCGGAAGTCGCGCCCTTGGCGGTCTTGGTGCCGGATTCGGCGACGCCCAGATACTTGCCCTGCTTGTCGGCGGAGACGCCGGAGTTCGGGCTGATCGAGAAGTCGCGGATGTTCATCTCGGCGATGGACGCATCGGTGGTCTTGGAGAAGGCGCCCATGCGCTTGCCCGCGTTGCCCATGTCCTTCTTGGACAGCACCACGGAGCGTTCGCCGTTCGCGACCGCCGCGGTGGCGTACGGGTCGGCGGAGACGTTCACCGTGCCGTCGGCGAAGGTGAGCTGGTAGGCGTAGGCGGTGCCGCTGGCGAGGTCCTTCACCGAGGCGCTCCACACGCCCTTGTCACCGCTCGTCATGTCGAGGGTGCGGTCGACGTCGGCCTTCGGATCATCGGACTTGTAGGTGATGAGCTTGACGTCGGTGGCGGTCGGAGCCCACAGCTTGAAGCCGGTCTTCGCCGCCGTATAGGTGGCGCCGAGATCGTCGCCGCTGTAGGCGTACTTCTTGTCGAAGGCGTCGGTGCGGACCACGGAGCCCGCGACGGCGTCCTGGGAGCCGAAGCCCTTGACCTCGACGGTGTACTTGCCGCGGACGTCAAGTTCCTTGTCGGTGGTGATGATCATCTTGGTGCCATCGGTCTTGATGCTCTTGACGGCAACGGTCTTGCCGTCGGCGTCCTTGACGGTCACGTCGTCCTTGATGTCGTCGGCGGAGACCTTCTTGGAGAGCTTGGCCGTCAGCTGGTTGGTGTTGGAGATCTCGGCGGACTTCATGGAAGCGCCGAGGGCCGGACGTGCGGTGTACACCGTCGCATCGCCGTTGAGCATCCACACTTCGGCGGTGGCGGTGGCATTGCCATCGGTGCCGTCGAATGCCAGGGCACTCGACGGGATCTTGTGATCGCCGTCGTCCGGGTCCTTGGCCTTCCACGCGTCCTTGCCGTAACGACGCAGCATGCCGATGTCGGAGACACCCTCGTTGTTGTAGTAGGCGTAGTTGGTGAAGGAGTATTCCGCGACTTCGCCCCAATCGTCATGGGAGGTGAAGGTGGCGGACCCGCCGTTCCAGTTGGAGGACCAGGTCCAGATGTCCCACTGCGGGACGGTGGTCGAGGTGTCCTCGGAGTTGAAGTACAGGCCGTCGTCACGGTTGTAGTGGACCTTCACCTTGACGGTGGCGGCCGTGCACTTGTAGTCGGCCGGAGCGGCATCGAGCGTTTCGACGGTGGTCGATTCGCCCTGATCCGGGTACTTGGTGCCGTCGATCCACACCTCGGCGGTGCCGTCGGCACCCACCTTGGCGCTACGGTCGCCGCCGTACTTGTTCCAGTCGCTGGTGGTGATGATGAAACCGAAGTTCTCGAACTTGCCGTCGAAGGTCAGCGTGGCGACCTTGCCCCAGCAATCGGTGCCGGTGAAGGCGTGGTTCTCGGCGTTGATGTCCGTGCCGCCGGCATCCTTGCCCCACACGTACACGCCACGGTTGTCCGAGGCGCTGGCGGGCTTGTAGTGTACGACAAGTCGGGTCTGGCCGCCGATGGATTCGGGATTGCCCACGGTTGCGGACTGGTCGGCGACGCCCATGTGCGTGATGCCCGCGTTGGCGTGGTAGTTGTCGCTGTCCTTCGGGTGCTCCCACTTGTTGGTGCCGGCATCATGGAACACGAAGTCGATCTTCTTGCCCTTGGTGTCGATGGTGGCGCGGTAGTAGCCCTGGGCGTCGAGCTTCATGTCGGCTTCCGGCTGGCTCCAGTCGTCGCCGATGCCGTAGTGGACCTTTGGGGTCTTCCAGCTGGAATCGTTGGGCTTGTAGTAGATGGTGATGCTCTTGTCGTCGGGCAGGACCGCGTCATCCTCCTGGTTCACGTCCGGGTCGGACGGATCGGTGGCGGTGGACGAGGCCGGGTGATCGGCCTTGGTGGCACCGGCATACAGCGCGATGGCGGAATGTGCCGGAACCGTGGTCTCGACCTTGCCATTCTTGACGGTCACGGTCTTGGAGCAGTCCATGGTGGCGTACACGTTGCAGTACTCGCCATCGGCGAGGGAGGTGGTGTACGACGCATCCTTGTCCGTCTTGCCGTTGTTGATAGCGATGAAGCCCTTGCTGCCACGGGAGAAGGCGATGTTGTCGCCGCCGTCATCCTGCCAATCGGAGACCTTGGTGCCGTTGACATAGTTGCGGAAGGCGATCATGCCACGGGTGGAGGTCCAGCGCTGCTCGCAGTTCCAGTCGGAGCTGTTGGTGGCGCAGGCGGTGTCCATGTCGACGTTGGGCACGGAGGTCGCGGTTGCGCCGGGTGCGCCGTCGTCGTTGTTGTCCCACTTGTAATCGGAGAGCAGACGCGGGGTGCCGTAGTCATAGGCCAACATGAAGGCGTTGGCCAGCTGGTACTTGGCGCCGTCCTTGTAGGTCAGCGCGCCCTCGTTGCGGGCGGTGTCCCAGTTGGTGACGAACACGTTGGCGTCCTCGGACGACAGATCCTTGCTCAGACGGTCGCTCAGGCCCTTGAGGTTGGCGATCTTATCCTTGAAGGTCTGGTTCATTTCTGACTTGAAGCCGAATTCGGTCACGGTGCCGTTCTGCACGTAGTTGCTCGGCTGGATGCCCGCCGCTTCGGAGGAGTTGCCGATGACTTCCTGGATCCAGTAGATGTCGCTGGCGTTCTTGCCGATCTTCTTGGCGAACTTCTCCTTGATCGCCTTCATGGAATCGGTGTGGATGTGCTTGACGGCGTCCATGCGGAATCCGCGCACGCCGGCGTCCCACAGCGCGGCGAGATAATCGGCCTGGATGTCCTGCACCTTCTCACTTTCGGAATTGAAGTCCCACATGGAGCTCAGGCGGCATTCCTGCACTTCCTGCTGATTGGTGTAGTTGGAGATGTTCTTGTCGCAGCTGTGGAAGTCTGCTGCGGTGATGCCGTCCGGATACTGCTTGGTGGCGAATCCCGGGTAGTCGCCGGTGGAACCGTTGTATTTGCTTCCAGCAACGCCGGCCTGTTCGCCTTTGGCCACATCGGATCCGGTGGTTGGTTCAGAACCACATCGGCGATGACGTTAACGCCGGCGGCGCTGCACTGCTTGATCATGCTTGCGAATTCCGCTTCGGTGCCGAGTTTGGAGTCAAGCTTGTAGCTCACCGGCTGGTAGCTCGTCCACCATTGGGTGCCTTGGATGGATTCCTGCGGCGGCGATACTTCGACGTAGCCCACGCCTTCGGGACCATATGTTTCGGTGCATTCCTTGGCGATCGTGTTCCATGTCTGTTGGAACGCGATGACCTGCACATCCTTTTTGGCGCTGACCTGCGCGTTGGATTGCGCTTGGGCCATGATCGGCGCCGCGACCAGCGAGGCGCACGCCATGGCTGCGGTGGCTCCTATTGCCACCACACGGCCAAACGGCCGGTTCGTCTGAACGACCATTGTTCTCCGTTCTCATCTGTGAGGCCGGTTCAAGCGCCCATGGCAGGCTCCGCAACCGGCAACGTATGCGCCATGGACATCCGCATCCACGCGGATGATTCAGAATCCACTCGACGATGAATATGCATACGTTTACACTCTGAATCAGAGTTAACTGTACGTCAATGGCTGCGCGTGGCAATGAAACAGCGTGACCCTCTGCTGCACATGCACTTCATATATGCCGAAGTGCAACCTGTTGCTGCAATCAAAATTTTTTTCTGCAAGTCAAGCAGAAAACATTCAGAAATAGCTGCAAAAAACAGCAAACGATTGCAATCATTGTCTCACGGTATACGGTGTCGCGGCGATATGGAAGGCCACTGCACTACCGGCAGGAACCGTCAGTGTGGCATCCCCGTCGAAACGCACATGCACGCTGCCGGAACAGTCGGCGGAAGCGTAGACATCGCAATACTCCCCTGCCGGCAAAGCCGTGTGGTACGTCACAGTACGTGTGCGCACGGATTGTTGATGGCGATGAAGGCACGTCCCCCTCGACCGAAGGCGATCATGTTGTCGCCGTCATCCTGCCAATCGGAGAGCGGCGCGTCGCCTGCGACATTATGCCAGCCGACCATACCGTGCACGTCAGGCCAGCGTTCGGTGCAGCTCCAGCCGGAGTCTTTGGAGCAGTCAATATCGGGCACGCTGGTTGCAGTGGCGCCTGGAGCTCCCGAGTCGGTGTCATGGAATTCGTATCCGGAGAACACGTTGGGGGTGCCATACGGGTAGGCCAGCATGAACGCGTTCGCTAGCTGGTAGGCGTCGCCGTCCTTGTAGGTGAGCGTCATGTTGTTGCGTTCGGTATCCCAATTCGTCACGAATACGCTGGCCTTGCCACTGTCGGTGATGTTCTGCGGAATGTCTTTGATCGACAGGCTTCCGCCTGCCAGCGAGTTGGAGAACAGGGACTTAAGCCGATATGCGTACTGGAATTCGTTCACCTGGCCGGTTTTGAGATAGTTCCTCGGTTGGATTTCGGCGGCTTCCGCATTGTCGCCAATCACTTCCTGCGTCCACCAGATGTCGTTCATGGAACGTCCGGATTTCTTCGCAACGAGTTTCTTGATGGCCAGTACGTCTTCCGGAGGCATGTGTTTGACGGCATCCACGCGGAATCCGGCGACGCCGTAGTCGAGAAGCTTCACAAAATAGTCAGACAGCACGTCGCGCACGTGCGGGCTTGATGTATCAAGGTCCTGCAAACCCGATACCTGGCAGTTCCACGCGCTTTCGGCGTCGCGGTACGTCCAGATAGAACAGGGGGCATGGAAGTCCGATGGCGTGTATCCGGCTTCAGGGAAATCGCCTTTATTGTCGTAGGGGCTTCCGGCGGTGCCGGTCCCTTGTGTTTTGTCGACGCCGGTGGTGTGGTTGATGACCGTATCCGCGATCACGCCGACGCCCGCGGCCTTGCATTGCCGGACCATGTTCTTAAATTCAGCTTCGGTGCCTTCTTTGGAGTCAAGTTTGTAGCTTACGGCTGATAGCTCGTCCACCACTGCGTGCCTTGGATGCTTTCCTGCGGCGGCGAGACCTGTACGTAGCCGACGCCTTCGGGTCCCAACACTTCGCCGCATTCGCGGGCGACGGATTTCCAATTGGCTTGGAACATGGTCACGATCACGTCGCTGCGGTATCGCGCGGGATTGAAACGTTCCCCGCCGCCTTCACGTGTCGGCACGTGAAGCGTGGCGACTGAGACACCGACCGATACCGCGACGCATACGACCGCCGTAATGACACGTGTGATTCTTCTTGCGATTGCGCCCATAGTCATCGACCTCTTCGTCACTTCGCCATGCTCCCGGTTTGCATACGTTTGCAATATCACTGTATACCAATCCGGGGAGACCGGGATATGCGTCGTCCTCATTGGCACGAAAAAGCCGGATGCCTTAAAGACAGGCATCCGGCTGAATCCATGACGGAATGTCGATGTCAGCGTTCTTCCAACAAGTGCGCAACCGCTTCGATTGCCAGCTTGTAGCCATAGAACCCCATGCCGGTGATGGTGCCGGTGGCCACCGGAGAGATCACGGAACGCTTGCGGAACTCGTCGCGTGCGGACGGGTTGGAGATATGCACCTCCATAAGCGGCAGTCCCTCGTCGATCACCATGTGCGCGGCGTCCGCCAAACCATAGGAGTAATGCGTGAAAGCCGCCGGATTCATCACGATCGGCGTTTTCTCGTCCGCGGCCTGATGCATCCAATGAATCATCTCGGCTTCGTCGTCGCTTTGACGCACCTCCACGTCAAGCCCCAGTTCATGACCCCATTCGGTGCACAGTTTGCGCAGGGTCTCAAGATCCTGCTTGCCGTATACGTCAGGCTGGCGCACTCCGAGACGGCCGAGGTTCGGTCCGTTGACAACCACTACTTTGGTCATATTGCTTCCTTTTGTGTTCGTTCTTGCGATTGCGTCCTACCGCTGGATGCGTCGGAACGCCTCCTCGACGGCGTCCGCCGGCGGATCCTCGAGGTGGATGGGATGGCCGAGCGAGCCGAGTATGACGAAACGCAGTTTGTTGCCGCGGGCCTTCTTGTCTCGGTGCATGAGCGCCAGCACATCATCCCAGCTGCCATTGTTCCATGATGTCGGCAGGCCGAGCGAGCCGAGCAGCGAACGATGGTAGTCGACCAGATCCTGGTCGATGTAGCCGAGCAGATGGGACAGTTCGGCCGCATAGACGCAGCCGACGGCGACGGCGTTGCCGTGCCTCCAGCGGAAGTGTTCGAGTTTTTCGATGGCATGGCCAAGCGTATGTCCGTAGTTGAGGAATTCACGCAATCCGGCTTCTTTGAGGTCGGCGGACACATGGTACGCCTTCACCGTCACGGTACGTTCGATGAGTTCGGCGACCACATCCTTCAGATCGGAGTCAAGGAACGTCGAACCGTCGAACGAGCGCAGCTCGTCGGCATGGTCTTCAAGCATGCGCAGAATCTCCGGATCCATGATGAAACCGGATTTCGCCACTTCGCCCAGACCTTCGATGAAGATGTCGTTCGGCAACGAGGCGAGTGCTCCCATGTCGGCGAGCACGCCGGCCGGCGTATAGAACGAGCCGACGAGGTTCTTGCCTTGTGGAGTGTTGATGCCGGTTTTGCCGCCGGTGGAGGCGTCGACCATGGCCAGCAGCGAGGTCGGGCAGTTGACGTAGCGGATGCCACGCATCCATGTGGCGGCCACGAAACCGGCCAGATCGGTGGCTGCGCCACCGCCGAGACCGACAATCGCATCAGAACGGGTGAAGCTTTCCTCCCCCAGACGCTGCCAGATGCCGTTGGCCACTTCGATGGTCTTGCCGGCTTCAGCATCGGGAATGACGATGTCGTGCACGTCATAACCGGACTGGCGCAACAGCGTGCGCGCGCGGTCGGAATGCCGTTGCACCGGCTGGGTGTGAATCAATGCCACTTTGGCGGGCTTGTCCCCCAGCACCTGCGCAAGCTGGCTCATCACACCTTCGCCTATGCACACATCGTATGGTTCGATGGTGGATCCGGTGACGTGGACGATACGTTGATCGATCATTTCCATCAGCTTTCTCGCGGCCACTTGCGGGGTTTGTCCGTGGGTGCGCACCTGCACATTGGCCACGCGTCTGAACACCGGGTCGCGTTCCTTGTACAACTTCTTCCAACGCTCGTTGGCGTCGCCGTTGAGCATCGGACGGCCGCCGCCGCGGTTGGCGCGTTCCATGGCTTCCTTCGGATCGGCCATCAGATACACGACCTTGCCGCCGTCGGCGATGTATTCGGCGAGCCCCTGCTGGATGGACGGGGTCATTGGAGCGCCCCCGCCCAAGGAGAAGATGCCGTCGAAATCCTCCAGCATGTCAAGCACAACGTCGCTTTCCAGCTTACGGAACTCCGGTTCGCCGTACCTTTCGAAATATTCGGGAATCTTCATTCCCGCGTCATGTTCGATCTCGTTGTCGGCGTCGGCGAACGGCAGTTGCATCATCTGCGCCACTTCCTTGCCGACGCGGGTCTTGCCCGCGCCCATCATGCCGATGATGACGGCGACGGGTCTACGCATTCCAGCCATCGAATCGGTCACCTCATGTGCTCCGGCCAGGACGCCACATAGGATTCGGCGTTGCGCTTGGTTTCGGCCACGCTGTCGCCGCCGAACTTCTCCAGCACGTATTGCGCGATGGTGAGGCGCACCATCGCCTCGGCCACGACGGCCGCCGCGGGAACGGCGGTGTTGTCGGAACGCTGGTTGATGGCCTGGGCCGCCTCGCCGGTGGTGACGTCTACGGTGCGAAGCGCCTTTGGAATGGATGGAATCGGCTTCATCGCGGCACGCACCACAATCGGCTGGCCGTTGGACATGCCGCCTTCGATTCCGCCCGCACGATTGCTCAGACGTGTGATGCGGCCATCGTCGCCAACCACCATTTCGTCGTGCGCCTGGGAGCCGGGACGCATCGCCTCAAGGAAACCGTCCCCGATCTCCACGCCCTTGATGGCCTGGACGCCCATGACGGCACTGGCCAATGCCGCGTCCAGCCTGCGGTCCGATTCAACGTACGTGCCGATTCCAGCCGGAACGCCGTATACCACGACCTCGATCACGCCGCCTAAGGTATCGGCGTTCTCCTTGGCCTCGTCGATGCGTGCGATCATCTGCTGTTCGGCCGTCTTATCCAATGTGCGCACCGGCGAAGCGTCCAATGCTTCGAGGTCCTCAGGCTTCGGCAGCACCGCATTCTGCGGGTCGGTGATGCCAGCACCACCGATTGACAGCACATGGGAGACGGTACGTATGCCCAACGTCTGCTCAAGGAACTGCTTGGCGACCTCGCCTAAGGCCACACGCGACGCGGTCTCACGTGCGCTGGAACGTTCCAGCACTGGACGGGCGTCGTCGAAACCGTACTTGCGCATGCCAGTCAGATCGGCATGCCCCGGACGGGGACGGGATAGCGGCGCGTTGCGGCCTTCGCGCGGAATGTCATGGTCAAGCGGATCGGCGCTCATCACCTCGGTCCATTTCGGCCATTCGGTATTGGCGATCTCGATGGCGACGGGAGAGCCGATGGTCTCGCCGAAACGCACACCGGTGAGCATGCGGACCTTGTCCTGTTCGAATTTCATGCGCGCACCACGGCCATATCCGAGACGTCGGCGTGCCAATGCGCCGACGATATCCTCAGTAGTGACGTGGATGCCCGCAGGCAGCCCCTCGATCATGGCGACAAGCGCTTCGCCGTGCGATTCACCTGCTGTCTGCCAGCGCAACATGCCAACACTCCTTTTCTGCCAAATACGATTCGTGGACTATCTTAACGGTATGTGGTACATGATTTGCCTGCCGAGTCTGCTCTGTGGAATGGCCGTCAGCGTTGAGGATATCCGGGCACGACGCATTCCACGCATGTGGATCGCCGTAGGGTGTTTGGCGCAGGTCATTGTGGACATCACGTATGCGTTGTCCGTTAATTCACTGTTTCTGGCATTGCAGGCTCTGTTGTTCGCCGCGTTATCCGCCGTGCTGCAATGTGCGCTTGCGCTCATCAAGCCAGGGGCTTTGGGATTCGGCGACGTCACCACGACGTTGCTTATCGGCTTGGCCGTAGGCATGTTCGGCCTGTTTCCAGTGGTGTTCTGGTGGTTTGCGATTAGTGTGCTGGGGCTGCTGTGGCTTGCGATTTGGACACGGTTCGACCCGCAGAAGCATACGCGATTCGCCGGTAAGACGCCGTTCGCCCCGACCATTGTCGTGGCCGGGGCGATAAGCATCGCGATGCACGCGTTGTGTTAATGCGTGATACCGTCAGTTGGCATTCGCGTTGTTGCTTTTGTATTCGTCGCGAATCTTCCAGAATTCGTCTTCGGTTTCCACGAACTTCGTCTCGCCGGTCTTGAGGTTGGTGGTGACGAAGTACAGCCATTTGCCTTCCGGAGGATTCATCGCGGCTTGGATAGCGGAATCGCCGGGATTGCTGATCGGCGTCGGAGGAAGTCCTTTGTTCACGCGAGTGTTGTACGGGTTGCTTCCATCCTCAAGCTGCTCGTCTGTCAGCTTGCTGCCTGTGGTGTTGAACCCGTAGGCAACGGTGCTGTCCATGCCCAACGGCATGTCCTGGTCGATTCTGTTCAGGATGACCCTCGCCACCTTACCGTAATCGTCAGGATTGCATGCCTCGGATTCGGCGATGGACGCGATGTTCATGATACGTTCGCGTTCGCTTCCATCTGGCACGCCCAATGTGTCCAGTTTGTTGACGCGTGCCGTGACCATTTTCTTGAGGATGTCCTTGGCGGACTTGTCCTGGACGCTGT
>ENA-OQNL01000096-OQNL01000096.1-human-gut-metagenome-genome-assembly--contig:-NODE-96-length-13469-cov-3.756258_pt1 | contig 13469 bp, 16 predicted proteins | sample MGYA00242631_ERZ504884 | MGnify/ENA primary metagenome ERZ504884 (study PRJEB26092, sample SAMD00036395) | human gut metagenome | host: Homo sapiens | study: EMG produced TPA metagenomics assembly of...
AAATTAGTATTTTCTTTTCTTCTTTGATTCCTGCCATACTGTAAACCTCCGTATCTGTCCTATCTGTTTTCATGTCCCATTGCGTACATTCTAAGCGGACAGCCCCTCATTGTCGAAGGTGTCGCCCTCGGCAATCTTCTTCCGAATATCCTCGGAGATAATCGGGACAAACGCTTCTGTAACGGTCTGTGTGCCGACATATTCACGGCTGATTATCATCTGCACTGGTGCTTTTGGCACGATACGCTTTCTCTTTTTATCTGCTTTCTTATCCTCGCCCATACTTAAATCTTCCTTTCCAGACAGGGCAGGGAAGAGTTTGGAAATGTCCCCGCCCTGCCAATCAGATACCATTAATCCTCGCTGTTTAATTCTTTCTGTAATGCTTTAAGGAGTGCCGCCGCTTCATCAGCGTTCAGCGTGATTCCCTTGCCGCACTTTTCACGGTTCGGGGAAAAGCTGCGGATGTCATACTTCGGCTCTTTCCCATTCCATGAAATGAGATTGATTTCCTTTGTGTAGCCACTGTCGCCCGTAGACAATACTGCGATTTCCTTTACGATTTCATACTGGATTTCTCTCATTCTCCATACCTCAACTCTCTGTATTTACTTCCCGAAAAAAGAAGATTAGCGGCTGTCACGGTTGCGTTTCCTCTGCAACTCACGCTCCAAAAGTTTGATGATGGTTTCCTCCATCTGCTTCGGCGTTGTGTTCTTCGGAAAGTATTTTTTCAGCTTGCTTGTGTTGATTTTCAAGGTTTCTTTCTGGTTGCCCTTTTCCTCCGTCATAATCGCAAATATCGTATCCATGTCAAGCCGCCCGCTCTGGCTTAACTGTTTCATCCGCTGTGCCTGTGAGAGTGAGGGCGTTGCTTCTTCGCTCTCCATCGTGGCAAAGAGGTTTTCCTGCTCGTCTTTCTTCAAAAAGGACAGTTCCACCGCAGGCGTGAGGGCGATTTTCCCCTCGTCCACCATCTGCAAAATCGGCGGTATCAGTTCCGTCAGGCGGATAAAACGCTGCACGGTCATCCTGCCCACGCCGAAGCCCTGTGCCACCTTGTCGTCCGTCCGCAACTTCGTCACAACTTGTGACGAGGTTAAGTCTGTGCGGAAACCCTGCCGCTTCATGGCTTCGGATTTCATCTTGTAAGCAAACGCCCGCTCCGATGGCAGGATATTCTCACGCTGCAAATTGCTGTCTACAAGGGTGATGATGGCTCGGTCACGGTCTAAGGGCAGGACAAACGCAGGCACGGTATTTATCCCTGCAAGTTCAGAAGCACGGACACGCCGCTGTCCTGCAATCACTTCATAACCGTCCCCGTCCTCTTTCGGGCGTGTGATTATCGGCGTGACAATGCCAAATTCCTTGATGCTTTCCGCTAACTCTGACAGTGTTTCATCTTCTGCCACATGAAACGGATTGTCGGGGAACGGGTACAAGTCTTTGGTCTTTAACACCTTAAAATCCTGTTTCTTCATTCACATATCTACCTTTCTTTCGCTCTGCTTCTATGATTTTTCTGCAATTCTTCCAACACTTCGGGCGGTATTTTTGACAGCAGCCGCCCCATCTGCTCGTTGGTTCTCTGCAATTCAAATATCTTCTGATTCGCTTTCTGCACCTTTAGTTCCTGCTCGTACTTTTCATCACGCATACGCCCCGCATAGTCTGATTCCTGCCCAATTCTCTCTTTCAAACTGTCGATATACGCCTGCTGTTTCCCGATTTCCTTAGAGAATTTCTCCACGTCTGGCAGCCATGCAGAGAGTAAATCTAACGCTTTATCCCTTTTCTTCCCTGCGTTAAAGGCGTTGATGTCGGATAGGGCAGACACGATTTCTTCATACTGTTTATCAAGCCTGCCGCCTAATTTATAGAGCCATGTGGGGACGTGTTTCCGCTTGGTTTCCATTGAGGACTGCCCCCGTTCAAGCTGATTCCACCGTGAGGACATCCGCTCATGGTAGGCGGTCTGCCACTCGGATAATGATTTCTGGTTGCCTAAGATAGCTTTCGCTGACAGCTTATTGTCTGGCGTAATCGGCACAAAGCAGAGGTGCATATGGGGCGTTCTCTCGTCCATATGGACGACAGCGGAGAGGATATTCTGCTTTCCAACACGCTCCGAAATGAAGTCAAGAGCCGTCTGGAAATACGCTTTTTGTTCTTCGGGCGGTAACTGGTTCATAAATTCTGGTGAAGCTGTGATGAGCGTTTCCACCATCATCACGCTGTCTTTCCTTGTCCTGCACCCCGCTTCGGCTACCATGCGGTTAATCTCTTTCTTGTAGGTGTACTTTGGTGGTGCTATGAGATGGTAATTGTTTTTAGAGCGTTCCATATCTATATCTGGGTTGCTTTTGTAGGCTTCTTTCTTCCGCTCGTTGTGGCGTTCGCAAGCCGCAACGCCGCCCGCTTTGCGTTTCTGGAAACGCAGGATTGCATAAGGCATAGGCGGATTCCTCCTTTCTTTCGGCGGGTGACCGTCCTTTGGGGTGACAGCGGTGACGGTGGTGACAGCAGTTTTGGGATACCCCCTGCCGACTGCCGCAACTGTCACCCTCACCCCCTGCATGACGGTCATGTCGATGATGACGGTGTTTTTGGGATACCCCCCTCGCAAGAGCCGTCACCGTCATGCCGCCATTCTTTTATCCGAAGCCGTAAGGCGTAGGATAGCAGGGCACAGCCCTGCCTTAAGGGAGTCCAGAGGGAACGTCTGGCACACGACTTTGCAGGGCAAAGTGTAGTGTGTTACACCCTGTAAACGCAGTCGGAAAAATCGGAATGATTTTTCTGACCGCAGGGGTGGTTTTACACGACCGAAAAGGGCGAGTAAATCTCACGCCTGCATTTTGCGTTTACGGGGTGTTCTCCCGTAGGGATGACAGCGGCAGGGTATCCTAAAATCACTGTCACCACAGTCACTGCTGTCACCCGCAGGGCAGAGCCGCCAGCTTTACATGGCTTTAAGCGTCAATGACAGTAACAGGGGGGTATCCTAATATCGCTGTCACCACCATCACCGCTGTCACCCGCCCTCCTTGCAAGGGCAATCCGCCTGCCGTCTTTCCTGCGGCTGTACTGGTAGCAGATACGGTTCTCGCTTAAAAATGTGGTGCGGTATTCATTCAGCCATTTCGTAATCACCGTGGGTATGGTTTCCGTTTCCCCCATAGCGGCTAACAGTTCCGTTGCCGTGCCTATCCATTCTTCCTTATCCCTCATAAAATCCACCAACCGAAAAAGGACATCTGGTATCGTTTCTTTCGCAAGCTGCTCCTGCGTTTTCCGCTCCACAAGCTCCCAACGGCAATCACGGAAACGCAGCGTGTATTCCTGATAAGGCGTGTCCCTGCCCGTCACATACAGCTTGGCGGTGTCAGACGCACGTTTCTCCTTTTCCAGAACAAAGGTAGCGTCCGCACTCCCCGTTAATCCTGTCGTCCCAGACACCTTGTTGAACACGTCGCTGTCATTCTGCTTTCGGATGTGGTGTACGACAATGACCGCCAGAGAGTGCCTGTCGGCAAAGTCTTTGATGAGGGAGATGTCCCCATAGTCGCTTGCATAGGCATTGTCTTTTGAAGCTGTACGGACTTTCTGCAAGGTATCAATGACAATGAGCCTGCTGTCTGGGTAATCTTTCAGATAATCTTCAAGCTGCACGATAAGACCGTCTGACAGCTTGCAGCTTGCCACGGCAAAGTGGAGCCGCCCGCTTGCTTCGTCCGTCAAACGAAATAACCTGTCCTGTATGCGGCAGAACGTGTCCTCAAGGCAGAGGTAAAGCACATCGCCCTCCATTGTCGGCATATCCCATAAAGGGATTCCCTGCGACACGCATAAGCATAGCTTCAGCATGAGCCAGCTTTTGCCTATCTTCTGTGAGCCGCAGAACAGCGATAAGCCTGTCGGGATAAGGCTGTCCACCACAAAGGATGGTTTCTCAAGCGGTTCATAAAGGAGCGTTTCGGCGTTGACTGTCTGTAACTTCTGCATGGCTTTCCTCCTTTCGGGCGGTGTCTTTGTTTTCGTTGCACATAGGCGTTGACCTCCTTAAAAATAGATTTACTCCCACGGAAAAAAGTGAGAGTATGTAATGCCGCCAATCCCACACAAATAAAAAACAGATTTCTTTTTCGGGCGGTGTCGGTCATGGTTGGAGATATTTCCTCATTTCCGCTTTTACTTTCTTCTTTGCAACAGCAACGGATTTCTGTATTGCAGAAGCGGTGCAATGCTCCATAGCGGCGATTTGGTAAAAATTGAACTCATACTCGTAGTAGAGCAGGAAACGTCGCCTTTGTATCTCTGGCAGTCTGTCAACCGCCTTACAGAGCAGTTCCGCCCGTTCTGCTTCAATCATTTGTTCCTCAATGCTCTTAGGCAGCTTTAACGCCCGCCTGTTCAGCGTTTCGTCCCATACTTCCGAAAACTCCCTGTGCCGCTCGTCCCATTGGAGAAGATTCCTGTTCCTGCGTTCCATCTGCCGAAATTCAAAGAATAACTGCTCGGATACTTCCAGTTCGTGGTGTTCCCCCTGCCCGTCCTTAAAACTGATAAAATACCTTATACCGCTTTCCGTGGATTCCTCCCGAAGCGTGTACGCCTTAGCTTTATATGCCATCCCGTTTTCCTCCTGCCAAAAATAAGCGGGGAGATTCCACTCCCCACCCAGTAGCCCGCAGAATAATGGGATGTATTAGACGCTTACAAAATTTTCCGAAGCTTCTTCCGCAGATGGTCTAACCTCGCATAGATGGCACCAGTCGTCAAATGCACAAGCGGGGCAATCTCCTTTGTGGAATACCCCTGCATTTTCAGCAGGACGATTTTCAAGGTACGCCCGTCCACCGTGACTAATACTTGATAGAGATTTTCGCTCTCAATCTCTTCCAGTAACTCCGCAACCGTACCCACTTCCGCCTGCCGCTCCCTGCCTGCCATGTCCTCAAGATATTCCGCAACGTCATTCGTCCATCGGTAAAACCGCCTGTTGGAATTGAAGTCTGCCCTGTCCGCCATGCGTATCTGCTCAATGGTCGCTTCATCAACGCCGCACTCACGCAGCAGCTTTTCCTCCGCTTCTTTCCAGATACGCCATTTCCTGTCCTCCCGTCCGTGGTTGTATGCCATTCTTTCTTCCTCCAATCAGAATTGATTGAGAGGGCAGAGAAAAGCCCCCTCATTTTCCCAAAGGAAAAAACAAGGGGGCTGAACGCCTTAAATTTTAATTTTCTATTATCTTTCTTAGTTTTATTAGGATTCTGGCTTTGCGTTTGTTTACAACGCTCTGGGTTATGCCCAACCTCGCCCCGACTTCACGCTCGGAAAGTCCGTCAAAAAAGATTGCCTGTATCAGCTCCTGTTCACTATCCGACAGCAAAGGCAGGGCGGCTTTCAGCCTGTCCACCATGACCGCATTGACAACGGTTTCTGCAATGTCCACCGCTTCATCAGTGATAAAGTCCAGAGGATTCCCCTCGCTGTCCGTAAATCCGTCGAGAGATAGCAGTCTATTCTTTGTATCTAATTTTTGCAGATAACGCCACCGTTCCTTGTCACGGTAGAAGTCTGTGTATTGCTCCCTCACGACTTCAAGCAGACAGCCTTGAATGGGGATAAACAGCTTGTCCATATAGGTCTGGTCGGATTCCCTGCAACGGCAGAACTCCGTGTAGGATAATTCCACATAGCCGCCACTTTCTCTGATATATACCTTTCTTGGTGCATATTTCACCATAAATACCTCCCATCTGAATTTTTGAAATGTAAAAATCCAGATGGAGAGGCGGGGAGCGGCAACGCACACCAGAAACAGCCCTGCGGCACTTTCCAACAAAAAACGACAAAAGAAAAACCGCAAAGGCTCTGTGACCTTTACGGTTATAGGAAATAGTAATTCTATTGTATGGAGATTGTACTTCTACTTTCAAGGTGAGAAGTACCGTTGCACTGGCAGAAATTTTTTTAACTGGTTTCCTGCCGTTCTCTGATATGCTATGTATTGATAAATTTTGCTTCGTATGAGCAGATAGATAACTGCCCGAAAAAAGGACATAAAAAAATCCCTCCAAATTTAAAAACAAATTCAGAGGGTAATTTAGGGTATAACAAAATAACCCACCCGAATATCGTTTTTTTATTTGGTGAGTTTGTTCTTTCAAATACGAAACAAAAAGAGCCGATGATTCGTGAATTGTTCCACAATTTCATCGGCTCTGCGTCTTAAGCGTCTGGCTCTTTGATGACAGTTATCTTCAAGTTGTCAACTTTAATCAATCTTTCTTGTCTGCATTTTGGACAATAAAGGGGATAATTCTCCAAAACAGTGTCCTTCCTAATTTTATTACGGGTTTTGCTCCCACAAACAGGACACAATATCCATTCGCATTTCATCATAATTAGTCTCTAATCCTTTCAAATCTCATTTTATATGACTTTTGCAAGCTGTTAAGCTAACTTGTGGAACATATGCCGAACCTTATCTATACGGCTATTCGGGCGGCGGGGTTGGCAAATAAATTTACCAATAGCTGGCTGGTATCCTTTTAACTCTGTCAAGCAGACTCCCTGCCCATTTGTGAAATAAGTTAAATCGTTCCTGTATTCTTGAATACATCTGGCAGGGATTTCTCCTTTCAGAATGACCTCGTCATTCTTTACCTGAGTACTTACAATATCTGCACAATACCTTGGGGCATCATGATACGCCCGTGAGAGATATTCCTGCGGTGCATAAATTTCAAAGTGGAGATATGGCTCTAATAGTTCTGTCCCTGCTTTTTTTAAAGCCTGCTCCAATACGATAGGGGAAAGCAGCCGAAAGTCTGCGGGGGTACTTACAGGACTATAATACAATCCATATTCAAAACAGATTTTACAGTCTGTCACTTTCCATCCATACAGCCCCTGCTCGCAGCCATAAAGAACCCCCTCCATAACCGCATTTTGGAACGATTGATTTAAATATCCAAGTGAAACTCTGCTTTCATACTGCACTCCGCTTCCAATAGGGAGCGGCTCTATGGACAACCCGACAGAAGCCCAGAAAGGATTTGGCGGGACTTCTATGTGGATGGTATATTCTGCTTTTCTAAGCGGTCTTTCCATATATATAACAGTAGGCTCTTTTATTTCTGCCTCCACATGATATTTTTCCTCAAGGATGGCACAAATGACTTCCATCTGCACATTCCCCAAAAAAGAAAGTATAATCTCATGCGTTGTAGTATCCACATAATATTTTAAAAGAGGGTCGCCATCTGAAATTTCTGTAAGTGCCCCAAGCAATATTTCCCGCTGTTCAGATTTCTTTACTGCAATCGTTGTTTGGAGCATAGGGAGAGGATTTTCAATAAATTTTCTCTGCGGCAACAGTATTTCGTTCCCCAAAATACTGTTTAGCTGCAAAACATCATTTGGTAAAATTACAATATCACCAGAGCAGGCTGTATCGGATGAATATAATTCACCGTTTGTCGGAACACACATCTCTGTGATTTTTATTTTCTCTTTTTCAGATATTCTAATAACATCCCTCAAATGCAATGTTCCGCTATATATACGCACATAAACAAAACGCCGCCTTTTCTCTGAATATTCAATCTTAAAAACCTGCCCGCATAGTTCAGATTGACCTTCAGGCGTTGATGAATAAAATTTACTGGCAATTACTTCTATAAGCTGCCGAATCCCCAGATTGTTTTTAGCGCTTCCGTGATAAACGGGAAATAACGTTCCGTTTTGGAATCTCCTGTTTTCTTCCTGTTCCAGTTCTGACATTTTAAACGGTTTCCCTGACATATATTTCTCTAATAGTTCATCGTTTCCCATAATTACCGCATCCCACTGTTCCATATCGTCATTGTCCGTTACATTTATATGGGGATGCTGCCCAACCTTTTGCTTCACTATAATTTCCGAAGAAAGCTTTGCTTTCATTTCTTGATATACCATTGGCAAATCAATCCCCTCTTGGTCAATTTTATTGATGAAAAAAATTGTCGGAATCTTCATTGTCTGTAGTGCATGAAACAGTATACGGGTCTGTGCCTGTATGCCATCCTTTGCAGAAACTAATAATACTGCTCCGTCTAATACGGATAAAGAACGGTATACTTCCGCCAAAAAATCCATATGGCCTGGCGTATCTATAATGTTGACTTTTACATCCTCCCACTGAAAAGATGTCACTGCTGTCTGGATAGTGATTCCCCTTTGACGCTCCAAATTCATTGTATCTGTCCTTGTTGTGCCTTCATCTACGCTCCCTAGTTCTGCAATTGCACCACTGGTATACAATAAACTTTCCGTTAATGTTGTCTTTCCTGCGTCAACGTGAGCCAGAATGCCTAAGTTAATTATTTTCATGTGATTTTCCTCCTATCAACACCCAAAAAAGGGCATAAAAATACCCAGTGATAAATACTCCTATCACTGGGTAAATAACTCCAATAGCCCCAAAACACTTATATGTTTTCGGGCATATAAAATTACATGATAAAAGTATTCTTAAACTGGGTACAAAAAACTAAGCCCCATATTAAAAGTGAAACGGGACTGCTACTTTTTGTTCCCACTATCAAATTGACAGTTTATTTAAGAATACCTTGCCGCATATTTATTAACTCCTTGTATAATACTGAATCTAATTATATTCCTTAACCCTTTATTTGTCAAGCTGACAAACTAAAGCAGAAAAAGCGGCAGGATTTCCCCCTGCCACTAATCATCTGTTTATGCAAAAATAATTTCCTTTTCCACAATCTCCCTCGCACAAGCCCTTATGTTATTGAGGCATCCTGTCCATTCTAAGGCGTTTTCTGCCTTTAGCTGTTCCGTTATGCCCTGTGCCTGTTTCATACCCTCTATGAGCCTTTCAAAGCGTTCCTGTGCCTGTCTGTCAATGTCGGCAAGGTAAGCGTTAAGTCTGCCGCTTGTAAGAAGATTGGTGTATGTAACTTTGCAGTGATGCTTCAGATAATCCAAATGCCGCTGTCCCCAGATGCCTATCGGCTGTTCTTCTTCGGCGGGTACAGTTAAGCACGGTATCAAATAATCCCCTTGCCTTTCGTATTTGCCGCCCAGTTCCTCAAATAATGATTTTGCCATTGTCTGTTACCTCCACATTCTTTTTATTTTGAATGTCCGCAAAATCCGTCCTACATCTCCCGGTCTCCACGGACAGTCCAGGTCATGAAGTGCCACCAGACGGTCCTGCACATTGGTGCCTGCGCCCATCTTGGCGGTGCTGCCCAAAAGGACACGAACCTGACCGGTACGGACTTTAGAGAACAGCTCCTTTTTCCGCACTTCGGTATTGGCTTCATGGATAAAAGCGATCTGGTCGGCAGGCATCCCCTGGGCAATGAGTTTCTGACGAATATCGTCATATACCGTAAAGACCGGTTCCTGCTCCGGCAGAGGCACAGCGCCTTCCAGTGCGTGAAGCAGTGGATTATCCAGCGTTTTCGCCGCCTTGCTTACAGGAGCTTTTGCCTGCGGGGTAGAAATGTCGCAGAACACCAGCTGGGTCAGCTTGTCAGCTTTGCCGTCCCGCCAGATCTGCATGATGTTGTCCACGCACTGATTGACCTTTGTTCCGGGTTCATCCGGCAGCATCTGGTTGACGATCCTCTGGTCAAGCCCCAGCTTGCGGCCATCCGAGGTAATCTTGAGCATATTGTCCTGGGACGGGTCAACGGTTCCGCTGTGTACCAGCGATGCGCGCTCCGAAAGAGCCTTGACCATTTCCTGCTGATGTTCGGTGGGCTGCGCCACGATGTTGTGGTACTCCACTTCCGGGGTAGGGAGATTTAACTGATCGGCAGTCTTAATGTCGGCCACTTCTTTGAACAGGTTCATCAGCTCAGGCAAGTTAAAGAACTTGCTGAATCTCGTTCTTGCCCGGTAGCCGGTGCCTTCGGGGTCGAGTTTGTCAAGATACTTTTTGTGGATTTTCTAAATTAAACGATTTGTCCGTAAGAAATCGCCCAAAACCTCGTGCTTGCAGATGTCTTGAAACACCGTATTCAAAGGCTTTTTGGCACTTTCAGACTGCTTTACATTTACGATGAATGTTGTCTTTCCAATGCGTTGTGAATAAGAATGTTTCTGTTCTTTCATATAGTCCGTTCCTCTCTTTCATAAAAATTTTGATTGATGGGTATTCACATTAGAACACCCATCAACCGCAGATTTTCAATATATCAACAAGTCATTAAGTCGTGAGTATAATGGAAAAGGTTATCTTTCCATACCACGCTTGTTTCTTCGAGCCTTGATACGCTCCTGTCGTTCTTTTTCCCTTGCTTCTTTTTCGGCTCGTTCCTGCGCTTCCTTAAAAGAAAAAAGTTGCTTCACTTTCTCGGTAAAAAGTTTAGCAACTTCGGGGAAATGCTCCAACGCTTGAAGAAAAGGTCTGCACTTTTCTTTCAGTTCGTTGTATTTAGTTTTCATTCTTTCGAGCGCGTTTGCACAGTCAAAATATTTCTGTCGGTAATAGTTTGCACTCTGTTCTAATTCGCTGATTTCCGCACGACTGGTAATGCCCTCTTTAGCAAGGGCAGTAAGCTCAGAATAATCCTCTTTGGAGATTGCCATTTTACCTGTGATTGTTTTCTGCCCCATACGGTCAATCTCGTTATAGGTTTTGGAAACATTACGGGCAGGCTCATACTTTATCTGTTCACGCTGAATACGCTTCTGCAACTTCTCTAATCGTTCCTTGTCCTGCTTGATTTGATATTGTAGGGAAGTAAGGTGTTCCGCTGTACTTCCGTATTCGCCACGCTGAAAGCCTTTGAAGCCTTGCTCCGTCATATGGTTAAACAATTCATCTTGCAGAATACTGTATGAAGCTCGGAACATCGGTTTTCCGTTCTTTCTGAGAAGCGGATTGCCTTTTTCGTCGGTCAGCGGAATATCCGATTTCCATTTCTTTGAATGGCTGATTTGATGAACAACTTCCTTAACCGTTCCTCGCAGTTTTTCATCTTTGCAACGCTTGCTCCATAGGATTTCTTCTCCACCACAGGCAGAACCATAGCGTGAAGATGATAGTGGTACACCTCTTTCCCAAGTTCCTCGGTTTGCCGCTATATTGATTTCATCAGCGTGCATAACAGCCGATATGTACATTATCAGCTACCGAATTTTTCCTCGATAAAATGGAATGCTTCTTCGTAAAACTGCTTTGCATATTCGTAGCCGCCGTTACGCTCGAAGTTACATTGTGTTCACATCAATCACAATCTCATTGAACAGCGTTGCGTCTTTCCTCAGCCCTCGAAGCGACACCATACCGTCAGTTTCCATCTGCTTTAATTGTTCCATATAGGTCGGGGCAAAAGGCTTTTTGAAATGCACATTATAGGGTATGCGTTCCTCAATCACATTCATATTTTCATAGGTTTCATTCTTGCGTTCGTTGTGCCTTTCTGCCTTGCTCACATCAGAAGCGGTGTACTTTTTAACCCTTGCACAACTCATATCCGCCTTGTTGTTTTTCGCCATTTTTGCTCTCCTTTCTCGGCAGGGCGAAGCCATTACACAACATTCTTTGAATGTGTGTAACCCACTATGACACTTTCAGACTTCGTCTGCAAAGATGTCGTGGCAAGGGTGTTCCCCCTTGACCTCCTTTGATACCTCAATCACAAAAACAGACTGTCCCACCGACAGGCATTTCTGTTTTTATTCTCTCGGTATATCGCTCATCGGCAAAGACCAATACCAAAGAAAACCTTTCTTCTTGGAGATAACTCCTGCGTTTTTCTTTGCCTTTTTGATGGTCGATTTCTTGAACCCTGCGGCTTCAAGTTTTTCTTCACAATCCGAAGAAAGCATTTCTCCGCCCTGCAACATTTCAATGAGAAATGATTTTGCTTTCATCTCTTTTTCATTCGGTCTGCCTATTTGTGGGGCAAGAGATAAAAACGCTTCTTCGGCTGTCATTTCCATTTCGGAAATGAAGTTCACACCTTTCTCGGCAACCTCAAAAAGAATTGCCGAACCTGTCGGAGCAAGATTTGATTTCACTTGCACCAAATATCTTTCCGCAGGTACTTCCTTGTTCGGTGTGCGTGTGATTGCAAGAATACTTCTTGCAGCACCCGCAATGTCAATCGAACCGTTGGTACGGTACAGAGGATTGGTATCCCTCATCTTGTTCATATGAGCGATAATCACAATCGCACAGCCTGTATCTTTCGCAACCGCTATCAGATGATTAAACTCGGCTCTTGTTTCGTTGGCATTGTTCATCGAACAGATTTCTCCGATATAGGAACTCATCGGGTCAAGAATTAAAAGTTTTGCGTGGTACATCTCAATCGCTTCACGAATACGGTTATCCCCAAAGGATAAAGACTTTTCATCTTCCCTGATGAAGATAAGGTTCTCTCCGTTGCCACCGGCAGAGTTAAAGCGAGGTACTACCGTATCGTCTGCGTCATCTTCCGTTGTCTGATAGATGATAGTCACAGGCTCGTTTTCTTCCGTTTCGGTAAAGGGCAGAGGTTCGCCCTTTGAGAGCAGGGCGGCAACGGAAAGCATTAGCTTGCTTTTTCCATCGCCCGGATCGCCCTGCAACAGCGTAACCTTGCCAACCGGAATATATGGATACCATAGCCATTTCACTTCTTTCGGCTCGATTTCACTCGCCTTGACAACTTCAAGAGGCACGCTGACAGTCATTTCATTTTCAATCATTTTTCTTTGTTCTCCTTTTCGATAAATATTTCGGGCAAAGCACCACAATACAGCGGAAACTCTGCTTACAGTCATTCCTGCATTTTCTGTAAAGCTCGTTGTAGGTAATGCGGTTTCTGTCATTCAGAAACAATGCCCATTCTTTTTCCGTTTTTTGCTCATTCTTGGCATATCAATCCACCTTTCTGTCTGAAAATAAAAACCACAGGAAAGATACATTAAGCTTTGTTTGTGTCATTTTTCGGGGCGAAAAACGGGGTAAATATCCCTTTCTAAGCCTTTCAAAAAATCACATAAGATATTTGCACTAACCTGTGGTTATGTATTGAATTGTGGGTTTTGGGTAACAAAAAACACCGTATTGCTACGATGTTTTTTGTTGTTCATATTCTATTTTTGATACTGATAAACTGGAATTGAGATTTCATGTATTCCAAGGGATTTAATAATTGTTATATTTTATTATCAAATATCTCTCAAGCCTTTGAAAACACTAAGTTTGGCGCAGGTGAGCTTTCCCTTATTGTTTCCCTTGTGTTATATCGTCCCACCAGTGTTTACGAACTCTGATAAGGGCAAATACAAGGGCAAAAAAACTGATAACACATTATAGCACAAAATGAAAATGACATGGTGAACTGATTGAAACGCTTCTGATTTTTGTAAGAAATGATTGATTGAATGATAAGGAGAATTTGATACAATGAGAACAATATTTGCAGAATACAATCCAACAACGTAATAGT
>ENA-OQNL01000098-OQNL01000098.1-human-gut-metagenome-genome-assembly--contig:-NODE-98-length-13306-cov-2.305107_pt1 | contig 13306 bp, 16 predicted proteins | sample MGYA00242631_ERZ504884 | MGnify/ENA primary metagenome ERZ504884 (study PRJEB26092, sample SAMD00036395) | human gut metagenome | host: Homo sapiens | study: EMG produced TPA metagenomics assembly of...
CTGCCAATGACGCCTACGATACGATGGCCGGTTACTCGGAATCCGGCGATGTGCAGCTGATTTCGATGCCGCCGAAGCTTTAGGTGTTGACTGGGATTCGCATGTCGAGGCCGCAGTCCGTGAGACGGTTGTCTCCGTGGAGGCTCAGGTTGAGGCCGAGGCTGGCGGACGTTTGGCGGCTTCCGGCGAGCCGGCTGATGTGGCCGTCCGTTTCGCCACCGCGCTCGCCGTATGCGATGCGCTGCTGAACGTGGTGAGCGGGCATGCCGAGACGGTTGGCTTGGTTGGTCCGGCTGTTGCTGATGCCGCTGATGTTGCTGACGAGGCCCGGGCCACCGCCATCGTAACGTTGCCGATTCTGCTGTACGTCAACGAATTACGTGAGCAGTGCTCGATTCCGCGCATCTGCCTGACCGACCAGCAGATTCTTGATCTGATTGATACGCGTGCCAATGCCGGTGACACCCTGACCGCCACCGCCGAATACATTGCCCCGCTGGCCGGTGCCGAATGGACCAAGCACCGCGACGATGTGCTCTGGAACCCGGACGAAGCCAAGAAGAAGGCCAAGGAAGAAGACGAAAAGCGCAACAAGGAGGCCTTGGCCGCCAAGTTTGCGCACATTAAAGATGACCCTGGCAAAGAAACCGTGGAGTTGTGAGAATCAAGGCAGCTTAGCCCGCCTGATCGGTTCTCTTACCCCTGCTCGCGATTCCTCCGTGCCAAGGAAATCGTCTATGTGGTGAAGAACATCGCTTACGCAACGGAAGAAGAAACACTTATGGGCAATGGCGTCAATCTGCGCACGCTCACCAATGACGGCGGTAGCGCGGTAATCAGCGATTACGGGGCGCATCTGCTGCGCTGGGCCCCGGCGGGGCAGCCGGATGTAATCTGGACGCCCCGCACATGGCATTTCGAAGCTGGTCAGCCGGTTGGCGGGGGAGTGCCGGTGTGCTTCCCCTGGTTCGGGCCGGGGTTTGTGCATGGCGGGCAGACTGCGAAGCGACCGATTCATGGGTTCGCACGATTGCGCCAGTGGGCGCTGGACGAAGGGGCGTTTACCGGTGCCCGTGTGCGGTATGTGCTGGATTCCGAACGACTGACGGCTGGCGAAGTGCCATGGATCGAGGATGAACCCAACGTGCGTTTCCATGCCGCATACGAGGTGTGTGCCAGCGATACGCTGACGATGACGCTGACCGTTACCAACACGGGAGGTGAGCCGATGTCGTATGAGGCGGCGCTGCACTCGTATCTGCATGTCGGCGATGTGCTCGGCGCGCGGCTGGTCGGTTTGCGGGGTGCAACATATCTGGATGCCACGGAAGCCGGATTCCCGCCAAAACTACAAGAACAGCCATCGGTGATGTTCGGCGATCAGCCGGTGGACCGTGTGTATTATTCCGATGCTGCACTGGAATTGCAGGACCATGTGCTGGGTCGTGTGATTCGCATCGGCAAGACCGGCTCGCCGCAGACGGTGGTGTGGAATCCCGGAGAGCAGGGCGGCAACGCCATTGCCCATGCCAAGACGGGTGAATGGCGTGGCTTTGTGGCCGTGGAGGCAGCGGCGTGCCGAGACCGTATCGTTGCCCTTAGTCCGGGTGAATCGTATATGCTTTCGCAGTCCATTGCCGTGATGCCGTTGGGGTAGTTGGCTGAATACAGTGCCGATAATACAGTGCCGAGAATGATGAAGCCCTACTCGCGTTGAGTAGGGCTTCATCATTGGTTGCGGGGAACTTCTTCAACGGAAGTTCACCGATATCGGTTACTGGCCTTGCCAGGGTTTCTGGGCATTGTCGCCGGCGGGAGCCGTGTGCTCAGAAGGTGTTGCGGATTCGTCGCCGGCGTTTTGAGGCATCGGCGGAACCTGGCCGTACTGTGGGGCCGGGGCCTCCGGTTGGCCGTACTGCGGGGCCGGCACCTGACCGTAATCAGGTGCGGGTGCAGCCGGCTGGCCATAGTCGGGGGTTGGCATGGGCGGCTGGCCGTAAGCCGGGGCCGGCTGGTTGAAGCCGGGTGCGGGCGCGTTCGGAGCGGCGAAATTCGGGGGTACAGGCGTGCTGTATGGTGCGCCGTAAGCACCCTGAGGCATGGGGGTTGCCGCCGCGCCATCGTCAAAACGTGCGCCCTCCGGCTTGCTGGGAAGAGCCATGAACACGATATAGACAACGCAGCCGGCCAGCGTAATCAACGCACCAATGACCGCCGCGCCAAGACCGCCGGCGGCCATGCTGCCATAACCATAGTCATAACTGCCAAGGCTCCTGAACCCGCCGTACAGTGCCGCACCACCGCCGATAATCATGATGATAAGGCCGATAACCATCGCGATATAGAAAATGGCAACCCACCAGCCAGGCTTGTTCGTGTCATGCAGACGGCGGACGGAAAGTGCCAGGGTGGGGATTAGGGTCGCCAGACCCCAAATGGTGGCGAGGAAGCCAAGCTTTTCATCTGTGGCGGTGTTGAGGATGTCCAGCACGATATTGATGCCGAAAGCGGCCAGCACCCACCACCAGAATTCACTGCGGGACGCGCGGCCCCTGAACACCACGTACTTCTTCCAGAAGCGCAGGAAGGCTTCTTGGAAGGAGCATCCGTAGTAAGGCTTATCCAGCGGCACAGTGGCAGTGGGCGCGGCGTATTGGCCGTAAGACGGCGGAACCGGGCCGTAAGGATTGCCATCGGGGGTCGGTGTGCCGTACGCCGGTGCGGATTGACCGTAGGTGTTGGCGTCGGGCGCGGGCTGACCGTAGGTTGGTGCGGCCTGGCCATAAGAGTTCGCGGTCGGAGCAGGCTGGCCGTATGCCGGCTGGCCGTAAGCGGGCTGCGCCGGCTGTGAGGGCTGCGCCGGGGCCGGTGCGCCATACTGCGGTACGGGATTAGGTGCGGGCGTACCGTTGGCCTCAGGCTGCTGAGGCAAAGGCACATTGTTGGGATCAGACATTGATTCCCCTTTCATAAGACCTATGTGTCACATCATATTCTTCCATTGCATGAGTGGAAAACTCAACAATTGCGCCAAATAATGTCCAAAGTTGTGGTGAATGCACTGGAAAGAATCGATGGTTATCAAATCGATATCAGTTGAGGGTGAACGTTGTCGATCGGTTGTGTAACCTGTTACATGAATATTGCGCACAGTTGCGGGGGTGGAACTGGAAAGCAGACGAAGCTTTTGGCGCTATGCATAAAGCAACATACAGAGATGTAGGGAATGCCATGAACCACGAATACACGGATGCCGCCGTTGAGCAGCGCGAATCGCACGAAGACGAATCTCAAGACTGGGATCTGCTGTTCGTGGGCCTGGCCTGCTGATTCTCGTTTGCTGTTTTCTTTTCTTTTGATTTTGCTTTTAAAAGAAAAGCAAATGGCAGGCAAAAGAGAATTCGTGTATGCCGCCATGTTCTAAGCAACTCAGAGGGCAAGTCCACAGTCGGTGCAAATAAACAAGGATGCACGATGTTGTTCCGCGTTGCCGCCCGTGTTGTGACGGATTGGTGAAAAAGCGCGTATTGGGTGAGCTGCTCAGCAATGAGCAACGCTGTCTGTTGCCAATCTGAGCACGAGGCCCAAGATGCGTTCAATTGGTGTCGTTACCAGTCGTGTAAGGCGTCGGATCAGAGTGGCTGAAAGGGTGTTTCTTAATGAGAGACACCACTTTTGCTAGGTATGGGGGTATCGTTTACTATCCTTTTCGTAAGTTTTTAGTCGCTCCGCAGATGCGAGTTGCAGAGGGCGCGAGATTCAGCGTGGTGTTTGTCGCTGGTCACGTTCCCGTTGCGATTCTGCCGGTGAAGTCGATGAGGATGAGAGAAAAGAAAGCCTAGGTAAATTCCATGGCTAGGTGTAGATTTCTAGAGCGGGTTGGTAGCGGGTGCGGCCAGCAGCTACTACCAAAAATTGCCAGAGAAGGTGCGGTTATGGGCAGTTCTGAGCTTACTAACGCCGATAAGGGCCGTTATATCAGTTTTGTGGGGGTTGTGGCGTGAGTGGGGTGTCGGCTGTTCAGCATGTGTTCGTTGTGGGGTCGAAGGGGATTCCGGGCAGTTACGGCGGTTATGAGACGTTCGTTGATCGTCTGACTGAGTACCACGAGGGTGAGCCGGGGTTGAGATACCACGTAGCGTGCAAGTCGCTGTCGGAGTCGGGTGAGTTCTCGTACCATAACGCGCGTTGTTTCCGGGTACGGGTGCCGCAGATCGGACCGGCGCAGGCAATCTGGTATGACGTGGCGGCGTTGGCGGATTGTGTGGCGTATATTCGCCGCAACCGTATCCCGCATCCAATCGTGTACGTGCTGGCGTGCCGCATCGGCCCGTTCACGGCGCATTTCGCGCGCGCGGTCCACCGTCTGGGCGGCAAACTGTACGTGAACCCGGACGGGCACGAGTGGATGCGCGCGAAGTGGAGCGCGCCGGTGCGCAGGTACTGGAAGGTGTCCGAGCGGATGATGACGAAGCACGCTGACCTGATGGTGTGCGATTCGGTAAACATGGAGAAGTACATCCGCGAGGAGTACGCGAGGTACCGTCCGCAGACAACGTTCATCGCCTACGGAGCGGAGGACCGGCGGAGCCGTCTGGCGGACGACGACCCGAAGCTCCTGGACTGGTTCAGGTCGAAGGGTTTGGAGCCGAAGTCGTACTACCTGGTGGTTGGCCGGTTCGTGCCGGAGAACAACTACGAGACCATGATCCGCGAGTTCATGGTGAGCAACTCGAAGAGGGACTTCGCGCTGGTGACGAACGTGAGCGACAAGTTCCTCGAGGAGTTGAAGGAGAAGACGCACTTCGACCGGGACCCGCGCATCAAGTTCGTGGGCACCGTGTACGACAAGGAGCTTCTGATGAAGATCCGCGAGGAAGCGTACGCGTACTTCCATGGCCACGAGGTGGGAGGCACGAACCCGAGCCTGCTGGAGGCGTTGGCGTCCACGGATCTGAACCTGCTGTTGGGTGTGGGCTTCAACCGCGAGGTCGCGCAGGACGCCGCGTTGTACTGGTCTAAGGAGCCCGGCGACCTGGCCGCCCTGATTGACCATGCCGACGCCATGAGCCCGGACGAGATCCACGCTTTGGGAGCCAGGGCCAAACAACGCATCGCCGACGCGTACAGCTGGCAGCACATCGCCGACCAATACAAAAACCTCTTCCTCGGCAGAGAGCAGAAGGAAGGGTGAAACGATGAAAATCCTCGCCATTCACAACTTCCATCGTTCAGGTTCCGCAAGTGGCGATGATCAAGTATTCAAGAGTGAAACCAGTATGCTCGAGGAACATGGTCATGAAGTAATCCGTTATACGGTGTCGAATGATGAGTTCGACAAGGCGGACGCAGCGGGTAAGTTGGCCGCCACGTTCGGAATGCTGTGGTCGTTTAAGAACTACCGAGCGGTGGTCTCTTTGATTCGCGAGCACCATCCTGACCTAGTGCATGTGCATACATTTTTCCCGCTGTTGTCCCCGTCAATTCTGTATGCAGCAAAACGTATGGGTGTGCCGGTAGTGGCTACATTGCATGACACACGTTTTGTATGCCCTGTGGCAACCTCGCTGCGCGATGGGAAGATTTGCAATGAATGTGGTGACGGCCATTATCTGCGTATGACTCGTCATGCATGTTTCAAAGGATCTCGTCTTCAGAGTCTTCTCGTGGCAGGCATCTTCAAATACCATCGCGCTCGTCGAAGCTTCTATAAGCAAATCGATAGATATATTTGTCTCAATGATAATCAGATTGACTTGTTGAAGGGTATCGGATTCGATTCATCGAAGGTAGTTAAAAATATAATTTTGTTCCTGATGCTCAGGCGAATATGGCCGCTGAACGTGTATCAGGGTTACCTGAGCGGTATGCAGTTTTTTATGGTCGCATTGGTGCTGAGAAAGGCATTCGTGTACTTCAACGCATATGGAATGAGATTGACGACATTCCGCTGGTGGTGATGGGCGGAGGCCCGTTGGAGGACGATTTCAAGGCTTGGGCGGATAAGAAGCCGAATGTCTATTTCCTTGGATATACGCCGCATGAGCAGTGCATGGCTATTGCGAAAGCCGGAGAGTTCGTGGTGTTTCCCTCGATTTGGTACGAGGGCTGCTCGATGGTCGAAATTGAATCTGAAAGTCTCGGACTGCCGCTTATCGCGACCGACCTTGGCTTTTCCGCGGAAGCAGTCAACGATGGAGTCAACGGTGTCAAAGTTCCGTTGGGTGATATGCATGGTTGGATTACAGCCATTCGCGGCCTATGGAAAGAGCCAGAGTTATGCAAAAAGATGGGTATGAATTCCCGTCGGGATTATGAGGACAAATACACACCTGAAAACAACTATCAGCAACTAATCAATATCTATCAATCCACTTTAGAAAGAGGATAATTTGATGAGCTTCAGCCCAGATATTACAAATTTTGACAAACTCATCGTCCTCGTGAACACAGGCATCAAATTTATACGTGGATTATGGATGCGCTTATTTCTTCGCGAAGCACATGGCTTATTGCTGATAGGACGGAATGTTACTGTATCTCATGCGCATAATGTGCGCTGTGGGAAGAACGTAAAGTTCGAAGATTACGCAGAAATACAGGGACTGTGTTCTGATGGTTTAAATTTTGGCGATAACGTTACCATCGGCCGTGCCACCATGATTCGTCCATCGAGCTATTACGGCGGCGATTGTGGACAGGGAATAGCCATCGGCGATAATTCGTCAATTGGCCCTCATGGTTATATAGGATGTTCTGGCCCTATTCGCATCGGTAATAATGTGATGATAGGACCCAAATGTAGTCTATTTGCAGAAAACCATGTATTCAGCAATTCAGATGAAAGCATTAAAAGTCAAGGGGTTCAGCAGCGTGGAATCACAATCGGTAATGACTGCTGGATAGGTAGCAACGTTATTATTTTAGATGGCGTATCGATTGGCAGTCATGTAGTAATCGGCGCAGGTACGTTAATTACAAAGGATGTTCCTGACTACAGCATTGTCTTAGATAGAAGAAACAGAATTTTACGGCAAAGAATAAAAAAAATCGAAGATTGAAAATAATGCCTTTGAAGCACTAAGTTATTAGCGCATATTCTATGTGCTCTATGAATAGAATTATATAAGGAAATCCCGGAAAAAATCCATAAGGACAATACGATCGAAGGTTATATAACCTATCCGTATGAGGGAGACTAATGTCTTTAGTTACAATAATTCTTCCTGCGTATAATGCTGAAAAGACGATTGCAAGAGCGATACAATCAGCGCGTTGCCAGGAGTATTCAGATTTAGAGATAATTGTAATCGATGATGGTTCCTCTGATTCGACTTTGAACATTTGCAATGCCTTAGCTGATAAAGACAATAGGCTCAAGATCTGGCATATAAACAATAGTGGCCCAAGCGCAGCACGCAACTACGGGCTATCACAAGCCAAAGGTGAATTCATTTGCTTCATGGACGCAGATGATGAGATGAGCCCTACAATGATTTCACAGTTGGTATCCAATATGCAGGACGACACAGATCTAGTGGCATGCGGATACAAGGTCCGATCCAATAACGGAGATTACGCTTTCGAGCAAAAGCTTGACGACAAATCATATCCCAATAATCGCTTATATGAATTTATCGAAAACCTCCAAGAAGCAAAAGCGTTCAATCCTTTATGGAATAAAATATTCCGTCGCAGTATTATCAACGATAATAATATAAAAATGGATACAACCGTTGATATGGGAGAAGATTATCTATTCGTCGTAGATTACTGCGAAAAGAGTGAAAAAGATTTTAAAGCACTATCTTCATCTTTATATATCTACGAATTATCTAATAATGGTTTACAAGTCTCTGCAAATAAGAATAATAATCTTAAACGTAGATTGTCTCAACTGGATAAATTGGAGAATTTATTCAAACGAAGAAATTATCCAATGAATGCAATATATAAAGAGAAATTACGCATTATATATACCTCATTATTGGAATCCAATGATTTACATAATGACTTGATTGAAGTATTAAAAAATGGTTATTTAGATGATTTAATTCATTCAAATATAAATACTCGGTAAAAAGTATACCGTTTTTTTGGTAAATTCTTAAAAGCAGACATATAGGTGTCGCATATTTCTCTATGAACATCTTTAGGGCAGTGAAAAAAATACAAGGAAAATGTTTTAACTGGGGATGATATGAAATTAAGTAAGAATCTTCAGATATTATTTATAGCGCTTGCTATTATCCCCTTCTTCCAAAGCACAATTGGGTACAAATATCCAATACTTGGACTTGGTGTTCAATACTCGAGGTTATTTTTTCTTTGGAATAATAATTATTCTGATTCTAATTAATACCCATGCTTTTAGTTTTATAACTAGAAATACGAAAATATATCTAACCATTTCGCTTATATTTATATTTTTCATTTCTGCTGTTGTGAATAACACGAATATCGTGTCAGTTTTTCAGTTGTCTTTATATCTATTGTATCCGTTCTTGCTGTTCTCTGTATGGGCAGATAGCTCGACAGGTACTTTAAACATATGTAAAGGCATAACCTATGGTCTAAATACACTTGTCCTTATAAATCTTTCCATCATGTTATTTTTTCCACAAGGTTTATATCAAACAATAAGTTCGAATACAATATCATATTATTATTTGTTTGGCGCAAAGAATCAGATGGTTGCGCCAATTATGACTTGTTTGTTCTTTAATATGGAAACAGCATATAGAAGTTATAATAAAATTATAACGAAAACATCGTTATTTATGTGCTTTATATGTGCGTTTGAATTAATAATAGGCGGTAGTGGAACTGGCCTTATTGTTTTAGCAGCATTTATTATTCTGTGTTTGCTTGAATTAAAACATCAGAAAATAAGTTCCAACTTATCCCTAATCGTGTTACTTGCATCCTTCTTGGCCATTGTTATTTTCAGAATTCAGAATGTCTTCAGTTTTCTTATTGTCGATATTTTGCATAAATCTTTGACGCTTTCTGATAGAACATATATTTGGGACGCTGCAATTGAAAGCATCTTGTCACACCCAATACTTGGAACTGGAATCACAGATTCGCTATCAGGTAATGTGCATTTGAAACTTAGCTATTTGGTGAAAGATATTTTCGCTCATGATCTTTACCTTGATTATTTGCTTATGGGTGGAATTCCGGCATTATGTATATTCGTTTGCATTCTGATTTCTGTTAAAAAATCTTACGATAGCTTTTTGAATAAAAAGAATACCTTAATTTGGTGGGGAATAGTAGTATATTTATTTGCTTCCATTGTTGAAATATATACGACTAACTTCTGTTTATTCCTCATGTTTGCATATATCAACATATGTGATTATTCAACTAGGCATAGGTATATAGGTCAAAATTAATAGGATAATCATGACTAGTTTGAAAAAAAACCTTGTTTATAATATGGCCTATCAGATATTGGTCATATTACTTCCGCTTATTACGGCTCCTTACGTTTCTAGGGTTCTCGGAGCTGCTGGCCTAGGTACGTATTCGTATGTATATTCCATTTCATATTATTTTGGTCTTGTAGGCATGCTTGGTATCACCAACCACGGTAGCCGAAGCATCGCATTGTACCGAACGGACAAGGTTCAGACTGCGCAAACATTTTGGAATATCTACGCAATTCAGTTTATCAGTACAGGAATTGCCGTTTTTTCATATACCATCTTTGCTTTTGTCTTATTTAATGGCAATAAGATAGTTGCCTATATTAATGTTCTTTTTGTTATTTCGTATTTACTTGATATTAATTGGCTATTCTTTGGTCTTGAACAGTTCAAAATAACAGTCATCAGGAACACGATTATCAAAGTTGCGACCGCATGCTCAATTTTTATCTTCGTAAAAGATCGCAATGACTTATGGTTGTACACGCTGATTATGGCTCTGGGAGCTTCTCTAAGTCAAATCTATCTTTGGATGAATGTCCATAAGTTCGTTTCATTCTGCAAACCAGAATGGTCTGAAGTGAAAAAGAACGTCAAGCCAGTAATAATATTATTCATACCTGCAATTGCCTATAGCATCTACAAAGTGTTAGACAAAATCATGCTTGGCGCCATGTCCGACATGACTCAAGTTGGTCTATTCGACAATGCTGAACGAATCGTAAATATCCCCGTCAGCCTCATTACCGCTTTTGGCACGGTTATGCTGCCGAGGATTTCCAATCTCATCGCCGCCGGGGACTCTAATCAAATAAAGAAATACAACGCCATCTCGTTCCGCTACTTCACTATGCTTGTCTGCGGTGCGGCTTTTGGTCTTGCAGGAATCAGTAATATTCTTGCTCCCGTTTATTTTGGAGACGAATTCAAAGGAAGCTCACCTATTATATTTGGCTTAAGCTTTAGCCTCATTTTTATGATCTGGGCTAACATCATACGAACCCAATATTTGATTCCAAACAAAAAGATATGCCATATGTCATCTCAACATTGTTTGGCGCGGCTATTAATATTTCAGTAAACTTGCTCTTAATTCCTCATTTGCAGGCGGTAGGCACGATGATTGGCACCATTCTAGCCGAGCTATCTGTATTTTGCGTTCAATACTTATTCACCAGGAAAGACTTTCCAACTCTTCAATACCTGAAATCAGGAATCATATTCTTTCCAATAGGGGCATTAATGGGTATCATTGTCTGGATTGTCGGTCAGATTCTTGGCCCAACGATTATCACTCTGATTATTCAAATTATTCTTGGTGCATTCATCTACGGGATTGGGTCTCTGATTTATCTAATTGCAATCAAAGACGACATATTCATCTCTATGTTCAAAAAGACTTTTCATATTAACGCAAATTCACGCCTACCGAAGCATCGATCTGTTTGATTTAAGTATCAACGAAAAGGAGAAATAATGTCTCGTAATGATAAAACCGCTACTATTACATTCCATAATTCTTACAACTGTGGATCCATGTTGCAAGCATTAGCTCTTCAAAAAGTTTTAATTGACAAATATGGTGTCGATAATGAAATTCTTGATTTTTCAAATCAAGGACAAAAAGAAATGTACAGCACCTTTTGGAAAGTTACTGGCTTTAAATCATTTATCAAGAATGCACTTTGGGCTACCGTTTATAAGCGAATCAAGCAGCAGGCTGCCGCATATGAAGCGTTTGAACATAAATATTTCCGTCTGTCACAGGATACCTACACTTCCAATAAAGAATTAACCGCCACGAATTCCAAGTATCAGAAATTCATCACTGGCAGTGATCAGGTATGGAACATTCGATGCATGGATGCTGATGATGCATATTATTTGAACTTTGTTTCTGATTTCAACAGACGATACGCATATGCCGTGAGCTTCGGCGCTAACAATCCATTTGCGGACAGCTCTCTTAAGGATCACTACCTTAATCTTGTCAATAAGTTTAATAAGATTTCGGTTCGCGAGCAGAACGCAAAGAAATGGGTTTCCACAGCCACCGGCAGAGAGGTCTCGCTTTGTGTGGACCCCACCATGTTACTTTCTCAAGGAGAATGGGAAAAAACAGTACAGCTCGGTAGTGCCCCAATCATCCAAGGCGACTACATCTTCTATTACTGCTTCAGCATCTCACAGGAGATAGCATCCTTCCTCCACCAAGTATCCAAGAAAACCGGTATGCCGGTATACTTCTTTGAACCCAAAGAATGGGCTCTTCGCTGCTGCTGGAAGAACAAGATTCGTCTGGTAAAAGAAATATGGCCCGGAAGCCTTCTTGAATTACATGAAATACGCAAAGATGGTCTTCACCACTTCCTTCCATGGAACAGCTTTCTCAACGATTTTCCATAAGAACTTTTGGTACATCGATTCCGGGCATAATGATTTGTCCAAGGACGATCGTGCTGTATCGTTCCTCACTCAGCTTAAGCTCACAGATCGTTACAAAACAATTTCTTCACTTCTGCAGACAGACCTGTCACTAATTCCCGATTACACCCAACCAGATCAAGCGCTTGCAAAGCTCCGCGAAGAAGCTTTTGAATATATTGAAGGCATAGTAAATGACTGATAAATCCGATAAGCAGGCGTACTTGCTCATGGCACACAGCAATCTTGAGCAGCTTAACTTCCTAATTAGATCTTTAGATTCAGAATTCAGTGATATCTTTCTTCACCTCGACGCTAAATCTAAAATTAATCCGGATGAGATTGTTAGACCTGTTTCTTCCCAACTTTATTTCTGTGATCGAATCAATGTATATTGGGCGGAATACAGTCAAGTGCAATGTGAGTTAAATCTATTGCGCCTCGCTACTCGGATTGGTAAGTATAATTACTATCATCTGATATCTGGTATGGATTTCCCTTTGAAGAACCAGAAGGAAATCCATACCATGTTAAGAAATCGAAACGATATATTCATTCATTTCACTACACATAAAAATGTTGAACTAACTATACCTTTTGTACGGTACTACCATTTATTTCAAAAACAACTTTGTGTAGCAAACAGAGATCATACTTTTTCTATCTACAAAGTATTTGAAAAATATCGATTTTAATCCAGCGAATAATACATCTGAACCGTAATTTCGACTGATATTGTAATCAAAAAAGGAGCGAATTGGTTCAGTATCCCTGATGATTTCGCAAGATACGTCCTTGACCATCAGGATTGCATAAAGAAGCTATTTAATAATACTCGCAGCCCTGATGAATTCTTTATACAGACTCTTGCATTCAACAATCCCGATTACAAGAAACGAATATACAGGTTCAAAGAAGACGATTCATCTGAATCATGCCTCCGCCATATCGATTGGATGAGGGGCAGCCCTTACACTTTCACCATAAAGGATTATGATGAACTCGTTAACTGCGGGATGATTTTTGCTAGAAAATTCGATTTGAACAAAGACAGACAAATCATCCTTAAACTCATGAGTCATCTTTCTGGCTAAAAGCAGTCAACAAGCTTGAGGCACATGTAATAGATGATCGCAATGTGGCCTGTTTTTGCTTTATGCACGTCCAACGCCAGTTCAAACCGGACCAGGAACTTGAAGCTTGCAGGTGACTGGAAGCCGAAAGGTGTCTTGTCGGCTTGCGTCATAACGGCATCGCCGAATAGGCCCATCCAACGGGGCGTTTCCACGGGGTACCCACCCCCTTGTAGGATAAGAGAGCAGGCGGGTTCTAGTGATCGTTGCAACACCTGACCTACCGCAAGGAGGGTCAGGTGACCAGAAGCCACCGAAACGAAGACCGTGGCGGGGAACACCGTTGGACGTTCAACGGCGTCGAATATCCGACGA
>ENA-OQNL01000099-OQNL01000099.1-human-gut-metagenome-genome-assembly--contig:-NODE-99-length-13306-cov-2.011002_pt1 | contig 13306 bp, 14 predicted proteins | sample MGYA00242631_ERZ504884 | MGnify/ENA primary metagenome ERZ504884 (study PRJEB26092, sample SAMD00036395) | human gut metagenome | host: Homo sapiens | study: EMG produced TPA metagenomics assembly of...
CGAGTGTGGATTGGATCTTTTCGGCCATTACAGAATCGCTGTTCTGAATCATGCGGATCTGCGGCGCTGTCTGGATCGAAACCATACGGGTCAGTTCCAGATCATACAGTTTCTTCTCAAATCGGTTGCAGAGATCTTCGAGATCCTTGGCAGCCTGTGCATCTTCGGCCTTTCCGGTCATCTGCGCTTTATTCTGCAGATCACGGAGTTCTGTGGAACGTACCAGCTCCAGCTTTTTCTTTCCAGCGAGAATGTACATGGTCAGCTCTTTAAAATAATTCAGGTTCTGTGCATACATCTGATCCAGAATGGCAATGTCTTTCAGAAGCTGCCGCTGGTGGCCGTCGAGCACGTCACAGATTTTATTGACATTCACCTCTGCCTTGTCATACTTCGCTTTCATTGCATTGATTTTGTTCGTGCTTTTCTTAAAGAAAGAGAATGGTCCCTTTTCTTCTTCTGCGTCAAACGTTTTCAGCTCTGTCACAACAGAGGTGAGCAGATCGCCGATTTCCCCGAGATCTTTGCTTCTGACGTTCTCCAGCGTTTTCTCGGAAAAGTCTGCCATTTTCTTCTGTGCACCGGCACCGTACTGCAGAATGCCGTTTGTATTGGCAAGATCAATCTGGGAAACAAAGGCATTCACCATGGCTTTCTGTTCGTCGGACAGAACAGAATCATCCATGACCTCTTTCTTTTCTTCCGGCTGCTGTACCGGAAGTTCCGGTTCCGGCTCCGGAGCGCCGAAACTTAAGCTTGGAATTTCAGTGGTGTCCTTTACAAAATCATTCATGTTTTCTATTCTCCTTTTCTTCGGTACGGAAACGTAACCGGTGATTTGATTTCAATTGTATAGCTTTGAATAGTTACATGTGAAGCGGCTCAATATCCTGCTTTGACGGACCTGCCTGATTTGTCAGTCCCTCCTGCGCCAGCATCGTCTGCAGAACAGAGATATCAGAAGAAATATCCCATGCCGTTGTCTGGAACAGATCATCAAGCAGCTTTTCGAATGCGGCATTGATGGTATCCAGTGTGTCCTCGATTTCCTTCTTTGTTCGGAGGATATTGTCGCTTTGAATTGGTTCGTTCTCAAAGGAACGGTAAGCGTCGAGCAGCTTCCAGGTTGTCGGCATATAGTAATCCATAAATTTCCGCAGGGCGGCGGCTTCTTTTGGGCGCTTTTTTGCCTCCTCGAGAATCCGGGTAACAACCGTTTCGAGACGGCTCAGCTTGGCTGTGATGACTTCACCCGGCAGATCCAGGTTGCACTGATGGATCTTCTGAATATAAGATTCACATTCTTCCAGCATCTGCTGGTATTCCGGCGTTACACCGGAGGCCTCCAGCTGTTCACGTGCTTTCTGCTCAGCAATCTGCTGTTCCTTCTGGCTGGCGAGTCATTGCGCGGTACTGGTCGTAGCAGTCATTTGTCACCATCAGACAGGTACCATTCTCGTCGAGGTGGCCCTGGCGCAGCATGGATTTATCAATCATGGTCGTAATATCGGTCAGAAGCTCACCTTTCTCACAGTGCATACTGTCGCAGAGTTCTTTCGTGGAAATATATTCCTTTGTGCCGATCAGCGTACAGATCTGGCGGAAATGGCGGACCAGACGCCGGTTTTTACTTCCCTTTTTCAGAAGAATGCCGCCGCCGATGGTAAATGCGGCAAAAATAAGAGAAGGAATCAGCGCGCTGTTGTCTGGACCTGCAAATAAGGAATACAGACTAAGCGCTGTGCAGCAGCCGAACAGTCCGGTGACACCCCAGCCGGCGGCCGTCTGAAATCCGCCGACAAGTGCAAGATCGGTGGATGGCATAAAGCGCTCGCGCAGTACACGGCGTTCTTGTATGCGGCTGTTCCATTCCGTATTCTGGGAGGGCTGCCAGGTATGGGAAGGTTTGGGAACCGGGTTCGCGCTCTTACCCGGCATCGTGCCTCCCGGCCCGTAGGAATAGTGATGCGGTCCGGTCTGCTGCGCTGTATTATTATGGGAAGAATGCTGGCTGCTGTAGGAAGTATCTGCGGAATAGCCGCGGGACGGCTCCTGTGTGCCATTTGCACGGAATGGTCCCTTCCGGTTTGGGTAGACAAACTGGTTGATGGTGTCTGAAATCTTCCGGTTTAATTCCTGAAAATCCTGAGAATTTACAGCGTTATCCACAAGCTTTCCAATACTGTCGCCGACATCCTTTAAATCATCTTCAAAACTCATGACAGTTCCTTTCTGATGAGGTACTTTTTCTGTGTACCGTTTTCCATTTATTATACAATGCGATTGGAAATCTTACAAGCATACAGTGCTTAATTTTCTATGAAGCTGGAGCTGACGGGAATGGTTACAGTTCACAGGAAATGATTTTGTTTTTGGATGAGTTGAAAGAAAGCAGTAACTATTATATACTAAAGAATATCGAAATGTCAGAAAAAATCAAATCAGAATAAAGGGGCCGCAATACTAAATGAATAAAAACGAAATTATCCAGATACAGGGAATGGAATATAAAGAAATGACAAAACAGCTTTTGAACGAATGTGCCTTAGCTACGCTCATTCCTTCGAAGGTCAGTCTCATCGGTATTAAGCCAAATCTGGTAGCACCTGTCCTGGCGGAGTTTGGAGGGACGACACATCCGGAGGTGGTTGCGGGGATCATCGAATATCTTCAGGAAAACGGATTTACTAACCTTCAAATCATGGAAGGCTCCTGGGTGGGAGATAAGACGGAGGAATCGTTTGAGGTCTGTGGATACCGTATGCTTTCGGAACAGTACGGCGTTCCGCTTATCGATGCGCAGAGGAAAAAAGCATGCCGGTGCAGTGTGGTGATATGGAACTTCAGATTTGCGAATGTGCGAAAAAGGTGGATTTTATGATCAATGTCCCAGTCATGAAAGGCCATTGCCAGACTAAAATTACCTGCGCACTGAAAAATATGAAAGGTCTCTTGCCGAATAAAGAAAAACGTCATTTTCATGCCATGGGACTTCATCGGCCAATTGCGCATCTGGGGCTGGGGATTCATCAGGATTTTATTTTGGTGGATAATATCTGCGGAGACCTTGACTTTGAGGATGGCGGTAATCCGTTTATCATGAATCGCCTTTTCGCTGGGTTAGATCCGGTGTTGATCGATGCATATGTCTGCGCGGAACTGCATTATAAGCCAGAAGATGTCCCGTATGTCAAAATGGCAGAAGAGTTGGGCGTGGGCAGCGCTGATCTCACACGGCTTTCAATCCGCCAAATTGGCGAAATTGGTGAAAAAAGAGTGATTCCGGAAAAACGGAAGATCGTAGAACTGCAGGATGCCGTAGAGGAAGTTGAGTCCTGCAGTGCCTGCTACGGCTATCTGATCCCGGCGCTTGACCGGCTGAAGGAGGAAGGACTGCTGCAGGAACTCCACGAAAAAATCTGCATCGGGCAGGGATACCGGGGAAAGAGCGGGGCGCTTGGTGTGGGAAGTTGTACTTCCGGGTTCGCATGCAATCTGAAAGGCTGTCCGCCAACGGATGAGCAGATGTATGAATTTTTGAAGCAGTACATTGCAACTAGACGAAAAACAGAAGCAGAAAAATAGCAACAGAGGAGAGAGCGAATGAAAAAAGCAGTCAAAGCCATTTTAAATGTATTGTCCTACGGCGGAATTGAAGTAGAATCCGCCCGTCGGCTTGCCGATATCAAGAAGCTGGATCCGATCCGTATTTTTCTGCGGAAATTGGATATGGAAATATATAATGGGGACTACAAGGTTCCGATTCGGCTGTTCTTCCAGGATGAAAAAATGGAGGAGCATGGTGCAAAAGAAGCGATTCTGTTCTTCCATGGCGGCGGCTGGACAACCGAGAGTGTGGAGACATACGACCGTGTCTGCGCGCGCATGGCGCAGTCGACGGGGCAGATTGTTGTATCGGTAGAATACCGTCTTGCACCGGAGCATCGTTTCCCGACAGGCTTAGAAGACTGCTACGCCGCCGCCCAGGCAATGCTGCGCGGGGAGATTCTGCCGGAGGTAACGCCGGAAAATGTCACGATCATGGGCGACAGCGCAGGAGGAAATCTTGCGGCTGCGGTCTGCCTGATGGCGAGGGACAAAAAAGAACTGCTGCCGGGGAAACAGATTTTGATTTATCCGGCGGTGAATTCCTGTTACACAGAGAAATCACCGTACAAATCCGTGAAAACCAATGGAACCGGATACCTTCTGACCAGTGTCAAAATGGAAGATTATGTAATTCTGTATCAGCGGACCGCAGAAGACCGCAAAAATCCGTACTTTGCACCGGTACTGGCAGAAAATCTGCAGGGACTGCCGGACACGCTGGTACTGACGGCGCAGTACGATCCGCTGCGCGATGAGGGCGAGGATTATGCGAAAAAGCTGAAAAGGGCTGGCAATCTGGTTGAACATCATCGGATCAAGGGCGCATTGCACGGCTATTTTGCGCTTGGCATTGAACACCTATATGTGCAGGAAAGTTTTCAGTATATGAATGCATTTTTAAGGAAAGAAAAACAGCAGAAAAATGCAGACGAAGAACTGGAAAACATAGCAGCAGTGAAGAAACAATTGACACACGGGAAGGCGTAAGGAGGCATAGAAAATGAAGAAAGAACATTCTTCGCGCTGGAGAAAGCTGGACAACGCGGCACAGGCATTTCCGGCGGCCACCGGAAAAAAGGATACGAGAGTCTTCCGGTTTTACTGCCAGCTGAAAGAGGACATCCAGGCGGATCTGCTGCAGAAAGCGCTGGAGCAGACAATGGAGCATTACCCGGTGTTTTCCATGGTACTGCGGAAAGGTCTTTTCTGGTTTTATCTGGAGCAGCGCGATCTGCCAGCAAAAGTAGAAGAGGAAAAGCGTCCGCCGTGCAGTGAGATTTACGTACCCGACCACAAAACGCTTCTTTTCCAGGTTTCTTACTATAAAACCAGAATCAATTTCGAAGTATTCCATGCCCTGACAGACGGCACCGGTGCGATGCTGTTTCTGAAAGAACTGGTGAGCAATTATCTGATCTTGTGTCATCCCGAGGAAATCTTTTCAAAGGTCAGCGAAGACATGCTGACAGAGACAGATTTCGAGGAGGACAGCTTTTCCCAGTATTACACCGGAAAGAAAAATGAAAAGAAAAAAGACCGCCCGGCATACCAGATCAAAGGCGAGTATCTGGAGCAGGAGGAGATGGAAATTACTGAGATTCTGCTTTCCGCGGAAGCAGTTCATAAGTGCGCAAAAGCACATGGCGTGTCGGTGACGGCGTACCTTGCGGCGGCGCTGGTATATGCGGTATATGAAGAAATCCCGAAAAGCAGGCTGAAAAAGCCGGTTTCTCTGATGGTTCCAGCCAACTTGCGTAACTTTTTCCCATCTGCATCGATGACGAATTTCTGGAGCTGGATCGAGATTGCCTGTGATCTTGGGCCGGAGGCATCGTTTGAGGATGCCCTGCAGATCACGGGAGCCGCGATGCAGAAAGAGGCGCTGAAGCAGGAAATTTCCACACGTATGAACGATCTGGTGCGGATTGAGCGGAATCCGGTGCTGCGCGCCGTGCCGCTGGAATCAAAAATCTGGCGCTGATGGCGGGCACGACGCTCGGCGGACGAAGCATTACGACCGTCTATTCCAATATCGGCCGGATTCAGATGCCGCCGGAGTATGAAACATATATTGAGCGGTTCGGATTTTTCACCAGCACCGACAAAGTACAGATGTGTTCCTGTTCCTACGGTGACAGCATGGTGCTTGGAATCACATCTAAAATCGCTGATTCCAATATTGAACGGAACCTGATGCATCTGCTGCAGAAAGAGGGCATCGCCTGTGAACAGGAGGAAAATGATTTTCCGGGACAGAAAGAACAGCCGCACGGGACGGTCAAACTGGGATTGAAAATTTTTTCTTTCACCTGCATCGCGGCTGTCGTACTCTGCTGGATGATGAATTTCCTTGCAACGCCGCAGATGTGGTGGGCAGGTTATGCGACAGCGGGTGTGTTCTGCGCCTGGCTTCTGATCCGGGTGGGATATCAGAAACGGAAAAATCCACTCAAAAACAGTATGTGGCAATTGATCTTTATTATGATCGGTGCGATTCTGTGGGATTATGCGACGGGCTGGATCGGCTGGTCTGTCGATTTCGCAATTCCGCTCGCCGTTCTTCTGAATGGCGCGACGATGCAGATTCTGGCAAGAGCGTACAAAATGGAGGTCAGTGAATATCTTTTTTATCTGATGCAGTCCGGAGCAGCAGGAATCGTTCCGGCGATTTTGTGGCTGACGGGAACTGTCCGCATTACCTGGCCGTCCGTGATCTGCGTGGGCCTCAGTGTGCTGTATCTGATCGGGCTGTTTTTTTTCCGCGGAAAAGATTTTATGCGGGAAATGCAGAAAAAATTCCGGGTATGAAGGGAAAAGGTGATAGAAAAAATAAGAAGAGCAGGTAAGAAAAGTGGATGTTGGTCCCTTTTCTTACCTGCTCTTTTGAAACTTGTGTGTGTCTGCGGCGGAAAAGCCTGGAGAGATATCTACTGCGCCTTCTCCTCACAGCCGCAGGAATCCCACGACGGCATTTCATCCCCATTTTTAATCGCATCGCGAACCGCGCTGTAATACCGCACTTTCTGCTGAATATGCTCGAGATCAGATTCCATGCGCTCGATTTTCTCGCGTGTATTCTGCTCATGTTCCTTGAGAATGGCAACCATCTGGTCAATATTTCCCGGGATATCGTTCTCAAGCCGGAAAAACTCCTGAATCCCCGCAATCGGAAGCCCGGTGCGCTTGAAGCAGAGAATTGCGGTCATGCAGTCAATGTGCTGCTGGGTGTAAATTCGTTTCTTACTTTCGGTATGAATGACATCCGTCAAAAGTCCGATCTCCTCATAATAACGAAGCGTAGAGGCCGGAAGTCCAAAACGCTCGGACATTTCACGAATGGTGTAGGTCTGCTGTTCCATGGAAAAACCTCCTTGAACGATAGAGTTTGAATAGTAGAATAACTTCTTAAAGTATACTTTAAGAAAGTGAAATTGTAAAGAGAGAATCTTCGTTACATTTCACTTGGCAGTGCAGCACTTGCTGTTTTGATGCGTAGGAAAGGAATATTTATCAGAAAGTGAGAAGAAAAAGTACATTGCTTATTTGCACTAGAATGGAATATAATAGAAAGCAGAAAAAACGTGAAAAATGTGAGGAATAATCGTGAAACAGGAAATTATAGCAGACCTGTCCCGGATTACGGAGGAGGAACAGGCGATTCTGTACGGCAAGACGGAAGTGGAAAAGGAGCGGTATTCGAGCGGGCAGAAGTTTGTGATGGATGCGGGAAAGCTGCTGGAGCGGGGAAAATTGATTGATATTCGGCCGCACACGCGGTTTATTCGTTTTTCCGGCGCACAGCCACAATTATGTCGAGATGATCTACATGTGCCAGGGAAGCACCGTGCACACCATCAACGGGGACCGGATCGAGCTGAAAACGGGTGAGCTGCTGATTCTGAATCAGAATGCAGTGCAGGAAATTGAACCGGCAGGGCGTGACGATATCGCGGTCAACTTTCTGATTCTGCCGGAGTTTTTTGACCAGACGCTTCGAATGATCGGGGCAGAGGAGAATCAGTTAAAGGATTTTATCGTCGGCTGTCTGAAAAGCGGGGAGGTACCGCTCTGTTATCTGCATTACAGAATTGCGGATGTCCTTCCGGTGCAGAATCTGATCGAAAATCTCGTCTGGACGCTCTTACATCACCAGAGCAATAAGCGGAGCATCAATCAGATTACGATGGGCCTTTTATTCCTGCAGCTCATGAACTACACCGAACGCGTGCAGGTGGGAGAGCAGTATTTTGAACAGGAGATGCTGCTCGGCGTATACCGCTATATCGAGGAACATTACCGGGAGGGCAGTCTTTCGGAACTGGCGGAAGAACTGCACTACGATTTTTACACCTTAAGCCGCATGATCCGCCGCCTGACCGGGAAAAACTACACTGAACTTGTCCAGAACAAACGCCTCACCCAGGCCGCGTATCTGCTGGAAACGACAGGACTTTCCGTGGCAGACATCGGCGAGCGGGTCGGGTACGAGAACATGAGTTTATTTTCATCGGATTTTTAAAGAGCGCTATGGAATATCGCCGAAGAAGTACCGGGTGGAGAAGAAAATACAATAGGACAAGAAAAACGGATCGAGAATCTGAACTTAAAACCAGATTTTCGATCCGTTTTTTGCGTGTAAATCGTATCAATTACTTACTGTTCATTTTCATCCTTCGGCAGCCGCACGATCCGTACCTTGTCGACTCTCCGGTCTGCCATTTTCAGTACGGTTACGTCGAGGCCATCCGAGACGAAATGATCGCCTTCCTTTGGCACGCGCTCGAGGATCCCCATGATCCATCCGCTGACCGTAAAGACGTCAAATTCTTTGTCAATATCGAGCTCTTCATACACCTTGTCGATGCTTGCCGTTCCGGTCACGAGGTATTCGTTTTCGGAAACTTTCTGGATTTCCTGTACAACCGCATCATGCTCATCCCAGATTTCGCCGACGAGCTCTTCGAGGATATCTTCCATGGTGATGATACCGTCGGTGCCGCCGAATTCATCAATGATAATGGCAATATGCGATTTCTTCGCCTGCATTTTTTTCTAGCAGCGGGCCGACCTTCGTATTCTCGGTTACAAAGAGCGCCGGGCGGATGATGCTGCTTAGCGGTTTGTTGGTGTGGTAAATGTGGTTGTGGAAATCCTTCTGATACACAATTCCCACAATGTGGTCGATATCATCATCATATACCGGCAGCCGGGAAAATCCGGTGTCGGAGAAAGTCTTAGCGATCTCGGATTTCGTCGCATCGAGTGGAATGCCGATGACGTTGACACGCGGAGTAAAAATCTCTGCGGCCTCCATCTCCATGAAGCCGATTGCATTCTGAATCAGATCGCCTTCCTGGTCGTCGATGTCGCCCTCCTGGGTCGCCTCCTCGACGATGGTCATCAGTTCCTCATCGGTGATGCCGTGGTTTTCCGAGGATTTGAAGATGCGGGAGAGCAGCTTCTTCCACTGGGAAAAGAGAAACGTCACCGGGGTCAGCATGATCATCAGAATGTGGAGAAACGGTGCGGAAAATTTGGCGATCGTCTCCGGGGATTCTTTTGCAATGCTTTTCGGGGAAACTTCGCCGAAGATCAGGACCACGATAGTGGTTACGATCGTGGAAACCGTCGCACCGGAGTCGCCGCCGAGAAGCTTGATAAAAAGCACCGTGGCAAGGGAGCTGAGTCCGATGTTGACGATGTTGTTGCCGACGAGAATCGTGGAGAGCAGCTTGTCAAAGTTCTCCAGCAACTTTAACACCAGTTCCGCCCGCTTGTCGCCTTTTTCTGCCATATTTTTCATGCGGATGCGGTTCAGCGAGGTGAAAGAAGTCTCCGTCGCCGAAAAGTAGGCTGAGAGCATGACGCAGATAAGAATGATGATGAGTGACACAATATCGCTGTTCATTTGTTTTTCCTTTCTTAGGAAACCGGGACACGATGCAAAAAATGTACAAAAAGACATAACCTATCTTGAATCTGGCGGAATCAAAGATAGATTATGTCTCCGTTTATCAAATGATGAAAATAAAGCATCGTCGAGGCATACTGCCTGAGTCGTCCATGTTTCTGTAATCCTTTCGTTGATCAGTAATCCCTTTTATTGTACGGTATGTGGGAATAATTGTCAATAAGGCATGCGAAAATCACAGGAAATACGAAACCGCATTGTTGTAGCTGATATTTTCCACCATCTCTTTCAAAAACTCCAGGTTTGCCGGGTACTCCCCGTTTTCCACCCAGTTTCCGATTTGATTGCAGAGAATCCGGCGGAAATATTCGTGGCGCGGGAAGGAGAGGAAGCTGCGGGAGTCGGTCAGCATGCCGATGAAGGTGGAGAGCATGCCGATGCTGGAAAGCGTCGCAAGCTGGGATTCCATGCCGTATTTGTGATCGTTGAACCACCATGCGGTACCGAACTGCACTTTTGAGCGGATGCCAGGCGCAGCAAAGTTTCCGGCCATGCTTGCAAGCATCGGGTTGTCGCCCGGGTTCAGGGAGTAGAGCACGGTTTTCGGCAGTGCGTCATCCTCGTCCATATCGTTTAAGAAAGCACCGAGCATCGGGGCAAAGGCGAAATCGTTCATGCTGTCAAAACCGGTATCGGCACCAAGTGCACGGAACATCCGCTTCGAGTTGTTGCGGAGCGCTTTGATATGAAGCTGCATGGCGATATTGTGCTTGTGATACAGCCATCCGAGGTTCGTCAGAAGGAAGCCCTTGTACATGCCGAGCTCTTTTTCAGTGAGAGCACCGCCGTTCATGCGATTTTCAAATACGGCATTCGCCTCAGCAGCCGTGCATGGCACATAGAAGCAGCCCTCGAGGCTGTGGTCGCTAACAACGCAGCCGGCGGAGAGGAAGAAGTCGAGGCGGCAGGAGAGGGCACGCACCATATCCTCCGCGGATGCAATCGTCCTGCCGGCGGCAGCGGCAAGCTTTTCCACGTATTCCGGGAAATCCGGCTTCTCGAGATGAACGGCGCGGTCCGGGCGGAAGGACGGCAGAACGCGGCAGGCAAAGTCTTCCTTCTGTAATGCCAGATGGCAGTGCAGATCATCTACAGGATCGTCGGTGGTGCACAGATGCGACACATGCTGGTTCAGAATCAGATTGCGCACGGTAAACTCCTTCGTCTGCAGTTTTGCATTCGCCTCATCCCAGATCTCCTTCGCTGCTGCGCGGGAGAGCGGTGTCGTGATGTCGAAGTACCGCTGCAGCTCCAGATGTGTCCAGTGGTATAAAGGATTGCCGATCGCGTTCTCAATCGTCTCGGCAAACGCCAGATATTTGTCGTAATCATCGGCGTTTCCGGTGATCAGATCTTCCGAAAAGCCCATCGCACGCATGGCACGCCATTTATAATGATCCCCGCCGAGCCAGACGCGTGTCAGATTCTCCATCTGGCGGTCTTCGAGAATCTCCTGCGGATTCAGATGGTTGTGATAGTCAAAAATGGGCATTTTTTCAGCCGCCTCGTGGTACAGTGTTTTCGCCGTATCGGTCTGCAGCAGAAAGTCAGCGTCCATAAAAGGTTTCATATGGAAATACCTCCCTTTTAGAATTGAGCAGTCAGCGCAGCAAGCGTATCTGTCACAGCGCCAGGTCCCTGAAGCATCGAGACAAAAGCATTCAGCACACGGTCAGAAAGTCCGGCGGAAATCAGATCCACACCGAAAATCGAAGCATCGGAGAGCAGCGGAGCCAGAGTTTTGGAAAGGGTCTCGCGGTCAGCCGGTGCGCCGAGTTTCAGATCCTGCACATACGGGCGGACCGTGGCAAGCAGCGGATCCGGGCTCAGATCAAATGCATCGCCGTTGTCATCCACGCCCATCAGATACCGCAGCCATCCCGCAAATACAGCCGGAATTGCCTGAAGATCCGAGAGTGACAGCTCCGGAGAAGCAAGATACGATTTGATCGTCTCACCGAACCGAATCGACAGCTTCTGTGACGTATCGGTTGCAATTCGCTGTGGCGTATCCGGCATAAACGGATTCGGGATGCGGATGTTCAGCACTTCATCGATAAACTGCTTCGGAGAGAGAATGCCGGGATCGGTGACAACCGGAAGTCCTCGATATATCCGATGCGCTCCACGAGCTTTTTCAGTACCGGATTTTTCATCTCCTCACTGATCAGTTCATAGTCCAGCAGGCAGCCGAACACAGCGAGTGCGGTGTGCAGCGGGTTCAGGCAGGTGCAGACCTTCATGCGCTCTGTTTTGTTGACAGTTTCCCGGTCGGTAAAAATCCATCCGCTCTTTTCCATCGGCGGCCGTCCGTTCGGGAAATGGTCTTCGACCACGAGGTACTGGCATTCCTCTGCATTGACGAACGGAGCAACGTAAGTATGGCGGGAGGTGATAATCGGCTGTGCATCGGCGAGGCCGTCCTCCTCGAGCATCTTTTCGATGGAAGCATCCGGCCGCGGGGTGATCTTGTCGATCATGGTCCACGGGAAGCTGACTTTTTCCGGGTTCTGCAGATAGGAGAGGAAGCCTGGCTGTACCAGCTTGTTTTCTTCCCATGCAGAAGCGTAGGCTGTCAGGGCAAGGGAAAGTTTTTCGCCATTGTGGGAGCAGTTGTCGGTGCTGACCATCGCAACCGGTTTTTCGCCTGCAAGAAATCTTTCATATAAAAGAGAAGCAACTTTTCCCATATAGCTGGTAACGGAAGAAGGTCCGGCAGCAAAATCGGCAGCAACAGACGGCAGCAGTTCGCCCGCACCGTTTTTCAGGGAATATCCCTTTTCGGTGATCGTAAACGTCGCCATCTGCAGGGAATCCTTGGTAAAGATTTCTTTTAACCGGGCAAAATCCGGAGAATCCGCCGTATCGGCAGCCAGCGATTCTGCGATGCTTCCAACAATGGTTTTCTCGACAGAACCATCGGCTTTTAAGGTCACCAGAATGCTTAAATTATCGTGCGGCTGGTACATATCACGGATGATTTCTGTATCGAAGCCCTCCGCAACGATGACACCGCGGTCAAAGGTACCGTTGTTCAGCAGTTCCTGTGCTGTATTTGCCTGGAAGGCACGGAAAATATTTCCGGCTCCGAAATGCACCCAGCACGGAGATTCTTTCGTGCGGGTGATCATTGCTTCGCGGTCATAGGATGGAAGCGCATAGCCTGCGGCTTCCCACGCTTTTTGATCTGCCAGTCCGGCAGCTGTTAAGTTAAGAGACATCAGTAAAAACCTCCTTTAAATTCCACGTTTGTGACTCTTGTCAATAGCTTCCCAGAGTCCGTTTAAATAAGTCGCGCCGAGTGCGCGGTCATACAGTCCATAGCCCGGCATTGCCTTCTCGCCCCAGATCATTCTTCCGTGGTCTGGACGAATAATTCCATCAAATCCAGTATCGTACAGTGCCTTCATGATTGCATGCATATCAAAGGTACCATCTGAAGACAGATGTGCAGACTCCTCAAAGTCATTCATGCCATCATTGAACTGTAAGTTTCTGATATGTGCAAAATGGATTCTTCCCTTAAGTGCATGAATCATCTCAACTAAGTTATTGTTTAAGTTGGTTCCATAGGATCCCGTACAGAAGGTAACACCATTGTGCGGATTGTCTACCATCTTCATCATACGCATGATGTGATCCTTGTTGTTGATGATACGCGGAAGACCAAATACACTCCAAGACGGATCATCTGGATGAATTGCCATATTGATATCGTACTTATCG
>ENA-OQNL01000100-OQNL01000100.1-human-gut-metagenome-genome-assembly--contig:-NODE-100-length-13180-cov-2.318854_pt1 | contig 13180 bp, 16 predicted proteins | sample MGYA00242631_ERZ504884 | MGnify/ENA primary metagenome ERZ504884 (study PRJEB26092, sample SAMD00036395) | human gut metagenome | host: Homo sapiens | study: EMG produced TPA metagenomics assembly of...
CCATGCTGGCCAAGGCTGTGCCGGTGAGTCCAACGTGCCCTTCTTCTCCATCTCCGGCTCCGAGTTCGTGGAGATGTTCGTGGGCATGGGTGCCTCCAAGGTACGCGACCTCTTCAAAGCAGGCCAAGGAGAAAGCGCCCTGCATCGTGTTTATCGATGAGATCGATGCCATTGGTCAAAAGCGCAGCGGCGGCCAGTACGGCGGCAACGATGAGCGCGAGCAGACCCTGAACCAGCTGCTGACCGAGATGGACGGCTTTGAGGGCAATACCGGTGTCATCATTCTGGCCGCCACCAACCGTCCCGAATCCCTTGACCCGGCCCTGACCCGGCCCGGCCGCTTTGACCGCCGGGTGCCCGTGGAGCTGCCCGACCTCAAGGGCCGCGAGGAGATCCTGAAGGTCCACGCTAAGAAGGTCGCACTGGCCCCGGGCATCGACTTTACCACCGTGGCCCGGATGGCCTCGGGCGCGTCCGGTGCCGAGCTGGCCAACATTGTCAACGAGGCCGCGCTGCGGGCCGTCCGCGCGGGCCGCAAGAGCGTGACCCAATCCGACCTGGAGGAGAGTATCGAGGTGGTTATTGCAGGCTACCAGAAAAAGAACTCCATCCTGACCGATCACGAAAAGTGCATCGTAGCCTACCATGAGATCGGCCACGCTCTGGTCGCCGCCAAACAGACCCACTCCGCCCCCGTGCAGAAGATCACCATCATCCCCCGCACCTCGGGTGCTCTGGGTTACACCATGCAGGTGGACGAGGGCAACCACTACCTGATGAACAAGGCCGAGCTGGAAAATAAGATTGCCACCCTGACCGGCGGCCGCGCCGCCGAGGAGGTGGCATTCAACTCCATCACCACCGGCGCATCCAATGATATCGAGCAGGCCACCAAGCTTGCCCGCGCCATGTTGACCCGCTACGGCATGAGCGATGAATTTGACATGGTGGCGTTGGAAACCGTGAATAACCAGTATCTGGGCGGCGATACCTCGCTGGCCTGCAGTGCCCAGACCCAGTGCGAGATCGACCGGAAGGTGGTAGAGCTGGTCAAGACCCAGCATGAAAAGGCCATCCGCATCCTGACCGAGAACCGCGCAAGGCTGGACGAGCTGGCACAGTACCTGTACCAGAAAGAGACCATCACCGGCGAGGAGTTCATGGATATCCTCAACCGCGATGATGCCGAAAACAAACCAGAAAATCCCTGAAAATAAAAATTTTTGAATCTTTTGCAATAATCCGGCCGCCGTATCCGTTTATAGAGCAGATACGGCGGTTTTCCATTGTGAATGCGCCGCAGCTGAACCATGGTTTAAAGAAATTATGATGCAAAAAAAACAAGGCAGTCCCTGCGGCTGCCGTTTTCAGGAGGTATTTCCTATGAAGATGCTGAACAAAAAGTTTGTCCGTACCCTGAGCTGTGCCGCTGTGGCGGTGTGCGCCGCTGCCATGCTGAGCGTGGGTGCCTTTGCCGCCGAGGTGGATTCTACCTGTGTGGAGGGCTATCTGCCCCCGCAGGAGCAGATGGTGCAGGGCGACATCGCACTGCACAGCGGTGACGTTGCCGTGGGCGAAAAAGACCCCAGCTACGGCGGCTACGGTGCCCCGGAGGGCAACCCCATTCAGGGCGACATTATGCTGATCTCCGGCGATGAGCTGGCCGGCACCGCAAAGACCGAGGCGCGCTACACCGTCAAAGGTCTGCTGGGCAAGCAGCTGCTGTACACCGCCCGCCAGAAGGACGGCGTGCTGACGCTGGATGTGCCCGCCGAGGTGGCTACCTTCCGCACCACCATCGAGGATATGCAGACCCTGCAGGCCAACGGTGTGAAAACGCTGGTGCTGGTGACCGAGAAGAACACCACCACCCTGAACCTCTCGCTGCTGTGCGAGGGACAGAAGTCCGGCACCCGCGTCACCCTGCGGCATCTGGGCAGCAATGCTACCCTCTCTGTGGGTCTGCGCTGCCGCCGCGACCTGCTGATCGGCCGCTAATCGGAAAAACGGCAGTATAATTTGTGGTTCAGAAACGCCCACAGGCGTTTCTGAACCTACTTTTTTTTAATGATGACAAGACCCCCGGCTGCCCGCCGGGGGTCTTGTCGCACACTTATGGAGGCTTGGACAGGAATAAAAAGGAAGATCACATTCCCTTTGCGGGAAAGAGAATCGCTGCTTACTTGCCGCGGACGGCTGCGAAGCCTGCTTCCAGATCGGCGATGATGTCATCGATGTGCTCGGTGCCGATGGACAGGCGGATGGTGTTCTGATAGATCTGCTGCTCGGCCAGCTCCTGATCGTTCAGCTGGCTGTGGGTGGTGGAGGCCGGATGGATGACCAGGCTCTTCACGTCTGCAACGTTTGCCAGCAGGGAGAAGATCTTCAGGTTGTCAATGAACTTGAAGGCTTCTTCGCGGCCGCCCTTGATGTTGAAGGTGAAGATGGATGCGCCGCCGTTGGGGAAATACTTCTCGTACAGGGCGTGATCCGGGTGATCGGGCAGAGAGGGGTGGTTGACCTTCTCCACCTGAGGATGGTTTGCCAGGAATTCGACCACCTTCTTGGTGTTCTCCACATGGCGCTCGATGCGCAGGCTCAGGGTCTCGGTGCCCTGCAGCAGCAGGAATGCATTGAACGGGGAGATGGTGGCACCGGTATCGCGCAGCAGGATGGCGCGGATGTAGGTGACGAAGGCGGCAGGGCCGGCGGCATCGGCAAAGGAAACACCGTGGTAGCTGGGGTTGGGATCGGCGATATTGCCGAACTTACCGCTGGCTTTCCAGTCAAATTTGCCGCTGTCCACGATGATGCCGCCCAGGGTGGTGCCATGGCCGCCGATGAACTTGGTGGCGGAGTGGACCACGATGTCTGCGCCGTGCTCAATGGGGCGGATCAGGTACGGGGTGCCGAAGGTGTTGTCGATGACCAGCGGCAGGCCGTGCTTGTGGGCAATGGCGGCGATGGCATCAATGTCGGGGATATCGCTGTTGGGGTTGCCCAGCGTCTCCAGATAGATGGCCTTGGTGTTGGGCTGAATGGCGTTCTCCACCTCGGCCAGATCGTGAGCGTTGACAAAGGTGGTGGTCACGCCGAACTGGGTCAGGGTGTGCTCCAGCAGGTTGTAGCTGCCGCCGTAGATGGTCTTTTGTGCCACGATGTGGTCACCGGCCTGTGCCAGCGCCTCGATGGTGTAGGTGATGGCGGCAGCGCCGGAAGCGGTGGCCAGAGCAGCCACGCCGCCCTCCAAAGCAGCGATGCGCTTCTCGAACACGTCCTGCGTGGAGTTGGTCAGGCGGCCGTAGATGTTGCCTGCATCGGCCAGACCGAAACGGTCAGCGGCGTGCTGGCTGTTGCGGAACACATAGGAAGTGGTCTGGTAGATGGGCACGGCGCGGGAATCGGTTGCAGGATCGGCCTGCTCCTGGCCAACGTGAAGCTGCAGGGTCTCAAATTTATAGTTAGACATAGTAATTAACCTCTCTATCTGTACTTAAAGTATAATTCTGACGCATAAAAAATCCCGGTCACTGACACCATTTCAGTGCACCGGGCAAAATTCGGGTTTAGCGCTTTGGCAGCTTTGCCATCACATTCGCACACACATTCGGTCTGCGGAGGGCAATGCACAGCGCTCGGTCCCATATTCTGCCCGGGTGGTGTACATTCGCCCACAACGGAAGTTCGCGTGGAGCAGGTTTTTCCAGATCAGCGTCATTCTTGTGCCCTCCTTTCAACGATTTTTCCAATCCTCTACGACCCCGGGAAACTTGATCTCAATTTCCCACTAGGTTGGTGGATTTGTTGTCTGGATTATATCCCTATTTACCCAGATTGTCAATAGGTTTATTGCAAAAAAAGTTGGAAATTTTGAAATCGTTGACGGCTGGCCCCCGGTGCTGTATACTAAGTCTATTCTTTATTCTTGTAAAGGAGGGCGGGCAGATGAGCATTGGGCCAAGTATGCCGCTGCGGCTGGAAAAGCCGGAGGGCATCGACCTTGCACAAGCGGCGCGGTACTTCGGGGCCCGGGGCGGCGCGGACGCGGCTACCCAGGCACTGCTGGAAAAATGCGCCGTGCCGCTGCTGGCGGCGGCCACGCCCCGGGCAGTCTGGCTGGAGGCCGACCCCGACAGCCTGACGGCGGCGGGGATCCTGGCGGGGGAAGATGTGGCAAAGCATCTGGAAGGCTGCACCGCCGCCCTGCTGCTGGCCGTGACGCTTGGCCCCGGTGTGGATGCCCAGATCCGCCGGGCCGGTGTGGGCGATATCGCCGCCGGTGTGGCATCGGATGCGCTGGGCTCCGCGCTGGCCGAACAGGCTGCCGAGGCCGCTGAGGCTGAGCTGCGCCAGTGGGCTGCCCGGCAGGGCAAGTATCTGACGGGGCGCTATTCCCCGGGCTACGGGGACTGGCCCCTTGCCGTGCAGCCGCTGTTGGCAGCCGCGCTGGACACCGCCCGCCGCGCCGGGCTCTGTGTCACGGAAAACAACCTGATGACCCCCCGCAAGAGCATCACGGCCATTCTGGGGGTCAGCGATCACCCGGTCCGGGGGCAGTCTGGCGGGGTGCGGGCACTGCGTGCTCCGCACCCGGTGCGAATATAGAAAGGAGGGGATCACCTGTGCAAGCGAATGAACTGTTTGACCGGCCCAATACCATCCTGCTGGATGGCGGTATGGGCACCATGCTGCAGGCAGCGGGCCTGAAACTGGGTGCCGCCCCGAGGAGCTGAATATCACCGACCCGGCGCTCATCGAGAGCATCCATGCCCGGTATGCCGCCGCAGGCAGCCGCATCATCAATGCCAATACCTTTGGCGCTTCCGCCCACAAGCTGGCGGGCAGCGAGTACACGCTGGAGGAGATCATTGCGGCGGGTATTGCCAACTGCAAACGGGCCTGTGCTCCTTACGGCGCACTGGCCGCACTGGATGTGGGCCCCCTGGGGGAGCTGCTGGAACCCAACGGCACCCTTGCGTTTGAGGATGCCGTGGCAGAGTATGGCCGCATCGTCCGGGCGGGCGTGGCCGCCGGGGCTGACCTCGTGTTCCTGGAGACCTTTACCGATCTGTATGAGCTGAAAGCAGCCCTGCTGGCCGTCAAGGAGAACAGCAGCCTGCCCGTGCTGGCCAGCATGAGCTTTGAAGCAGGCGGCCGCACCTTTACAGGCTGCACGGTCGAGAGCTTTGCCGCCACCGCCCGGGGCCTGGGGGCCGATGCCGTGGGGATCAACTGCTCTCTTGGCCCCAAGGAGATCTTCCCCATGGCAAAGCGGCTGACCGAGGCCCTGCCCGGCAGCTTCCCGGTGTTCGTCAAGCCCAACGCGGGCCTGCCCCGTGCCGATGGCTCGGGCTACGATATCACCCCGCAGCTCTACGCCATGCAGATGAAGCCCTACCGGGAGCTGGGCCTGTTTGCTGCAGGCGGCTGCTGCGGCACCACCCCGGAGTTCATCCAGCTGCTGAACGGCGTGTTTGCCGATTGCAGGCCGGGCCGCCCCGACCACCCCATGAAGTCGGTGGTGTGCAGCCCCATGGACTGCGTGAATGTGGACGGCATCACGGTGGTGGGTGAGCGCATCAATCCCACCGGCAAAAAGCGGTTCCAGCAGGCCCTGCGGGAAGGGGATATGAACTATGTGCTGGAACAGGCCGTGAGCCAGACCGAGGCCGGGGCCCAGATCCTGGATGTGAACGTGGGTGCGCCCGGCGTGGATGAGCCTGCCCTGATGGAACAGGTGGTCAAGGCCCTGCAGAGCGTGGTCAGCCTGCCGTTGCAGCTGGATTCCTCTCATGTCGAGGCGCTGGAACGGGGCTTGCGGGTCTACAACGGCAAGCCCATCGTCAACTCGGTGAACGGCGAGGAAGAAAAGCTGAACACCATTCTGCCCCTGTGCAAAAAGTACGGCGCGGCGGTGGTCGGCCTTGCCATTGACGAGCGGGGCATCCTGCCCAAAGCCGAGGACCGCGTGGCCATTGCCCGCCGCATCCGGAATGCGGCACTGGCGGCAGGAATCCCGCAGGAGGACATCTACATCGACTGCCTGACCCTGACGGCCAGCGCCCAGCAGGAGGATGTGCTTGCCACGGTGCAGGCCCTTCACGCCTGCAAGGAGGAGCTGGGGGTGCGCACCATTCTGGGCGTGTCCAACATCAGCTTTGGTCTGCCCTGCCGCTCCTACCTGAACACCACCTTCCTCACCATGGCCATGTATGCCGGGCTTGACCTTGCCATTATGAACCCCTCCAGCGAGGAGATGATGGCGGCGGTCTACGCTTACAACGTTCTGACCAACCGGGACCCGCAGAGCACGAAGTACATTGAGCGGTATGCCAACCGGGTGCCCGCTTCTGCCGCACTGGTGCAGGCCGTGCAGAATGCTCAGACCGCCCCGGCAGCAGGCGAAACGCCGGAGGCCGCCGGCCCCTATGCCCCTTTGATGAAGGCGGTGGAAAAGGGCTTGAAGGGCGAGGCGGCTGCCCGCACCCGGGCGCTGCTGGAGGAAAAGGAGCCGCTGGAGCTGGTGGACGAAGCCCTCATTCCGGCGCTGGATATCGTGGGCGCAAAGTATGAAAAGGGCACCCTCTTCCTGCCGCAGCTGCTGCAGGCGGCCACCGCCGCGCAGGGAGCCTTTGAGGAGATCAAGACCGCCATTGCCAAAAAGGGCGAGGGCAGCGCCAGCAAGGGACGCATCGTCATTGCCACCGTCAAGGGCGATGTCCACGACATCGGCAAGAACATCGTCCGGGTCATCCTGGAGAATTATGGCTTTGAGGTCATCGACCTGGGCCGTGACGTGCCGGTGGAAACGGTCGTGAATACCGTCCGGGAGAAGGATGTGCATCTGGTGGGGCTTTCCGCCCTGATGACCACCACCCTCAAGAGCATTGGAGGAAACCATTGCCGCCCTGCACGAAGCGGGCTTGGACTTGCAAGATCATGGTGGGCGGTGCGGTGCTCACGCCGGAATATGCCGAGAAGATCGGCGCGGACTGGTACGCCAAGGATGCCAAGCAGAGTGCCGATATTGCCAAGGAGTTCTTTGGCGTATAAGTTGGGATATTAAGAGAAAACGACCCTCTCCGCATTGCATTGCAATTCCCGGAGAGGGTCGTTTTTTGGTTTACTTTTTGATCCAGTTGTCTACTGTACTCACCAGAGCCCTGCCCCGGCGGCCCAGGAGCTTGGGCAGGAGCATCCGGGCCATGGCCCAGACACCTGCAAAGTTGAACAGGATGATGGCGGCGGTCAGGAGGCCTGTCCATAGACCGTAGAGCGGGGGCTCGGCCAGCAGGAGCAGGGCTTCGCCCGCCAGCACGCCGAAGTTCACCGCCACCCGGCCCGGGTGGATGGACATACCGATCATGTTGTGGGCATCCAGCGCGCGCAGCACGAACACGATGCCCAGACCGAAGAAGGAAGCCACCGTTGCGCCGATGGGCCCCCACCACTTGATGAAGAAGTAGTTCATAATGCAGTTGCTCACGGCACCGGCCAGCATGGTCCACAGGCTGTGGGTGGACTTTTTGTTGACAACGTATGCGCTGTTGAGGAACTGGTTGAAGCAGCTGCAGGTGGAAGCCAGCGTCAGGAAGGGCACAAAGTGCCAGGCGTAGTAGTAGTTGGCCTTCATCACGTGCATGACCGGGCGGCAGAGCCAGATGATGCCTGCCGCACAGCAGAACAGCACCGAGGAATAGGTGCGGAAGATCTTGGTAAAGAACCGGGCGCGGCCCTCCTCCTCGGTCACGGCAGAGAGCTGCCATGCATCGTAGAAGATCAGGCCCAGCGTGGTCAGGATGGTGGGCAGGAAGTAGCCGGTGGAAAGCAGGCCGCTCCAGGCATCGCCGCTGTGGCCGTCCAGCCCGCCGCACATCTCGCGCACGAAGAACAGGTCCGATGCGTTGATGACCCAGAAGCTGATCTGGGCCGGGATCATGGGCAGGGAAAAGCGGAGCATCTGCTGCCAGAGATCCCGGTTCAGGCCCTTGAGCTCCACATAGTTCCACAGCCTGCCGGTGATGCTGAGGAAGAGCACGCTGACCAGGTCTCCGCTGATGATGGCCAGCAGATAGCCGTTGGCACCCCAGTGGAAGCCCACAAGGTAGAGCACATAGAACATCAGGGTGGCAAAGGTGCACAGGATGCCGTCCACGGCCACCAGCTTGTTCCACTGGCGGCTGCGCACGAACTGGGTGCACAGGGTGCGCAGGCAGCTCATCAGGACGTAGATGTAGATGAGAAGACCGTACTGCGCCATATCGGGCAGGAACTGCGCCACAGGCCAGCAGAGGATCAGGATGCCGAAGCCCCCCAGAATGGTCAGCAGGCCGTTGGTGAACATCTGCTTTTCGCTGTTGCCCTTGTCCAGGCCAAAGCGAATGATGGCGTTGGACATGCCCATCGAGACAAAGGGGATGAGCAGGTTTGCGTACTGGCTCAGGATCTTCGCCAGCCCCAGATCAGCGATCTCGGCCATGGCGTAGGTCAGGAACGGCTGCACCAAAAGGGTCAGCAGCTTCGACGAAAAGCTCGAAATGGCAAAGATAATGGTGTTTCCGGCCAGCTTTGAATATTTATCGCCGCCGGAGGTCTTTTTTTCACTTTTCCAAGGGTCGAACCCCTCCTGTTGATTTTTATCACAAGGTTTATTTTACAATTAAAGCCCGCCGTTCTTTCCAGTCCGGCAGCAGCTTTTCCACCTCGGCCCAGAAGGCCGGCTGTGGTTGGGCTGCAGGAAGTGGCAGTACTCGTGCACCACCACATAGATCTGTGCGGCGGGCGGCATATTGTAGAGTTGCAATGCAAAGGTGATCTGCCGCCGTTTCATGTAGCACACGCCCCACCTGCTGGTCATGTCCCGCACCTTTATGGTGGGCTTCTGCCCGTCCAGAACCCCGGCAAAGGCTGGGTAGACCTTGTCGCTCATGGCGGTAAAACAGGCCAGCGCCTCCGCCTGGGAGGGCAGAGGCTGGTCATTCCGGGCGTTCCGCCGCAGCTGGCGGGAGACCGCCTCCCGGATCCACTGGGCCTGCTCTGTCACAAAGGCATCGGCAAAGCCCACCGTGTAGGACCACGGGATGCTCACGGCCACGGTGCCGTCCCGCCGGATGTGCAGGTTGAGCCGCTTGACCTTTTTGCGGGTCAGCTCATAGGGGATGCCAGCGGCGGTGCGCCGGGTCACTTCCGGCTTGCGCTGCGGCATTTTAACCAGTCCTCCACGGGCAGCTGGGCAAGGACCACCGCTGCAAAGATGAGGGTGCAGCCAAAGACCTCCCGCATGGAAAGGCTCTGGTGGAGCAGCAGCCAGCCGCCCAGCGCACTGAACACGCTCTCCAGACACATGATGAGGCTTGCAATGGCGGGGTTCACGTCCCGCTGGCCCAGGATCTGCAGGGTGTAGGCCACGCCGCTGGACATTACGCCGCAGTAGGCCAGCGGAAGCCAGTTGGCCCCGAACTCGGCCAGGGTGGGATTCTCGAACAGGAGGGGCGGCAATGGTGCTCTCCACAGCCACCACAAAGAACTAGCAGCAGGCTCAGGCGGACACCGTCCACCTGCGGGGAAAAGTGGTCCACCGTCATGATCTGAAAGCTGAACAGCACGGCGCAGGAAAGCAGGATCCAATCGCTGGCCTCAATGCCGCCAAAGCCGTTTTTCATGCAGAGCAGATAGAGCCCGCCCACGGCGATGACCATGCTCAGCCAGAGCCGGGCACTGCCCCCGCCGCCCCAGAAACAGCCCGAACACCGGCACCAGCACCACATACATGGCGGTCAGGAAACCAGCCTTGGCCGTGGAAGGGTTGAGCGTGATGCCGATCTGCTGGGCAGCGGAGGCCGCAAACAGCAAAGTGCCGCAGCAAAGCCCCCGCCATCAGCAGAAGCTTGCGGTCGGCAGGGGCTTTGGGCCAGCCACAGGCTGCGCCGTGCCTGCGGTGGAGGGCATCAAAGGCGCGGACGGTGGGCAGCAGCACCAGCACCGCCAGCCAGCTGCGCCCGGCCAGAAAAGAATAAGCCCCCATGCCGGAGCCTGCGCTCTGGGCCACGAACGCCGTGCCCCAGATAAAGGCGCAGAGCATCAGCATGAGAGAGTGTTTCGTTTGTGTGTTCATTTCAGCCGATGCCCTCCACTTTCATCAGACCGTAGAGGTAGTAACGGCTGGAATCGTAGGAAATGGTAACGCGGTAGCTTGCGTTGGGGTCAAGGTTGTCGATGTCGCAGTGGTAGTTCTGGCCGTCGGCGGTGAAATAGAAGGTGGTGTTGTCCACATACTGCGCGCCGCCGTCCACCTTTTTCCAGAGGGAGACCTTGAACTTCTGGGCACCGCCGTCGGTGGTGCCGCAGCCGTAAATGCTCAGCAGGCCGCTGGGCACGGTGAAGTATTCGGTCTGGCGGCTCCAGATGCCGTTGAACACGATGTTCAGCGCCCCGTTGGCCCGGGCTGTGGCGTATTTGGCCGTGGTGTCGGCAATGCCATCGATCACCAGTGGGTCAGAGCTGAGCACGGCCCACTGGGTGGTGTCATCCTCCTGCACCTCGTTGGAAGACCCGAACACCTTTTGGACAATGCTTTTGCAGCCGCTCAGGACGACAACGGCCAGCACAGCTGCCAGCACAAAGGCAAGGATTCGTTTTGTTTTACTCATGTTTTTCTATCCTCAAAAACAGCAGGTGAAAAATGCGATATTTTTGCATGATACCATAGTATACCGCATTTTTTTCCTGCTTACAAGGGATTTTCTGTGTCTTAGCCGTCCAATGCCGTCAGAGCAGCACGTTCGGCGGCGGCAAGGCCGCTTTCGTCGGAGCGGAACAGGGAGCCATAGCGGTAGAGCGCCCAGCCCCCGGCACCGGTGCTGCGCAGGTCGGTCACCTGCCGGGCCAGCGCACTGCCGGTGCACCACTGGCTGACGCTGTCGGCGTTGGCTCCGCCGTCTCCCACACCGACCCGGTAGGCTCCCAGCCCGAAATAGAGGGCCGTGCTCTCTGCCCGGGGCAGGGCCAGCCACTCGGCGGTGATATTCTCAAAGGCAAAGCGGGTGCTGCCGGAGGAGAGGGTATAGCCGTAGCCCCAGTAGATCTGGGGGCAGAGGTAATCCACAACGGCATCCGCACCGGAGGCTGTCAGCCAGACGGAGAGATCGGTGTACTGCTCGTTCCGGTCGTTGTCCGGGTTGCCCTGTGGACTGACCCCGAACCGCAGGGTCGGGTCGGCAGCCTTGACGGCATCGTGGACAGCTTTGACCAGTCGGGTCACGTTGGTACGCCGCCATGCGGTCAGGTCAGCTTCCCCGCTGGCTGCAAACTGTGCCGCGTCGATGGAAGGATCGGTGGTGGGGTAGAAGTAGTCGTCAAAGTGGATGCCGTCCACGGCGTAGTTCTGCACCAGCTCTGCCACGCCCTGTACCACATAGTCGGCAGCCTCCGGAATGGCGGGGTTCAGGTAGGCCCCCTCGTTCACGGTGCAGACCCACTCCGGGTGGGTGTTCAGCAGGCTGTTCTCTGCAATAGCAGGGGGCATGGAAGCCGAGCTCCTGAGCCGGTAGGGATTGACCCATGCCTCCAGCGAAAGCCCCCGGGCGTGGGCCTCGGTCAGCAGCACGTCCAGCGGGTCGAAGCCCGGGTCCTGCCCCTGCACGCCGGTGCACAGGTGGCTCCACGGGAAGAGGCTGCTCCGGTAAAGCGCATCTCCGAAGGGCCGCACCTGCGCAATGACGGTGTTCAGCCCAAGGGACAGGCAGTTGTCCATCAGCGCGGCGGCATCGGCCCGGAATGCGGCTTCTGAGGAAAAGTCCATCTCTGCAAATTCGAGATAGCTCACCCACACCGCCCGCCACTCGCCGCTGGGCAGGGCGGGGTTGGGGGCAGCCTGTGGCGATGGCGCAGGCTCCGCGTTGTTTCCTGCCGGGATAGAACGCAGCAGATAATACGTCAGGGCGGCAGATACAGACCCGCCCAGCCCGATCAGGAAGGCGCGGCGGCCAACCCGGCGCTTGCGGTGCCGGTTCCGCCGCCGCTGGGTCATGCGTCTTCCTCCTGCATCTTGTACAGGCTCAGTGCCGCCCAGCCCCGGGCGCAGGCCAGCAGCACCCAGAGCAGGTTGGCCCAGAAGCTCAGGCCTGCCATGCCGCCGTAGACCGTGAGCAGGACAAAGAGCAGGTGGAACGCCTCCGCGGCACCCACCAGCTGCAGCTGGCGCTGGATGGGCCTGCCCTTCTGGTATTCCAGTGCCAGCAGGGCGGCCAGACCAGTGCGGAGAATAAGTAGGCTGCCCAGCCGCTCAGCACATAGCTGAGCATGAGCAGGATAAAGATACAAAAATAGACTGCGCTTGTCCTTGGGGTCGGAGCCCTTTCAGCGGCCAGAACAGGATGGTGATGCCGGTGATGCAGAACGCGACCATCTCCAGAAAAGAAAAATCCATGCCGCCCAGCACGGCAAAGCCGTTGAGCATGGATGCCGCTGCCGCGCACAGCAGGAAGAAATACCAGGTCTTATGGGTGAATTTGAGCTTCATAGGGGAAGTCCTCCAGCAAAAATTTGGATTGTTTCAAATATTATAACACAATTTTCCGCAGGTTGTGTTACAATAAGGAAAACATGATTCAAAATCTGCGGAGGGACCCATGAACGTTGTATTCTCACTCATCCTGCTGGCGGCCGCCCTGGGTTGCATCATTTTTCTGCTCACCCGGCGGGAAAACGCCCGCCGCAGCCAGTATGGCCCCAGCGGCCTTTCCGAATTCCGCACCGACCTGCCGCTGGACGACTGCTTCGACCGGCTGGACCAGCACAGCCCGGACGATGAGTTTGCCTACGAGTGCCGCCGTGAGAACGATGGCGGTTTCCTGCTCCATCTGACCCTGCACCAGCCAACCCAGCAGCCGCTGGACACCCTGTATACCCTCCGGCTTGACCCCGGGCGGCAGACCATCGCCACCCTGATCTTCATCCGGGAGGCCTTTGGCTACAAGGAGCCGCTTTTTCCGCAGGAAATGCTGGACAGGTTCATGCAGCAGAAGCTGGAAGCCCACCGCACAAAATAATTTTGCCCGAAACGCTTTTCATTTCGCGCGTTTTTTGTTATACTTACTTGTGCGCCCGGCAAACCGGGCAATGGGGGCTAGTAGCTCAGTTGGTCAGAGCTGGCGGCTCATAACCGCTTGGTCCCGGGTTC
>ENA-OQNL01000105-OQNL01000105.1-human-gut-metagenome-genome-assembly--contig:-NODE-105-length-12647-cov-4.373642_pt1 | contig 12647 bp, 10 predicted proteins | sample MGYA00242631_ERZ504884 | MGnify/ENA primary metagenome ERZ504884 (study PRJEB26092, sample SAMD00036395) | human gut metagenome | host: Homo sapiens | study: EMG produced TPA metagenomics assembly of...
GGCGGGCAAGCGAAAGCGTTTCCGGCGGTTAAGAAGGCGGCTTCCGACCGTCCAAGATGGCGTCGCTGTTCAAGACGATGAGTCCCGAATCGCTGACGTTGGAAGACGCGCTGAAACTGCTGAGCCTGCCCGCGCGAAGTCGGCTCCTACGATGAGGCGAACGCCGAAACCGGCGAAATGCAAACGGTTACGGTCATGGCCAACAATGGCCGTTACGGCCCGTACCTGACCAAGACTGGTGCCGACGGCAAGTCCGACACGCGTTCGCTGGCTTCCGAAGACGAGATCTTCACCGTCGACTTGGAGAAGGCCAAGGAACTGTTCGCGCAGCCGAAGTACGGACGCGGTCGTGGACGTGGCGCGGCCAAGCCGCCGTTGCGCGACTTGGGCACCGATCCGGAAACCCAGAAGCACGTGACCATCAAGGACGGCTTCTACGGCGCGTACATCACCGACGGCGAGACAAATCGTACACTGCCGAAGCAGTATGCGCCCGAATCGATCGAACCGGCCGAGGCGTTCCGCCTGCTGGCGGAGAAGCGCGCGCAGGGGCCGTCGAAGCGTCGTGGCCGCAAGACGGCTGCGAAGGGAGCCAAGAAGGGCGCTGCCAAAGGAGCGAAATCCGCGAAGAAGGTGAACGCGACCGAACAGGCGCGTGCCGACCGCCGTGCCAAGGTGCGTGAACTGGCCGACAAGGGTTGGGCGAATACGCGTATAGCGAAGGAGATCGGCTCCACCGCGTCCACCGTGAAGGCTGACGTCGACTGGCTGACCGCCAACGAAGGCTACGCGCGTCCTGAAGTCGTTCCCGCACGCTGACGTTATGCGGCGCGCGAAACGTCCCACGATCTGATGTTCCGCAAGACAATCGGCATCGTGCGACACCAAGCCGTGGGCCGAATGGCCGGGCACGGCAGGGGCGCACGGTACAGTGAAAGGCATGCAGGGCACTTTTATCTCGTTTGAAGGCGTTGACGGCGTGGGCAAGACCACGCAGGTCGAACGGTTGCGCGCATATGTTGAATCTCAGGGCCGCGAATGCGTGGTCACGCGCGAGCCGGGCGGCACCGCATTGGGCGTGGCGATTCGCAAAATGCTGTTGCACGGCGTGGATACGGGGGATGAGGACGATTGTGCCGACATCGCCCCGCGTACGGAGGCGCTGTTGTTCGCCGCCGACCGCGCGCAGCACGTCGCGGAAGTGATTCTGCCCGCTCTGCAACGCGGCGCGGTGGTCATCACCGACCGGTATCTCGATTCCTCTTTGGCGTACCAGGCGGGCGGCCGCGAGCTGACGGCCGCGGAAATCCGAAACCTGAGCATGTGGGCCACGAACGGTCTGCTGCCGGAACGCACGTATCTGCTGGATATGGATCCGGCGCAATCGCATGCGCGGCTGCAGCATGCCGAAGACCGCATGGAGGCGGCCGGCAACGACTTCCAGCGTCGCACACGCGTCGCGTTCCTCGACTTGGCTGAACGTGAGCCGGAACGGTTCCACGTCATTGACGCAAGCCAGTCCATCGAAGACATGTGGGCGCGTATCAAAGCCGATTTCGACACCGTGAGCACCGCTGACGGGGGTATCGCATGAGCGTGTGGAACTCCATAGTAGGCCAAGCGCAGGTGGTCGAACAGCTGAAGGCCATCGCCAGCGGCGACCCGAAGGCCATCGCGCAGTCGTGGCTGATTTGCGGCCCTCCCGGATCGGGCCGTTCCAACGTTGCCCGCGCGTTCGCCGCCGCGCTCGAAAGCCCCGATCATGGCCTGAACGATGAGCCGACCAAAACCACCGAGCAGGTGCTTGCCGGCACCCACCCCGACGTGAGCGTGCTGGCCACCAACAAAGTGACCATCGGCATCGACGAGGTGCGTGACATCATCACCACATCCGAGCAGATGCCCGGCACCGCGCCGTGGCGCATCATCATCATCGAAGACGTCGACCGCATGATGGAACGCACCACCAACGTGCTGTTGAAGGAAATCGAAGAGCCGAGCCCGCACGCCATCTGGCTGCTGTGCGCGCCCAGCGCCCAAGACGTGCTGCCGACCATCCGCTCGCGCACGCGCATCGTCAACCTGGCCGTACCGTCCAACCAAGCGGTGGCGAAATTCTTGGAATCGCAAGGTTTCGAGCCGAATATCGCGGCGCGTGCGGCACGATTGTCGGAGGGGCACATCGGCATCGCGAGCCTGTATGCCAAGGACGAACGCGTCATGACGGACCGCGACGAGCTCATCGTCGGCGTGCTCGGCTTGCATCGCGCGTCGGACGCCGTGCTATTGGCCGGCAACCTCATCGACAACGCGAAGGCGCAGGCCGAAGCGGAAGTCAACGTCAAAGCGTCCGAAGCGGAAGCCGATTTCCGCCGCATCAACGGGCTCGGACCCAAAGACCGCATACCCCCGAAACTGCGTGGCGCATACAATGCGATCGCCAAAAAAGACGAGCTCAAACGACGCGCCACCAGACTCACGCGTGACGTGCTCGACCGTGCGCTCAATTCGGTCGCCAGCATCTACCGTGACGTGGCGGTACTGCAGAACAACGCCGAGGACGCGGTGGGACTCATCAACCTCGAAAACCGTTCCGCCATCACGGAATTGTCGGTACGGCTCGACCGTACGGGGGCCGTGCGCCGGCTGGAGAACATCGCCACCGCGCGCCGCAGGCTCAATGGCAACGGCAATCCGGTTTTGGTGTTCGAAGCGCTGTTCTGCGCGCTGATTCCATGATTTTCGTAATTTCCAGTAATTACCGGCGATTCGATTCGCGATTCACCGGCGGAACACCGAGGAATCCCGCACAATAAGCTGCGGGGCGAGCATGACGCGGGGCGCGCGCACGTTGCCGCCGGACGCATCAGTCGTCTCAGCCGCGCCTCCGGCAGGACCGGAAGCCAGCAATCGTAAGCATTCCGACACAATACGCTCAAACGGCGCACGCACCGACGTCAGCCGAGGCATGGTGGTACGCGCGATGGCGGAATCATGGTAGCCGACCACCAGCACGTCCTCCGGCACGCGGATTCCCAACGCGTCGAACGCCACCATCACGCCGAACGCGATCGCATCGTCGGCGCAGACCACGGCCTCCGGCTGCACGAGCGGCCCGTTGAACAGCCGCATGGCGCAATCGAAACCGCGCTGCACGGTACGTTCGCCGAACTGGTTCCAGTTTTCGCTGGTGGCAAGCCCGTAAGTGCGCATATGCGTGTGGAATGTGGCGAACAGTTCCGCCGATTCGAAAGACAGCTCGTTGCCGGCCATATACGCGGCGGACGCGATGCCCTGCTCGGCAAGATGTTTGACGATCGCCTCCATCGCGGCGTTTTCGTCGATGCCTACCACGGACACGCGCGGCGCGGTCTGCCGTCCGCAGATCTGCACGATCGGCAGCGTGTTCGCGTACTGGTTCAGCGTTCCGGCAAGGTCAGCGCCGGCCGTGGGCACCACGATCAGCCCGTCCACATGGCGGTTGGCCAGCGATTCGATGCGTTCCGCCTGCGCTTCCTGCGTGGCTCCGATGCCCAGCAGCAGCTGTTGCGATTCGGTGTCGATGGTCGGCTCGATCTCGTCGAGCAGTTGCGCGGAGAACGGTTCCGTGGCGCTCGGAATGACCAGGCCGATGGTTTTCGTCACGTCGCTGCGCAGCGCGCTCGCCGCGTAGTTGACGGAATAGCCGAGCTGTTTGGCGGCTTCGCGCACGCGGCGGGCGATATCGTCGTCCTTGCCGCGTTTGCCGGACAGCACGCGTGAGACGGTGGCGATGGACACGCCGGCCGTCGCCGCGACGTTGGTGATTGAGCTGCCGCTGTCGGTTCTGCCTGCCATGCGCTGTCCTTTCCGTCGTGTCCGGCTTGCGTTTGCCGGCTCCCTAAGTGTTTTTCAAAATGCCCTAGAGGGTGCCCTAAACCCCTGTGTGCTTCTCGGCCAAAGGTCTGGTCTGATGAACCGGTTCGAGCCGCGAAGAACCTATTAAGAATAGAACGACCGCCCGTCGAATATGGCGGGCGGTCGAAACGTTCGTACGTCAGTGCGTCAGCGCGTTATGCGCGGTGCGTCACTCGGCGTTGACGAGGATGTTGGCCAGGTTGTCGGCCACGGCCTCGGCGTTGTCGCCTTCGACGTTGATGACCACGGTGTCGCCCTGCTTGATGCCCAGACCCATGATGGACAGGATGGAGCCGGCCGGAACGGCGTTGCCGCCTTCCTTGGCGATGGTCACGGTCTGGCCGGAAGCGGTGACGGCCTGCGCGAACATGGCGGCCGGACGGGCGTGAATGCCGACCGGATCGTTGATGACGAGATTGCGGGTTGCCATAATGGTCTCCTTTGTTGTGGTTGGTGGTTGGTTTGCTTACGTTGGGTCGTCTCGATATTTACACGTCGATGTATATCGATTTTTGCATATCGATTGCATTATGCGGCTTTTGCCGGCATCTGCATTTCTTGCGATTATCATAGCACAGTTTTTACGAAACACAGAAAACGTTTACCGGTTTTGTTTTGCGGGAATTTCGTGTATACTAATCGCAGGCTGAAAATGATTTACCGGCAAAGACGGTGGGGATCATTGCAGTAACTCACCTACGCAAGGCAGGCATAATCCTGCAATCGTTTGCGTATCCATATTTTTTCCCAAGGAAACAGGAAAAGGAGTTCTCATGAACATTAAGGGTGTTGGTATCGGTCGTGGCGTCGCAGTCGGCCCGGTCATTCGCATGGCCGCTCCGCTGCCGGAACCGTCGGACGCTCCGCGCGCCGAAAGCATCTCCGCGGAAACCGAAATCGCCCGCGTCGAAAAGTCGCTCGCCCTCGTCAACGCCGACCTGAACCGTCGCGCCGAAGAAGCCGCCAACGGCGACGAAGGCGCCAAGCAGGCCGCCCCGATCCTGCAGGCCATCGCCATGTTCGCCTCCGATCCGTCCCTTGCACAGTCCATCAAGGACCTCATCAACCAGGGCAAGACCGCCGAGCGCGCCGTGCTGGAAGGCTTCGGCGCGGTCGAAGACATGTTCCGCGCCATCGGCGGCTACCAGGCCGAGCGCGCAGCCGACCTGCATGACGTCGGCCAGCGCGTGATCGCCGACCTCATGGGCGCTCCCGCCCCAGGCCTGCCGGTCAGCGAAACCCCGTTCGTGCTCGTCGCCGAAGACCTGTCCCCGGCCGACACCGCCGCGCTCGACATGAGCAAGACCCTGGCCATCGTTACCTCCCAGGGCGGTCCGACCTCCCACACCGCCATTCTGGCGCGCGCCCGTGGCATCGTCGCGGTCGTCTCCGCCGCCGAAGCCGCCGAACTTGAGAACGGCACCAACGTCATCGTCAACGCAGCCAAGGGTGAGATCGTGGTGAACCCGAGCGAAGACGAGATCGCCGCCGCCGAAGCCGCCAAGTCCCGTGCCGCCGCAGCCAAGGAACTGCGTGGCAAGCCGGGCGCCACCAAGGACGGCCACCTGATTCCGCTGCTCGCCAACGTCGGCAAGCCGTCCGACGCCGCGAAGGCGCTGGAATACGGCGCCGAAGGCGTTGGCCTGTTCCGTACCGAATTCCTGTTCATCGGCAACTCCGAGCCGCCGAGCGTCGAAGAGCAGACCAAGGCCTACACCGAGCTGCTCAGCCAGTTCCCGGGCAAGAAGGTCGTGATCCGCATGCTCGACGCCGGCGCCGACAAGCCGCTGCCGTTCCTGACTCCGGAAGACGAGCCGAACCCGGCCCTCGGCCTGCGTGGCCTGCGCACCCTGCGCGCCCACATGGACGTGCTCGAAGGCCAGCTCAAGGCGCTCGCCGCCGCCGACGCCGCAACCGACGCGAACCTGTGGGTCATGGCCCCGATGGTTGCCGACCAGCATGAGGCCGACTACTTCGTCAAGCTCGGCAAGAGCTTCGGTCTGAAGTTCGTGGGCGCTATGGCCGAAGTGCCGTCGATCGCCCTGATGGCCGACAAGGTGGCCGACGTGGCCGACTTCGTGTCCATCGGCACCAACGACCTGACCCAGTACACCCTTGCCGCCGACCGTACCCTCGGTTCCGTGGCCAACTACCAGACCGCATGGCATCCGGCGGTGCTGCGCGCCATCAAGATGATCTGCGACGCGGGCAACGCCAAGGGCATGCCGGTGGGCGTGTGCGGCGAGGCCGCGGCCGATCCGGATCTGGCGGTCGTGCTGGCCGGTCTCGGCGTCAACTCGCTGTCCATGACCCCGGTGGCGCTGGACGACGTCCGCGCGGCCCTCGCCGAAGTCACCTTCGAAGAGGCCAAGGCCAAGGCGGCTGCAGCCCTCAACGGCGACTTCTACAAGCCGGCCGAGTGATTTTTCCCCTTCTTTCTATCACTCGGCTATTCCGGACTTTGCGGCTGCGTTATCGTGGCCGCAGGGTTCCGCCACTGCAAATGTGCCTATGAGAGCGATTCGGTTCTGATAGGCCCTGTTTCCCGGAATGACCCCGTTCCGTGCGATCGCCGCGCGGACGGGGTCGTTTCGGCTGAGGGTTGCGCCGATTGCTGCGATTGCATCGATTGAGCCACCGGCGTAGACGCGTCATACGGCCGCGTCGCGTCACGCGCATGCGCGATACTGGAAGCATGAAGATTTCCGCAGATTTCACCGTCATTCCCGACGCGTTCGCCAAGGCGGCGCCGCCTGAGAACTGCATCGACGGCACTCCGATCGTTTCCTTCCCCTTCTATATCGACGAGCTCGACCCGTCCGTGCAGTTCCTGCATTGGGAATTCGTCGATCCCGATTCCATTCCGGTGTGCGGCTTCCAGTGGAACCATTGGTCGCTCGCCAATCTGCCCGTGGACGCGCTGATGTACGATTTCAACGATTCCCACGCGCTGGCGATTCCCGCCGACTTCTCCCGCACGGTGTCCGCGATGATTCCCGAGACGGTGCAGGGCCGCACGTCCGCCGCGTCGCCGCTGCTGAAGGGCCGCAGCGGCGATCCGGCCGTCACCATGCGTTACAACGGTCCGTATCCGCCTGATCGGGATCACGAATACTACCTGCACGTATGGGGCACCACCGCGCCTCTCAATGGTCTCAATCAAGGCTTCTGGCTCAACGAGATGGAACGCGCGTTGCGTAATTCCGGTGCGATCGCGGACCAAGGCGCTATCTTCCTGACCGGCAAGGCGTGACCGGCGAAACCGGCGAGAACAGCCGGCAAGGCGCAAACCGCGTAATCGCAAGAAAATACCAAAGAATACCGCAAACGTAAACAAAACAAACGAAAGGAACCTACATATATGGCATGCACCACGATTCTGGTCGGCAAGGACGCAAGTTATGACGGATCGACCATCATCGCCCGCAATGAGGACAGCGCGAACGGCGAATTCTGCCCGAAGCGCTTCATCGTCGTCAAGCCGGACGAGCAGCCGCGCCACTATAAGAGCGTGCTGTCCCACGTGGAAGTCGACCTGCCGGGCGAGCCGCTGCAGTACACGGCCGTGCCGAACGCGGATCTGAAGGAAGGCATTTGGGGCGAAGCCGGCGTCAACGAGGCGAACGTGGCCATGAGCGCCACCGAAACCCTCACCACCAACGAGCGCGTGCTCGGCGCCGACCCGTTCGTGGAGCTCACTCCGGCCAAGGGCAAGGAAAGCGAAGACGGCTACGAGCCGGAAGTGCCCGGCGGCATTGGCGAAGAGGACTTCCTCACCCTCGTACTGCCGTACGTCAAGACCGCCCGTGAAGGCGTGGCACGTCTCGGCGCGCTGCTCGAACAGTACGGCACGTACGAAATGAACGGTGTCGCCTTCTCCGATGTGGATGAGATCTGGTGGCTTGAAACCGTCGGCGGCCACCACTGGATCGCCAAGCGTGTGCCGGACGAGGCATACGTGACCATGCCGAACCAGCTCGGCATCGACGAATTCGACCTCGACGACGCGCTCGGAAACCAGGAAGAGCACATGTGCTCCGCGGACCTCGGCGAATTCATCGAACGCAACCACCTCGACCTGGCCGTGGAGAACGTCACCCCGTTCAATCCGCGTGACGCGTTCGGCTCCCACTCTGATTCCGACCATGTTTACAACACCCCGCGCGCTTGGTACATGCAGCGCTTCCTCAACCCGTACGACGAGCAGTGGGACGGTCGGGACGCCGACCACCAGCCGACTTCGGACGACATTCCGTGGGCCCGCCAGCCCGATCGCAAGATCACCATCGAGGACGTGAAGTACGTGTTGAGCTCCCACTATCAGGGCACCCCGTACGATCCGTACGGCAAGCTCGGCGACCAGCATTCGCGCCACATGTTCCGTCCGATCGGCATCAACCGTCAGAGCCAGCTGTCCGTCATGCAGATTCGCCCGTACCGCCCGCAGGTCAACCGTGCCGTGCAGTGGATTGCCTACGGTTCCAACCCGTTCAACACGCTCGTGCCGTTCTTCCCGAACGTCGACTCCACGCCGAAGTACCTCGAAGACACCACCACGCGCGTCACCTCCGAGAACTTCTACTGGGAGAACCGCATCATCGCGGCCCTGTGCGACGCCAGCTTCGCCGACACCGCCAACGCGGTGGAGCGCTACCAGGAGAAGACCGGCGGCATGGGCCACCGCATGGTAGCCGCCACCGACGAGCAGATCGACCGACTGGTGGAAGGCGTGGTCGACGAATTCGACGCCGAAGACGAGATCGGCGACGTGCAGCCGATGGAACCGGACGAAATCATCGAAGCCGTGCGCAACGGCGAAGCCCGCGAAGTGCTCGCCGCCGCCAACGAGACCATGGCCGCGCAGCTCAAGGAGGAAACCGACAAGCTGCTCGACTCCGTGCTCTACACCACCAGCATGAACATGAAGAACGGCTTCCACATGTCCGACTTCTGATATTTTCTGCGATTGCGCAATCGCAAGAAATTCTACGAAAACCCGCGTAGCAACCGGCTTCCGCACAGCGTTCGCCACAAACAGTTCCGTATGACGGTCGGCGCGCGTCCGCTGTGCGGGAGCCGGTTTTCTTTGGTGGCGCGTGCTTATTAGAATGGCGATCGTCTTTGCTTTTCCGCTCGTGCCGGCGCGCGTTGCATAGGCGATGTCTGTCGCGTACGTTGTGCGCCATACAGCGGAATGCTTTCCCAAGAAAGGAACCCAGTGACCAGCATTGAGGATTTCACCAGCCAGTACGGTCTGGTGCAGAAGATTGATGCGTTCGGCTATCTCGATTATCTGAAGAACAATCCGGATGCGCCGCGCAAGCATGGCAAGGTCGTCCTCGTCACCGCCGACACCCCGTTGAAGGCGTCCCGCGGCGAAGGCAAGACCACCACCACGATTGCGTTGATCGATGCGTTGCGCGAACGTGGCATCGACGCGGCAGCCGTGCTGCGCCAGCCGAGCATGGGCATCACCGCAGCCGGTTCCAAGGGTGGCGCGTCGGGCGGCGGCAAGGCCTCCCTGACCCACCCGGAGCTGATCGACTGGGGTCTGTGCGGTGAAATGGGAGCCATCGAGGCCGCCCAGAACCTGTTGGTCTCCTTTGCGGAGAAGGCTGTTGACGACGGCAAGCTGGACACCATCCTCGTACCGCGCGTCTCCGAAGTGCCGTCCCGTTCCCTGCGCCAGATCGCAGTGGACCGTGGAAAGGGCGACGTGGCTGAGCGTGTGGTGCTCACCCCGACCTGCGAGCTCATGCAGATCGTTGTGCTGTCGCGTTCCATGGATGAGATCTCCGAGCGCGTTGCCAAGATGGTCGCCGGCACGAAGGATGGCAAGGCCGTGACCTTCGGCGAATTCGTTGACCTGTGGCGTATCACCGGCATCCTCGGCGACGCCGTGAAGCCAGCCAAGACGGAGACCGTGAACGGCTCTCCGGTGTACGTGCACGGCGGCCCGTTCGCCAACGTGTCCATCGGCATTCCGACGCTGGTTTCCGTGGAAATGGCCTGCGCATTGCATGACGTGGTCATCGTCGAAGCCGGTTATGGTACCGACGCAGGCGCGCAGAAGTGGCTTGACATAGCCTGCCGCGAATACGACGCGCAGTGGCCGTCCGCAGCCATCGTCGTGACCCGCGCTTCCACGTGGCGCGACGATCCGGATCTGGCATGGCGCTACCCGTTCCACGTCCAGCGCCTCGAAGGTCTTGATATTCCTACCTTCCCGCTTATCAACCTGTGGGATGGCGAGGATGATCAGATTCCGGCGCTCAAGGACACCGCCAAGGAACTGGAATTCCGCGACCCGATCATCGGCAACCTGTACCGCGACGGTGGCGACGCGCTCGCCCCGCAGCTCGATGCGTTCGTCGATGCCGTGACGAACGGTTCTATGCCGGCCGAACCGCACAGCCACAAGGGCATGGCTCTGGTGGAGAACGTGCGTTGGGTGGCCGAGCATGCGTATGGCGTTCCGGCCGACCGTGTGATTCTGAAGGACGGTTTCGCCGAGTCGTTGCAGGCCGCCGAGGGTCTGTGCGCCAGCGCGGGCATCGATTTCGGCTCGCTTGCTCTGGTCGCGGTGAAGTCCCCGGCCACCATGACCGACAACGACCGCGCTCCGGAAGCCGAGCGCACCGTCACGCTGAAGAAGGTCGAAGTGCATTCCGGCGCGGGCCTGGTGCACGTGAACCTCACCACGTCGCTGACCACCCCGATGCCGAAGATCGTCTGATTTTCTTGCGATTGCGCCGCGTGGCGGTACGTCCCGTACCGTCGAGGGCGCTCGCTAATCGTTGATTCGGCGTAAATACAAAGCCGCTGGTCCCGTTCGGGCCGGCGGTTTTTTCGTGGGTGATACCTTTACGTTGTCCGTTTGTGGGTGCGGGCGTGCTTGCATGTGCGCCTCCTTTTGCTCACGAGTTGCGGAATGGGGCGATTTTTCTCTCTTATGAGCAAAAGGGGGTATGATTACTGACGATTTTGCCGGTTTTCATACCCCTTTTCGCTCACGTCCCGTAGAAAGGCCCGTTTCTCGCTTTTGTGAGCGGTCGGGGGTGCTGATATTGCGATTTCCCTGCCGTAGTCAGGCGAGCTTCCTAGACGTGCTTCCCGTAGGTGAGGTGAGAGGTTTGCAATATGGGCAAACCTCGAAGGAACGGTGGAACTTCGTCAGAAGTTTCCACCGTTCCAGCCCCAGTCAGTCGTGGCGGTGTAGCGGATGTAAGTGCGGTCGGCCGGAATGCCCAGTTCCTTGCCCAGCGCGGCCATGATCTGCTCGGTCAGCTTCTCCCAGGCGGAACCCGGCACGGAACGGCCGAACACATTCACTTCCACGTATGCGGCCGGCTTGGAATCGTCACCGCCGAAATAAATCGGCATATTGTCTTCGAACGGGCACATCAGCCAGCCTTCAGACTTGCCGGGAATGGCAGAAATCGCCTTGCCGTAGGCCGTCTTCAGCGCCTCGCGCTGCCCAGGGGTGGTGGATACGGAAACGTGCGTGTGGATGACTGGCATTGCTGCTCCTTGCAATCGTTGAAATATATTGTTCTTCGTTACCCAAGTTTAGGTGGTCTGCGCGCGAGTGTTAAATATCCCGTGTGAGAAAACTGATTGAACAGCTTATGAAATTCGGCATTGTGGGTGTGATCGCCTTCATCATCGACTGGGGTATTCTAAACATTCTCGTCGGCGCCTTCCACATGCACAACGTGCTCGCCGCCACCATCTCGTTTATCATCTCGTTGATCTTCAACTATGTCGCCAGCATGAAGATGGTGTTCAAGCATCGTGAGGACATGGCTCGCTGGATGGAGATCGTCATCTTCGTGGTCGGCGCGGTGATCGGCCTGTTTATGAACGACGCCATCATCTGGATTTCCACGTACGGCATGAACCATGATGCGTATGTCTCTCAAAGCGCCGAATATCTGATCCGTACCAACGTGGGCAAGCTTATCGCCACCGCCGTGGTGATGGTGTGGAACTTTGTGACGCGCAAGTGGTTGTTGGACGATACGCATACCAACGCCACGAACCGTCTGAAGAAGAAGGAAAACCGCCTGACTCCGGAACAGCTGGAAGCCAAGTGGGAGAACAGCTTCTCGCACAAGCTGGGCGTCTGGTCGCTGGAGCACACGCCGAAGGGCTGGCCGAAGTAGCTGGCGGCGTTTCGTATACGGCATACGAAAAGGCGCGTCCGAATCGGATTTTTATTGCGATTCGGACGCGCCTTTCTGCGGTTGGCGTACGTTTCCTGGGATTGCCGGCTCGTTTATACGGTTCACACACTCACGTTGGTAAGCGTCGGCTGTTCGGTGGATTCTTTGATCTGCTTGAAACCAAGCATCGCGATCGCCAGCGACGTCAACGCCAACGCCGTCACCACAATGAAACCGCCCCGCGAGCCCATGCGGTCGATGAACTGTCCGGCGATCGCGGAACCGACCGAACCGCCGATCGAATTCATTGCGCCCATCCAAGCCATACCCTCCGTGAAACGTGTGGGCGGAACCAGGTGCAGCATCAGCTGGTTGCCGTTCACCCACGTCGGAGCCTGGCAGACGCCGATGCACAGGTAGATGATCATGATCACCCATAAATGCTTGGCGAACATGAACGAACCGATTCCAAGATTCACCACCGCAAGACAGAAGTAGAAACGCTTCCACAGTGGAATCGTCCAATTTTTCGCACCATACACGAGCGCGCCGATCAGAGAGCTGAACGAGAAGCAGGCGAATACG
>ENA-OQNL01000106-OQNL01000106.1-human-gut-metagenome-genome-assembly--contig:-NODE-106-length-12595-cov-3.790343_pt1 | contig 12595 bp, 10 predicted proteins | sample MGYA00242631_ERZ504884 | MGnify/ENA primary metagenome ERZ504884 (study PRJEB26092, sample SAMD00036395) | human gut metagenome | host: Homo sapiens | study: EMG produced TPA metagenomics assembly of...
TTCCGAAGAGGGCGCCCAGGACGAAGTCAAGAACATCATCACAGGAGACCAGCGGCCGGCTGACGCACAGTCGTGGGAGCCGGATACTGTGTATGCCCAGCAAACCGTTACCGTTGAAGCCTGAAATCGCAAGACTTCGCAACATACAAGAGGATAAGGGAATAGGGGGAAGCATGAGCCAGACGGCTTACAGAACACATCATGCAACCGAAGTGACCGAACAGCTCGTCGGTCAGAAGGTGACGCTCGCCGGTTGGGTCGATCGTCGCCGCGACCACGGTGGCGTGGCCTTCATCGATCTTCGCGACAACACCGGTCTGGTGCAGGTCGTCATCTATGACGAGGAGATGGCCCGTCCGCTGCGCTCCGAATTCGTGATCCAGGTCGTCGGCGAGGTTCGTCTGCGTCCGGACGGCAACGAGAACGAGCATCTGGCCACCGGCAAGATCGAAGTCGTGGCCGAAAGCATCGAAGTGCTGGCCAAGTCCGATGCTCTGCCGTTCCAGGTCTCCACCGCTCTTGAGAACGAGTCCGAGAACAAGCTGCCGGGCGAGGACGTGCGTTTGAAGTACCGTTACCTCGACCTGCGTCGTCCGTCCATGCAGCGCAATCTGAAGCTGCGCGCCCAGATGTCGAAGGCCGCCCGCCATGCGCTGGAGGAAATGGGCTTCGAGGAGATCGAAACCCCGACCATGATCAAGTCCACGCCGGAAGGCGCCCGTGACTTCGTCGTGCCGGCCCGTCTGGTGCCGGGTTCCTGGTACGCTCTGCCGCAGTCCCCGCAGCTGCTCAAGCAGCTGCTCATGGTCTCCGGCGTCGAGCGTTACTACCAGCTGGCCCGCTGCTATCGTGACGAGGACTTCCGCGCCGACCGCCAGCCGGAATTCACCCAGCTCGACATGGAGATGGCCTTCGTGGACCAGGAGGACGTGATGGCCATGGCCGAAAAGGTCATCGCCGCCATCTGGAAGTCCGCCGGCTACGACATCAAGCTGCCGATCCAGCGCATCACCTGGCAGGACGCCATGGACAAGTACGGTTCCGACAAGCCGGATCTGCGTTTCGGCAATCCGCTGATCGAACTGACCGATTACTTCAAGAACACGCCGTTCCGCGTGTTCCAGGCCCCATACGTCGGCGCGGTGCTCTTCAAGGGTGGCGCGGCCACGCCTCGCCGTCAGTTCGACGCATGGCAGGATTGGGCCAAGCAGCGTGGCGCCAAGGGCCTCGCCTATGTGGTGTTCGCCGAGAACGGCGAACTCAAGGGCCCCGTCGCCAAGAACCTGTCCGAAGAGGAACGCAACGGTCTGAAGGAAGCCGTCGGCGCCGAAGACGGCGACGCCGTGTTCTTCGCAGCCGGTCGCCGCACCTCCTCCCAGGAACTGCTGGGCGCCGTGCGTGTCGAGCTTGCCCGCCGCGCGGGCCTGCTCAAGCCCGACGATTTCGCCTTCACTTGGGTTGTGGACTTCCCGCTGTTCAAGCCGACCGATGACCCGGACGACGACGATGTGGCAGTCGGCCACTCCAAGTGGACCTCCATGCATCACCCGTTCACCATGCCGTCCAAGGATTGGATCGACAAGTTCGACAAGGATCCGGAACACGCCATGTCCGATTCCTACGACATCGTGTGCAACGGCAACGAAATGGGCGGCGGCTCCGTGCGTATCCACCGCGACGACATTCAGGACCGTGTGCTTGACGTGCTTGGCATCACGCCGGAAGAGGCCGCAGACAAGTTCGGCTTCCTGCTTGAGGCATTCAAGTACGGCGCTCCGCCTCACGCCGGCATCGCTCTCGGCTGGGATCGTACCGCCGCAATTCTGGCTGGCGCCGACTCCATCCGCGACGTCATCGCCTTCCCGAAGGCTGGCGGCGGCCGCGATCCGCTGACCGGCGCTCCGGCTCCGATCTCCGCTGAGCAGCGCGCCGAGACCGGTGTCGATTACGATCCGGATGAGGACGAGGACTGATACGGTTTCGCCCATAGATGAATGAAAAATGTCCGAACATCAATGATGCTCGGACATTTTTTATTATTCGCGTTGTCTATTTTCCGTCGCTGTCATTACAGTGGAGCGTGTTTGATTATCCGGCAACCAGAAAGGGTTGAAGCGCGGTATGAAATCGAAAACACAGGACAAGAAGCGACTGAACGCGGTCGGCATGCGCATATGCGCGCTGTTCGCCGTGCTCGCCGTGGTCTTTGCGGCATTCATGACGACCGTTCCGCATGCGCTCGCCTCCGAAACCGGCAATCCGGCCTCGGTCAAGGGCAAGACATATAAAATCGGCACCGACACCACGTTCGCACCGTTCGAATACCGTGAGAACGGCAAGATGACCGGCATCGACATGGAGCTAATCCGAGGCATCGCCAAGGAAGAGGGCTTTAAGGTCGAGATACAGTCGCTGGGATTCAACGCCGCGTTGCAGGCCCTAAGCTCCAACCAGGTGGACGTCGTCATAGCCGGCATGTCCATCACTGACGAGCGTAAAGCCTCCTATGATTTCTCGAATCCGTATTTCCAATCCGGCATCCAGATGGCCGTCGCGGCCAACAACGACGACGTCACCGGCTATAAGGACCTCAAAGGCCGGACGGTTGTGGCGAAAACCGGCTCGGAGGGCGAATCGTACGCCAAACAGCATGCCGACAAGTACGGTTACAAGGTGACTTCCGTCGACCAATCCTCAACCATGTACGAGATGGTCAAATCCGGCAATGCCGTCGCGGTGTTCGACGATTATCCGGTACTGGCATATGGCGTATCGCAGAACAACGGTCTGAAAATCGTGACTCCGAAGGTGCCGCACGGCGAATACGGCATGGCCGTGAACAAAGGCATGAACGCAGATTTGCTGGCCGCCATCAACGATGGATTGAACAAGATGATCGCTTCGGGAGAATACGAGCGAATCGTCGCACAATATCTTGGCAAGCAAGGCGCGAAAGAGCAGGCCAAATCGATTTCCGGCATGATCACCGACAATGGCGACGACAGCGCCGAACAACAGAAGGTCGGTTTCCTCGGACTGGTCAAACAGTCGATGCCGGCATTGCTGACGGGCTTGAGGAACACGCTGCTGATCACGCTGCTTTCCTTCGCGATCGCATTGGTGCTCGGCGTCGCGTTCGGCCTGATGAAGGTTTCGGAAAGCAAAATCGCCGCAGGATTGGCCAATGTGTACATCGCGGTGTTCCGCGGCACCCCGATCCTGGTGTGGGCGTTCTTCTTCTACTTCGGTGTGCCCCAGCTCATCGGACATAGCGTGAACATCTGGGTCGCCGGCGCATTGACCTTGTCGCTCAACTCCGGCGCGTACCTGGCGGAAATCGTGCGTGGCGCAGTCCAATCGGTCGATTCCGGACAGATGGAGGGCGCACGTTCGCTGGGACTCAACCACAGGCAGGCCATGCGCCGAGTGATTCTGCCGCAGGCCAGCAAAATCGCCATGCCTTCGATCATCAACCAGCTGGTCATCATGATCAAGGACTCCTCTCTGCTGCTCGCCATCGGCTTCGGTGAGCTGCTGTACCAGGCGCAGCAGCTGTACGCGGCGAACTTCCGCGTAACCGAAACGCTGCTGATCGTCGGCGTCATGTACTTCGTGGCCATCACCATCCTGACGTGGCTGGCCAACATCGTGGACAGGAAGGCGAACCGATGAACGAGAACGACGTGATCATCGACGTCAAGGATCTGCACAAAAGCTACGGGCAGACCGAGGTCATCAAAGGCGTCGACATGACCGTGCGCAAAGGCGAGGTGATCTGCATCATCGGACCGTCCGGCGCCGGCAAATCCACCATATTGCGTTGCCTGAACGGACTCGAACAGGCCACCGGCGGCAAGATCGTGGTCAACGGACACGATTTGACGGACAGCCATGTGAACATCGACCAGGTGCGCGAGCAGGTGGGCATGGTGTTCCAGCATTTCAACCTGTTCAACAACATGAGCGTGATCGACAACATCACCCTCGCACCGAAACTGGTGCATCATGAAACGGATGAGCAGGCCCGCGCGCACGCCATGGAACTGCTGAAAACCGTAGGATTGGCCGAAAAAGCCGACGCCATGCCGAAATCGCTGTCCGGCGGGCAGAAGCAGCGTGTGGCGATCGCGCGCTCGCTGGCGATGAATCCGAAGGTGATGCTGTTCGACGAGGCGACATCCGCGCTCGACCCGGAAATGGTGGGCGATGTGCTCGAAGTGATTCGCGACCTTGCCGCCAAAGGCATGACCATGGTGCTGGTGACCCATGAGATGGGCTTCGCACGCGAAGTGGCCACGAGGGTCATCTTCACCGATGCCGGCGTGATCGAGGAAGAGGGAACCCCTGACGAGATCTTCAACCATCCGAAGGGCGAACGATTGAAGACCTTCCTCTCCAAGGTGCTGTGAAATTGCTCCGGCGGCGATCCGTTTGATGAATATGTTCGTCAAACGGTATGAAATGTCTCATATTCCGGACGAAATGATGTGAACGGGCAGTATAGGAAACATGAATTTCGCATTGCTCTCTTATACTGCCCTTTATGTCTGAAATGAAAGAAACCGAAGCGAAGCGTCCCATCATGCCGGACGCGGGAGCGGATAACAGGCCGCTCGTCGAACTGACCCATGTCGAGAAGCATTATGGCGATCTGCATGTGCTCAAGGACATCAACCTCACCGTACGCAAAGGCGAGGTGCTCGTCATCGTCGGACCGTCCGGCTCCGGCAAATCCACGATGTGCCGCACCATCAACCGTCTGGAAACCATCGATTCCGGCGATATCCGCATCGACGGCAAACCGCTGCCGCAGGAAGGCAAGGAACTCGCCAAACTGCGTGCGGAAGTGGGCATGGTGTTCCAATCGTTCAACCTGTTCGCCAACAAAACCATTTTGGAAAACGTGACATTGGCGCCGATCAAGGTGCGCCACATGGACAAGAAGGAAGCCGAGGACCTGGCCATGGATTTGCTGGGCCGCGTCGGCGTGGCCTCGCAGGCCTCCAAAATGCCGTCGCAGCTGTCCGGCGGCCAGCAGCAGCGTGTCGCCATCGCCCGCGCCCTCGCCATGCAGCCGAAGGTCATGCTGTTCGACGAGCCAACGTCCGCTCTCGACCCGGAAATGGTCAACGAAGTGCTTGACGTCATGGTCGAACTCGCCCACGAAGGCATGACCATGCTGTGCGTGACCCACGAGATGGGCTTCGCGCGCAAGGTGGCCGACAAGGTCGTGTTCATGGCCGACGGACAGATTCTCGAACAGAGCACGCCGGACGACTTCTTCGAACATCCGAAGACCGATCGCGCCAAGGACTTCCTGTCGAAGATCCTCACCCACTGAAGTGACGGAACATAACGACAGAAGAAGGAACCTGATATGAAACCACTTTCGATCACGGCGAAACGCATGTTGCGCAGAGCCGTCGCGGCATTCTGCGCGTGCGCGTGCGTGTTCGCGGTATCCGCATGCGGCGCGGACGAAACCGGCAAGATCCGCATCGGCATCAAATTCGACCAGCCTGGCCTGGGCTTCAAGAAGAACGGCACCTACGTCGGCTTCGACGTGGACGTGGCCAAGTACGTGGCCAAGAAACTCGGCTATTCCGAAGACGAGATCGTATGGAAGGAATCGCCGTCCAAGCAGCGTGAGGCTATGCTGCAGAACGGCGATGTCGACTACATCGTCGCATCCTATTCCATCACCGACGAACGCAAGAAGGTCGTCGATTTCGCCGGCCCGTATTTCGTGGCCGGACAGGATCTGCTGGTACGCAAGGACGAAACCGGCATTGACGGACCTAAGGATCTGAACGGCAAGCGGCTGTGCTCCATGACCGGCACCACATCCGCCGTCAACGTCAAGGAGAAGTTCGCCAAGCAGACCCAGCTGATGGAACAGCCCGGCATGGCGGAATGCGCCACCGCGTTGCTTTCCGGCATTGTGGACGCCGCCACCACCGACGACATCATTCTTGCCGGCCTCGCATCCGCCTCACGTGGACGTCTGCGCGTGGTGGGCAAGCCGTTCACCCAGGAGTATTACGGCATCGGTGTCAAGAAGGGCAACACCGAGCTGAAGAACAAAATCAACAACGCCATCACCGATATGATTCAGGACGGTTCTTGGCAAAGGGCCATTTCCGACAACACCAGGGGAGTGGCCTACACGCCGAACGCCAAGTACAATCCGCCGGTGCCGAATGGAAAGGGGAATAAGTGATGGACGGATTCCTCGCGTTGTTCAGCCAATACAACATTCCCGGCGCGTTTCTGGTGAACATCGAGCTGACCCTGTGGTCGGCGTTGTTCTCCACGATTCTGGGCGTCATCCTCGTGATGATGCGCATTTCTCCGATCGCCTCGCTCCGTACCGTTTCCGGTGCCTACGTCGAACTGTTCAAGAACCTGCCGCTGACCATCATCATGGTGTTCATGGTGCTGGGTGCGTACGCGCAGCTGAAGTTCAGCTTCTCCGACACGTTCGCCACCAACTTCTTCTGGCTGGCCGTGACGGGCCTGAGCCTGTACACCGCGGCTTTCGTATGTGAATCGCTGCGCTCCGGCATCAACACCGTGCCGCTTGGTCAAGCCGAGGCCGCCCGCGCGTTGGGCCTGAACTTCATGCAGGCCGCCACTCAGATCATCCTGCCGCAGGCGTTCCGCGGTTCCGTGGCACCGTTGGGCAACACGCTGATCGCATTGCTGAAAAACTCCACCGTCGCGGCGGCGGCATCCGTGGCCACCGAAACCTCGACGATGATGAGCGAAATGATCGAATACCACGCCGACCAAATCGTACCGATCTTCCTGATCTTCGCCTTCGGCTATGTGGTTCTGATCATTCCGATCGGCATGCTGACCACGTATCTGTCCAACAAGCTCGCGGTGAGGAGGTGACGCGACATGGCAAGCAATGAAAGCGCGGTGCTGTTCGACCAGCCTGGTCCGAAGGGCCGCAAAACCATCCGTATCGTCAATTGGATCGCAGGCATCATCTTCGCGGTGGTGGTCGTGCTGATCCTCATGCGTCTGCACAATCCGCCGGACGGCGAGAACCAGCTGAGCTGGGAACTGTGGAAACCGGCGCTTGACGCCGAAGCATGGACCGACTTCTATCTGCCGGGACTGTGGGCCACGATCCGCGCGTCCGTACTGGCCGTGGTCGGAGCCGTGGTGTTCGGCCTGGTCTTTGGTGTGGGCCGACTGCTGCCGAGCCTGCTGATCCGTACCATTTCCGGCGCGATCGTGGAATTCGCACGGGCCGTCCCCGTTCTGCTGCTCATGATCTTCTTCTGGCGCTGGTTCGCCTTCGCAGGTCTGCCCAGCCCCGCGTATTGGGCGGTGGTGCTCGCGCTTGTGATCTACAACGGATCCGTGGTGGCCGAGCTGGTGCGTTCCGGCGTGGGCAACCTGCCGAACGGCCAGCGTGAGGCCTCGCTCGCCTTGGGATTGACCCGCACGCAGTCGCTGTTGCAGATCGAAGTGCCGCAGGCCATCTACGCCATGCTGCCGGCGGCCGTGACCCAGCTGGTCGTCGTGTTGAAGGACACCGCGCTCGGCTCGATCATCATGTACACTGACCTGCTGCAGGAATCACGTCGACTCGGCTCCATGTATTTCAACATCCTACAGACGCTGGTGGTGGCCGCGGTCGTCTATTTCATCGTCTGCTGGCTGCTAAGCAGGCTGGCCGAATGGCTGCCGTCGCGCATGCAGCAGCATACGGCTGCACCGGCCGAACCGGAACCGGTCGCGCCGATCGCCATCATGGATCCGTCGAACGTGAACCAGATCGCCGTGGCCAAGGAAGGCGTGCCGCTGGGTGGCGCGCAGCGTGTCTACCATGTGCACCATCGCGGCACCAACGCGTCCATCCACCAGTGGCGTCAGACCAGGTACGCCCAAGGCTTCGATGAGACGCATCCGGAAAGCCAGGTCAAATTCGACAAGAATGGACATCCGATCAAGGACAATCCGTTCAAGACGAAGGGCGATGGCAAGGACAAGTCCGAAGCCGACGAATAGCACCGGTATCGCATAACACGCGTAGGGGTCGTTTTTCCGCGAAATACGGGGAAGCGGCCCCTTTCGTGTCTACGATGGACTGCACGCATGTGGTCCGTACCAAGCAGGGAGGCTTGACATGGCGGATAAAACCAAGGATGCGAAAAAAGACGACGCCAGAATGTCGTCGATTGCGAAAACGCTGAACAAAGTGGAAGATCGGCTGGAAAAAAGCGAGAATTGCGATTCCGTCGCCGAAGGATTGGCGAACGCCGCCAAAGCGAGCGAACTACTGAGCTCGGTATGGACGTTGCCGCCGACCCAGCTATTGCGATTCCATCACGACACGAAGGTATCGGACATAGATGGCGATTCCACTCCTGGTTTTGACGGCAACAAGGATGATGCCGAACGATTCATATCCATCAGCTCGTCGGAGATCGCCCGTTACCAGCGGCTTATGTACGCCAATGGCGTGAAAGGCTCGCATCGGCGACTGCTGATCGTGCTGCAAGGCATGGACGCGTCAGGCAAAGGCGGCATCGTACGACATGTGTTCAGCCAAGGCGACCCGATGGGCATGCACTATCACGGGTTCGGCGCGCCGAAAGGCGAAGAACTGGACCATGACTATCTGTGGCGCATTAAACGCGAGCTGCCGAACAACGGATGGATCTCCATCTTCGACAGGTCCCATTACGAGGACATCGTCATGCCGCGCATCTACAAAACGCAGCCGGAAGAAGTGTGGCAGGCACGGTACGACGAAATCAACCGATTCGAATCGCAATTGACGGCCGACGGGTGCGCCATCATCAAAATCTTCCTCGTGGTCAGCAAAGACGAGCAGAAACGCCACTTCCTGAGCCGTCTCGATGATCCGACCAAATACTGGAAGTTCGATCCGAGCGACCTTGAGGCGCGCGCCCGCTGGGACGACTACATGGCCGCATGGCAGGATGTGTTCCTGCGCACCAGTACCGAGCAGGCGCCGTGGTATCTGGTGCCTGCCGACAACCGCTGGTATTCGAGGGCCGTCGTCTCCGAGCTGCTGCGCAACACGCTCAAGAACATGAACATGATCTGGCCGCCGCTCGAAGTCGACGCCGACGAAATGCGCCGTCAGTTGGACACGCTGTAGTCGAAGAAGACAACCTCGCCGCTGGATTGCGTGGCGTCCAGGTCGACGGTTCCGGTGATGGCCCAATCGTGGTCGCCATCGGAATCGTCGATGATCTGCCGCACCTTCCAGGCGTGCTCGCTGTTCTCCTTGCTTTCGTCGAGGATGAACAGTTCGCCGCTGCGTGCCTTCGCGTCGATGTTGACGTATTCGTGCTCGTCGTAGTAATCGTCGAGCGTGTCCTCCCACTCGTGCACGCCGTAGCCCCAGTCCTTATCGAGCTCGCCGAGCTCGTCCGGCTTGTCGAGGTCCATGAGCTGCACACGGCGGAACATGGCATTGCGCACCAATACGGTGAGTCCACGGCGATCCTCCACCACGGCCTGTTTTGCGCCGGGCGCGGCAAGATTGGCGGCCGCTTCGGACGCGTCGGTATCGGTTCCGGCATGCTCCCATTCGTCCACCAGCGAGGAGTCGATGGAACGGACCACCACGCGCAGCCAGGAGATGATGTCGTCAAGCTGCTCGTCGCGCTTTTCCTGCGGAACGGTACGCGCCAACGCACGGTAGGCGTCGGACAGGTACCGCAGCAGCGTGCCTTCGGAACGGGCGATGTTGTAGCGGGCGATGTAGCCGGTGAAATCGGAAGCGGTCTCCACCATGTCGCGCACCACGGATTTCGGGCTCAGCCAATAGTCGTTCGCCCACGGAACATCATGGCGGTATTCATCGAACGCGGCCTGCAGCATATCCTCCAACGGCTTCGGATAGGTGATCTCCTGAAGCCTGTCCATACGCTCGTCATAGTCGAGGCCATCCTCTTTCATGCGGATCATCGCCTCGTCGCGCGCCTGACGTTCCTGCGCGCGCAGCACCTGCTTCGGGTCCTCCAACGTGGCCTCAACCATGGATATCACATCCAACGCATACGTGTCCGACTCCGGGTCGAGCAGTTCCAACGCGGCCAGCAGGAACGGGCTTAGCGGCTGGTCGAGGGCGAAATCGTCCGGCATGTCCACGGTCATGAAATAATCCTTGCCGCCATCGTCACGGTCTTCGGTCTCGATGACGTTCGTGTCGAACAAGGTCTGGAAGATCTCGTCCGCGCGGGCGTGCAGGCGCTCCTTCTGCTCCGGAGTCTGCGCCGAATCGTCGATAAGCCGGTCGATGCGGTAGCGGGCGTCGCCGCCCTGCTCCACCTCGTTCAACACCATGGAATGGGTGATCTTCATATGCGGCACCAGTGTTTCCGGAGCCGCGTCGATAAGCTTGTCGAACGTGTTCTCGTTCCACGTTACGAAACCTTCAGGAGCCTTCTTGCGCTTGATCTTCTTCAGTTTCTTCGGATCGTTGCCTGCCTTGGCCAGAGCCTTGGCGTTCTCGATTTCGAATTCGGGGGCTTCGGCTATGACCAGACCCTCCGTGTCGAAGCCCATGCGTCCGGCGCGTCCTGCGATCTGATGGAACTCGCGGGCGCGCAGCTTGCGCATCTTCGTGCCGTCGAACTTGGTCAACGCGGTCAATACCACGGAATGAATCGGCACATTGATACCGACACCAAGCGTGTCGGTGCCGCAGATCACTGGCAGCAGTCCCTGCTGGGCGAGCTGCTCCACCAGACGACGATAGCGGGGGAGCATGCCGGCATGGTGGATGCCGATGCCGGTACGCAACAGACGCTGCAGGATCTTGCCGAACGCGGTGGTGAACTTCGTGCCCTTGATGGCTTCCGCGATCGCGGCGCGCTGCTCCTTGCTGGACACGCCCGTGCTGGCCAGCGCGTTGGCGGTCTCCAACGCGGCATCCTGAGAGAAATGCACCACGTAAATCGGCGTCTCGCCCTTGCCGAACGCCAATTCCACCGTCTTCTCCAACGGGTCGAGTGTGTATTCGTACGTCAACGGCACGGGACGTGGCGCGTCGGCGATGATATCCACGTCGGTGTCCGTCATGTCCTCAAGCTTGTCGGCGATTGCGTCGACATTGCCCAGCGTCGCGCTCATCAACAGGAACTGCGTATCCGGCAGCGTAAGCAGCGGCACCTGCCAAGCCCAGCCGCGCTCGGGATCGCCGTAATAGTGGAACTCGTCCATCGCCACGCAGCCGACATCGGCGTGGCGGCCCTCGCGCAACGCCTGATTGGCGAGGATCTCCGCGGTGCAGCAGATGATCGGCGCATCCGCGTTGATATGCGTGTCGCCGGTGATCATGCCGACGTTCTCGCGGCCGAAAACTTCAACCAAGTCGAAGAACTTCTCAGACACCAGAGCCTTGATCGGAGCCGTGTAATAGGAACGGCGGCCCGTGCACAACGCGGCGAAATGCATGCCGAGCGCCACCAGCGACTTGCCCGAACCGGTCGGAGTGTTCAAAATGACATGGTCGCCGGCCAGCAGATCCATGATGGCCTCCTCCTGATGCGGCCACGGTTCCACGCCTTTGACGTCCTCCACCCAGGTGAAGAAACGCTCATAGATCTCATCCGTGTCGATGTTGCGCTCGCCCTCGTCCCAATTCGGCGCCAACGCGCCCAGCGAGCCATAATTCGTATCGTCTGCCATGCTTGCCAGTCTACCGGTTGGGGCGAACGCATGCATCGAACGTGTGTTCGAATTGTTGGGTGTGTTGCGGTACAGTGGAAAGCATGACTGACGATTTGTTTGCCGCGATGGACGCGCCGGATGATGTGACGCGCCCGCTTGCCGTACGCATGCGCCCAGCGAGCATCGACGATGTGGTGGGGCAATCACGGGTATTGGGGGAGGGGTCGCCATTGCGCAGACTCGCCAACCCCGCTTCGAAAGGCTCGCTCACCGCACCGAGCTCCATCATCCTGTTCGGACCTCCCGGAGTCGGCAAAACCACCCTCGCCTATATCGTCGCCAAACAGTCCGGCCGTGTCTTCGAGGAACTGTCCGCGGTCACCTCCGGCGTCAAGGACGTGCGTGACGTGCTCAAACGCGCGCACGAACGTCTCGTCTCCGAAGGCAAGGAAACGGTGTTGTTCATCGACGAGGTGCACCGCTTCTCCAAATCGCAGCAGGATGCGTTGCTGCCCAGTGTGGAAAACCGCGACGTCACCTTCATCGCGGCCACCACGGAAAACCCAAGCTTCTCCGTCATCAAGCCGCTGCTCAGCCGATCCGTGGTCGTCAAACTCGAATCGCTGGAACCCGACGACCTGAAAACGCTCATCAACAGGGCCATCGAAAGCGAGCATGGACTTAAAAACGAAGTCAAAATCAACAACGAAGCCGTTGACGAAATCGTGCGCATGGCCGGAGGCGACGCGCGAAAAACACTGACAATCCTTGAAGCCGCCGCAGGGGCGCTCACCGGAGACAAGGCACGCAAAAAGGCGCGAAACGGCCGATCATCACTTCCGACGTGGTGTCGCAGGTCATGGACGTGGCCACCGTGCGCTACGACAAAGACGGCGACGACCATTATGACGTGATCTCCGCATTCATC
>ENA-OQNL01000107-OQNL01000107.1-human-gut-metagenome-genome-assembly--contig:-NODE-107-length-12513-cov-4.020588_pt1 | contig 12513 bp, 11 predicted proteins | sample MGYA00242631_ERZ504884 | MGnify/ENA primary metagenome ERZ504884 (study PRJEB26092, sample SAMD00036395) | human gut metagenome | host: Homo sapiens | study: EMG produced TPA metagenomics assembly of...
CACCTGGCTTTCCGTATTGCGCGCGCCGATCGCACCCAGCTAATCGCATCGGAATATACTGCGACTGGTCGGCTCCAAAAACTCCGTGGCCGCCGCCAAACCCTCGTCAAGCACGCCAAGCAGCGTGCGGCGGGCCAACAGCAAGCCCTTCCTGATATTGCAGCTGCCGTCGATATCCGGATCGTTGATCAGACCCTTCCAACCGATCGTGGTGCGCGGCTTCTCGAAATACACGCGCATGACGATCAGCAGCTCGCCATCCAACTCGCTTTTCAACGCGGACAGGCGACGCGCGTAATCGAGCGCGGCCTTCGGATCGTGAACGGAACACGGACCGACAACCACCAGCAGGCGATCGTCCTGACCGTACAGGCAGGCACGAATCTCATCACGCGAATAGGCGACGATCTCCTGCGCCTGCTCGCTCAACGGCAGGTCGCCCAGCACCTGCGCCGGCGTGGGCAACACTTCGAATTCCAGCACGCGGCGGTTCACGATGCGGCTGATGCCCACCTGGTCCTCCCAGCGCGGCACGTCGGTCTCCACCAGCGGATTCTTGCCCTCATCCATGGCCTGCCTAATGGCACGTAAATCCTCAGGCGTGTTCAGCTGCTGCATGATCTCGCTCTCCTTGTCGCTTCCTTTCCCAAGGATAGCAACGATGGTGCAGAAACATCAGCCAAGCTTGCGACGCGCGTCGACCGCGTCGGCAAGCGTGTGCAGCAGCTGCTCGGTACGATCCCACGGCACGCATGCGTCGGTGATCGACTTGCCGTATTCCAGCTGGTCGAGCGGCGCGGGCTTCTGATTGCCCGCCTTGAGGAAGCTTTCCATCATGATGCCGAGAATGCCCTGTTCGCCGCCCGCGACGCGTGCGGCGATTTCTTCGACCACTTCGGCCTCGCGCACCTCGTTCTTGCCGCAGTTGCCGTGCGCGGCATCGATGATCAGACCATGCTCGCTTGGTCCGGAAGCCTTGGAAGCCTTGAGATCCGCCAACGCTTGGGCCACGGAAGCGGCATCGTAGTTCGGACCATGCGAGGAACCACGCAGCACCAGATGGCAGTCGGGATTGCCCTTGGTCTCCGCGGAAATCACACGACCATCCAGATTGATGGAGAGGAAATGATGCTCGAAAGCGGCCGCGAAACACGAATCGGCCGCCGGCTTGATGGAACCATCCGTAGCGTTCTTGAAACCGATCGGCATGGACATGCCGGACGCCAGCTCGCGGTGCACCTGGCTTTCCGTATTACGCGCGCCAATAGCGCCCCAGCTGATCAGATCGCAAATATACTGCGGGGTAATCGGATCAAGCCATTCCGTAGCGGCGGGCAAGCCGAGCCCCAGCACGTCGGTAAGCACCTTGCGAGCCATGAACATGCCCTTGCGAATATTGAACTGGCCGTCAAGATCAGGATCGTTGATCAGACCCTTCCAACCGATCGTGGTGCGCGGCTTCTCGAAATACACGCGCATGACGATGACCAGACGATCATCAAGCTCCTTCTTGACGGCGGCAAGCCTCTCCGCATACTCGTGCGCAGCCTTCTGATCATGAATCGAACACGGGCCGACGATGGCCAGCAGACGATCGTCACGGCCATGCAGCACGTCACGAATCTCCTGACGGGACTTCAACACCAGATCGCTCATCTCGTTCGTGAGCGGAAGTTCCTTAAGAAAATATCGGGGAGCGGGAATCGGGTCAAGCTGACGAATATTGACATCCACGGTCTCCGGAAACACGGCGCGCTCATCCAACAGCTGTGCATCCTTCGAACTATCCGGACCGCGAAGACCTGCCATCGCTTCTGTTCCTCCCCTGCATCATTATGCTTGCGTAGCGCGATAGCGCCACCGTCGTTACCTTAACGGATGGGGACGGAATATGGGGATGGGCGACTGCATGGTGGAATGGGTGGGGGTGACGCGGGACGAAGAAAGCGATATAGGAAAGACCCAACGCGGACGGAGAGTTCGGTTGGGTCTTTTTTGGGGGAAACGTGCGTCATGGAGCCTGCCAGGCTGAGGCGATGAGGCCTGTCAGCCTCGAAAACGCCTGTCGGCGTTTTCCCTCGCGGCGGAAGCCCACCGGGCTTCCGCTATTCGCTCGGCGCGTATTGGCCAGCGCGCGCTCCGCGCGCTATTTGGCCAATGCGCCCATCGGATCCCACGCGGGGAGCATGGTGGCGGGTTCTTCTAGGGCCTTGAGGTATTCGGCGGGAAGGAGGGCCTTGGGGACGGCGACCTCGTAGACGTATTCGGTGAACCAGTCGTCGCTCATGGTGAAGTAGCCCTTGTCGGCGATCTTGTCTCCCCACGAGTTCTCCACACGCCAACGGCGGGTGGTGTGGCCATCCTCATCCACATCCACACCGACGAACGCCATCGCGTGATTCATCGCGGAATCGCCGAAACGGACACGCTGTTCCTTGTCCAGATCGAAATCGACGCCATACACGCGGCCATACTCGAACAGGTCGGTGGCCCACGCGCCGTTCTCACGGTCCATCATCGGATGGCAATCAGCGCCGAACCATACCGGAATGCCCTGTTCCTGAAGAATCTGACGCACGCAGTCCTTCATGAACTGGTTCGGCACGTTGAGGTACTCGGTCGGGTCTCCCCCGGCCACGTTGCCCAGATGCTCGATGCCGATCTTCTTGCCCTTGACGTGCTCCTGACGCGGATCGTCCACCAGGCAGACATAGCTTTCCAAATCGGCGGAACCCACATATTTCTTCCAGAACTCGACAGGCGTGATCTCGCCATCGCGGTGGAACTCGCCATCCTTGTCGGTCCACTCCCAATCGAAGCTCTTCGGCGGCTCGCCCAAGTGAATCGTCAGAATACGGTGACCGGCGGCGACCGCATCGGCGATGATCGCATCGATCGCGGACGGATCAGCGTACATATGCGCAACCGCAGTGTGCAGCATGCGGCGCAGCTGCACGTTCATCTCACCGGTGTTCTTGGAGGATTCGGTCTCCGGGAACAGGTCCTTCGGCACCGCGCCATACTTCTTGTACACGTTCATGGCCATGGTCCACTGGCCGCCGTCGCCCATCACGTCGGACAGCAGATGCTGCATCAGACGCGAATCGGCAGGCTCGCCGGCACGCACCAGCTTGGCCACGTCCTTCAGGAAGTAGTTGACGCGTTCGAGCTTGTCGTAGTACATGGCGTAGTTCTGGGAGAACTCGAACTCCTTGAGACCCATGTTCTGCTTGGCCACGAAACGGGCCACGTTCAGCGAGCTGAACAGCCAGCAACGGCCGGAACGGTCCTGATGGGTGACGGTGCCGTTGTCCACGACGGTGGAGAAACGACGCTGCATCAGACGGGCGCGATCGTAGTTGCGCGCCACCTTGTCGATGCCGGCCGCCGTGACGGCGTTCATGGCCATGCGATTGTGCTCGCTTGCTTCGAAATCGTCGACGAGCTTGTTCAGTTCATCACCGCTCAATGGCGTGATGTCGGTCATTATCCATTCCCTTTCTATGGTTTCAGTTGTTCTGCGAAGCGTCTGCGGATCCGGCGTCGCCTTCCGGCTCGGTCTCGGCTGCGGAATCGTTCTCGACGGCATCCTGCGTGTCAGCGCCTGCCGGTGCGGCGGTCTCATCGTCGTGCTGCGCGTCGTCATCAGATTGCGCGTCGGAAGGCTCGCCTTCATCGACGGCGTTGACCACGGACAGGTCGTTCATACCGAAACCGGAGAACGCGTTGGAGAACATGGCACGCAGTTCGCTGACGCGCTGCGTGATCTGGGCCTCACGGCTCTGCAGGTCGGCGATGCGCTGCTGCACGCCGTCCAGTTCCTTCTTCGCGGCCTCACGACGCTCGTTGATCTGCTCGTCGGCGTCTTCGGTGGCCTGCTTGAGGATGCTTGCCGCGTTCGCGTCCGCCTCGTCACGCTTGCTGGAAGCGTACGCCTCAGCCTCGTCACGGGTCTTCTGCGCGGAGGAAATCAACTCGCTGGCCTGCTTGTTGGCGGCCTCGCGACGCTCGTTCAGGTCGGTGAGCAGCTCATTGACCTTCTTCGTGGCCTCCTCCTGCTGGGCGGAGATGTCGGCGCGGATCTGCTCCACTTCGGCGTTGACCTGGCTGATGGTCTTGGTGCGGTGCACCTCCGCCTCGTCGGTGATCTCCTGGGCCTTCGCCTTGGCGGTGTCGGTGATTTCGGCGGCACGGCGCTGCGCGTCGGTCATCATCTTGGACACCTGCTCGCGCACGTCCGCCAGCTTCTTGTTGGCTTCGGCAAGCGCGGATTCGATCTGGTCGTTGGTCTCGCTCTTCAGGCGGGAAATCTCCTCATTGGCGTTCTTGCGCTGTTCGGCGATCTTGCTGGTCGCCTCGGTGCGCATGTCGGAAATCTCACGTTCCTGCGTGGCACGTTCGGCGGCAAGACGCTTGCCGTGTTCCTCACGGGAGTTGGTCAGTTCCAGATCGACGGTCTGACGCTGCGCCACCACGGCCTTCTGAGCCTCGCTGCGCATCTGGTCGACCTCATGCTGGGCATTGGCCCTCATGGCTTCGGATTCGTCCTTGGCGTCACCGAGCACCTTGGCCGCCTTGGCGTTGGCGTCGTCCATGATGCGCTTGGCGTCAATTTTGGCGTTGTTCAGCAGTGTTTCAGCCTGCAGCTGCACCGTGGCGCGGGCCGCGGAAGCGTCCTTCTTGGCTCGTTCAAGCAGCTCGGCGCTGGTCTGTTCCGCGCTGGCGAGCATCTGCTGGGCGTTGGCGCCCAGTGACGCGAAGGACTTCGGAGCGGCCTTCTTGTTCTTTTCCTCCTGCAGCTGCGCCTGCAGCTCAAGGATGGTCTGGTCGTCGGCCTTGACCTGCTCACGCAGACGGTTCACCGTCTCCTGAGCCGAAGCGAACGCCTCGTCGACTCGATCCTTGTCGTACCCCCTCAACACGATTGGGAACTGCTCAACCATGCCCTTTTCCTTTCACGAATTCCCTACACTTTGCGCATCTGCCAGCGCGCACTCGTTCAGTACTCTATCTCAGTCAGCAGGCGGCACGCAGAACGAAATGCATTATTCTCACAGAGAGCACAGAAATCGTTCGAAAAAGTCTGTCGGGGGTATGGCGGTATGTCCGCGACCACGTGTCGAAACCGCATGACTCACATGTCGCAGAAAATCGTGCCGTAGAAAGCGGAGCCGTCCTCAGCCAAGCAGAATGTCGCTTGACGAGGGTTGCAGGAAGTATCGTACCGATTCACGCAGCACGTCATCGACCGCAGCGGTCTGCTGTTCGATCGACAGTCCACGTTCGTGCGGCCGACCGTTGACGATCGGCAGGCTGACGAACCCCGACAGAATGCGACGTTCCTGGCCCGCCGACCAGTTGAGCAGATGGTAGAACAGCGAATTGCATACGAACGTACCGGCGTCGGAACTCAACGCGGCGGGAATCTCGTGTTTGGCGAAATCGCGCAGTATCGACCGCAACGGCAGGCGCGTCCAGTACGCGGCCGGACCTTCCGGGTCGATCGGGCGGCGGGGCGGAATCACGTTGTCGGCATCCGGCTTGGCTGCATCCATGAGATTTGTGGCGCATCGTTCCAGCAGAATGCCACGGGAGGTGCGCTTGAGCCCTGTGGCGATGACGATGTCCGGCTTGGCCTGTTCGATGGCTTCCAGCAGTGTGGGCCAGGCTTTGGCGAAGCTCACCGGAAGCGTGACGTTGGTGACGGTGACGGCGATGTCCTGCAGCAGTTCTTCGGAGATCGCCTGCGATTGCGCCGGATCGGCCCATTGCTTGGCTACCGCCGCCGGCACGAGCACGGCCGGATTGACGTCGATGCCTTCGTAGGGCGTGAAACCGGAGATGACGATGTTGATCTGCTGCATGGTTTCCAGTGTACGTGGTGAATGTGTTGAACGTTAAGTCTGCCGACACGTCGACGGACTTAACGTTCGATGAAAATCAACGGCTGTGCATCTGGGAGAACGCTTCGGCGAACACGGCGTGCATGCGCGCCTTGGCTTCCTCCTTGGCGTGTTCGGGGTCGAGGCTACGGGCGATGCCTTCGGCGATCGGCATGTCGGATGGCGTGGTGATTTTGAGGTTCGTTTCGGAACCGTCCACGATGGCGACCGGCTCGTCGGGCAGGTAGTCCACCACCACGCGCGTGTCGTCGGTCGGGTGGAAGTCGGGGTCGGCGGCGGCCAGTTCGTAGGCTTTGACGATGGTGCCGAAACGGAACGCCTGCGGGGTCTGCGCGCGGAAGGTGTTCGGACGTTCCGGCACGGATTTGACCACCTTGCGATCGCCCAGATCCTCTGTGAGCAGAATCGTGTCGGTGGAGGCGTAGGCCACGGTGGCGGCGTTGAACTGGTCCAAGCTGTCGATGCAGCCGTCGATGGACCGCTCCTCGACGAACGGACGCACGCCGTCATGGATGAGGATTTTCGCGCCGGAGGGAATGCCGGCCTGTTTGAGCAGGTCCAGGGCGGCGAGCGTGCTGTCCACGCGTTCGGCGCCGCCGGGAACGATGGCCCGCACTTTGGCGTAACCGGCTTCGTCGATAAGCTCGTTCACCGTCTCTTCGACACGTTCGTTGACCACCACGATGATGTCGCTGATGCGGTCGTTGTTTTCGAATGCCTCGATGCTCCAGCAGACGATTGGCTTGCCACCCACCGACACCAGCTGCTTGGGGTTGTTCTCGTCGAATCGGGTGCCGAATCCCGCTGCCAGCACCACGGCCACGACCGGCATCTTCTGTTCCTGCATCTGCTCTCCCTTACTCATATGCTCCACCGTAAAGCCGCGGCCGCATGCCACCCCGTTCCGCGGCGGGTTCTGCACGCAATCCGCAACAGTGGCCACGCGAATCACTCGAATCGCGTGGCTTGTATGGCTCGTATGGTGATTATTCGCGTACGATCAGCGCCAGCATGCGTCCTTCATGCTGTTTTTTGGCGAGCGACGCGCGGCGATGCGAGAACCACAACGGGTTTTCGAGCGTGCACAGGCTGCGGCGGATCTTGTTGAACCGTTCGGAAAGCTTCGAATCGCCTTCGCCATCGGCGGCGCAGATGCCGGCCAGTTCCTCGTCTTCGGACAGGTACTGCGTGGCCGCGTTGACGCGTGGACGGGATGAGACGATGTTGTCGGCCGGCACGCCCGCTTTGGCAAGCTCCTGCAGGGCGGCCGCGGCGATGTCGATGCCCGGCTGGCCAAATCGGCTCAACGTGAAGGTTCCCGGGAACTGCGCATCGAATTCGTCGGCGATGTCGCCGCCGACCTCGTAGCAGTCGCCGCAGATGCAGGGGCCGAGCGTGGCGACGATACGTTCCGGCTGGGCGCCCTTGGACACCATCTTCTCGATGGTCGCGCCGATCACGCCTTTCTGCAGACCGCGACGGCCGCAGTGCGCTGCGCCGATCACGCCGGCTTCGGGATCGGCCATGAGCACCGGCAGGCAGTCGGCGGCGAACATGCCGAGCGCCACGTTCTTCCGGGACGTCACTTGGCCGTCGGCTTCGATGACGGTCGGCTCACCGTCATTCCCCGTCGCGTTGTTTTCGCCGTCCGTCTCGTCTTCCGGCTTCTTCGTGCCGGACACGTCGAATCCGAACGGCTGGTTGATGACGAATGATTCGTCCGACGTCCACCGCGTCGCCGGAATGCACCTGGCTGATAAGGCTGATTTTCGCGCCGAGCACGTCGGCGAGCGCCTTGCGATTGGCGAGCACGTGTTCCGGTTTGTCGCCGGATTTGCCGCCGAGGTTGAAGTGCGCGAAATCGCCTTCGCTGGTGCCGCCGAGTCGCGTGGTGTAGACGACTTTGATGCCGGGGGCCAGCATGATCGGAATGGTCACGGGAATCGGGTTGCCGTTTTTGTCAGTGGGGTCGATGGCGTTGGAATCGAGGATCGCGTCATCGTATTGTGTGCTGCTCATGTCTTGTTTTCCTTGGTTTTGCGATTGGAAGACCTGCTTGCGATTGCCGTCTTCTATTCGGCTTTCAGCGTCGGCTTTTTCGTGCGCGAACGGATGGCCGCGTTGACGGGCACTTCCTGCGGGCACGGCATGGAGAAGACGTGCGCCGGGTTGTTGATGGCTTCGACCCAGTGGCCGTCGGCGTCACGGAAACCGCCGGCAGGCACGGTGTAGGCGAAGGGGGCCGCGCCGGGCAGCACGAATTCGACTTCCTGGCCGGCTTCGATCTTGTTGCGGCTCATGATGGTCACGCGTCCTCCGTCTTCCGGACTCCATGACAGCACTTCGCCGACGACGAGCCATGCGCGGAAGTATGCGGAACGGTCGGTGCTTTGCTGCACTTTGTGTTCCGGATAGTAGAAGCCGGTGGAGTAGTCGCGGTGCGCCACTTTGTCGGGCTCGTCGAGCAGCCAATCCGGCAGGGTGACGTGTGGTGCCGGCCGTACACCGGCGTGATGCCAGCCTTCCGGCAGTATTTCGGCGGCGGTGTTCGACTTGCGTCGGGTGCTGCGTGCGTGGTAGCTCAGATTGTCCGGCTCGCCAATCGCGATATTGCCGGACGAAACGTTGCCAGCCGAAACGTTGCCGGACGGCACGCCCCCAACGGGAATGGCGTCGATGTCGGGCTTGCCTGCGAACGCGCCATCGGCGTTGGCCATGATCGCATCCTCGGTGTCCGGCTTGCCGTATTCCGGGTCACCGGGACGGATCACGCGGTCGCGGAACGGCTTCAGCACATTGCCGTCGGCATCTTCGAAGCCACGCTGGACCATGTATTCGTTGACGGCCGTCTTGTAGGCGTTCGTCATGGCGGCGATGTAGTAGGCGCTCTTGGAACGGCCTTCGATCTTGAGGCTCGTCGCGCCCGAATCGAGCAGATCGTCGATGTGGGCGAGCATGTTCATGTCCTGCGAATTGAACAGGTACGCGCCTTCCGCGGTCTGTTCGATCGGAAAATACCGACCGGGGCGTTTCTCCTCCACGATGGAATACTTCCAGCGGCACGGCTGCGCGCATTCGCCGTGGTTGCCGTCGCGTCCGGTCAGATAGTTGGAGAACAGGCAGCGTCCGGAGAAGGCCATGCACATCGCGCCATGCACGAAGCATTCGATGTCGAGGTCGTCGGGAATGCGGGCGCGGATGTCGCGCACGGCCTGCAGGTCCATTTCGCGGGCCAGCACCACGCGGCGCGCGCCCAGTTCGTAGAACGCGTTGGCGGCCTGGTAGTTGGTGACGCCGGCCTGCGTGCTCACATGCAGTTCGAGGTTCGGAGCCACCTGCTTGGCCATGAGCATCACGCCGATGTCGGAGACGATCAGCGCGTCCACGCCGGTGTCCTTCAGCTTGCCGAGGTATTCGCGCATGGCTTCCACCTCGTTGTTGCGCGGCAGCACGTTGAAGGTGACGTACACGCGGGCCCCACGCTCGTGGGCGTAGCGTGCGCCTTCCTCGAAATCCTCGAGGCTCAGGTTTTTCGGCGCGCTGCGCATGCCGAACGCCTTGCCGCCGCAGTAGACGGCGTCCGCACCGTAATCGACCGCTGTTTTCAGTCCCCTCAAATTGCCTGCGGGGGCCAACACTTCTGGCTTGTTTCTTCTTTGCACGGATGTTCCTCTTACTCGTAAAAGACCATCAGATATTGTCGTAGATTCACGGGACAGGCAAAGCCCGTCCAGCCGTTACGCAAGCTCGGGCTACGCCAGGCGCTACGCCAGCTCGCGTGCGACGGCGGCGAGTACGTCCACTGCGTCGGCGAACTCTTCCGGCGTGGTGTAGGAGTAGCTCAGGCGCAGGGAGTTGTCGGCGGCGAAATCGTAGATGTCGCCGGGGTTGAGCAGCACGCCACGTTCGGCGGCCAGCTGGAACAGGCGGTTCATGCGTATCGGCCGGTCGAAGGTCATCCAAATGTAGAAGCCGCCGGACGGCACGTTCCAGTGGGCGAGCCCGTCCATTTTCTCCTGCAGCGTAACGAGCGCGCGGTCGCGGCGGTGCCGCAGCTCCCGTTTCAGGCCGGCCACGTATTCGTCGTACATGCCGTTCGTGAGGAATCGCGCGAACGTCCACTGGCTCAGCACGCTCGCACCGTAGTCCATCTGCATTTTCACGTCGGCGAGCCGCTGCACGATCGGTTCGGCGGCGACCAGCCATCCGATGCGCAGTCCGGGAGCCAGCGACTTGGACGCGCTGCCGAGCGTGATGACCATGCCGGTCTCATCGAGGGCCTTCAGCGACGGCAGCGGGGCATCATCCTCGAAATACAGGTCGCGGTAGGCGCCGTCCTCGATGATCGGCAGTCGGCTGTCCACGGAAAGCTCGACCAGTTCATGCCGGCGTTTGTCGCTCATGGTGACGCCTGTCGGATTGTGATTGGTCGGAATCGTGTACAGGATCGCATTGCCTTTGCGGTTGCGCGCGTTGAGCGGCGCCGGACGGCCGGTGTCAAGCTCCCCTTCCGCCAGCAGGCCGCGCAATGCCTGCACGTTGAGGCCGTCGTCGTCCATCGGCACGCCTTCCAGATGCATGCCGGCCGACTGGAACACCTGCAGCGACTTGATGTAGCTCGGCGATTCCGCGTATACGGTGGTGCCGGCCGGCAGCAGGCTCACCGAAATCATCTGCAGCGCCTGCAACGCGCCGGATGTGACCAGCACCTGGCTTGCCGTGCAGTCGACGCCGGTGGCGCGCATGTGCGCCGCGATGGCCTCGCGCAGTTCGGGCAGGCCTTCGGGCGGCGGGTAGCCGAGCGTTTCGATCTCGTCCGCGGCCTCGCCGAGCACCTGCCGCCACATGGCTTTCGGAAAGAGCCGTGGGTCGAGCTCGCCGGTGCCGATGCGCGTCATGTTCGGCGTGAACTCGTACCGGTTGATGGCTTGGATGGTGTCGTTGTTGGCTTTGAAGAAGCCGGAATCCACGTAATCGGCCCAGTCGGGCGCGCCCGGCAGCATCAGCGACCACGTGTTGCTGACGATTCGCGTGCCCGCTCCATGCTGCCCTTCGACGATGCCGTAGTCGGACAGCTCGTTGATGGCTGCGATGACGGTGGACCGGTTCACGCCGAACCATTCGGCGAGCGCGCGTTGCGACGGCAGACGCGAGCCAATCGGCCAGTTGCCGCTGTGCACCTGTTCGCACATGTATCCGACGATTTGTTCGGTGACGGGTTCGCCGGTGGTACGGTCCGGTTTCCAATCGATGTTCAGCGGCGCGATGCGTGCCATGACGCTCCTTCACATTGGTGGTGTCGGTATGGTTCGGCGTTTTCCGTGGTCGGCGCATCTGCTTTCTGACAGTGGACCGTCCTGCGATTGGCTGAGCCAAACCTCAGCTTTTGGCTGGTTGCCTATTGTAGCAACACCTATACAATATGACACTGGTTACGTTGTTTTTCGCAGAATAGAGGTTTTTCCTGCGATGACAAAATGAGTAATTTGGTTGGTTTTGGCTGGGTTGATTACAACCAACCAAATATGTTTGGATGGATAAGAGGCGAGTATGGGATTCTTTTTCCAAGGGCTGACGTTGGGATTGGCGTATGTCGCGCCGATCGGTATGCAGAATCTGTTCGTCATCGATTCGGCGCTGACCAAGCCGCGCCGCCGCGCGCTGCTGACCGCGCTGATCGTACTGTTCTTCGACGTGTCGTTGTCGCTGTCCTGCTTTTTCGGCATCGGCAAGCTCATGCAGGACTACGCATGGCTGAAGCTGGTCATTCTGGCGATCGGCGGCTTGGTGGTCATCCGTATCGGCGCGGGTCTGCTGTTTCCCGGCAAGGGTGGCGATGATGGCGCCGCGCAAACGCCGCAGTCGCGGACCTCGCAATCGCAGGGCTTTGCGCAACGCGTCACTTCGAAATTCGGCGGCGACAGCGAGCTGCTGCACACCATCGTCACCGCCGGTGTGGTGACGTGGTGCAATCCGCAGGCCATCATCGACGGCACGCTGATGCTCGGCGCGTTCAGCGCGACGCTTACCGTCGGTCAGTCCACGCCGTTCATCACCGGCGTGGAAACCGCGTCGGCACTGTGGTTCTTCGGCATCACCCTGCTGGTGTCGCTGTTCAGCCACAGGTTCAGCCCGCGAATCGTCACCGCGATGAACCGCGTGTGTGGCGCGGTGGTGGTGCTGTACGGCGTCAAACTGCTGATTGATTTCGCGATGGCCGTGCTGTAATCCCGCGATGGCCGTCCGGTTCCGCAAAAACGTATGCCCGTCCGTGTTTTGCTACCCGAGCTGAGTGGTTGGGTTAACAAAATGCGGACGGGCAGTGCTTTTTCAGCCGAGGAAGGCGAGCTCCTCGTCAGTGAGTTCGAGCTCGTCGGCCTTCAGGGAGTCGAGGATGGTTTCGGGACGGTGTGCGCCCGGAATCACGAACATGTGGTCGCCCTTGGCCAGCTCCCAAGCCAGCACCACGCGCTGGTAGCTCACGCCATGCTTGGCGGCCACTTCGCGGAACGGGTCGAACAGATGCTCGTCGTACGGGTGGCGGTAGCCGCCGAGCGGACTCCAGCACACGAAGGCGAGACCTTCCTTCGCGCAGTATTCCAACGTGTCC
>ENA-OQNL01000110-OQNL01000110.1-human-gut-metagenome-genome-assembly--contig:-NODE-110-length-12229-cov-2.035779_pt1 | contig 12229 bp, 11 predicted proteins | sample MGYA00242631_ERZ504884 | MGnify/ENA primary metagenome ERZ504884 (study PRJEB26092, sample SAMD00036395) | human gut metagenome | host: Homo sapiens | study: EMG produced TPA metagenomics assembly of...
GGCCAATAGCCTGCGGAAATACCGTTGCCACACCAGCTCTTGCCACGCCGTGCAGCGCTTCATTCCACCAGTTGTATGCCGGAATGCCAAGACGCTCGATCGCCGGTGACTGATAGACCATCTGGCTCATTTTTTCTCCAGCGTCATCTGGGAAACCAGCTGTTTTGCATACTCTCTCGTCTCTTTACTCATGGTAAAATCCTCCCGAAATTTGTTGCCTCTATTATATCGCCGCGTTTCCCGTTCGGCTAGTCAAGTATTGCTCTTTGCTTCTCATTTTATGCGATTTTTTGCGAACAACACAGGGGGAACATACGAGGAAATCGTGTATGCGTAACCATCCGATATACACGCAGAAACTCCCGGCAGAATTTCTCGTATAAGATCTTCCGTCGGGAGTTTCCCTTATCTATTCCTGTGAAATTTTATTTCTGATACTCTTCCTCGATATTTTTTACCGCACGGAGCTTGTTCGCGTATTCCAGAATCTCTTCTTTGGAATATTTCTGTTTCCGGCACCAGGTGAGGATTTCTTCTTTACTTCCTCCGGCATCTTGTTGTTCATGCGCAGACAGTCACAGAAGGTTCTCTTCGGAGAATAATATTTGTAGGAACCAAACTCTGTCTTTTTCTCACAGATTTCACCCGGGACATCGGCATTCTGGAAATAAAAACGTCTGATTTCAAAATTTTCCAGATCCATTTTTTTCGGTCTGTCCGTGCTGTTGCAACTGCAATCGTAGCCGGCTCTTCTTTCAGCATTCCGGCAAGCCATGCAGCACTGTCCATGCAGATGACTGCGCGTGGGTTTACTTTCGCAATTTCAATATATTGATAGTCTTCCGGTTTTTCATAACCACAGTCCTTGCACCAGTACCAGCCGCGTGCAAATCGTTCCAGACTTCCTTCCTCTTCCATTTCTGCCAGCTGCAGTACAGTCACCTGATGATCTCTGAGGTCTGCGAAGCTCATATATCCATGATGTTCTTTAAATAACGTCGTGATCTTCTGGTATGTTTTAAAAAGCATATTTTCTTTCCCCTTTCAGGATGTGATACATGTTTTTTCATCTATAGGCGTTTGCACATATAATATTCCAATTTTCATGGAATGGCAAGCACTAATTTGCAAAAAACCATGTTTTTTCTCTGTTTTTTTCTTATTAGCTGCTGCTAACATATTTCTCTTTTTATCACTTATAAGTATACCTTTTTTACCTGAAATATGCAACCTGCTGATCCGCTTTTTCTGTTCTCATACCAGCAGAAAAAGACCGGATTTTTTACTTCTCATCCGGTCTTTTTCTCTTTCATTCTATCTTTTAACGTTTACCGTAAAACCTTTTTTCACTCTGCCGCTTCCAGAATTTCTTTTAATGCTTTGATATAAAGTTTACACTCCTCCATCGTTCCCACGCTCACACGGCTCATCTCAAAAGCGCCGATACGGATGCCCTTTTCCATCAGCTGTTCCTGAATCCAGGCAGGATCTTTTCCGGTATCGAAGTAGATGAAATTCGACTGGGACGGATAAACCCTGCAGCCAAGCGCTGCCATCTCTTTTTCCAGATATTCTCTTCCCTCCACGATTTTTGCTTTCTGCTCCTGATAATATTCCTGGTCTGCCAGGCCTGCCACTGCCGCTTTCTGGGCACAGACATTCAGGTTCCAGGAAGCGGAACATTTCCGCATGATTCCAATCAGCTCTTCGGAGCCCAGCGCATAGCCGACACGAAGGCCTGCCATCGCATAATATTTGGAAAAGGTACGGAGAACCAGAATCGGTTTTTCCGGATGCGCTTTCATATAATCAACCATACTGCAGCAGTCCGGCTCGGTGGCAAACTCCATGTATGCCTCATCCATCACCAGCAGCACGTCCTCCGGAAGAGTATCTGCGAATGCTTCCAGCTCCCCGATCGGCACATACGTTCCGGTCGGGTTATTCGGATTGCAGATCACCACGATTTTTGTTTTTTCACCGATTTTTTCTTTCATGGCAGGGAGATTAAATTTCTGCTCCTCGGTTACCGGTACGGAGACCGGCACACCGCCATTTAAATACGCCATGTCGGCAAATGCCCCGTAGGTCGGCGCGGAAAACAGCACCTCATCTCCCTCGTCCAGAAAGGTCAGTCCGATCATATCGATCATCGCACTCGATCCGGCGCCTGTCAGTACATTTTCTGCTTTTAATCCGTACTGCTCCGCTACCTTCTGTTTCAGCAGTACTGCCGCAAAATCAGGATAAAAATGGCTTCCCGCCATAGAGTCCTCCAGTGCCGCCACTGCCTTCGGTGACATTCCGTAATTGTTTTCGTTTAATCCCATATGGATCAGTTTTGAGGTGTCCTTCGCAAATGCCTTCTGACGTTTGCTCGGCGGCATGCTCTGTAATGCGTGGCTGATGATTTTATTTACTTCCATATTCATTTCCTCCTGTTTTCACGGCTTCTATTGTTTTTTTTCCGGAAAATTACCGTTTTACGGCTCCCCTCGAAACAGCTGCTAAGCCATCTGCGGAGCCTGCCCGTTTTCCGATTTTTTGCTTAAGACTCAGAAGAGCTGTCTCCCAATACCAGATATTTGGTACGGATCATGTTTCTGGACGGGTCAATCTCAAAGTTTGTGATGTCGGTGCTTACCAGATAAATATTGGAAGAATTCAGTACCGGTACGCCGAAGCAGTAGTCGTTTACCAGTACGCTCTCAGCCTGGTGCAGCAGCTCAAATCTGGCGGTCGGATCGCTTTCCTCATTCGACTGTGCCATCAGTTCGTCATACTCCGGGCAGTTGGTCTTGTTATCGTTGTAGCTGTCGTTGGAACGGTACATGGAAAGGAAGGTGAACGGATCGGTAAAGTCTGCAGTCCATCTCATGCGGGCAAGCTGGAAATCGCCGGATCTTCTCTCTGCTACCTGTACCTGCTGCTCCTCTGCCTGAAGCTCCACCTCGATGCCAAGGTTGTTTTCCACTGTGCCTGCAGGGCCTGTGCCATATCGCTGTCGAGCTGGAGGCTCGGGTATTTGTAGGTGATGGCCGGGAAGCCTTCTCCATCCGGGTAACCGGCCTCTGCCAGAAGCTCTTTGCCTTGTCCGGATCAAAGCCGATCGGATCTTCCTCTGCTTCCTCTGCCCAGTCCTTGCCGCTTGCGGAGGATTTCAGATGTTTTGCTACGAAGAAATCACTTGCCTCATAAGAGGAACCGCACGCGGAAGCTACCTCATCGCGGTTGACTGCCATAGAGAACGCCTGGCGGACGCGGACATCGTCAAATGGTGCTTCATTTACATTGAACAGTACATAATAACTAGTCTGAGATGGAGAAGTAATCAGCCCATCGCTGTCTTTATACTCGTCCATAACGGTATAATCTGCTGAGATAAAGTTCAGCTCACCGGATTTATACGCATTAATGATGGACTGTGTATCGTCCATAACCATTTTTTGATCGTATCGGTTTTGATCCGGTCTGCCTGAACGTAATTTTCATTTTTCTTATAAACGCTGTACTGGTTCGGTACATACTCTGCGAGGTAGTACGGTCCGCAGCTTACCAGCGCATCCATGTCATTTCCCATTGCCCAGTCGCCGTTGGTCTCGGTCTGAAGCTCACGATGCGTCGGCATATAAACCGGAAGTACAAAGAGCTGTTCGAAGTAAGCGCACGGCTCCTTTAAGTTGAACACAATGGTCTTGTCATCGCTGGTGTCTACGCCAAGACCGCTCTCATCGCCGGTTCCGTTGTACATTTCCTCAGCTCCCGCAATCGGGTAAAGCATTGAGGAATAACCACTCTTGCAGTTCGGATCCAGTGCGCGGACAATGGTATTTTTGAAATCGGCACTTGTCACATCGTCTCCGTTGCTCCATTTTGCATCGCTGCGGAGGTGTACGGTGTACTGTGTCATATCCTCATTGACATCAACGCTTTCTGCCAGAATATAATCCCAGGAACCGTCCTCTTTTCATTTCCATGATCGGGGCCATACACACATCATCGTAGGACCACCACCATAAACCGCTCTCTCCTGCGCTGTCCAGGCTTCCGGCCTCGGTATTCATCGTTGTTACAATCATATCGGAAGTACTGCCGCTTTTTGCCTCCTCCGGAAGAGCTGCTGCTTCCTCCGCTGCTGAGGGCGGCGAGAAGATCGTGAAGGTCGCTCTGACCTGCGACACCGGCACCATCGACGATGAGAGCTTCAACCAGGCCTGCTGGACTGCTGTTTCCGGCTACATGGGCGATGACTGCCAGTACTACATCCCCGAGGCTGACGCTTCCGATGAGGATCGCGAGACCATGATCCGTCAGGCTGTCAACGATGGCGCTGACGTCATCGTCTGCGTCGGCTACCTGTATGGCGCTTCCCTGGCATGGGCTGCTGACCAGTACCCCGATGTCAAGTTCATCGCTATCGATGTCACCCAGGGCGACATTGGTACCGACGCCATCCCCGCAAACTGCTACTGCATCACCTTCAAGGAGGAGCAGGCAGGTTATCTGGCTGGCTACGCTGTCGTTAAGGACGGCAAGACCAAGCTGGGCTTCCTCGGCGGCATGGCTGTCCCCGCTGTCATCCGTTACGGCTACGGCTACGTGCAGGGCGCTGACGCTGCTGCTCAGGAGCTGGGCACCAACATCGACATCAACTACTTCTACGGCGGCCAGTTCTACGGCGATGCAAACATCACCTCCCGTATGGAGGGCTGGTACTCCAACGGCACTCAGGTCGTCTTTGCCTGCGGCGGCGGCATCTACACCTCCGCTGTTGAGGCTGCTCTGAAGAACAACGGCTACGTCATCGGCGTTGACGTTGACCAGAACTACATCGGTGTAAACGGCGTTGCTGACGGCACCTATGCTTACAACCCGTTCATCACCTCCGCTATGAAGGGCCTGTCCGAGGCTGTTTCTACTTCTCTGTCCGACATCGAGGCAGGCGAGTGGAGCACCATCGCAGCAACCAACGGCAACTTTGGTCTGGAGGACGGCGATTACGTCGGCCTGCCCACCGCTGAGGACAGCTGGAACTTCGAGACCTTCACGGTTGAGGAGTACGAGGAACTGAAGCAGAAGATCGCTTCCGGCGAGATCGTTGTTGACAACAGCTCTGACGACGCTACCAAGCCCACCGTCAGCGAGTTCACCAACGTCACCTACATCCAGTAAAATTTGAACAGTCCGCAAGGGCTGTAGGGGAACGACCCTCTCCGTCATTGCCGCCAGGCTTTGACGGAGAGGGTCGTTTTTGTCTCGCGAAAAATCGTGCAGCTTGCACAAAAGTAATACTTATAAGAGTACATCCCGCCAAAAAATCAAAAAGAAGTGTGCAAAACCGCAAAAATACGGTATAATGGTACACAGAATAGTATAGGTGTCGATTTGACACGAAAGGAGAGTGAGCAGATTGGCAGAGGATTTTGTGATCGAAATGCTCCACATTACCAAGGAGTTCCCTGGAATCAAGGCAAACGACGATATCACCCTGCAGCTGCGCAAAGGCGAGGTACATGCCCTGCTGGGCGAGAACGGCGCCGGCAAAAGTACACTGATGAGCGTGCTGTTTGGCCTGTACCAACCGGAAGCTGGTCAGATCCGCAAAAACGGCAAGGAGGTTGTCATCCGCAACCCCAATGATGCAAACGCACTGGGCATCGGCATGGTGCACCAGCACTTCAAGCTGGTGGAATGCTTCAGCGTGCTGGACAACATCATTCTGGGGGTGGAACCCAACAAGATGGGCTTTTTGCAGAAGGCCGAGGCACGCAAAAAGGTGATGGCCCTGAGCGAAAAGTACGGCCTGCGCGTGGACCCGGATGCACTGATCAGCGATATCTCTGTTGGTATGCAGCAGCGCGTTGAGATCCTGAAGATGCTGTACCGCGACAACGAGATCCTGATCTTCGACGAGCCTACCGCAGTGCTGACCCCGCAGGAGATCGACGAACTGATGGAGATCATGCGCGGGTTCAAGAAGGAGGGCAAGTCCATCCTGTTCATTACCCACAAGCTCAACGAGATCATGGCGGTGGCAGACCGCTGCACTGTTCTGCGCAAGGGCAAGTATATGGGCACTGTGGACATCAAGGACACCACCAAGGAAGAGCTTTCCCGCATGATGGTGGGCCGTGATGTGCAGCTGCAGGTGGACAAAAAGCCTGCCAACCCCGGCGAAGTGGTGCTGGATGTGGAAAACGTTACCATGCACAGCGCCCAACACAAGAAGGATGCAGTCCGGAATGTCTCTTTTCAGGTGCACGCCGGTGAGATCGTCTGTCTTGCCGGTATCGAGGGCAACGGTCAGACCGAGTTCGTCTACGGCCTGACCGGTCTGGAAAAGATCAGCAGCGGCAAGATCACGCTGGACGGCAAGGACATCACCAACGAGTCCATCCGTCAGCGCTCCAAGGACGGCATGAGCCATATCCCGGAGGACCGCCACAAGCACGGCCTTGTGCTGGACTACAGTCTGGAAAACAACATGGTGCTGCAGCGCTACTGGCAGCCCGAGTTCCAGAAGGGCGGCTTTATCCGCAGCGATAAGGTGCGCGAATATTCCGATAAGCTCATTGCCCAGTACGATGTGCGCAGCGGTCAGGGCAGCCTGACCACCGTGCGCAGCATGTCCGGCGGCAACCAGCAGAAGGCCATCATTGCCCGTGAGATCGATAAGGACCCGAAGCTCTTGGTGGCAGTCCAGCCAACCCGCGGTCTGGACGTTGGTGCAATTGAATACATCCACCGTCAGATCGTGGCCGAGCGCGATAAGGGTACGGCCGTGCTGCTGGTCAGTCTGGAGCTGGACGAGGTGATGAACCTTTCTGACCGGATCCTTGTGATGTACGAGGGTGAGATCGTGGGCGAGTTTGACCCCAAGACCACCACAGTCCAGGAGCTGGGCCTGTACATGGCCGGTGCCCGCAAGCAGGGAAAGGAGTAAGCAGAAATGAAAAACAAAAAACTTTCCCACAACGGGCTGCAGGGTTCTGTCACCAGCGTGATGGCTGCCCTGCTGTGTATCCTGATCGGTCTGGCTGTGGGCTTCCTCGTGCTGCTGGCCATCAATCCGGCCCATGCATGGGCAGACGGTTTTGTCCGCATCCTCAAGGGCGGCTTCCATGATGCCCCCTATGGTGTCGGCAAGGAGCTGGCCAACGCCGCGCCCCTGATCATGACCGGCCTTTCCGTGGGCTTTGCCTTCAAGACCGGCCTGTTCAACATCGGTGCTGCCGGTCAGTACACGCTGGGCGCTTACGGTGCCCTCTACTGCGCCATCATGCTCAAGCTGCCCTGGTTCGTCTGCCTGCTGGCTGCGGCCATTCTGGGCGGTCTGTGGGGGGCCATCCCCGGTTTCTTCAAGGCCTACTTCAACATCAACGAGGTCATTACCTCCATCATGTTCAACTGGATCGGCCTGTACCTTGTCAATGAGCTGGTCTACCAGAACGGCACCGGCCCCATGTATGATGTGCGCAACACCCGCACCCTGAATCTGGGCAAGAACGCGGATCTCGCCCAGTCCGTTATCCCGGACTTCGGCCTGAACAAGCTGTTCCAGACCAACAGCACCACCATCGCCATCTTCCTGGCCGCTGTGGTTGCCATCCTGATCTGGGTGGTGCTGAACAAGACCACCTTTGGCTATGAGCTGAAGGCGGTCGGCCTGAACAAGAGTGCTGCCCGCTACGCCGGTATCAACGAAAAGAAGAACATCATCCTCTCCATGGCCATTGCCGGTGCGCTGGCAGGCTTTGGCGCGGGCCTGTTCTACCTGTCCAACGTGGGCCAGTGGAACCCCCTGAACTCCACCAGCCTGCCCGCTATGGGCTTCAACGGCATCTCCGTTGCCCTGCTGGCAAGCTCTAACCCCATTGGCACCATCTTCTCGGCCCTGTTCATCTCCCACATCTCGGTGGGCGGCACCTTCCTTTCCACCAAGTATTACCCCACGGAGATCGCCGACCTGATCAGCGGCATCATTATCTACCTGTGTGCATTCTCCATGCTGTTCCGCGGCAAGATCCAGAAGCTGCTGTTCAAGAATGCGGACAAGACCAATGTGAACGCAGAGCCTGCCCCGGCGGAAAAGGCCAACGCGAAGAAGGAGGGCAAGTAAGATGCTGCTTTTGATCAAATATACCCTGCTGTATGGCATCGTCCTGATGCTGGTGGCACTGGGCGGTATGTTCAGTGAGCACTCCGGCATCATCAACATCGCGCTGGAAGGCATCATGGTCATCGGCGGTGTGGCGGGTGTTCTGACCCTGACCATGCTTCCGGCCGACATGTCGCCGTTCCTGGTGGTGCTGATCTCGGTCCTGGTGGCTGCGCTGGCCGGTATCGTGTACAGCCTGCTGCTGGCCTTTGCTTCCATCAACCTGAAAGCGGACCAGACCATCGGCGGCACGGCCCTGAACCTGCTGGCCACCGCCATTGCCGTGGTCATTGCCAAGTATTTCAGCGACAGCGGCAGCGCCAAGCTGAACTATTCCAACAAGCCGTTCCTGTTCAGCATCGGCGGCCTGGAGCTGAGCATCTTTGTGCCGTTGGGCATCGTGCTGCTCGTCATCAGCTATGTGGTGCTGTACAAGACCCGCTTCGGTCTGCGCCTGCGCGCCTGCGGCGAACATCCTCAGGCAGCCGATTCTGTGGGCATCAACGTCTACAAGATGCGCTACGCGGGTGTGCTGCTTTCCGGTGCGCTGGGCGCTATCGGCGGTCTGGCATATATCGTGCCCCCGGTGCAGACCTGGAACTTTGAGGTCGGCGTGGCTGGCGCGGGCTTCCTTGCACTGGCTGTTATGATCTTTGGCCAGTGGAAGCCCTTCAACATCTTTGGCGCAGCCATGTTCTTTGCTGTGTTCAAGAGTCTGGCAAACATTGCAGACTCCACCTTCCTGGCACAGCTGCACTGGTCCAGCAACATCTACAACATGATGCCGTTCGTGGCGTCCATGATCATTCTGGCGTTTACCTCCAAGAACAGCATGGCACCCAAGGCAGAGGGCATCCCCTACGACAAGGGATCCCGCTAAAACGACGGTTCGTGTTCCCAAAACAAGGACGCAGCTGCTTTTCCGGGCGGCTGCGCCCTTTTTGCTTCTTTTTCAACAGATTCCACAAAACGGCGCTTGCTTTTGCGGGGAAATTTGCTATACTTGAATTACAATGTCATACTATTGCCGGAGGCGGGGCAGCGCGGCCCGGGCCGTCGGCGAAGAATACGATTTAGGAGCGTGACCTTATGCGCATTTACGATTTGATCGCCAAGAAGCGGGACGGCGGCACCCACAGCCGCGAGGAGCTGGAAGCCATCGTCAACGGCTTCGTCAGCGGCGAGGTGGCCGATTACCAGATGGCGGCCTGGATGATGGCTGTCTACCTGCGCGGCATGACCGACGAGGAGACTGCTGAGCTGACCGACGTGATGGCCCACAGCGGCGTGATGGTCGATCTTTCCCCCATCCCCGGCATCAAGGTGGATAAGCACTCCACCGGCGGCGTGGGCGATAAGACCACCCTTGTGATCGCCCCTGTGGTGGCGGCCTGCGGTGTAAAGATCGCCAAGATGAGTGGCCGCGGCCTGGGCCATACCGGCGGCACCATTGATAAAATGGAGAGCGTGCCCGGCACCAGAACTGCCCTTTCGCAGGAGGAGTTCTTTGCCCAGGTGAACAAGATCGGGCTGTCGGTCATTGGCCAGAGCGAGGGCATTGCCGTGGCGGATAAGAAGATGTACGCCCTGCGGGATGTGACCGCCACGGTCAGCTGCATCCCTCTCATCGCCTCTCCATCATGTCTAAGAAGCTGGGCCTCCGGCTCTGATGCCATCCTGCTGGATGTGACCACCGGCTACCGGAGCTTTTATGAAAACGGTAGACCAGAGCATTGAGCTGGCCAAGCCTGAATGGTATCCATTGGCACCCCATCACGGCCGCCGAGTGGCTGCCATGATCACCGATATGGACACCCCGCTGGGGCACAACATCGGCAACAGTCTGGAAGTGATGGAGAGCATGGACGTGCTCAAGGGCCACGGCCCGGCAGACCTGACCGAGGTGTGCCTGCAATTGGCGGCCAACATGCTGGCACTGGCAGGCAAAGGCGATGCCGCCCACTGCCGCGCCATGGCCGAGGCGGTCATTGCGGACGGTTCTGCCTTTGAAAAGTGCAAGGAAATGTTTGCCGCACAGGGCGGCGACATCCGGGTGCTGGATGATTACAGCCTGTTTGCACAGCCCGCCGCCAGCTACGAACTGCTGGCCGAGCAGGACGGCTACATTGTGGCCAACGATGCGGAAAAGATCGGTTCTGCCAGCGTGCTGCTGGGCGCAGGCCGCCAGAAAAAGGGCGACCCGCTGGACTTTGCCGCCGGTATCACCCTGCACAAAAAGCGCGGTGACTACGTCCATAAGGGCGAAAGCCTTGCCACCTTCTACGGCGCTGCGGACAAGTTTGAAGCTGCCGCAGCCGAGTACCGCAGCGGCCTTGTGTATGGCGCGGAAAAGCCGGAGGAAGCCCCGCTGGTGTACGCCCTTGTCACCAAAGACGGCGTAGAGCGGTACTGAGACCGGACAGCAGGGGAGAACCCTGTTTTCCGCGAAAATGCAAGGTCGGGCAGCCCGCAGGCGGCCCGACCTTGCTCTTATAACAATATTTTTTCCGCTGAGGATGCCCAAAGCGTACGCGGTGGGCATTCTAAATCGTTTCGTCCCAAGGGGACTGCTGCACAAAGCTGTGTGGCAGTCCCTTTTTGCGCTTTCACGCTGAGAACAGGCCATCTTGCACAAAAGAACTGTCGCTTTTTAAGCAATTCGCTGTATTTGCGGGACAAACGGTAGAACTTTGCATCGGGATATGGTATACTACACTGTACTTGTATGCCCCGGAAAAAGGGGCTGCCAAAGGAGAAAGGACTTGTTATGAAGATCATTCTGGTGGGCGGCGGCAAGGTCGGCACGGCTCTGGCGCGCCAGCTCAGCGAGGAAGGCCACAACGTGACTGTGGTGGACACCAACAAAGCGCGCGTGGAGCACCTGACCGAAAGCTACGACGTGCTGGGCATTGTAGGCAATGGCTCGTCCATCACCACCCTGTCTGAGGCGGGCATTGAGGATGCGGACGTGTTCATTGCGGTCACCGGCTCGGACGAACTGAACCTGCTTTGCTGCATGTTTGCCAAAAAGGCGGGCCACTGCCACGGCATTGCCCGCGTGCGCAACCCGTCTTACAGCCACGAGCTGGACTTTATCAAAAAGCAGATCGGCATTTCCGCCATTATCAACCCGGAAATGGCAGCGGCAAAAGAGATCTCTCATCTGCTGCGTTTCCCCGGTGCCAGCAAGATCGATACCTTTGCGGACGGCCGTGTGCGGCTGATCAAGTTTGCGCTGCCCGATGCACTGGATGGCGTGGCCATCCGCGAGATCCCTACCCGGCTCAAGAGCGATATTCTGGTGTGCGCGGTGGAGCGTGAGGCGGCGTCATCATCCCGAACGGTAACTTTGTACTGCAGAACGGCGATCAGGTCACCTTCCTTGCTACGCAGGAAAAAGCTCACGCCTTCTTCCAGCAGCTGCATCTGCCGGTGCAGCCGGTACGCAACGCCCTCATCGTGGGCGGCGGTGCCATTGCTTACTACCTCAGTCAGGAACTGCTGGAAAACCATGTGCGGGTGCGCATTGTGGAGCGGGACGCTGCCCGCTGCGTAGAACTGGCCGAGCAGCTGCCCGGCGCACAGATCCTGAACGAGGACGGCTCCAACCGCGAGTTTCTGCTTTCCGAGGGTCTGGAATCCACCGAGGCTTTCGTGGCACTGACCAACATCGACGAGGAGAATGTGCTGCTGACCCTGTTTGCCAAAAAGCACTCCAAGGGCAAGCTGGTCACCAAAGTCAACCGTCTGGAGTTCGATGATATTCTGGCCGGTCTGGATCTGGGCAGCGTGGTCTACCCCAAGTACATGACCTGCGATTACATCGTGCAGTATGTGCGTGCACTGCAGAACGAAGCGGGCAGCAACATCAAGACGCTGTACCGCATTCTGGACGACCGCGTGGAAGCGCTGGAATTTACCGTCCACGAGAAGAGCGCTGCCACCGGTGTCCCCCTGAGCCAGCTGCACCTGAAAAAGAATCTGCTGCTGTGCTGCATCACCCGCGGCCATCAGATCCTGATCCCGCGCGGCGGCGACCAGATCCAGGTGGGCGACAACGTGATCGTGGTC
>ENA-OQNL01000116-OQNL01000116.1-human-gut-metagenome-genome-assembly--contig:-NODE-116-length-12032-cov-2.283830_pt1 | contig 12032 bp, 10 predicted proteins | sample MGYA00242631_ERZ504884 | MGnify/ENA primary metagenome ERZ504884 (study PRJEB26092, sample SAMD00036395) | human gut metagenome | host: Homo sapiens | study: EMG produced TPA metagenomics assembly of...
CGTGATGCTGCTGCAGGCCGTGGGCATTCCCATTGACCCGGACGTGTTCATTGAGCGCGACCTGCCCCACGCCCCCTACTGGGAACAGGAGGGCAGGCTCTACGGGCCTGACCCGATGTTCGTCTACCCCGGCGACCCCCACGACCACACCGGGTACGGCTGCTATGCCCCCTGCATCGTGCAGGCCTTGCAGAGCGCGTTGAAGCATGAAGGGGCGGCGGACCGGTTCGAGGTGCTGGACGTGAGCGGTGAGACTGCAGAGCAGCTGTGCCGGTTCATTGACGAGGGAATGCCGGTGGTGTTCTGGGCAACGCTGGATTTTACCCCGGTGCCCGAGGAGCGGGATCACTGGCTGCTGGCCGATGGCACCGACTTTGCCTGGAAGTGCCATGAGCACTGCCTGCTGCTGGTGGGCTACGATGAGGAAAACTACTGGTTCAATGACCCGTGGCATGACCACGGGGTCTGCGCCCAGCCCAAGGAGCTGGTGGAGCGCTGCCACGCGGCACAGGACTCCTATGCGGTGACCCTGCGGCGGAAATAAGAGAGGCGGAACATGAAAACAGAGAAACTGAAACAGAACGTCAAGGGCTATGTTCATCAGTTTGAGGACGGCGGCCTGCGGCTGCTGAGAAAGGGGCAGAAGGGCGTGATCCACGCCATCTTCAGCCGCTTTGGCCTGGTGCTGATCCTCCTGCTGCTGCAGGTGGGGCTGCTGTTCAGCATCTTCCGGTGGTTCGGCAACCTGTGGCCCCATTACTTCGGCGGCAGCGTGGTCGTTACATCGGCCATGGTCATCTACCTGCTCAACAGCAAGATGGACAACAGCGCCAAGATCACCTGGATGGTGGTGGTTGCCATCGCACCGGTGGTGGGCATTCCGATGTTCTTCTATGTCAAGAGCAATTTCGGGCACAACATCCTGCGCAAGCGGCTGCTGGAGCTGGAGGATCAGCTGCGCGGCTGGCTGCCGCAGAGCCAAAAGGCAGTGGAGCAGCTGAAAGCGCTCGAACCCGGCGCAGCTTCGCTGGCAAAGTACCTGTATGGGCGGGGCGGCGGCTTTCCGGTGTACCAGAACACCGCCATGACCTACTTCCCCGGCGGCGAAGCAAAGTTTGAGGAACTGCTGCGCCAGCTGGAAACGGCAGAAGAATATATCTTTGTGGAGTATTTCATCATCGACGAGGGCCTGATGTGGGGTAAGATCCTGGAAGTGCTGGCCCGCAAGGCGCTGCAGGGCGTGGATGTCCGGGTGATGTACGACGGCACCTGTGAGTTCTCCACCCTGCCCCGCAATACCCCCGGCTGCTGGAGAAGCTGAACATCCAGTGCAAGGTGTTCAGCCCGGTGCAGCCGTTCGTCTCCACTCACTATAATTACCGCGACCACCGGAAAATTCTTGTCATTGACGGGCGGGTCGGTTTTACCGGCGGCGTAAATCTTGCCGATGAGTACATCAACCACATCCAGAAGCATGGCCGCTGGAAGGATGCCGCCGTGATGCTGGAGGGCGAGGCAGTCCGTTCGCTGACGGCTCAGTTTCTGCAGATGTGGGGCATCCTGAAGGAGCCGGAATATGAGCAGTTCCTGACCCGGCCCATTCCGGTGCCGGAAAATGCAAAGGGCGTGGCGGCTCCCTACGGGGACTGTCCGCTGGACGGCGAGCGGGTGGGCGAGATGGTCTATATCGACCTGCTCAACCGGGCCAGGGATTACATCCACATTATGACCCCCTACCTTATTCTGGACGGCGAACTGGAGACCGCCCTGAAATTTGCCGCTGAACGGGGCGTGGATGTCCACCTGATCCTGCCCGGAAAGCCGGACAAGCAGTTCCCCTACGCACTGGCAAAGAGCCACTATTCAGCCCTGCTGGATTCGGGCGTGAAGATCAGCGAATGGAGCCCTGGTTTTGTCCATGCCAAGGTGTTCGTGGTGGACGGCAGGGAAGCAGTGGTGGGCACTATCAATCTGGACTACCGCAGCCTGTACCATCACTTTGAGGATGCCGTCTGGATGGTGGATGCTCCCTGTATCCGGGACATTGAGCAGGATTTCCAGCACACGCTGGAACAGTGCCGCACGGTGGAAAATACCTCGGCCAGCATCTGGCAGAAGCATTATCTGCTCCGTGCCACCGGAATGCTGCTCAAGGTCATTGCACCGCTGCTGTAACAGCTGAATTACAGAGCAACAGCCCCCTCAGGCTTATGGGCCTGAGGGGGCTGTTGTTTTGTATGATCCTTATCTGGGGTAGCACAGCGCCAGCTTGGAATAAAAATCTTCCAGTGCAAAACGAACATCCAGATCGTGATAGACACGGATGGTTTTGCGGTCAGAAGCTTCAGCATAGGTCAGGCTGGGCAGGAGCACAGGGGCCGGGCGGAGTGTCCAGTGCCCCCGGAATCCATTCTCCAGCAGGACAGCGGCGGTAGTGTTGTCGCCCAAAGTCCAATTGCCCCCGGTGCGCAGAGGAAAGCGGGATCATATTCGGAGGGTACTCGTCCATCAGCTGCTGAAATAGATAGGCTCCCACTTCGCCGCAGGGCCGTACCCGAAGCGCCAATTCGGAAAGGGATACCTCGAATCTGGCGTAGACATCCTGTGGGATCTGCCAGACCGTGACAGCGCTGTCCAACAGGACACGGCAGGCGATGGGGTCTTGCTGAACATTGAATTCCGGTCGTCCGGCGGGATAGGGGCCGCCGCCGTTCCAGAGCACCGTCATGCGGGACGCGATCTCCGGGGCACGGTTCAGGGCGGCGGCAATGTTTGTCATAGCGCCCTGGGCCGCAATGTACAGGGGAGCCGGGTCATCCCGCAGAGCCTCCTGGATCAGAAACTCGACAGCTTCACAGTCGGGAGCATCCTCCGGGGAGGCGAGAGGGGCAGTACAACCATGAAGAACAGGAACATCGTCGATGTGTGCGGCGTTCAGCAGGCGGCATACCTCCTGGTAACTGCGCTCCATGCTGTGGGGCGGCAGACCCCTTTGGGCGGTTTTGACCTCGAAATGGGTGGCACAGATACCACGCACATCAAATTGCGGAGTAAGCAGATGGTGCAGGATGGCAAAGTCATCATCGCCCTCGTTTTTTGCATCGGTGTCAATGATGACCCGCACCCGGCAGGCCTCCGGCGGTGCAAATCCCAGCCGCGCAAGAAGTTCAGAGCGTTCCATGTGGTGTTACCTCAATTCAGTTTTACCAGAGCTTCGTTCAGTGCGGCCAGCTTTTCTTCATCGAACATTTTGTTGCTGTAGAATTGCAGATCATTCACCGAAATGCCCCGGGAGCCGGGCTCCTGCTGCACATATTGGGCCAGCTCCGGCAGCAGCTGCTGGATCAGGGCAGCGGACTGAGGAGTGTCCAGCAGGGTGCCGATCTTCATATCAAGACAGAATTCCTTGATTTCCTCCGGGGCGGGCACCAGCACGTCGTGGTTGAAGATGTGGTTCAGGAAGCCGAGTGCCATGCCCTGCCACACTGCGGATTCCGGGTTTTCCGGGTTTTGGGAATTGGCGATGTGGCGGCTGCCGGTGGAGAAGCCGTGGTCGCCGTAAGCAAAGATATGCATCTCATAGGGGATCTTCCGCTCTGCCAACAGGGTGGCAAACTGCAGGGACTGCGTGGCGGGCACCAGATGGTCGCCCTGAGTGGCAAAAAGGAAGGCAGGGGGAGTCTGGTCATCCACCTGCAGCAGCAGGTCCGGCAGCTCCATGCCCAACGCCTTGCCCGGGACGCTGAACACAGCGTAGCCCAGCAGCATGGCCGCAGGACGGACCCGGCCCATGGTGCCCACCGAGGCGGCAAGATGCCCGCCGGCAGAGAAGCCTGCCACGGCGATCTGCTCCGGGTCGATGTGCAGGTCACCTGCGTTCTGATGCAGGTAGTCCATGGCCTCCTGCGCTTCGGCAAAGGCATTGGTATAGACCTCCTCCACCGGACAGTTCTGGGAGACGCTGTACCGCAGCACAAAGGCATTGTAGCCTGCGTTCAGGAAGGCCAGCGCTACAGGATCGGCTTCCCGGTCTGAGCAGAAGGCATAGGCTCCACCCGGAAAGATCAGGATCGCAGGGCAGCGGTCCAGAGCAGGCATTTCGGTGCAGGGCTCCTGCAGGTAGCAGGTCAGCTGGGCATTGTGGGTCCCCATGGGGATCTGAGTGATTTTCATAGTTGGCTCCTTTTTCCTGTAGTAAAACGGGCCTTCGTACAGATAACCCCAAAAGGCAGGGGGGTCCCTGTGCGAAAGCCCAAAATCGACTTTGTTATTCCGATATCAATATAGCAGATAGCAGAAACACTGTCAAGGAGATTTACTGGTATTCCTTTTCCATCGAGAAGCCCCGGCCGCTGACTTCGGTCACGCGGCTGACGATGAGGAAACAGGCGGGGTCGATGGAATGGACCAGCTTTTCCAGCCGGGGCAGCTCCCGGTTGGAGATGACGCTGAGCAGCACCTCGCTGGGCTCGCCGGTGTAGCCGCCCTCGCCGTGGAGCACGGTCACGCCGCGGTCGATTTCAGCCAGAATGGCGGTGCGGATCTCATCCGACCGGGTGCTGATGATCTTGACCTCGGTGCGGCTGTCGCCCAGCATCAGCATCTTGTCCATGACGATGGTGTGGGTGATGACCAGCACGATGCCGTAGAGCACCTGCTCCGGCTGGCTGAACGCTGCCTGCACCAGCAGGATGGCGATATCAAAGAGCATCATGGTGATGGACACCGGCCAGCGGAACCATTTCTGCAGCACCAGCGGAGGGATATCCATGCCGCCTGTGGAAGCGCCCGCCCGGATGACCATGCCCAGCGCAACGCCGATGCCCAGACCCGAGAAGATGGTACAGAGGAAGATATCCTCAGTCAGCACCCGGCCGTCCAGCAGCCGCTCAAACAGCCCCAGAAAGGCGGGGCTCAGCACGCTGCTGGCAAGGGTGTTCAGTGCGAACTTCTTGCCCAGCACCACCCAGCCCCACACCAGCATGGTCATGTTGAAGAGGAAGAGGAAACCGGAGACGGAGAGCCCCGTCAGCCGCCCGAAGGCCAGCGCGATGCCGGTGGCACCGCCCGTGATGAGCCCGGCGGGCTCCAGAAACAGGGCCACCGCCAGCGAATACAGTGCGTTGCCCAGGATGATAGTCCAGACTGTTCAGCAAAAGCTGCTGCCAGCGACGAGTAGATTTCATAGCAGTACCTCCCATACAATCTTATAATACAGGAAAACTTCAAGAAAATCCACCCGATGCTGTTGCTTCCCATCAGAACAGCGGAATTGATGTGGCTGCCAAGGGCTCCCCCTTTGGGGGAGCTGGCGCGAAGCGCCTGAGAGGGTGAGGCCGTTACTCCTCGTCCAGCAGCCGCAGACCCGCCGTATCGGTCACGGGCAGGGAGAACACGATGGCTCCCGCCTTGGGGCCTGCTCCCTGCATGATGGCCTGCATGATCTGGTTTTTCAGGGTGGTGCGGGACACGATGAGCACCAGCTCCTTCTCGTTGACCAGATCCACCCCCATAAAGTGGGCGGCCCCCTCCATGCCGGTGCCCTTTGCGTGGATGACGGTGCCGCCGCCAGCTCCGGCGGCGCGGGCCGCGTCCATGATGGAGCCGGTGTGGCCCTGATTGGCAATGACGAGCAGCAGCTCATAGCGGGTATCCTTCAAGGTGCTTTCCTCCTTCAGTGCAAAGGTCTGGTGTTCGGTCAGGAATTGCAGCGCCCGCTTGCCGCCGATGCTGCTGACCGGGATGATGAACGCAATGCCGGTGCCCGGCACATCGATGCGCATTTTGCGGCGCAGGTCTTTTTGCAGGCCGGGCCAGGTCTCGGCGGTGATCATGGCAAAGAGCACGGCCTTTTCGGTCTGCTCCAGCCCCAGGGTGGAAAGGGTCTCCCGCACCGCTGTGCCTGCACCCACCGTGCGCAGGCTGACCGTGATGCCGTGCTCCTCGTAAAGGGCCAGAAAGGCATCGGTGGAGTGGCGGTCGGTGATGGTGACGAGCCAGTATAAAGTATTCACAGCAGGACCTCCTTACAGCTCGATGATGGCATCATCCGGCAGGTCGGCAAAGGCCAGCGCGGCGGCGGGTACAGGCTGTGCCTGCCGGGCCCGGCGCTGCTTGAGCTGGGCCATCAGACCCATGAGCTGCACCGTGATGAGGGGGGTCATGGCGACCATGGCCACCACGCCGAAGGCATCGGTGACGATATTGCCGCCCACGGCCACACAGGCACCCTGCGCCAGCGGCAGCAGGAAGGTGGCCGTCATGGGGCCGGAAGCAACGCCGCCTGCGTCAAAGGCGATGGCGGTGTAGAGCTTGGGCACCACGAAGGAGATGCCGATGGCAAAGGCATAGCCCGGGATGAGGAACCACAGGATGGAGATGCCGGTGAGCACCCGCACCATGGCAAGACCCACCGAGAGGGAAACGCCTGCCGAGAGGGCCGCGCCCATAGTGCCGGCAGAGATGGCACCGTCGGTCACTTCCTCGACCTGCTTGTTCAGCACATAGACGGCGGGCTCAGCCTTGACGATGAAGTAGCCGATGAGCATCCCGATGGGCACCAGCAGCCAGCGGAAGCTCTGGCCTGCCAGCACCTGACCCAGATAATTACCGGCGGGCATAAAGCCGATGTTTGCGCCTGCGAGGAATAGCACAAGACCGAGATAAGTATAGGCCAGGCCCACGCCGATGCGGCCCAGCGTCCGCCGGTCGAGCCTGAGGGCCGCCAGCTGGAACACGCCGAACATGGCGATGATGGGCAGCAGGGAGGTGGCGATCTCCTTGATGTAGGTGGGCAGGCCCTCGTGGAAGAGCTGCCACAGCTCCACGGAATCGCTGACGTTGGGCAGGATGGGTGGAACGTAGGTGCTGTCGCTGGCCTGGAACGCAATGCCCAGAATGAGCACCGCCAGAATGGGGCCGATGGAGCAGAGCGCCACCAGACCAAAGCTGTCGTCCGCGGCATGGCGGTCGGAACGGATGGCGGCCACGCCGACACCCAGCGCCATGATGAAGGGAACGGTGATGGGGCCGGTGGTCACGCCGCCGGAATCAAAGGCCACGGAAAGAAATTCCTTTGGCACAAAGGCGGCCAGCACAAAGATGAGCCCGTAGAACACCACCAGCAGCTTGGGCAGGGCAATGCCCAGCAGCATACGCAGGAAGGCGACCACGAGGAACAGCCCCACGCCTGCCGCCACTGAGAGGATGAGGGTCATGTTGGGGATGGAGGGCACCTGATTGGCCAATACCTGTAAGTCGGGCTCCGAGATGGTGATGAGGAAGCCCAGCAGAAAGCCGACACCGATGATGAGCGGCACGCTCCGGCTTTTGGTGAGCATTGCGCCCACCCGCTCGCCCATGGGGCTCATGCTCATCTCCGCGCCCAGCGTAAAGAACATGATGCCCACAATGATCATAGCCGCGCCCAGCAGGAAGCAGAGCAGGATGCTGGGGGAGACGGGAGCAATGGAGAAGCAGAGCACCAGCACAATGGCCACGATGGGCAGCACCGCCTGAAGCGCTTCCAATAATTTTTCCCGCAGTTTGGGGATGGATGCCTTGAGAATAATGTCCACCGACCTTTCGAGAAAATATTTCCGCAATGTACAAAACACATGCGGATATATGAATAGTATACCGAAAAGCGGAAAAAAGGGTCAACTAAGAAACGGTAAAGATGGATAAATGGATGCAAAATTTACAAATTGGAAATCAAATGGAAACCGATGAGAAATAAAACGCCCGGCGGGACAGACCAGCCGGGCGGGAAAAGCATTATTTGACTTCCTGTTTGCCCAGAACGTCTGAGGTGGGGGTCTGGAAGGTGGGGATGTCGGCGTAGGGATCGGGGGTCGTATCTGCAGGCAGGCTCTTCATGTACTTGTCCATGGATTCGGCCACCTGCTTGGCAATGGCCACGGCCTCGACCACGGTACGGGCACCCATAACGGCATCGCCGCCGGCAAACACGCCCTCGCGGGTGGTGCTGCCGTCCTCGCTGACGGTCAGCAGGCCCTTCTGGTTGGTCTCGATGCCGGTGGTGGTCTTGACGAGGTTGCTCTCCGAGCCCTGGCTCACCGAGACGATGACACCGGTGTGGGGGTAGAAGGTCTCGCTGCCCTCCACCTGCACGAACTTGCCCTCTTCGTTCTTGACCGTGTCGCGGCAGATCAGGCCGTTTTCCCGAATCTCCACCGGGGCCTTGCAGAAGCGGAAGCCCACGCCCTCGAGCTTGGCATAGCTGACCTCGTACGTAGAGGCGCTGATGCAGCTCTCGTCCCGGCGGGCATAGCAGGTGACATGGCGGGCACCGTTGCGGATGGCGGTGCGGGCGCAGTCCATGGCCGAGTTGCCCACACCGATCACGGCGATGTCGTCCCCCAGCCGGAAGGCCTTGGAGTTGGCCAGATAGTCGATGCCAAAGGCCACGTTGCCCAGGGTCTCACCCTTGATGTGCATGGCGTTGGCCTTCCACAGACCGGCACCGATGAACACGCTCTTGTAGCCGTCGCGGAACAAATCGTCGATGGTGATGGTCTTGCCGATGGTAGTATTGGGGCGCACCTTGATGCCCTTCAGCTCCAGATGACGGTACTGGAAATCGTCCAGCACACTGTCCGGCAGGCGGTAGTTGGGGATACCGTAGCGCATCACGCCGCCGATCTTATCCCGGGCGTCAAAGATGGTCACATCATAGCCCCAGCGTGCCAGCAGCACTGCGATGGTCAGGCCTGCCGGGCCGGAGCCCACCACAGCGGCCTTCATGCCGTTTTTCGGGGCAGGGCCTGCGGTCATCTTGTTGGCATAGGTGGTGGAGATATAGTCCTCGATGATGGAAAAGTGCACCGGGTCGTGGCTGGGCATCCGGTTGCGGATGCAGTGGCCCTCGCACTGCTTTTCGTGGTTGCACACCAGACTGCACACGGTGGTCAGAGGGTTGTTTTCAAACAGCATCCGGCCTGCATCGTCCATCTGGTTTGCCTTGAGCAGACGGATGACCTCCGGGATATTGGTGTGGATGGGGCAGCCCTCCTGACACATCGGCTTTTTGCAGCCGAGGCAGCGGTTGGCTTCGTCCAGAACGTGTAATGCCATGGAGTTCCTCCTCTTGTCCCACAGGCTGGGGACGCTTCGTTGTATCCAATACTATCATTATGATACACCGAACCGCTGCCGGGATACAAGTGTGGAAATGTAAAAATTTCAGGAGAAAATTTTGCTATTTCGTCAAAAAGATAATTTTTTGACGAAGTGCGCTTCCCATCGGCTCCGGCTTTTTACGACACAGCGCGCCAAAATCACAGGCCCGCAGCTGCGCATCCACCACCGCCCGGCAGGGGACGCTCTGCTCGGCCAGCCGCGCAAGGGAGTGAGACACCGGCAGTGCGGCAGCCTTCAGGAGGGGAAGGGCATCCTTCTGCGCCCCCAGCAGGTGGAGATAGGGCGGCAGGGCGGGGAAGGCATCGGCAGAATAGTCCAGAGCGGCATCCATGGCCAGGCGGCGCATCCGTGCCCGTGGGTAGCGCACGGTGGTCAGGCTGTCCAGCAGCTCCGCATGGGTGGTGCTGGAACGCACAGCGGCTTCCAGCCGGTGCTCCAGACCTTCCGAAATGCCCCGCACCTGGGCAAACGGCGCGGTTCCTGCGCACCGGCTGCGCAGAAGCGCCAGCTGACAGCGCTGGGCGGCCGCAAGATCGGTGTACCGCCCGGCGGCAAAGGCTTCCCGGTAGAGCGGCAGGACTTCCGCCGGAACATAGGGAGCCGCGGCATCAGCTCCGCCACTCTGCCAGAGCGTGCGCAGGGCGCTGGCACTGGCAAACTGCCCCCCGGTTTCGGTCAGGGCCTGCCCATGACCGGCACCCTGCCGGGGCAGGGGGATCGGCACCAGAGAAGCCCCCAGCTCCAGGATGGCCTTGCAGTATTCCACGGCCAGATTGTTGTTGGGCTTGTCCAGCAGGGCGGCAAGGCCGGTGCCCGGGCAGACTGCTTCCACCGCTGCCTGCCGGGCTGCCGCAAAGCTGCGGGCCCCGGCAGCAAGCCGGGCCTTGAGGGCGGTGCGGTATTCCGCGCCGGAGAGCACCCGGGCGGCTTCCATCAGAAGCGCCGCATCCGGGGTCTCGGCTCCGAACACCAGAGCGTCGCACCCGGCGGCGGCCAGCAGCTGCACCCCGGCCCGGGCAAAGCATTCCGCCCCGGAACAGGCATAAGGGGCGGGCAGGGCGAACACAAGGTCGGCCCCGCAGGTCAGCGCAGCCTGCACCCGCACGCTTTCGGGCAGCAGGGGCAGCGCGCCCCGCTGGGTCAGCCCGCAGCTCATGGCCACCGCCACCCGCCGGGCACCCAGTGCCTTTGCCTGCTGCAGCTGCCAGGCGTGGCCGTTGTGGAAGGGATCGTATTCGGCAATGATCCCGGCAAGCTTGTACATTGTGAAATTTATATCGTTCATACAGAAATAACCTGTGTCTCTTTCCATTTGTGGGCAGGGTGTACAAAAAAGCATGGATACTTTGTGGAACCCTTTGCCCGGTTGCGGCTTGAAAACCCTTGGAACCTATTATATAATATTTCTAGGAATCTGTAAAATTCTGTCCGCATCTGCGAACCGAAAAGAATATGGAGGCACAAGAAGATGAAAGTTCTGGTTATTAACTGCGGCTCTTCTTCCCTGAAGTATCAGCTGATCGATATGGACGGCGAAAAGGTGCTGTGCAAAGGCCTGTGCGAGCGCATTGGCATGGAAAGCAGCATGATCACCCACGAGGCCAACGGCCACAAGGCCACCACCCCGGCGATCTTCCCCACCCACACCGAGGCTTTTGCCGAGGTCGTGAAGAAGATGACCACCGGCGAGGGCAAGTGCATCGACGATGTCAGCGAGATCAACGCCATCGGCCACCGCGTTGTCCACGGCGGCGAGAAGTTCAAGGCCAGCTGCCTGATCACCGATGAAGTCATCAATACCCTCCGGGAGCTGAGCCCCCTGGCCCCCCTGCACAACCCCGCAGGCATCCTGGGCATTGAGGCTGCACGCAAGGTGTTCGGCAACATTCCCATGGTCGCTGTGTTCGATACCGCTTTCCACAGCACCATGCCGCCGAAGGCTTATATGTACGCCATCCCCTACGAGTACTATGAGAAGTACGGTGTCCGCCGTTACGGCTTCCACGGCACCAGCCACAAGTATGTTGCATACAAGGCTGCCGAGTACCTGGAGGAGCCCATTGAGCGCCTGAAGCTGATCACCTGCCATCTGGGCAACGGTTCTTCCATTGCCGCTGTGGACCAGGGCAAGGTCGTGGATACCTCCATGGGCATGACCCCGCTGGCCGGCCTGATGATGGGCACCCGCTGCGGCGACCTGGACCCCTCTGTGGTCAACTACCTGAAGTACACCCTGAACATCACCGGCCACGAGCTGGACGAGATCCTGAATAAGAAATCCGGTCTGCTGGGCATCTCCGGTGTTTCCAGCGATAAGCGCGATGTGGAAGAGGCTGCCGCGGCCGGCAACAAGCGCGCACAGCTGGCTTCCGATATGCTGAACTACCAGATCAAAAAGACCATCGGCAGCTACATTGCAGCTATGGGCGGCGTGGATGCCATCGTCTTTACCGGCGGCATCGGCGAGCACGATGCCATTGCCCGTGCAAAGATCTGCCACCACATGGATTGGCTGGGCATCCGCATCGACACCGAGAAGAACAAGCACCCCGTTGGCGATGTGTGCGAGATCACCGCTTGGGGCGCAAAGGTGCGCACGCTGGTCATTGCTACCGACGAGGAGCTGATGATCGCCCGCGACACCAAGGAAGTCATCGAGAAGTAAGCTTTTCCCAAAGGGCTTTGCAGGGGCTGCTGCACAGAATGTGCGGCAGCCCCCTTTTTGCTTGTGTGAAAAAGTGGTTCAGAAACACCCGCAGGTGTTTCTGAACCGCAAATCATAAATTATCTGCCGCTGCACATAACCTGTGCGGCGCGCCGCTTTCTTATCTTCCGGCGGTGATTTACCCTAAATATATGCTGTCGGTTTG
>ENA-OQNL01000119-OQNL01000119.1-human-gut-metagenome-genome-assembly--contig:-NODE-119-length-11934-cov-3.353943_pt1 | contig 11934 bp, 10 predicted proteins | sample MGYA00242631_ERZ504884 | MGnify/ENA primary metagenome ERZ504884 (study PRJEB26092, sample SAMD00036395) | human gut metagenome | host: Homo sapiens | study: EMG produced TPA metagenomics assembly of...
CCACCGCCGGTCAGCAATTTGATCTGTGCGAAGCTGCGGAAAGAGATCGCAATGTTCAAGAACAGAACGAAGAATATCTGCGGGGATGCCATTGGCAGCATAACATGCCAGATCCTTGCCCAAACACCGGCACCGTCCAGATAGGCACTTTCGATCAGATCCTGCGGCACAGCCCGGAAACCAACCAGCAAAAAAATGTAGCTGATACCCACATTCATCCAGATCGTCATAATGCAGACAGCCCACATGGCGTAGGGCATCTCTGTCGTCCAGCCGATATTCGCGCCGCCCAACAGGCTGTTGATCACACCGTTCTTCTGCCGGAAGATAAACAGAAAGATTGCTGCTGCAGGAGAAGATGCTATTGCCATCGGCAGTGCATACATCGTCTGGTACAGCTTTCCGCCTTTTTTCTTCTGCGAGGACAAAAGCGCAAAGAAAATTGCAAGACCGAAGGTGAACACCAGATTGATCCCTGCAATCTCCAAGGTGATCGCAATGATCTTCCAAAAGGTTTCTTTGGAGAGAACTCGTACCCAGTTTGAGATACCGGCCCATTTTGTAGGATTGCCGCGCTTATCCGTAAGAAAGAAAGACAGCGCGACTGTCTTTAAAAAAGGGTAGAATGTAAACATGCTGAACAGCAGCATAGAGGGTAAAGTCAAAAGATATGGAAGAAATTTATTCTTCCGCTGTATCCTGTGCATAGCCTTCGTCATCGTGTTTGCCTCACTATTTCATTGAAGAAATGTAATTACATAACGGCGTTCCGCTGTAATTTCTTTCTTCGCCCGTATAATATCACCCTCTTCCCCATATTGCAATAGAATTTCCCTCGATTTAGCGGTAACATAACATAGTCTTTACAAAGGCATCCATTTGTCATTTTTCTGCAATGTGTTCGGCAAAACACCCACTCAGAATTGACATTCGCTGCAATCACACCTATACTAGAGAATAACGAAACAATGTATCTTATACACGGCATCGGGAGGAGTTATCCTATGACACTGGCGGAGCTTTCCAAGAAGATCGGTGTATCCACTGCGACTATCTCGCGCGTCCTCAACGATGACGGCAGTGTCTCAGCAGCTACAAAAGAGAAGATTCTTCATGACCTCGAGGCGTATGGATACCAGAAGCGCCCGCGGCGTAAATCTTCTCTCGTCCAGAACTCCGACACGGCGCTCGCCCTTATCGGTAAGCTGACAAATCCTATCGCGGTCGCTTTTTTGAACGGCATTCATGAAAGCTTGCAGGCCAAAGGCAAGCGGCTGCTTATCTCCGTTACTGATTACGATGGCGTGCAGGAGTTGGACGCTTTGCAATATGCCAATCGGAATGGCTATTGCGGCGTTTTTCTCCTGAATGCGGTGGAGAACCCGGCCCTCATCTCTCTGCTGCAGGATTACCCTCTGCCTGTAGTCCTCGTAAACCGGTATCTCAAGGCCTTGGATCTGGATGTTGTGACCGTTGACAATTATCGCTGCGGGTATCTGGCCACGACCTATCTGCAGCAAAAGGGGCACACCAAAATCGCCCATATAGCAGGCCCGGAAAGCTCCATTACCTGCCAAAATCGCTGCCGCGGTTATATGGATGCCATGCGCGATGCAGACCTGCCCTGTGATTGTGTATATCGCGGGGATAGGACATACAAGAGTGGCTATGAGATCGGTACACATATAGCTGCTCTCCCAAGAGAACAGCTATATACGGCCATTTACTGTGTAAATGGTTCTATGGCCGCCGGTCTGCAGGATGCGTTCCGGCAGGCAGGCATCTGCGTACCCGATGACATCAGCTTGATCTGCAACGATACGGTCAACGAGACTCTTCCGGGATACCTGCACCTGACAAGCGTGGATCAGGAACCGCAGGTAATGGGTTCTGCCGCTGTGGACCTTCTGTTTGAGCGGATCAGCAATCCCCAACAGCCTCCGCATCAGATTCTGTACTCCCCTGCTCTACAGGAATGCGGGAGCGTAAAGCAGTTAATCGAGTAGGAGCTGTTGCACATCGTTTTGGCTGAAAGTGCAGCATTGCTCCTAAGAATTAGACATATAATCGAGCAAATGGCATAAGCATGCGCATCACAAACGAAGAAAGAATTTGGATATGTTAGACTCCTGTGCGTTGCGGATTTCTCTGGATCGATAAATAACAGCACCCCCAAGGTAACTCATGCCACCTTGGGGATTGTTTTGCGCTTGCTATGTGCTAAGTCCAGTACTACTTTTCAATCCTTATATACCATGAAACAAATTGCTTTGCGAATAAGGCAATCGCCTATCTTCTGAACTGTGAGAACGAAAAATTGCCCAAGGAAATGATGGTGGCATTTGAATAACGAGGGAGTGAGATACATGGAACAATTATTGATTATTGAAGATGATATAGGGTTGAATCAGGGTTTAAGTAAAGCACTGAAAGCAGATGACCGTCAGATTATATCCTGCCAAGACCTAAAAACGGCGAAGGAACAGCTTCTTTGCGGCGGTGTATCCCTGATCCTGCTGGATATCAATCTGCCGGATGGCAGCGGGCTTGAGCTGCTTCGGGAGGTCAAGGAAAACCTGCCCGGAGTTCCTGTTATTCTGCTGACTGCCAATGACACCGATCTGGACATCGTAGACGGACTGGAGAGGGGCGCTGATGATTATATTACCAAGCCCTTTTCTCTTTCGGTTTTGCGGGCAAGGGTGAATACCCAACTGCGAAAGCAAGCGTCAAACCATAAAAATGCGCCGTTCCATATGGATCTATTTCACTTTGACTTTGAGGCTATGACCTTTTATGTGGGAGATTCAAAAGTGGAATTGAGTAAAACAGAACAAAAATTACTGCGTCTGCTTGTTGAAAATCGTGGTCGAACCATGACCCGTGGAGACCTTGTCGACCGGATCTGGACAGATGGCGCAGAATATGTGGATGAAAATGCTTTGTCTGTTACGATCAAGCGTCTGAGGGATAAGCTTGGTGCACAGAAATACATTAAAACCATCTACGGAATCGGTTATAGCTGGGTGACAAAAGATGAATAAAACCGGCATTGTGATCATACTGCTGTGTTTTCTGGCGGCGGCAGCTGTTGTGTTATGGGAGCGGAGAAAGACCAGAAAAACGATGGAAGAAATCGAAAGGATGCTGGACGCTGCCATGACCGGCTCCTTTTCTGAAACCAATTTTGATGAAAGCCGGCTGTCTGCTTTGGAAACAAAGTTTGCACACTATCTTTCTGCCGCAGAAGCATCTTCTCGAAATGTAGCGCAGGAAAAAGACAAAATCAAAACCTTGATTGCGGACATCTCGCACCAGACAAAAACGCCGATTGCAAACCTGCTGTTATACAGCGAGCTTCTGATGGAGGAAACTCTGCCTGCATCGGCGAAGGCAAATGTGGAGGCGCTGTACAAACAATCGGAAAAGCTGCGATTTCTGATCGATTCTCTCGTAAAGCTTTCCAGACTGGAAAATGGGATCATTTCACTCTCCCCCCAGCCGGCAGCGCTGCAGCCGCTGCTTGAAAGTGTGGTAGAACAATATACTGCCAAGGCTTCTGAAAAAGGATTGTCTTTGCAAATGCAGGATACAGATGCTTTTGCTGTATTCGACTTCAAATGGACAGCGGAAGCGCTGGCTAATATCGTAGACAACGCCATCAAATATACGGAGCATGGCACCATCCGGATTTCTGCCGTAAGTTACGAAATGTTTGCAAGGATCGATATATCGGATACCGGTTCAGGCATACCGGAAAGTGAGCAAGCGAAGATATTTGCTCGCTTTTACCGCTCAAATAGTGTGCAGAAACAAGAAGGTGTGGGCATCGGCTTATACCTTGCCCGACAGATCATATCCGGCGAGGGCGGTTATATCAAGGTTGCTTCCGTTCCGGGAAAAGGAAGTACGTTTTCCATATTTCTGCCGAAATAACAACAATTCTATCAAAACTGTTAGATTTCATTTTCTGCCGGAAAGAATGTGGAAAGATTCCTATGCGATAATCTGTATGTATCAAAGGATCATTTCCTTTCATACATACAGATTTTTTCATGGAGGTACTCATTTATGGAAGTTTTACAGGCAAAAAACCTGAAAAAGATTTATGGTTCCGGCAATAACGCAGTTCATGCGTTGGATGGAGTTGATTTAAGTGTAAAGAAGGGCGAATTTGTTGCAATTGTCGGCACATCCGGCTCCGGCAAATCCACGCTGCTGCACATGCTGGGCGGGCTGGATCGCCCTACAAGCGGCACGGTCATGGTGGACGGACAGGATATTTTCTCCCTGAAGGAGGAAGCGCTGACCATCTTCCGCCGCAGGAAAATCGGCTTTGTGTTCCAAGCATATAATCTTGTTCCGGTGCTGAATGTGTATGAAAATATTGTTCTACCCATTGAGCTGGACGGTGGCAAGGTCAATAAGGATTTCGTACAGCAGATTGTACAGACACTTGGGCTGGATGATCGTCTGGATGCGCTGCCCAATCAGCTCTCAGGCGGTCAACAGCAGCGAGTAGCCATTGCCCGTGCGCTGGCGGCAGCACCCGCTATCATTCTGGCAGATGAACCCACCGGCAATCTGGATTCCAAAACCAGCCAGGATGTATTGAGCCTTTTGAAAGTCACCAGTCAAAAGTTCGCCCAGACAATCGTAATGATCACTCACAACGAAGAAATTGCGCAGATGGCAGACCGCATTATCCGTATCGAAGATGGTCGGATCGTCTCCCAGAACTAACGGGAGGTGGCTACGATGAATGTCAAAAACAGAAAATGTATTCGAAAGCTCAGCTTAAAATCTCTTTATGCGAACCGCCGCCGCAATCTGATCGCCATTTTTGCCATTGCGCTGACAACGCTGCTATTTACGTCCATGTTCACCATTGTCTTGTCGTTGAACGCCAGTTATGAAACCTACCAGTTTCGGCAGGTAGGCGGCTATGCACACGGCACCTTTAAGGATGTTTCCCCCGAGCAGGCGGAACGCATCGCTGCCCACCCAAAGGTGAAGGCTGCGGGGGCACGGAAGGTAATCGGTATCACTGCGGATGGTGTCTTTTCCAAAACGCCGGCAGAGATCAGCTACATGGATGCCAACTGCACTAAATGGAGCTATGCAACCCCTACTACCGGACGGATGCCCGAAAGCGGCAAAGAGGTAGCCATGGATACGGCAGCGTTGCAGCTGCTTGGCGTAACGCCGGAGCTGGGCGCCGAGGTCACGGTTTCCTATTCCATTACGGACAAGGATCAAACCGCCTTTACTGTAACAGATACCTTTACGCTGGTGGGCTATTGGGACTATGATGAACTAATGCCTGTTCATTACATCAACATCAGCCGTGATTACGCAGATGACATCGAAGCGCAGGCAGTGAAAACAGGTTTACAGCCTTTCCGCACCGATTTGAATGTCATGCTGGCCTCCGGCACAAACATTCAAGGGCAGATGGAGCAGGTGGATACCGATCTTGGCTACACATGGGACAGCTATACCGATCCCAACAGCGTCCGGATCGGCGTCAACTGGGGATATACCTCATCCCAGCTGGAGTCGAAGCTTGATCCGGAACTTGTGATCGCCATAGCAGCTTTTTTGCTGCTGGTGATTTTCACGGGGTATCTTATCATCTATAACATTTTTCAGATCTCTGTTGCAGGGGATATCCGGTTTTACGGACTTCTGAAAACCATTGGCACAACGCCCCGGCAGCTCAAACGCATCATTCGCCAGCAGGCACTTCTGCTTTGTCTGATCGGCATTCCGGCGGGGCTGCTGCTGGGCTATGGCATCGGCGCTGTTTTGGTTCCTGTTGTCTTGCGCTCCACCCAGTTGGATGCAGGCATCACCACCATCAGCACATCGCCTGTGATCTTCCTTGGTTCTATGCTGTTCGCCTTGTTGACGGTGCTCTTGTCCTGTTCCAAGCCCGGAAAAATGGCAGCTAAGGTCTCTCCGGTGGAGGCTACCAAATATACGGATGCAATGCAGACCAAGAAAAAACAGCGCAGCACCCGGGGAGCCAAGCTCCATCAGATGGCCTTTGCCAATCTGGGACGAAACAAGAAAAAGACGGTGCTGGTGGTGGTGTCTCTGGCACTGTCGGTGACACTGTTCAATGCGCTGTGTGCCTTTGTGGGCGGCTTCAGCATGGAGAAGTATGTATCCTCCATGACCTGCGCCGATTTTATCGTCAGCACTCCCGACTATTTCCGTTACAACCCGGCAGATGAATTCATCACGCCAGAACAGATCGGAGAGATCGCAGCAAACACAAAGGCCAGTCTTTCCGGCACGGGATATGCTGTGCGAAAACCCGCATATCTGTGGATGACGGAGGATGCTCTGCGGCAGGACTATGCAAGGTACGAAAGCGCCGAGCAGTTGGACAGCCATATGAGCCGCATGGAGCACCGGGGCAATATGGTGATGGGAGATACCAGAATCGAGGCTCTGGATAACAGTCTGTTTGACAAGCTGCAAGTGTTCGACGGAGATATTTCTCCCATGCTGGAGCCGGACAATAACGCCATTGCCATTGCGGTTTCCTTAGATGACTACGGTAATCTGCTCAATCCTGAATACTACCCCAAGGTGGGAGACACGATCACCGCTACCTATGCGGATGATGTGAAATATATCGACAGCCGCACCGGGGAACTCCGCACCGAAGATACACCGGAGGAGTACCGTCAGAAAAAACTGTATGGAGCCAGAGATGTAGAGTACACGGTCTGCGCCTTGGTAGAACTTCCGAATTCCATGAGTTATCGTTATGGTGGTATTGGATATGAGACAGTTTTGTCTGTGGATACCGCACAGCGGGACAGCGGTGGTGCGGCCATTCCGATGCTCTACCTGTTCGACACAGCGGACGAAGTTGACGAGGCCGAAGCAGAGCAATATCTATCGAAGCTCACTGCCGGTGAGTTTTCGCCCTTGATGTATGAAAGCAAGGCCACGGCTCGCTCTGAATTTGCTCAGTTCCGGCAGATGTTTCTTCTGATAGGTGGTATCCTCTGTGCTATCATCGGGCTGGTGGGACTCTTAAATTTCTTCAACGCCATGATGACCGGTATTCTTTCCCGCCGCCGTGAATTTGCTGTGCTTCAGGCTGTAGGAATGACGAACCGGCAGCTCAAAACCATGCTGATCTACGAGGGGTTGTTTTACGCAATGTCTTCTGTAGCGGCGGCCTTTATTCTGTCGCTGGCGGTGGGACCTCTTGCGGGAAAAATGCTGGGCAGTATGTTCTGGTTCTTTGAGTATCGATTCACCATTCTGCCTGTCCTGCTGACAATTCCGGTATTTCTTCTGCTGGGGTGGCTGATTCCTTGCATGATGTATGACAACGCAGCGAAATGCAGCGTTGTAGAGCAATTAAGGGATGCTCAATGATTCTCCGCCTGCGGCGGGTCGCTTCAGCGACATTAATTTTATACATCAGCAACAAAAAATGGCGGGTACTTTCCCGCCATTTTTTATATTTGTTCTGTTTCGTATAACTTCTTGATTTTTTCCGCTACCTGCTGCAGTTTCTGAGCACGATAACCGAAGATTCTCAACGCCAGATCTCCGGCTGTGAGACGGGTAACACCTCCATCTATTTCCGAATCTTCATCAAGGATCTGCCAGATTTTTTCCTGAAGTTCCAAATTGATGGCTGAATCTGCTGACTTTACAGTTCCGGATTCCTGACTGCAATTTTCACCATCTCTGCTGCAGATCTTAGAAAGAAACAGGTTTGCCATATGTGTGTAACCCTCGTACATTCCGATTCCTTCCATGGGCATTTTGTCCGGTTCGTAGCGGGTGTTGTCGCGATAGGATGGAGTTTGTCCCCTCTGTACAGCAAGACTTTTGAGGAGAATCTGCGGTACTGAAAGCGTTCATCGTGTGCATTTCGGCCGCAGGAGATAATCTCCAGCAGGAATAAACGAGAGGTTTCGTCTTCCAGATGGATAGTCATCTTGCTGTCAAAGGCTGACTGTGCAAAAGGAATAACCGGCTGGGGATAGTAGTATAATGTAGCGTTTTTGTCTACCTGCACTTCAATGGTTCGGGCGGCTGAGCCTTCGTCCATTTTGTGGATTTTCTCAAAGGACTGGGACAGGACTTCCAGATCTGCACCTTCCTTTACATGGTAGGAAAATTCCTGGGAATCACCTGCCATAATTCCGGCGGAAGCACAAAGAGGCATGATCTGGATCCCACCGTTTTCTTTTTCGAAGGGCATCATAATCTTGTATGGTGCTGTGAAAGACAAATCTTCCAGAATAGTCCTTCCGTCTTTTAAGGCTGCGCAGGCGCTGATGCGGGATATTTTTCCGAATTTGTTATCCATAGGCATTTTCCTTACATTCCTTCTAGGAGTACGTTTTTCTTGATCCACTCTACCACTTTATCTACGTTCTCATCTCCGCGGATATTTGTAAACTGGAATGGTCTGTCACCACGTCATTTTTCTGGAGTCTCTTTCCATTACTTCCAGACTTGCACCTACATATGGAGCCAGGTCTATCTTATTAATTACAAGAAGATCAGAACGTGTGATTCCAGGACCGCCTTTACGCGGAATCTTATCTCCTTCTGCTACATCAATGACGAAGATGGTTGCATCTACCAGCTCCGGACTGAATGTTGCAGACAGGTTATCTCCGCCGCTTTCGATGAAAAGAAGTTCAATATCAGGGAAGCGTTCCATCATCTCATCTACTGCTTCCAGATTCATGGAAGCATCTTCACGGATGGCTGTGTGAGGGCATCCGCCTGTCTCTACACCAATAATTCTTTCTACAGGAAGAACGCTGTTCTTTGCAAGGAACTGGGCATCTTCTTTTGTGTAGATATCATTTGTGATGACACCAATACTGTAATCCTTTGCCATCTTTCTTGACAGTGCTTCAATAAGTGCTGTTTTTCCGGAACCTACCGGTCCGGCAACTCCGATTTTTACGTATGACATACCGATTTCCTCTTTTCTTTCTTACGACATATATAATCTGGAATACAGCTTCTCGTGCTGGATTCCTCTGATATCAAATCCAGGTGCAGAGAGACATAAGTCCTCCTCGCTTCTGTTCATGATATCCTTTAATATCTCATCAAACTCACCATAACATCCGCTCAGAAGCTGCTGCCCGGATGTCTGGCTGAGTGGAATTGTTTTTACGCAGTTGGTGACGATTGCAGATGTCTGTGCGTATAGATAATGCGTCAGCGCTTCTTCCAGAGAAATCTGCATTTCCGCACAAAAAACTCCGTAAATACAGCAATGATTTACTGCTTTTCCCTTTCTCGCATCCAGATATTCTCTGAAAATCCCTGTTTCACTGATGGAAAGCCCTAGCTTTTCAATGGTTTTTGTCGAAACGGGAACCCATTTTTCTGGCGGCTTCTCTCTGTTCCATAGGAATTCTGGATGCTTCCAGAAGTTCTTCCAGGTACAGAAGTTCCCTGCAGGTCTTTTTTTCTCTGCGGCTTCGTATGCAAGTCTGGCTGCCAGAAGTTCTGTATATGCAAGATTCCATTTGATTTTGTGAGTAATATACTCTCTGGCTGTGTCTGCATCGTGGACAATTCCACGCTGAATATAAGTTTCAAGTCCCTGGGAATGGGAATATCTCCGATGGGAAACAGCGCATCATTTACCTGTAAAAGATAGTAACTGTTTTTCTGACATGAAGAACCTCCATAATTAACATTGATTGTCTTAAATATTCAAATTTCAGTAAATACATTATCTGCCTTACAGTTTACTCATAACATTCCTTATAGTCATATTTAATGATGATGATTATGAATACTTGCAGAAATTCTCTTGTCAAAGTCCAGCTTCAACACTTCTTTCTCTGCCTGAACTCCATGGATTTTCTGAAGCATAACAAGCATTGGCTCATTATAGATCGTAATAAACGTATCATTCTCTCCCCAGAAAAGCGGTGCGTGTCTGTTTCCGATTTCGTAGCAGACTTTTGCAGACATTTTCTCATGTCCCGGAGTCAGAGAAACACGGATAACTTCGCATGGCGGTGTATTTACCACTACAAGCTTCTCATTATCTGCGTAGATCACATCATCCTGATACAGACCTCTGGCGAGAATGGAATCGTCCATGCGGATGCCGAGCTCCGTTCCGTGGTCGGTCGTCTTTTTATGAATCTTTTTGAAGGCTTCATGCCATTCGATATCGACGTATTCGATCGTTTTTCCGGAAGTGTCAAATTTCGAAAGTTTTCCTAAAAATCTGTTCGCAAACCATTGAAAAAAGTTCCTCCTTACCGAATTACCAGATCTGAAGCAGCATCATGACGCCCGGGATCCACGCGGTGACAACGCCCTCAAATACCTGAAGGCACGGCACAAATTTTCCGAGCTTCTTTCCGCAGATATCCTCCACAAAAGAAGTACCCCAGAGAATGGCCCACAGATACCAGATGCCCGCCCAGCGGAGATCCGGCGTGATGCCAAGCGCCGCGCTTCCAATGAAGCCTTCGATCGTTCCGAAGATGACAGCGTTGACGGCAACAAAGGTCGAAAAACCACGCAAAAAGGGATCGGGCTGGCGTTTAAAAATTTATTGACGGCCACAAAGAGGTAAGTGAAGCAGAACAGCAGTCCCGTTCCGGCAGCGTAATAATTTCCCTGCACGAGATTCACGAAGTTGATGAAAAGGGAAAGTCCGCCGGTAAAGATATTCATTACAGCGGCCGAGCGTCCATCCACATGGTACAGGGTGCACATGCCGTTGTTGATCAGTACAATTCCTACAAATAAAAGACACACTCCAAGCATAATAAAATTCTCCTCGTATGGTTTTACAGAATGCAGAGCCGTTTAGAACAGGCTGTAAAGCTGGGTCAGCGGCAGTTTTTCTGCTGGCTTGGAAGTGATCTCCTCGCCGTCAACAGTGACCTTATATGTCTCCGGATCTACGGTAAGCACCGGCGTGCGGTCGTTCCATACCATATCCTTTTTGCTGATACTGCGGCAGCCGTGTACCGGGACAACCGTTTTTTCCAGTCCGTATGCGTCTTTGATACCGGCATCGAAAGCAGCCTGGGAAACGAAGGTCAGGCATGCCTCCTGTTTTGCTTTTCCGTGAGCGGCAAACATCGGCTGATAGCAGACCGGCTGTGTCGTCGGGATCGAAGCGTTGGCGTCTCCCATTTTCGAAGCGACGATCATACCGCCTTTGATGATCATATCCGGTTTGGAGCCGAAGAAAGCAGGATTCCAGAGCACGAGATCAGCAAATTTTCCCTTTTCGACCGAGCCGACATACTCGGAGATACCGTGGGTGATGGCCGGGTTGATCGTATATTTTGCGATATAACGTTTCACGCGGAAGTTATCGTTTTCATGACCGGCATCCTCCGGCAGAGCGCCGCGCTCATCCTTCATTTTGCTTGCGGTCTGCCACGTACGGGTGATGACCTCACCGACACGGCCCATCGCCTGGGAGTCGGAACTCATCATACTGAAAATACCCATATCGTGCAGAACATCCTCTGCGGCGATCGTCTCCGGGCGGATACGGGAATCCGCGAACGCAACGTCCTCCGGGATGTGCTTGTCGAGGTGGTGGCATACCATCAGCATGTCAAGATGCTCATCAAGTGTGTTGACAGTGTAAGGCATTGTCGGATTCGTGGAGGAAGGCAGAACGTTCGGTGCAGCAGCAGCGCGGATGATGTCCGGTGCGTGGCCGCCGCCGGCTCCCTCGGTGTGGTACGTATGGATGGTTCTTCCGCCGATGGCCGCAAGCGTATCTTCGACGCATCCGCCTTCGTTCAAAGTATCGGTGTGGATGGCAACCTGGACATCGAACTCATCGGCAACGTTGAGGCAGTGGTTAATGACCGCCGGCGTTGCGCCCCAGTCCTCGTGGATTTTCAGGCCCATCGCACCGGCTTTGACCTGCTCAAT
>ENA-OQNL01000120-OQNL01000120.1-human-gut-metagenome-genome-assembly--contig:-NODE-120-length-11931-cov-2.442647_pt1 | contig 11931 bp, 8 predicted proteins | sample MGYA00242631_ERZ504884 | MGnify/ENA primary metagenome ERZ504884 (study PRJEB26092, sample SAMD00036395) | human gut metagenome | host: Homo sapiens | study: EMG produced TPA metagenomics assembly of...
CCATGTATTCACTAGCTTTTCCTATTGGCCTGAATCGTTTTATTTCTCATAAGCTTGATCCTGCAGTTCAGCCACTGCTCCGAAGACACAAGCCCTTCATGAGGTGCCACCACCAGCATATGACCCTTAAGATTCTGCAGCTTATCTGTCTGCGCATCCCGCCCCTGATAAAGATAACATCCATGAATCCCGTCAAACTGCTCCGGACTGCTTACTATATTGGTTCCATGGCTCCTGAAAAAACGGTACACATCCATATCAGCCCGCACATATACCGGATTTCTCAAGAGCTGGGCCAACATGGAACGTATCAGTTCCTTTCCGTAGAACTGCACTCCCTTTTCCGCATAATATCTGGTGATATCCCCATAAGAAGTGTCCGGTTGTTCGTACATATCAAAAATTTCCCGCACAATTGCCGCTTCCCCGGGTTCTTCCACAAGCTTCTTTGTATGGATTCCCTCCATCAGGATCTCCTCAAGCCGATAACCATAAGGAGGCTTGCCGCCCATGCGAAAACCTTTCTGACTTCTGGAATAATATGCGTCGCTGACACGCTTCTGAATAGTCTCACGTTCCAGTTGCGCAAACACAATGCAGATATTTAACATTGCCTCTATCTATAAAGGTGTGGTTAACTCTGATTCTTTCTCCGTCCACGACTTTGATATCCTGACTCTGTATCCACTGGATTTTGAAGAATTTCTGTGGGCCAATGCTGAGTTTGCCCTTACAAGAGAAATCCGCAATCATTTCTCCGATTTCAGCCCAATGGGAAAGAAACTCCACGAAAAAGCCCTGTCACAGTTCCGTCTCTATCTGATCATCGGCGGAATGCCTGCTGCCATTATGGAATACAAAAAAGAAAAGAAGCTCCTGCTGGTACCTGACACCTAGCAAAAGCTCCTTACATCTGTATCCTGTTGACACCGGATTATGCTCATGCATACTGAAAATCCCTGCCTTCCAGCTTCTGTCAGGAGAAGAAACCACCGCCGGTACAGCCTGTATCGAAACCTTTCTGGCACAGCACTTTATCCGGAATGGCTATGCCCTCTCCTACTGGTCCAGCGGCAACCAGGCGGAAGTTCCCTTTTTACTGTCCAAAAACAGTCATTTTATTGCCATAGACTACCGCACCGCACCACATCAGAAGTGCAGGAACCTTATGCAGCTGAATAAATCTTCTCTCTCTCCTGCACCCACGCAAATGTATTTAATCTCTGCCGAAGACTTCAGGCAAAAAGAAGCTTATCGAATCGTGCCTTTATATGCGGTATTTTGCATATAGAACGTGGCAGATACAACAGGCAAAAGCAGACTCCGGCCGGTAGTTCTTCTCGCTTTCACATCTTCGGAAACGAGAAAAACATCTTCAGCCATATCTCTCTGATATGGCTGAAAACTTTTTACGCATTGTTAAGGCTCTTCCTGATAGAGTTTCCATTTACCAGTATTTTTACATAATTGACAGCCTCTTCCTGTGACAGGGAAAATTCATTCATGATGTTTCTGACTGTTATCTGTCTCACTTATATTAAAATTCCTGCAGGTCCTTACAGTCGCACGAATGCCTTCAAGGATACCTTCCCATCTGCCTTCCTGACGGCCTTCCTGTCGACCTTCCTGTCGACCTTCTTCAACACCTTCCTGTCTTAACTCTTCCAATGCATTACACATATTGATCTGTCCCCCTTTCTGCTCCGATTCCAAAGCATGGTCAATCAGTTTCTGTGATTCTGTAATGGCTCCTATCACAAGTCCAAGATCTGCCGGAATATTATGATCCCTGTAAACTTCATTGATCTTCGTATAATCCCTGGCATAGATCAAGCGGCTCACGTCAAACACCATATTTACGTCCGGATCGCTGAAACATAGTTCTCCACTTGATCTTACCTGTACCAGGTTCATACGGTAATCAGATACCAGTGGTTCTATCTTTTCGGGGATCTCCAGCATATCCTTCAGGGAAAACGGACCATCCCATTCACTTTCTCCATAATATACACACAGACTAATCACCGGATGCAGCCGGTCGGTCTTCTTAAAACCTGACAGGAATTCATCCGCTGAATGGAAATCCCCGTTTTTCTTATTTACTGCTGCAATCTCATCATATTCTTTCATGTAAGAAAACGCATCTCCAACCATATGGCGCAGCGGCATCGCATAGTGGATCTTTGCCTGATTTTCCAGTCCCCAGAGAACAAAGTCCACACCATATGCCGTCTTCTTTACAACATCCAGGATCTTCTGTACTGTTTCCGCATGACCATTAAATTTCAGCATGGAGGAAACATCCGTATCTGCTTCTGTAAGATCCTGCGGCTTCAGCACCTGTTCCCCGTTAAAAAATACTGCATTGAACAGATCCGCAAAATGTCTGTTGTCTCTCCAGAAGTTCTTCAGTATGGTATCCGGTTTGATCTTATTTTTTCCGCCGTATCCAGCACCTCCCGTTGATTTATTTCTGTTATCAATATAGCATAATTATTACCTTGTTTCCACGAAAGGAACTATAAAAATTATTAAAAATCTGAAAAGTACAGAGTCGGATTGTTTGATTTGTTCTTTTTTCTCATTCTGTCGGCTGTAAAAGAGCATATAACTACAAAAATACCGCTCTAATGCGTAAAAAAAGGCAGTTATAAATAACCATTTTTTCAGGGTTGTGCATGAATTTCTAATCAGAGAATGTGCTTTTTAATCAAAAATCAACCTGTCCACCACCCAAAGGGGAACTATAATCATGACAAAGATTAAAAACACAAAGAAGGGCATGGCAAAAAAGACATTAAGTATGTCACTTGTTGTTGCAATGCTTGCTACTTCTAATGTGCCGGTATGGGCTGCTGAGTTCAGTGATGGTACAGATACTGCTGTTGAGACTGAAGCTCCGGCTGCTGAAACATTCTCTGATGATGCTGCTCCAGTTGTAGAAGATACTACTGATACTACAGCTGCAAAAGCTACAACAAACGGTACAGGATTTGATATTACAGCTACAGATTTTACAGGTGTTACAAATGGTGGCATTGTATGGGGCAATAAAGTTTCTACTACTGTAACTGTAACGAAAAAAGATGATAATACTGATAATGTAGATTATTACTATGTATGGAAAGACAATGATGGGCAGATTACTACTGAAGCTCCATTTTCAAATGGAACAGTAGAATATACACCAGATGCCGCCCAGAGCGGAAAAGATATTACACTTTTTGTATATGCAAAGAAAGATAATAGTGTAGTATGGAGTTGGACATCTGATTCTTTTAAAGTACAGCCAAAACAGCTGAGTGATGTTATCAATATGAAAGATGACAATACAAAACTTAGTTTGAAATCTTCTTTCAAAAAGATATATACAGGGAAAGCTATTGTTCCAACCGTAGATGATATTGACTTTGCTAACCTTGCAAATATCAAAGATGCTAATAATAATGTTATTTTTACTGCCTCTGACTTTGTTATCGGAAGTACAGAAGGTGATACTGTAAATGTTACAACTAAAGGTGTCAATGTATATCTTACCACAACAAAAGCTGGTTATGCTGGTAGCGTTGTAATTAATTATACTATTTCTCCTTTAGATTTAACAGCAGCGAATGTTTCCAATTATTTAGAGGCAACATTCGTAACTACATCCAAGCCATATACAGGAAATAATATTGTACTTAAAAATACTGATGTAAAAATTGTAGATAAAAAATCCGGTGTTGACCTTTCTTCTTATATTAAAGGGGAAGATGTAATTTATATTAGTGGAGCAAATTATATCAAAGCCGGCACTCAGTTTAATACTGGAAAAGCTGGAGATGCTGATTTAACATTCCCAATTGCAACACCAGATGAAAGTAAATATAAAAATTACACTATTAGTGGTGATCTTACACTTAAGCCAACTAATAGCTTTTCTATTACAAAACGTGATTTAAGCACTGTAAATGTTTCTATTCCGGAACAGGCTTATCAGAATGGAGCAATTGTAACAGTTGCACCTTCAGTTGCAACATATACAGATAAAACAACTGGTGAAGTATTAAAATTAGCAGGTGATGTAGTGATTACATCTACTGCAACAACACAGGGAGTTCATGATGTAACAGTTTCTCCAGCTACAAATAATACAAACGTTGAGGGATCTACAACAGCAAAATTATCTGTTGCAGCAAGTTCTCTTTCAACAGCAAAATTTAGCGGTCAGTCTTATGCAGAGCAGGCTGAAGAATATACTGGCGAGCAGATTACTAAAGATTTAAGTAAGTTAGGTACTGTTAGCATCACAGATGTTAATGGAGCAACTACTGGAACACATAATCTTGTAAAAGATGTTGATTATAAGATTGAATTTGGTAAAAACATTGATGCCGGTGTCGGAACCGTAACAATTGTAGGTCTTGGTAGCTATGTTGGAAGTACAAAAACTTATACTTTCACAATCAATCCAGCCGTTGTAGATACAAAAACTGTTACTGTAAGCAAATATGTAGAGAAAAAGACACTACAACACCTTCCGATTATAAAGATGCAATGGGTCTTGTTGTTAAGGCAAAAAATGCCAACGGAAAAGAATTTGCTTTGACTGAAGGTACAGATTATGTAGTTGAAAAATATAAATTTACAACTAGCGATGATACTGATACAACAACTGGAGAAGTAGACGGTAAAGTAAAAGTTGTATTGAAAACGACTACTAAAAATGGTCATAAGTATCTGAAAAATACAAACTTCATTGTAAAAGATGGTGAAGATGCAATCTATTCTTCTACTATCACAAAAACAACTTTAAAATCAGAAAATATCAAACTCAAAAAGACAGCTTATACTTATACAGGTGCTGCAATTAAACCTGATTTTGATGTAGTTGTAGATGGCAGAGTTATCAACCCAACAGAATATAAGATTAAATCTCTGACAAATAACGTTAATGCTGGTACAGCAACAATGGTTATTACTGGTACAGATGGTACATTTACATCTAAAACAGATGCTAGCATTACATTTACCATAGAAGCTGCCGATGCTTCCAAACTTGTTGCATCTGTAGGAAGCCAGACATACACCGGATACAGCATCCAGCCGCCAGTTACTGCAGCTACATTAAATAATGTTGCAATCAATGTAAAAGATAACTTTACAGTAACATATGGTGAGAATGTTGCAATGGGTGAAGGTACTATTACCTTGACACCAAAGAACGGAAACTTTACCGGAACAAAAACTATCACATTCAAGATTACAGGCCAGATGCTTGAAAACGGTGACTTCAAATTCTATGATGCAAATGGTTTAAAAATAGACAATCTTTCTCATACATATGATGGTACCGCTTATACACCTGCAAAGACTGTATTTGATACTGCTAATACAAAAGTTAAAAAATATGATAATAGCAACTGGGAATCTGTTGGTACTTTAACAGAGGGAACAGATTATGAAATCAAATATGTAGATAATACATACGGTAAAAAAGATTCTTCTGACAAAAAACAGTATGGTGTTGTTCTTGCAATTGCTAAAGGCACATATGGCGGAAATTATACAGATAGTACTACAGGTGTAACTAATGGTGTATATACAGACGCTGAAGGTAATAAAATTGAAAATGTTATCTACGCTGAAAGATTTGAAATTGGAACATTAACTATTAAAGATTCTAATATTTCAGTAGCTAACGGTGTATATGCCGGAGGACTTCCTGTTAAACCAGTTGTTGTTGTAAATGTTGGTGGAAAAACTCTTGTAGAAGGAACAGATTATGAACTTGAGTATGGTGCTAATGATGATCGTACAAAAGTTACTACTACTAAATCCTTAACAGTAAAAGTTGTAGGAAAGAACGGCTACAGAACAGACGGAACTGTTTCTAAAAATTGGGGAATTGATAAATTCAATCTTGCAAACGCAAATGTAACTGTAGACGGTGACAAGGTTACTGTTAAATGTGGACGTGTTGATATTGAAACATCTGAATATACTGTAGAAAAGAAAGACGGTAAAGTTACTGTAACAGCTAAGAAAGACAGTAAGAACTACACTGGTTCTAAGACTGTAGATGCAGCAACACAGGATCAGTAAACCAGCTGCTCCAATGATTAGCAGCGTTAAAGTTGTTGGCAACAAAGCAACTGCTATCCTTTCCGGTGATTCCGAAGGTGCTGCAGGTTACGACTATGTAATCTCTACAGACCGCGACTGCATCACAAACAAAGACTACGATTCCGTAAACAAGAATCAGGTTCAGACTTCTACTACATTCAAATATGTACAGCAGGGAACCTACTACGCATACTGCCACGCTTGGAAACGTGACGAGAACGGTAAGAAGGTATTCAGCGACTGGTCTAACGCATATCCATTCGTTGTATCCGCAATCACACCGGACGCTCCAGTTATCACAAACGTTAAAGTAAGCGGATCTACTATCAAAGTAACATACAAAGCAGCTGCAAACGCAACTGGTTACGATGTAGTACTGGGAACTGGCTCCAAGAAAGAAAACGGTGAGACACGTCCATACAACTATGGCGCTCACAAGAAACTGAACCTCAAAGAAGGTACAGTAACAGCAACATTCAAGAACGTACCAAAGGGAACATGGGTAGTTGGAATGCATGCATTCAACAGAACATCCGAAGACGGAAAGAAAGTCTTCAGCCCATGGTCAAACCTGAAAAAGGCTACTGTTAAATAATCCATTTGGGTAATTAATACAGATTCCTAAAAAGAAGGCCCGGTCATTGCGACCGGAGTCTTTCTTTTTAGGAACTTTTTTCCACACTCCCAGACAATTACATGATATAATCAACATACAGAAAACCATTACTCAAAACATCTCTATATGAAAGGAAGTCACGTATGAAGAAAAGAAAATCATGTTTTATCTGGCTCTTGTGCATTCTTCTCCTGGTCACAGCTTTACCTGCTGTATATTTTACAGATGTCCAGGCAACATCTGTCAGCAGTACTTTCACCGGATGGAAAACCTACGGTGGAAAAAAATACTATTATAAGAAGGGCAAAAAGCTGACAGACCTGCACAAAATCGGCAAGTATTATTACTGTTTTGCCACAGACGGTACCATGCTTACAGGATGGAACCGTATTCATAATCGTTTCAGGTATTTTGGCAAACAGACCGGAAGAATGCGTATCAATCAGACTGTAAATGGACGAAAGATCAACAGTAAAGGTGTCTGGACTCCTGTTGTTGTACTGGATCCGGGGCATTCTGCTGTCGTTGCCGGTGGTTATGAACCTCTTGGGCCTGGTTCCAGCCAGCTGAAAGAGAAAGATACTTCCGGAACCCAGGGTGTTGCTACAGGTGTGGAGGAATATAAGCTCAATCTGAGCATTGGCCTTCAGCTAAGAACCCTTCTTCAGAAAAGAGGGTTTAAGGTAATAATGACCAGAACCAACAGTAAAGTAGCTCTCAGCTGTATTGACCGCGCAAAAGTGGCAAATAAGGCAAATGCAGATGCGTATATTCGTATCCATGCCAATGGAAGTGATAATTCCTCTATCAGTGGAGCACTGACTATCTGTACAACCAGAAACAGTCCTTATATTTCATCTATGTACAGAAAAAACAAAGCTCTTTCTGAGGCTGTGCTCAATGCATATGTGTCAGCTACAGGATGCAGAAAAGAATACGTCTGGGAAACAGACTCTATGACCGGAAATAACTGGAGCAAAGTTCCGACAACGATTATCGAGATGGGATATATGAGTAATCCTTCCGAAGACCGCCGTATGCAGCAGAGTTCTTATCAGAAAAAAATGGTACGGGGAATTGCAAATGGAATTGAGAATTACCTGATCAAATAGCCTTGCTTTTGTGTCGCAGACAGTTTATACTGGACTGAATGGGTATAAAAAATAATTTGGAGGATTTTTCAAATGAAAATTGCAGTAACATACGATAATGGAGAGATTTTTCAGCATTTTGGAAAAACAGAGTCTTTTAAAGTTTATGAAGTGGAAGACAACAAAGTAGTTTCCAGTGAAGTGATTGGTTCTAACGGTACAGGACATGGTGCACTTGCAGGTCTGCTTGCTGAGCAGGGTGTAAATGTTCTGATCTGCGGTGGTATCGGCGGTGGTGCTCAGACAGCTCTCACAGAGGCAGGAATCGAATTATGCGCCGGAGCCCAGGGAAATACTGATCAGGCAGTTGAAAGCTATTTAAAAGGCGAATTAGTGTCTTCCGGAGCTAACTGCGACCATCACCATCATGAAGAAGGGCATTCCTGTGGCAGCCATGAGGAGGGACACTCCTGTGGAGACAGCTGCGGTGGCGGATGCGGTGGATGTGGCGGATCACAGCCACACAGCTTACAGGACGCAATGTAGGAAAAACCTGCCGCACACATTACAGAGGAACTTTCAATGACGGAACACAGTTTGATTCTTCTTACGACCGTGGCGAACCGCTGGAATTCATCTGCGGTGCAGGCCAGATGATCAGAGGATTTGATGCAGCTGTAGCTGACATGGAAGTTGGTCAGATCATTGATGTTCACCTTATGCCTGAAGAAGCATACGGTATGGCAGATCCAAACGCTATCTTCACTATGGAAATCGCCCAGCTTCCAGGTTCCGAAGACCTGACAGTTGGCCAGCAGGTATACCTGTCAAACCAGTTCGGTCAGCCATTCCCTGTTAAAGTGACAGCTAAAGATGAAACAAACATCACATTTGATGCAAACCACGAAATGGCAGGAAAAGAACTTAACTTTAAGATTGAATTAGTAGAAGTCAAATAAGACAAATACTCAGGGCAGTCTCCCGGCAAAAATTTTGCCGATGAGACTGCCCTGTTTTATACTTTATTTACCAAAGTGATAGTGCTTTTTGTAGTTTTATAATTTACGAGTAAAGATTTATCGTTTTTGTGGGCTTACTGTATATTCGCTTACCGTTTACTGTCTTAAAAGCTTTTACATAATAGTTATAAACCCAGTACATACCTGTTTGGGAATCATAAGCCTTTGTGTCTTTCCAGGTTGAGACAGAGGACTTCACTGTTTTGGCTGCAGAACCATTGCGGTAAATCACATATCCGGAAGCACCGGCTACTTTTGTCCAGGAAACCTCTGTACCACCGTTACTCATTTTACATGAAACCTTAGATGGAGCCGAGACAGCAGCTTTTCTTGATTTCACCGCTGAAAATTTAGAATATTTGTTTTTTCCACTTGCGTTGGTTCCATAAGCACGGACTTTAAATGAATAGGTTACTCCCGGTACTACAGCTGCATCAAAACTGAGGGATCCTGTTTTCAGAGTTTTTATCCGCTTATAAGAAGACTGGGAATCTGTTTTGCAGTAAATCTGGTATCCTTTGGCACCCGGAACCTTTTTCCAGGTTAAATGTATTTGATCTGCAGATTTCTGGGAAAGTTTCAGCACAGGTTTTGTCAGTGGTGTGTTGTTCTCAGATACCTTTACCGTCACCTGACACTGGGCCTGAAAATCTCCGGCAGAAGCAGTGATTACTGCCTGACCATAACCGTTCCCCTGAATGGTTCCATCCTCTGAGACAGACGCAACCCCAGGATTACTGCTTGTCCAGACCACATCTTTTACATCATCAGAGTTGGATGGTGTAAAGGAAGGCGTGAGTTTTTGTGTATTGCCTTCGTCAATTGTCAGATTTGTCTGGTTTAGAGCAATTCCATTAAGTGGAGTTGTCACTACGGGGATTTCATACAGGTATGTGCGGGAACTGTCATAGTTGCCGTTATCATAATTTCCAGATACCCATACAATATTACGTCCCCATAAGATCGGCTGTGAATCCGTCTGGATCGTTACATTCTTGTATAACTTGGATAATTTTACGTTTCCGGACATATCCATAAGGAGATAATGCAGAACGCTCTGGTTGGAGGTTTCCTCTGAGAAAAGGACTGCGTACTGATTATTTCCTACAGGGATGAGCTTTGGTTCTGTCAGAGTTATTTCTGCTCCTGATGGTGAATACTGAGTGAGCCAGATAAATCTGGAAGTCATACTGTTCTTATCTGTAATTATCATAAAGATATTTTTGTTAAGATTTTCATATCCGGTCTGTCCATTCACAGCCAAACCATGGGGAACAGACTTGCCTACTGTGATCAGATTATTTCCTGCCAGAGAAAATCCGGTTACCTCGCATCCGGTATAATTATCACCTGTAGCTCCCATAAAAAGGAAAGATATTTACCGCACGATCCTGAGCGATATATCCGCCGGAATATGCGGAGAAGGAGGACAGGATCAGACCTCTGTAATAAGCATCCCCATGATCCAGAAAATACACATGAGAGCCGTCATTTACAACAAACTGATTAAAGGAATGGCTACAATAAGGCATATCTGAATTAATAAGCGTCATATCCTGAGTGTTAATGACAAAAGTGATATTACTCTGATGATGTATCCCTTCCATCCCATACATTTCCCGTCCTGTGTGTACGATCAGAGTAGAACCGATCTGGGTCATGCGCAGGGAGGCAGCGTCAAAAGGAATGTAGATTCCTTCAAACATATTTGTATATCCGCCGCCAATGTCCGTTGCACCAAGCAGTTTCCAGGCACGGCTGTATTTAAGGATTCGGACAGCAGTTATGCTGTTGTCTTCATTCAGATTTTTCTGTCCTGCTGCAACCATAAAAGTTCCCGTCCGGTGCAGCATAGAATCCTCCCCACAATGGAAGCGGAAGTCTTTACTGTTGTTACATTGGTAACATTAAGATTGGAATTGCAGGTGGCATCGTATAAAGTCTGATCTTTCCAGGCAACAATGTGAAGATTTCCTGTCTCATCTGTATAATAGGAAGTATATTCAGGATTTGCCCAGTTCCAGCTATAAGATCCGCTGTTGATTCCCATACCCTGAAGCTGGGAAAGAGCCTTTCTCCGGCCAAAGGAAGATTTTGAGGAATATGTGGAAGTACCAGCTGTTATTCCCTGACCTGCATTTGCAACCAACGTGTCCCCCTCCTGAACAGAAGGCATTTCCTTTTCATCCGAAAAGAAATCATCATCTGTCTGTTCCGAAGTAAACTCATCTTCAGTGTCATTGAACTCTCCATTGTTATCAAGCTCCTCAGGAACAGAAATTACATCTTCGTTTGCCACATTATCCGGGTCAGTAAAAATATCTGTACCATATGCAGGAGCAACATTCATTAGAGCCATAGAAGAAGCCAGTAATAAAGCTAACAATTTCTTTTTCATTTTTCAAATCCTCCTTGGAAATAATGGTGGTTTTGTGTTGGAGTTGCATTGTACCAAATCAGTGGTCTGGTACATCGAAAGAATTATTCTTATATAATCAATATAGCACACAACTTCTACAACGTCTATGACAGATTGTGTTGATTTAGTGCGTGAAATTGCCAGCCAGAAACTGCTCAGCGGATATAAAGAAAGACTCCAGTCGCAATGACCGGAGCCTTCTTTTTAGGAATCTGTATTAATTACCCAAATGGATTATTTAACTTTAGCTGTTTTTAAGTTTGACCATGGGCTAAATACTTTTTTGCCATCAAGAGATGTTCTGTTGAATGCATGCATTCCGACTGTCCATGTTCCAGCTGGTACATTCTTGAATGTAGCTGTTACTGTGCTCTCTTTGAGGTTAAGTACTTTGTGAGCACCATAATTGTATGGACGTAACTCACCATTGTCTTTCTTGGAAGATGTTCCAAGAACTACATCGTAACCTGTTGCGTTAGCAGATAATTCATATGTTACTTTAACTGTAGAACCGCTTACCTTTACACTCTTGATAACTGGTGCATCTGGTGTAGTTGCAGTTACAGAGAACTGGAATCCGTTGGACCATTCTCCAAATACTTTCTTACCGTTTGCATCACGTGTCCAAGCGTGGCAGTATGCATAATATGTGCCCTGATCTACATATTTGAATGCTGTAGA
>ENA-OQNL01000122-OQNL01000122.1-human-gut-metagenome-genome-assembly--contig:-NODE-122-length-11853-cov-2.170220_pt1 | contig 11853 bp, 18 predicted proteins | sample MGYA00242631_ERZ504884 | MGnify/ENA primary metagenome ERZ504884 (study PRJEB26092, sample SAMD00036395) | human gut metagenome | host: Homo sapiens | study: EMG produced TPA metagenomics assembly of...
TTGTTCCCAGAATATCTCTGGATGCTGCCACCATCTTGTCCATGATAATTTCTCTTTCTTCCATCTGCATATTTGCCATAATTCTGTCTAATGTCATCATTGATTCTTCCTCCATCTCATTTTCATAAATATCGTTGATATAAAAGTGGTTCGCTTTTCCATTATTCGGAATAATACGCACCAGCTTTCCAACCTGAACCAGTTCCTGTACAGCCTGATCTACTCCATATCGGGTCATATTCAGATTTTTCTTCATTTCACTTTTCGGATAGACAACAAACAGATCTCCATTATGATCTACCCAGCCATTCTGTACCGCAAATTTCAAACGATCCAGAAATAAGCTGTATAAAATCTTTGCTGTATTTGACAGATTTTTGTATTTTTCCATCTGGAACAGCACCTTTGGCACCTGCAGACAATCTACCGGCATATACTCCATCTTACTCATTGATTGTTTTCTCCTTCTGTTTGTACAGCACTTCAGCTGAATTGATATTGATTTCCAACATCCCCACGAAAACCTGATAATACAGCAGGCATATCTGTTCATCCTCCCTTGCCAGATACAATCCTTCCAGTTCATTGGACGGATGTTTCATCCCATATACTGCCTGACAGATATCATGGATTTTCTCACATTCCACACTTCTAAGATGCATCTCCAAGGTGTGATTGAATCTCTGCCAGTCCTCCAGTTTTTGATTTACTGCCATCATGCACTGGAATAGTTCCGCTGCTTCACATGCTGCTGACAGCACTACATTTTTGTTATTGATACTTCCATCGGCATTTTTCATATGCCCTATCATATACACCTGATCTACTGAAACCATCTTTTATCCTCCTCTATCTAAACGGCATTTCCTCTTCCATGCCCTCCGGTATCTCTAAGAACCCTTCCGCATCTTCTGGGAATGGTGGTCTGTCAACCATTTTTGCACCTGCGAATTCAATCCGGTTTGCATACACTTCGGTGGTATAAATCTTTTTCCCGGTATCCTTATCTTCATAATTACCCGTGACAATCTCGCCTTCCACCATGACCTTCGTTCCCTGCATCAGATAATCTCTGGCAAATTCTGCTTTCTTTGCAAAAGCCTTTACCGGAATGAAACTGACTTCATCGGAATAATTTCTTCTGACTGCCAGAACAAACTTGGCAATCTTATGAAGTCCTTTTTTCATTCTCCACTTCGTTGTATCCGGGATTTCTTACCAATCGCCCGGAAATAACTGTTGTATTCATTGGCTTAACCCTCCTATGCTTTCATTGATTTGTAACAGATGCCGATACATGGTCCACATTTTCCATAGGCACATCCGTAACATTCATCTTTTTCCAACTCTTCCTGCTTCATTTCATCTGCAAACATCTTTAAAAGAGTTGTATAAATCTGTTTCACTGCCAGGAACTTTTCCTCCGCTTTTTCCATCTTCTCTTTGTAAAATGGAATCAATCTACGAAGAATCGGATGGAAACGCTCATTCTCATCATCCCAGGCACAATTTTTCATCATACAGCGTGGCTGTTTCTCATAACTTCCAAGATAATACGGACAAAACGTACAACCTCTTTCTTTGATAATCTCAGGTGAAATTACCGGCATCTGACTTTTGATTTCTTTTGTTACATGCTTGCTTTCAATGCGTTCTCTCATAATAAAATCCTCCAAACTAATATTTGCAAAAGGGATTTACCCTGAATTGCCTGTTTTTAGGCACAAAAAAAGAGGCAGACTTACGATTTTTGTTTTCGCAAGCCTGCCTCTTATCAAACTAATCTTCTATTTTCCAATGATATACCGTATAAAAACGTATATCGCTCTGATCACATACACTGGAATCATGATACTTCCGATCAATGCTCCAATGATGACACTTAATGCAGCCATACCAAGTGTTGCTGTGGTATCCATTCCCCTTGGGATTAGAATCAGCCGCATTTTATGTATTCCAAATGGTAATCCGGCAATAAATATCCACCAGAACCAATCTGTCTGACCGCTGACTTTCATAATTGTTTTTGTCATCCAAAACCAGAATACCATAAATGCCAGCGGCAGAATTGATTTTTTAATTACATCTTCAATCGTCACCTTTTTTCTCCTTCTGTCTGATTCCTTCCGTCACCTCCCGATTGAGGTTTGCCAATATTTCTCTAACCACAGGAGAATCCAATCGAAAGGTTTCCAGATCTTTCTCCGTAAGCTCCCTTCCGTTCGCATCATATCTTCGTACATTTTTTAAAGCCATACTTTCACTTTCTTCCTGCTGATAATCTTAATGTTTTCAACAAATGTTTAAACTTCTCTCTTTTCATCTGTTTAACACGTATCTTTTCTATCTTTTTCCTATAGACTTGTATTCTACTTGCCATATCTTCATTGCTCATTCTTCACCCTCTCTTTCTGCCCACGATGCCAGAAGCATAAATATAATTTCTTCCATCTGAGTCTTTGTATATGTCTCTGGAAAATATTGTTTCAACTTTTTCGCCGGAATCTGCACTTGAACTTTTTCAGTACTTTCATTCATGCAAATCTGGTCAATCTCTGAATACGTCAACATCCGTTCTTTTGAAATCTGTTTCAATTCCTTTGCCTGCTTCATGGACGGTACCATATTGTGATTACTCATATACTGAAGTAACACCTGTTGTTCTTCATTTCTCAAATATGAAATTTCAACAGCCGTGTTAAAAGGAAGTTTCTTATCATCTGCCATTTCCAACAGTTCGGGAAGTAACAATGTCAAATGAATATATCTTAATATTTGTCTGGAACTATCTTCAGTATTCTGACTGACTTCCTCTGCCGCCAACTTCTTGCCAACTTGGCAAGAAGTTAAATCGGATCTCTTACCCTGTCGTTTCAATGCCTCATATTTCATTTTATAAGCAAAAGCTTTTTCACTGATTAAGAGTTCTTCTCTTTGAATATTGGAATCTACCATAATCACCGTTGATTCATCATCCGTAAGATCTTTGATGATAACCGGCATTTTCTCTAATCCTGCAAGTTCACATGCTCGTTTTTCGCCGATGACCTGCTACCAACTCATAACCCCCCAGACTCTCTCAACCGCACAATGCCAGGAACCAATACGCCGTATTGTATAATACTTTCTGATAATTCTTCCATTTTCTTATCATCTCTTACTTGAAATGGATGATTCGGAAATGGATGAAGACTTCCGATTGCTATCTCACTAATTCCATTGATTGACTCTTCGTTTGTTCCAAACAATGTATCAAGCGGCTGTAAGGAAACGGGAGTTGCTCTTTTTTTAGATGGCATCTTCTAGCACCTCCTCCGTCACTCTCCGATAAGCCTCTGTAGCTTTGCCTTTCGGATCATAAGAGAAAATACTCTGTCCTTCTCTGACTGCTTCCTTCATTCTTACAGAAAAATGGAATATAATTATCAAAGATATGGATTTGACTTCCATATGCATTTCTGAGAAGCTCCATATTATTTCTGGCATCATTCGTATGAGCATCGACCATCGTAAACAAAATACCTCCTACTTGCAGCTTCGGATTGATCTGCTTACGGACCTTGCCGATTGTTTTTAACAGTTGCTGCAATCCTTTGATTGGTAGGTAGGACGCTTCAACCGGAATGAGAACTTCATCCGATGCAGCCAGCGCATTAATCGTAATCATTCCCAATGATGGCATACAATCTATGATGACTGCATCATATTGATCCTTGATACCATATAAAATCTGTTTCAATACATATTCCCTGCTCATTGCATTTACCAACTGTACTTCCGTACCTGCCAGTCCAATGTTAGAACAGATAATGTCTATCCCCTCTGCCTGATGTCTGATATAACAGTCGGAAGGAATATCTTCATCTTTCATTACTGCATCCATAAGAACTGTAAGTGTTTCATTACTGTCATCACAATCACGATATCCAAATCCTGCGGATACATCAGACTGTGGATCGGCATCAACGATTAACACTTTCATATTCTTTTGTGCTAATCCTACTGCTAAATTAGCTGTACATGCGGACTTTCCAGTTCCCCCTTTTTGGTTTACAATAGAAATAATTCTAGCCATTTTTTCATCACCTTTCAATCAATAAAAATGACCGAATCAGCTAAACAGATTTTCATCCATTACGAGCTAATTCGGTCCTGTTTTCGCTATTAAATTGTAATATCATCACTTTCGTGATACAGTAAAAGCATCTCAGATAAAAGCGAATATTTTCTTTCATCTGAATAAGGTTTTTATAAAAGATAGGCCTTTCCTTCATAAATTTGTTGATTCGTTGCAAGTTTTTTTCAGGACCAAATCGCCTCAACCCCTTGTATTTACTGGGTTTCCGTTGATTTAGTCTTATTTTATCATCATCATCACCTAATCTCATTCCTGTCCAGTACAGCATTTCAAATGCATAAAATGAAACCGGCTTGTCAATCACCGCTTCTGAAAACTTCTTATATTCCTCAGTTGTCCAGAAAAGCATTTCCTTCTTTTCTTCCCTGCCCATATTTCCAGCCTGTCTTGCCGGATTTGATTTCAGATTATAAAACCTGCACGCATGATTGAATATCGCACTTAAAATGTTGTGCATTGTCTTCTTGTAAGTCTGGGAATAACTCTTCCCATTCTCATAACGGAATGCTACCATCTCATTCTGCCACTTGCGTACATCTCCCGGTGTAATCTCATTCATCTTAAGATTCTTAAAATATGGAAGTATCTTTGTATCCACAATGTGTTCTTTGGTAAGCCATGTGTTGAGTTTGACATAATTTTTCACATCCTCTGTATACAGCTTCCAGAACTCTCCAAATGTCATATCCAGATTGTTCTCCTGCCGTATTTTGTAATTACGCTCATAATCAAGTGCTTCCCTCTTTGTTGCAAAACCTCTCTTCTTTATCTGTTTATTTTCCCCAGTCCAGTCCTTACAATAGAATTTGACGAACCAGGTGCCTGTCTTACTGTCTTTATAAGCTGGCATATTCATCATCTCCTTCTTTCCATATGCAGAAGCAGATGCCTAAGCCGTATCGCTCCTGCCCTGCCTCCGCATTAATCTTCTTACCTGTTGCTTATCCTGCATCACTCATACCATAAATGCGTTCTTCAAAATATTTTCTGCTTACTTTTCCACGGATTACCATGTAACCCTTCCTTTCAAGTTCACTGTTGATCTGTCTCATAAGCTTGTATGCTGCTGATCTTGAAATTCCAAGAATCTGCATCACATCTCCTACTTCTAAAACTTTCGTTCATCGCCCTTTCACCACCTTTCCATTAAAATTTGTTTTGGCGTTTCTCCATACCAGTTCTGCTGATGTCACAACCAGCCTCCTTACCTGAGATAATCTCCTGTAATACCGCCCGCTCCTGCTCGAGGTACTCGGTCCGCTTGGGGGAGTGTCTACATTCGCTCGATTCCTATGAATGTCTTGGCAAATGCCTGTTAGATTTCTGGTACCGCTCATTTAGTTATTTTTCAATACCATATCGTATAGATAATTGAATTGATATTATTCTATACCGTATAGTATTGAATTGTCAAGAAGTTTTTCTAATGTTCTCGTATAGAAAAACTTCCATTTTCATTTTTTCCGTGTTATACTGTCTTTAACAGTCCATCAGGGACAGATAAACGGAGGTAACTACACTATGACAATTGGTGAAAGAATAAAGAAAATACGGGTATTCCGTAAAATGACAATGGACGAGTTGGGCGGTGCACTTGGATTTGAGGGCAAAAATATGTCTGTCCGCATATCCCAGTATGAAACCGGTGCCCGCATTCCCGGTGAAGATATGATTCTAAAACTTGCTGATGCTTTGCACTGCAATTACAAGGCAATCTCTGATTACAGCCTTGGTGCTGCTGAAGATATCATTGAAACACTTTTCTGGCTCGAAGAAAGTGCCACATCACTTCCTGCACGTGGAAAAGGTACAAGATTCCCAGAGTACACAGCTCCCGGCAACCTGATTCATCTGACTGCAATGACTCCGGCAAAACCTTCCGAGGCTGCCAGACCAACTTACAATGAAGATGATTATGAAAGTGCAGGCTCACCTGTCGCATTAACTTTTGAATATGGATTGGTAAATGATTTCCTTACGGAATGGTGTGAAATGAAAACGAAATTAAATAATGGAGAGATTTCTCCAAATGAATATTTTGAGTGGAAATAACATGGCCTCAGGCGTAAATGAAACTATTCCTGCACAGCTCACTTTAGTACCATTTTAGTACTACAAGGCAAAAAACAAGCTCGCAAATGCCCATTTTACTAGGCTTTGCGAGCTTTTGAAAATTATTCAAACTCAATCGTTCCCGGTGGCTTACTCGTCAGATCATAGAATATTCTATTCACCCCACGAACTTCATTTATAACTCTGCTCATCACCTTATTCAGAACTTCATACGGAATCTCCGCCGCCTCTGCAGTCATGAAATCAATCGTATTAACAGCTCTAAGAGCTACAGCATAGTCATAAGTTCTCTCATCACCCATAACACCAACGCTTCTCATATTCGTAAGTGCTGCAAAATACTGACCGATTGTCTTATCAAGTCCGGCATTTTCAATCTCTTCACGATAAATAGCATCTGCATCCTGAACGATACGAACTTTCTCAGCTGTTACTTCGCCGATGATACGTACTCCAAGTCCCGGTCCTGGGAATGGCTGACGGAATACGAGTCTTTCAGGAAGTCCAAGCTCAAGTCCTGCTTTACGAACTTCATCTTTGAAAAGATCACGAAGCGGCTCAATGATTTCTTTGAAATCTACAAAATCCGGAAGTCCTCCTACATTATGATGAGATTTGATCACTGCGGATTCTCCGCCAAGACCACTTTCTACAACATCCGGATAAATTGTTCCCTGTGCAAGGAATTCAACAGTACCGATACTTCTTTGCTTCTTCTTCGAAGATACGGATGAATTCTTCACCGATAATCTTACGTTTTGCTTCTGGCTCTGTAACGCCTGCAAGTTTGTTATAATATCTTTCCTGCGCATTTACACGGATAAAGTTCAGGTCAAACTGTCCTTCTGGTCCGAAGATTGCCTCAACTTCATCTCCTTCATTTTTACGAAGAAGTCCGTGATCTACGAATACACAAGTAAGCTGTTTTCCAATGGCTTTGGAAAGAAGTCCTGCTGCCACTGAAGAGTCAACCCCACTGACAATGCGAGCAATACTCTTCCGTTTCCAACCTTCTCGCGGATCTCTGCAATTGTATTCTCAACAAAAGCATCCATCTTCCAGTCGCCCGCACATTCACATACATTTTTTACAAAGTTGTTGATCATCTTTGTTCCTTCTACTGTATGAAGTACTTCTGGATGGAACTGGATTGCATACAATTTCTCAGCTGCGTTCTCAGCTGCTGCAACCGGACAGTCAGCAGTGTGTGCTGTAATTTCAAATCCCGGAGCAATTTTTGAAATATAATCAAAATGGCTCATCCAACATGTTGTTGTCTCTGAAACACCCTCAAATACTTTGGAGTCTTTTTATCAATAATAACTTCTGTCTTGCCGTATTCTCTTACATCTGCACGCTCAACTTTTCCGCCAAGTACATGAGACATCAGCTGTGCGCCATAGCAAAGTCCGAGAACCGGAATTCCAAGCTTGAACAGTTCTTCTGAATAAGTCGGTGAATCCGGCTCATAACAGCTGTTTGGTCCGCCTGTGAGAATGATTCCTTTCGGATTCATCTCTTTGATTTTTTCAATATCTGTCTTATATGAATAAATTTCACAATATACATTACACTCCCTGACACGTCTTGCGACTAGCTGGTTATACTGTCCACCGAAGTCAAGGACAATCACTAATTCTTTCTTCAAATCTTTCCTCCTGTCAAATCCAATCAAAACTATTTGCTTTATCTATATATTTTTTTCTGTTCTTCATTATAGTAGAGGAATCCTTGATTTACAAGTATTTGTTTATGTAAAATAAAATCTTATCCACAATTTCTATTACTATACGCGGTAATTATTCCCCTTCTGATCTATCCAGAACAAAAAAGATGCCGAACAAATGCCCGACATCCCATTTTTATGTTCCATTTTTATGCTACAAATCTTTCTAGCTGTCTTTCAAGTTCTGTACAATCATCTGCATACATCTGCAGTTCAATCACGTTATTCAATCCCAGATTCATGATTCCAAGTAATGATTTCGCATCTACTACTGCCCGTCCTCTTCTCATGTCCATGTTAAAGTCAAATTTACATACTGTGTTCAAGAAATCAATGATCTCATCCGGGTGTTTGAAAGTAATGTTCATTGTACTCATTCTTTTCACCTCTTTCTGCCTTAACGGCTATGAAATCCTTTTCATTTTTCATTTGTATCATAGCACATTTTTTTTTTATATTTAAAAGGGTGAAATTTTTTATAAAGGAGTATTTTTTTAATTAAATATACCACTTATTCTCTACTTTTTCCTATAAACAGCATGAAATTACTCTTGATTATGAAATCCCATTGGAGTTACGTCTGTATTCCGTCGGTAAAATTCCTTCCTCCTCTTTAAACACCTTACTCATATATTTGGGATCAGAGTAACCGACAAGCCCCGCAATCTGATTCATCTTATATTTTGTTGTCCTGAGAAGATCCTTTATTTTTTCTATCCTGTATTTCCTCACAGTTTCTGTAAAATTATATCCTGTCTCCTTCTTAAACTGAGAACTCAGGTATTCTTCTGATACATAAAGCTGGCTCGCTGCTTCTTCCAATGTAATACCTCTGTCATATTCTTTTCTTACAATTTCCATTGCTTTTTGAATAAGCGTACTGTACCGCTCAAATTTATGTTCATATGATATCATCCGTTCCAATCCTTGAATCGCTTTCTCTATCTGTTTCCAGCTGATGGCATATGTAATCTGCTGCATAAGACTCAGGATTTCTGTTTCGTCAATCTGCCCGCCATAATTTCTATAATTTAATCCAGCTGCCATGCAAAAACGAATAATACTGTATTTTATTTCTTTTGGAAAATATTTTTCTCTTTTCATTTCCTCACAAACAAGTTGAAATTGTCTGGCAATTTCTTTCTTGTTTTCATCGAAAATCATTTCCCGCATTCGTTGTTCTAATTCTACCGGATAACGCACCGGAACAACTTCAAATTTCTCAACTGTCTGCTGACAGATCAAAACTCCTCGTGGCTGAAGAAGATTCCATTCCATAAGGCTCCCTGTCTGAATCATTGCCTCTTCCAGCTTTGTCAGCTGTTTTGTCTCTATCCACACACAAATAATTGTCCCCGGAAACTTCCTACATAACCCAGTAACCACATTTTTTTGAAAATATTCTTTCCAGTTCCTGGCTTCATATACCCGGTAAATGATCAGGTACACCTTTTTCCATTGATCCGAACATATAACAGATGCCGAAAATCCACACTCATGTCTACAGATTTCTTCGAGAAATCCACGTACATTCTCCTTCTGCTCCTCGTATTCGTCTGCCATTGAACCGTAATAAATATCCCGGATCATCCACTGTAAACCAATCTCCGGATGGTCATTTCATTTAACTTCTGATTCGATATAATTTCTCCATCTCTGCAGCTCAACAGAACATTTTCAACAGTAAAAGAAGCCTGCATCCAATACTCATTCCTGATTTTTTCATGAATACGGCTTAATGCCTTCTTAAGCTCCATCGGCTGAAACGGCTGTACTAAATATCCGTCACCCCCAGATCGATTGCCTGCTTTGCCTGTTGAAAATCTTCATCCTTTGTTATAATAATCACACGAAACTCGCGTCCTTCCGTGCGTAATTTTCTCAAAAGATTTAATCCATTCATCCGTGGAAGCCCAATGTCCATAATAACAAGGTTTGGCTGCATAACTGTTATCATCTCATATGCAGACTGTCCGTTCCCTGCAATCCCCGCCAATTCGTAATTCGGATCTACGCGTTTCAAACCTTTTTTCAGTTCTTCTAATACTTTTTCATCCCTTTCAATGATTGCCACCCGCATTTGAACAGTCTCCTCTCAATGTCCGTGTTTCCGATTGGATATCCTCTTTTATTGTAACATTAACTTCAATAATTGGAAGTATGCAAGTGTAAATATTTTTCTCTGGTGGCGAGCCCTCCCCGGATGTGACGTTCTGATTTGTTGGTGTCTAAAACCTTACGCGTTTCATGAGCCAATGATGGGTTGATCTGAAGCAGACGTTCTGTAACATCCTTATGCACCGTACTCTTACTAATCCGAAACTGTTTTGCTGTCTGTCTCACTGTCGCATTATTTTCTATAATATAATTTGCAATTTCCACTGCACGCTCCTCAATATATTCTCTCATAGAAAAGCCCCTGCATAGTTGTTTTTTACAATCTATGCAGGGGCAAATTAATGTATGTCTAATTCCTGTTCCATCTATTCGTGGAAAACATTATACTATACAACTTAATACTCAAATACTGCCACACCATATCCCGGAAGAGGATATGCAAAGGAATATTTCTGACCATCACATTCCTGCTTCTCTGGTTTGTAAACCAATGGGCGTTCCTCTCCTGATCCACCGTATTTTGTCTCATCACTGTTAAGAACAAGCTTACACTGCTTTCTTCTCGGAACACCAACACGGTAATCTGGTCTGTCTACCGGTGTAAAATTGCATACAAAGAGCAGATTTTTCTTACCATCTTTTGAATGTCTTGTGAAACTGAAAATACTCCGGAAGATATCATCCTTATTGATCCAGTCAAATCCCTTCGGATCATTATCCAACTCATACAATGCCTTATTCTTCTTATAAAGATGAAGCAAATCTTTATACCAGTTCTGAATCTGCTGATGCGGTTCTTCTGCAAGAAGGAACCAATCCAGTTCTCTCTCTTCACTCCACTCACGAAGTTGTGCGAACTCCTGTCCCATAAAGAGAAGTTTCTTTCCAGGATGTCCCATCATAAATGCATATGCCGCTTTCAAGTTGCGGAACTTATCCCATCCTTCTCCCGGCATCTTATTCAACATGGAGCATTTCAGATGAACAACCTCATCATGAGAAAGTACAAGAATATAGTTCTCTGAATATGCATATTCCATGGAAAATGTCATCATATGGTGTGCATTTTTTCTGAAATACGGATCCAGTTTCATGTACTCTGTAAAGTCATGCATCCAACCCATATTCCACTTCAAAGTAAATCCAAGTCCGTCATCCTCAGGAGATCCTGTCACCTTCGGCCATGCTGTGGACTCTTCTGCAATCATCATAACGCCTTTATTTCTTCCGCAAACCACAGAGTTCAGATGTTTAAAGAATGCAATCGCCTCAAGATTCTCATTTCCGCCAAATTTATTCGGAATCCACTGTCCATCTTCTCTTCCGTAGTCCAGATACAGCATAGATGCCACTGCATCTACACGAAGTCCGTCTACATGATAATGTTCAATCCAGAACAATGCATTCGCCAGAAGGAAGTTAGAAACTTCCGGTTTTTCATAATTGAACACCTTCGTTCCCCAATCAGGATGCTCGCCCTTTCTCGGATCTGGATATTCGAATGTCGGTGTTCCGTCAAAATCTGCCAGACCATGTGCATCTTTCGGGAAATGCGCCGGTACCCAGTCAAGAATAACACCGATATTATTCTTATGAAGGTAATTCACCATATATGCAAAATCTTCCGGTGTTCCATAGCGTGCAGTTGGTGCATAATATCCGGTTACCTGATATCCCCAGGAACCGTCAAATGGATGCTCTGCGATTCCCATCAACTCAACATGAGTATATCCCATCTCTTTTACATACTTTGTAATTGCTTCTGCAAACTCACGATATGTATAAAATCCTTCATCTT
>ENA-OQNL01000124-OQNL01000124.1-human-gut-metagenome-genome-assembly--contig:-NODE-124-length-11770-cov-1.688568_pt1 | contig 11770 bp, 17 predicted proteins | sample MGYA00242631_ERZ504884 | MGnify/ENA primary metagenome ERZ504884 (study PRJEB26092, sample SAMD00036395) | human gut metagenome | host: Homo sapiens | study: EMG produced TPA metagenomics assembly of...
CGCCCATCACGGGGTCCACCACCTTGTGGGCCGACGGCCACAGAGCAAAGGCTTTTTCGGCCAGTGCCACCTGCGCTTCGCCGCCCAGGTAGCCGGTATAAATGCAGTCAAAATCCAGGCCCAGTGCATGATAATGCTCCAGAGCGGCCTCGCCGTAGGCACAGCCGTCCAGACGGGCCGGGGTGCCCAGCCCGCCGGTATGGGTGGAAAGCACCACCGTGGGCAGAGCCACAGGCTGCAGCCCCATGACCGACAGCACCGGCAGGATCACCGCCAGACTGCAGCGGCCCACGCCGGACAGATCGTGGATGCAAAGGATCTTTTTGGGTCAACAGGTTTTATCAAATAAGGAACCTCCTTACTTTGTACGGGTCCAATGCAGGCAGAATGCCGCCAAAAGGCAGAACTGCCTAAAACACCATGCTACAGTATACCACAACTTTCTGTACAAAAAAAGCGTATAGTGGATTCTTTACAGGAAATACTAGCCACAGCGGCAAAAAATCACACAGTGGAAAGGAGAGAGCCACATGAAAAACACAAATCGTCAGCCTTCCTCCGGCGGTGTTCTGCTGGGCATGGCGGCAGGCGCGGCCCTGGGGGCCGTGGGCACCATGGCAATGGCACAGAACCAGCGGCAGGTCAAGCGCACCGCACGCAAGCTGGCCAAGGGCGCGGAACGCGCCATGAGCCAGCTGGACACCATGGTCACGGATCTCGTGGAGCGCAGGATGGACCTGTGAGGAAAAACAAAAAGGCAGGGCCCGCGGGCTCTGCCTTTTTGCTTGCCATTTACTTCTGGTTCCAGATACACATCCGGGCGCTGGTGTTGATCTCACCCAGGACCTGCAGGTCCATCTGGATGTTGCAGGTCACAAGGACGGATTTGTTCACATCACTGCCGGTGAGCACCGAGGCGGGCAGGTTCTTGATGGTGAGCACCGCCGTGGCCTTGTTGAAATCACCGGTCAGGGTGCCGTCGTAGGTCACGTCGCCGATGGTCAGGCCGGACAGATAGCCGGTGACACCCAGCTTGGATACCTGCATGACCGGCAGGGTCAGGGTGTAAGTGCCGTTGGCCTGCCGGGTGAGGGTGGCGGTGCGATCGGGATCGATGCCGCTGTTGGCCATGGATTCCTTATCGGAGCGTTCCTTCCAGAATTTTACACCGACATTCTGGCTGCTGGCGGCACCGGCACTGACAGCCAGCACCAACAGCAGCACCAGCGAGATCAGCGCTGCGCCGGAGCGTTTGAATGTGTTTTTCATAAAGATCAACCTTTCCTGGCCGCGCGTGTGCGGCCTGCTCTGGTGTCCTGTTGGGGCAGGACACAGGGTTTGTCAACGCCAAAATATCACGCCAGCGATAATATGTCAATCTGCTTCGTGGGTTTTTCACAAAAAAGTTTCACTTATGAAATCAAAAGTAGAAAAATATCCGCTCCCCTGTGCGGGAAGCGGATATTGTAAAACCTCTCAGGCTCTTTGCGCCAGATCCCGGTAATAGGGGAGGCAAGCCGCAGGTGACGGAGAGATTACAGCTCAAAATTGGGGTCGTCCTTCAGAACGTGGATCTCGCTCATATAGGGGCTCTGCTCAGGGTCAGTGAAGGGAGCTTCCTTCATATACTTGTTCAGCTGGATGGCCGTGCGTGCGGGGTCGGCAATGGTGCCTGCGCCGCCGATGCAGCCGCCGGGGCAGCCCATGCCCTCCAGCAGGTAACCGTTGTACTTGCCGGCCTTGGCCAGCATCAGCAGCTTCTTGCAGTCGGCCAGACCCTGTGCGGATGCAATCTTGACCTCCATATCGGGGTGCCATTCCTTGATCTTGTTGGCAACGGCATTGGCAACGCCGCCGGACTGTGCAAAGCCGCGGCCTGCAGCAGAGGCGGAGCAGAGTGCTGCCTCGTTCTCATCCACTTCCAGCAAATCGATGTCCAGATCCTTGCCCTCGATGATACCGGCCAGCTCCTCAAAGGTCAGCACAAAGTCCACGTCAGAGCGGACCGTGCGGCGGGAAGCTTCCAGCTTCTTGGCGGCGCAGGGGCCGATGAAGCACATGCGGGCGGTGGGGTCTTTCTGCTTCATCATGCGGGCGGTGAACACCATGGGGGTCATGGTCATGGAGATGTTCTTGGCAAGGCCGGGGAAGGCGGTCTTTGCCATCATGCTCCATGCCGGGCAGCAGGAAGTAGCCATGAAGTTCAGCTTGTTGGGGACCTCCTCCAGGAAGTCGTGGGCCTCATCCACGGTACACAGGTCGGCACCGATGGCGACCTCCACGACGTCGTAGAAGCCCAGAGCCTTCAGCGCAGCCTTGAGCTTGCCGGTGGAGGCCAGGCCCGGGAACTGGTTGATGAAGGCGGGAGCGACGAGGGCGTAGATGCGGTCACCGCGGTTGAAGCCCTGAATGAGCTGGTAGATCTGGCCCTTGTCGGCAATGGCACCGAAGGGGCAGTTGACCAGACACTGGCCGCAGGACACGCACTTGCTGTAGTCGATCTCGGCGCGGCCCAGCTCATCGGAGTGGATGGCGCCCATGCCGCAGGCAGCGGCGCAGGGACGCTCGGTCTTGACGATGGCGTTGTAGGGGCAGACGCCGACGCAGCGGCCGCACTTGATGCACTTTTCCTGGTCGATGGTGGAACGGCCGCTCTCCCAGGTGATGGCCTTCTTGGGGCAGACTTCCATACAGGGGTGGGCCAGACAGCCCTGGCACAGGTCAGAGACCTTGACCAGTTTCTCGGGGCAGCGGTTGCAGGCAAACTTGATCACGTTCACCAGCGGGGGATCATAATACTTATCGGCGATGGAAGCATCCTCCAGACCGGAGACGACGCTGTTGTGCTCGTCCATGCGGCGGGTGGGCAGGCCCATGGCCAGACGCACGCGCTCCTCAACGATGGCGCGCTCCAGGAAGATGTCCTTGCGCAGCTTGCCCTCCTCACCGGGGATGATGGTGTAAGGGATCTTGCGCATCAGGTGGTTGGCCTGCTCGCCCTTGACGTTGGCGTAAGCCATGCGTGCCACCTCGGTGAACACCTGACGGCGGATCTGGATGACCGTGGTATTGATTCCTCTGAAACTCATTCCAATTCTCTCCTTGCTTTGCTAAAAACAAACGGGCTGCACCCGACTGCCGACAGCGTTCTGCCGCGCAGGGCGGGCGCGTTACAGGGCACATTGGTAACGCACTGCTGCAAACAGCGCTGTGCCCGGGATGATCCACCTTCATTTTAGCATAAAGCGTGCCGGATGAAAAGGGATAAAACGCAAAAATTTGTTAAAAAATTTGTTGTATTTGTCCTCGTGTACAGAATCAACAGTTTTAAGCGCGTAAAACTCAGCAAAGTGCTGCACGGACGCGCTCGCCGTCGTACTCGCCAAGCGTTACGTGCACGATCTGCCCGCTTTCGTGGCCGGGGGCGACACCACCACCGGAATGTACAGCCGGGTGTAGCCGGTGAACAGCGTGCCGGAAAGCGGGGTCTCCAGCAGCACATCGTCCTCGGTGCCCACATAGGCGGCCAGCACTTCGCGGCGCACCTCCTCGGCAATGCCGTTCATCACGCGGCTGCGCTCCTGCTTTTCCCGCTCGTGCACCTGCTCCGGAAAATCGTAGGCCGGGGTGCCGCTGCGGCGGGAGTAGGGGAACACATGCACCTTGAGAAAGCCGATCTTCTTGAGGAATTCGCAGCTCTCTTCAAAATCGGCCTGCGTCTCGCCGGGAAAGCCGCAGATGCAGTCGGTGGTAAAGCTGACCGGGCGCTCCCCGTAGGCGGCGCGCAGCTGGTCCACCACCTGTGCATACTGCTCGGCGGTGTACACGCGGCGCATCCGGCGCAGGGTGGCGGTGCAGCCGCTCTGCAGGCTCAGGTGGAACTGCGGGCAGAGCTTTTCCACGGCGGCAAGGCGGGTGATGAACTCCGGTGTGAGCATATCCGGGTCCAGACTGCCCAAACGGATGCGCTGGATGCCCTCCACCTGAGCACAGTGCTCCACCAGCTCCACAAGGTTGGTGCCGGTATCCAGACCATAGCTGGGCAGGGAGATGGCACTGAGCACCACCCTCGCGGTAGCCGGAAGCCGCCAGCTGGCGCAGCTCGGCAAGGATGCTGCTTCGTCGCGGCTGCGCACCGGGCCGCGGGCGCGGGGAATGACGCAGTAGGCGCACTGGCGGTTGCAGCCGTCCTCTACCTTGATAAAGGCACGGGTGTGAGTCTCGAACCGCTCCACGGGCAGCTCTTCAAATTTTTCGCCGCGCTGGTGGGGCGTGATGGCCACAATGCGCTCATGGCCGTCCAGCAGCTTGAGAACGTTATCTAAAATGGCCTTGCGGTCGCCGTTGCCGCACACAAGGTCGGCCTCGGTGAACTGGGCGGCTTCCTCCGGGAAAGCCTGCGGGTAGCAGCCGGTAAGCACCGTGACCGCGCCGGGGTTCTCGCGTTTTTTGCGGCGCAGCCACTTGCGGCTTTTCTGGTCGCCAAAGTTGGTCACGGTGCAGCTGTTCACCACAAAAACATCCGCAGGCTCGTTCTCCTGCGCAATGGTAAAGCCGTTGGCGCGGAACATCTGTTCCAGCGCGCCGGTCTCGTTCAGGTTGACCTTGCAGCCAAGGGTATAAAAACAAACTCGCATGAGGGGATATCCTTTCGACAAAAAACGGGGTGGTGTTTGCATTGCTCTTTATTATATATCACAGCGGCGGTGCGGCGCAAGACCGGATGCACAGCAGCAGGCACTTTTTTTGCTGGAAAGCGGACAAAACAAAAAGAGACGGGCAAACGCCCGTCTCTCAAAGAGAACTTTGGTGGGATTAGTGCTGGGTCTTGGCTTTGACAGTGATCTCCACGTGAGCGGCAGCCTTCTCAGTGGCTTCCTTGTACTCAACGGTGTCAAACTCAATGCCGCTGATGTCGATGTGATAGTAGGTGGTCATCTGGGTAGCAACATTCTTCTTACACTTATCGGCATTCTTGTAAGCGTCGCCGGGCCACAGCAGGACGTTCAGATCCTTGGTTGCATTGATGAAAGTGGTGGTAACTTCTGCCGGATCACCAGCAACGAACTTGACGGGGGTGAAGGTGGTCAGGCCACAGCCGGTGAACATGGAAGCACCTGCAGCAGCAACAACGGTCAGACCAGCCATCTTCAGGAAAGAGCGACGAGACAGAATCATAATAGTATCCTCCTAAAAAATAATTCCACAAATGAAGCAATACAGCCTTTTTGGGCCATCTCCAATTTACACTATAAGGTGGGCAAAAGTCAAGCCCTTTTGTGAAAAAGCAAATAAAAAAATGCGGGCTGCGGTGCGGGCGCAGGATATTCTAACAAAAAGGCCCCCTGCATACTCTCTCAGCAAGAGACATTGCGCAGGGAGGGACCGAAATGGAGCGGAAAAACTTGGCGCTTTTATGTGCAGGGGTGGTGTGCTTCTGGCTGTTTGCGCTGGCCTTTGGTACGGCGCAGGGCAATGGGCTGCGGCAGCAAAGCCCGGCGGTGCAGGCGGCTGCAGACCAGACCCGGCCGGTGCAGCCCGCAGCGGCACAGCCTGCCTTGGAGCTGCCCTGCCGCGCCGCCTGCCTGATTGACCAGCAGACGGGCACTATCTTATATGAAAAGAACGCCGATCAGCAGATGCCCATTGCATCCATTTACCAAGGTAATGACCCTGCTGCTCACCTTTGAAGCCGTGCACGACGGCCGCATTGCCATGGACACGCTGGTGCCGGTAAGTGAACACGCCTACCACATGGGCGGCAGTCAGATCTGGCTGGAGCCCGGGGAGCAGTTCACGCTGGACGAGATGCTCAAGGCCATCTGTGTGTCCTCTGCCAACGATGCAGCAGTGGCGGTGGCGGAACTTGTGGGCGGCAGCGAGCCTGCCTTTGTGCAGCAGATGAACGCCCGCGCCGCAGAATTGGGCATGGAGCACACCACCTTCTGCAATGCCTGCGGGCTGGACACGGAGGGACATCTTTCCACCGCACGGGATGTAGCCATCATGAGCCGCACCATCCTGACCACCTGCCCGGAGGTGCTGCACTATACCGGCATCTGGACGGACACCCTGCGGGGCGGGCAGACCCAGCTGGTGAACACCAACAAGCTCCTGCGCCGGTACAGCGGCATCACCGGGCTCAAGACCGGCACCACCAGCGGGCGGGGGTCTGCATCAGCGCCAGCGCCACCCGGGACGGCCTGACCCTGATCGCCGTGGTGCTGGGGTCACCCTCCAGCGCCGACCGGTTCCACTCCGCCACCACCCTGCTGGACTACGGTTTTGCCAACTATGCCGCTGCCCCCGCTGCCCACCCTGCCGGAGCGCCCGCTGGCGTTGGCCGTAAAGGGCAGCGCCGAGGACAGCGTGCCGCTGGATTACGCCGCCCTGCCCGAGACGATTCTGATAGAGAAGGGAACGGCCTCTGCCCTGCGGGCTGAGCTGACCCTGCCCGAGGCGCTGGAAGCCCCCGTGGAAAAGGGGCGGACGGTGGGAAAGGTGAGCATTTTTCAGGATGATACCTTATTGAATGAATACGAAGTAAAAGCGGCTGCGGATGCCCCGCTGCTGACCTTTGGCAGCGCACTGGAGCTGCTGTGGCAGTGCCTGCTGGGAGCATAGCAGACAAAAGAAACACATCACCGAACAAAAGCGGTTAGCAGGAACAAAGCAGCGTTGGCGGGCCTGAACAAAAGATGTCAGGACAGCCAAAAGAACACTATTAAAATTGTATGAAATCCGGGGATTTTGGCCTTGACTTTGCACGATTGGAACGGTACACTTATACTAACAAAACCCTCAGGGAGCACGTCCCGTAAAAACGTTTGGAGGTTCTGATAGAATGAGCGTCGTTCTGAATACAAAGCACCTCTCCAGTTTTATCAACGAAGAGGAATATAAGGCCATTTATCCTCAGGTGGAAGCGGCTCACAACCAGCTGGAAGCCAAGAATGGCCCCGGCAATGATTTCCTGGGCTGGATGTACCTGCCCCGCGATTACGACAAGGAAGAGTTTACCCGCATCAAGGAAGCTGCCAAGAAGATCCGTGAGGACTCCGAGGTGCTGGTGGTTGCCGGCATCGGCGGCAGCTATCTGGGTGCCCGCGCTGTGATCGAGGCCGTCAAGGGCCTGTACCACAACGAGCTGGAGGATGGCCCCAAGATCTACTTCTGCGGCAACAGCATCAGCCCCAGCTATCTGAATGATATCATTGCTCTGTGCAAGGGCAAGAAATTCTCCATCAATGTCATCTCCAAGTCCGGTACCACCACCGAGACCAGCCTGGCGTTCCGCGTTCTGCGCAAGCTGCTGGAGGATGAGATGGGTGTTGAGGAAGCCAACAAGCGCATCTATGCCACCACTGACCGTGCCAAGGGCACCCTGAAGCAGCTGGCTGACGCGCAGGGCTGGCCCACCTTCGTGGTTCCTGACGATGTGGGCGGCCGCTACTCCGTTCTCTCCGCTGTGGGCCTGCTGCCCATCGCTGCCGCCGGGATCAGCATCGACGAGCTGATGAAGGGCGCATCCGATGCCATGGAGCGCTTCTCCGTGCTGAGCCCGGACAACGACGCTTACAAGTATGCTGCCATCCGCAATATCCTGTACCGCAAGGGCAAGGCTGTTGAGATCCTGGAGTGCTACGAGCCCAACTTCACCCTGATGAACGTAGTGGTATAAGCAGCTGTTCGGCGAGAGCGAGGGCAAGGACAACAAGGGCCTGTTCCCCGCAAGCTGCATCTTCTCCACCGACCTGCATTCCATGGGCCAGTTCATCCAGGAGGGCTCCCGCATCATGTTCGAGACCATCGTGGATGTCAAAAAGCCTGCGCAGGATCTGTTCATCGAAGAGCTGGAGGGCAACTTCGACGGCCTGAACTTCCTGGCGGACCAGAATATGAGCGTGGTACAACCGCAAGGCCATGGAGGGCACCATCCTTGCCCACACCGACGGCGGCGTGCCTGAGGTACTGATCGAGGTGGATGACCTGACTGCTTATAATGTAGGCTACCTCATCTACTTCTTCTGGCGTGCCTGTGCATGCAGCGGCTACCTGCTGAGCGTGAACCCTTTCAACCAGCCGGGTGTCGAGAGCTACAAGAAGAACATGTTCGCTCTGCTGGGCAAGCCGGGTTACGAGAACCTGACCGCCGAGCTGGAAGCAAAGTTGAAGTAAGCAGGAACAAAAAATGATCTCCCGCCGCAAGGCGTGGAAAATACAGGAGGACAGAACTATGATTAAACTGATTGTTGGTACCAAGGGCTCCGGCAAGACCAAGGCAATGATCGACCAGATCAATGACGCGGTCAAGACCTCCAAGGGCAACGTCGTCGTCGTGGAAAAAGGCATGAAGCTGACTTACGACATCGCCCCCGCTGCACGTCTGATCGATCTGGATGAGTATAAGATCGCCGGCGGCGAGATGCTGTACGGCTTTGTTGCCGGCCTGATGGCAAGCAACTACGATATCACCGACCTGTACATCGACGGCATCCTGAAGGTGCTGGATCATGACATCAACCGTCTGGGCGTTGTGCTGGACGAGATGGCAGCCATTGCAGGCGACAGCGTGAAGGTGACTGTTACCGTCAGCGCTGACGAGGCTGCACTGCCCCAGATGTGAAGAAGTACCTGTAATTCCGGAAAATCGGGATCTGAACCACTTTGAACAGGCAGAGAACCGGGAATTTAAATTTTTTCGGTTTCTGCCTTGTTTTGGTGTTGACAAAGGGCTGTGTTGGCGCTATACTAACAAAGCAGCCTTTTATGAGGTGTACTATGCAATTTGACCTGAGAAAGTTTATCGTATCCGGCACGAAACCTTACGCCGCAGAGTTTCAGTGTGATTTGTCTGCAAAGGTATTTTGCCGGTGCAAGGATCGAGCAGCCTGTGACGGCCCGCTTTGAGGCGGTGCCGGATGGCGAGGAGATCCGGATGACGCTGCGGGCAAACGCATTGGTGCACGGAGAGTGCGCCCGCTGTCTGGACTCGGTCACCCGGGAAGAGACAGTCGATACGGAGTGGATCGTCAAGGAGCGGGATCTGGATGACCCGGATTTCGAGCTTCCGCTGGACGAAAAAGGACATCTGGATGTGGATGAATGGCTTGCCCAGGAGTTTATGTTCCAGATCCCCACGGTGCTGCTTTGCAGCGCCGACTGCCCGGGGTTATGCCCCCGGTGCGGCAAGAAGAGGGCAGAATGTACCTGCCCGCCGGAGAAAGACAAAGCCGCTCCTGTTGACGCAAGGCTCGCGATCCTCAAATCACTGCTGAACTGAGAAACCCATCAAGGAGGTGCAAAAATATGGCAGTACCTAAGAGACATCTTTCCAAGGCCCGCCGCGACAAGCGTCGCAGCAATGTTTGGAAGCTGGAGGCCCCCGCACTGGTCAAGTGCAGCAACTGCGGCTCTCTGAAGCTCCCCCACCAGGCATGTGGCAACTGCGGTTACTACAAGGGCGAGGAAGTCATCAAGAAGGCCTAATTTGCGCAAAATTGGTGGCACATTGGTGTTATGTTGAGAAGGGGATGGCGCAATGCCTTCCCCTTCTTTCTTTGTCTGGAGGTGAAATGCAATGGCGATCAAGATCGACCGCATCGACGCGGGCAGTGAAGCCGAGGCGCTGGGCCTGCAGCCCGGCGATGAGCTGTTGAGCGTGGATGAAAATGAGCTGAACGATACGCTGGACTATGATTTTTATACCGACAGCAAGAGCTTCCACCTCAAAGCAAAGGTGGCGGACGGCATCCGGGAGTGGGAGGTGCAGCGGCCGCAGCGCGGCCCCTTTGGCTGCGGGTTCAAGACCTATCTGGGCGATGCAAAGCATTCCTGCTCCAACCACTGCATGTTCTGCTTCATCGACCAGCTGCCCCCGGGCATGCGCGAGAGCCTGTATTTCAAGGATGATGACGAGCGGCTGAGCTTTTTGTCGGTAACTACATCACCATGACCAATATGCAGGATCACGAGATCGACCGCATCATCAAGATGCACATCTCGCCCATCAACATCTCGGTGCACACCACCAACCCCCAGCTCCGTGTCCGGATGCTGGCCAACAAGCGCGGCGGCGAGGTGCTCAAGTATCTGCCCCGTCTGGTGGAGGGCGGCATCGCCGTCAACTGTCAGCTGGTGCTCTGCCGGGGCATCAATGATGGCGAAGAGCTTCGCCGCACCCTGGGCGACCTGCTGGAGCTGACCCCTATGGTGCAGAGCATTGCCGCTGTGCCCTGTGGTGTGACGGATTACCGCCAGAATCTGTTCAAGCAGACCCCCTATGATGCCGAGACCAGCGCCGCTGTCATCGACATTATGGAGGAGTTTGGCGATGAGTGCAAGCGCCGCCACGGCAAGCGCATCATCTACCCCAGCGATGAGTGGTATCTCAAGGCGGGGCGGCCCATCCCCCCGGCAGAGTTCTATGAGGACTTTGATCAGCTGGAAAACGGCGTGGGCATGATGCGCCTGTTCGAGGATGAATTCCGGGCGGAGCTGGACAGGCCCCACCGCATCTACGGCACCAAACAGATCGATGTGGTCACCGGTACCATGGCAGGCCCCCTCATCACAGAGATGATGGACGAGCTCCACCGCCAGTACCCCATGATCGATGTGAAAGTTCACGTTGTCAAGAACAATTTCTTTGGCGGCAACGTGGGCGTGGCGGGGCTTGTCACCGCCACCGATATCATTGCCCAGTGTGAGGGAAAGCTGGAAAGCGGCACCCTGGGCATCCCCGCTGTCATGCTGCGGGAAGAAAAAGATACGTTCCTCGATGATATGACCATTGCCCAGTTGGGCGAACGGCTGGGGGTCAAGGTCGAGGTGCTGCCGGTGAGCGGCGGTGATGAGGCAAAAGCCCTGCTCCGCACCGGCCTGCATATTTCGAGAAGAAGAAGAGCATAACGAAAGGAGGAACCCCCTATGAGCAAACCCATCGTAGCAGTGGTCGGCCGCCCCAACGTGGGCAAGTCCACCCTGTTCAATAAGCTCTGCGGCCAGCGTCTGGCCATCGTGGAGGATACCCCGGGCATCACCCGCGACCGCATTTTTGCAAACTGCGAGTGGAGCGGCCACGAGTTCATGCTGGTGGACACCGGCGGCATCGAGCCCAAGGCGACCGAGGGCATTCTGGCCCACATGCGTGAGCAGGCAGAGATCGCAATTGACACCGCTGACTGCATCATCATGGTGGTGGATGTCCGCGACGGCCTGACCGCCGCCGACGAGGAAGTGGCCCACATGCTGCGCCGCAGCCACAAGCCCATCATCCTGGCTGTCAACAAGTGCGATAAGACCGGCGAGGCCCCCATGGAGCTCTACGAGTTCTATAACCTGGGCTTTGACGAGGTGCTGCCCATCTCGTCCGTGCATGGTCACGGCACCGGCGACCTGCTGGACGCTGTCTGCGCCCACCTTGATTTCAGCGAGACCGTGGTGGAGGAGGACCGCATCCCCGTTGCCATCATCGGCCGCCCCAATGTGGGCAAATCCAGCCTGACCAACCGCATCCTGGGCGAGAACCGGATGATCGTTGCCAACGAGGCCGGTACCACCCGTGATGCCATTGACACCCCCGTGGACAACGCCTACGGCAAGTTCATCTTTACCGATACCGCCGGTCTGCGCAAGCGCAGCAACATTTCTGACGGCCTCGAGCGCTATATGGTCGTGCGTGCACTGGCCGCTGTGGAGCGCAGCCGCGTGGCCCTGATCCTGGTGGATGCCACCGTCGGCTTTACCGAGCAGGACAGCAAGGTGGCCG
>ENA-OQNL01000126-OQNL01000126.1-human-gut-metagenome-genome-assembly--contig:-NODE-126-length-11697-cov-1.737684_pt1 | contig 11697 bp, 12 predicted proteins | sample MGYA00242631_ERZ504884 | MGnify/ENA primary metagenome ERZ504884 (study PRJEB26092, sample SAMD00036395) | human gut metagenome | host: Homo sapiens | study: EMG produced TPA metagenomics assembly of...
GGATAAAAAGAAGAAAATTGCAATGATTGGACCGTATATAGACAGAAGATATATGTTGGAGGATGGTCTTTACAGGAAATCCGGAGGATGTAATAACAATAAAAAATGCGGCGGAAGAGAAACTTGCAGATTATGAAATTGTTTATGCTCAGGGATGCCCAATTCTTTCCGAAGATGTAAAAATTAGAAGGGTTTGCAAATTATACAGAAGAAAAATTCTCACAGGAAGATTGTGAAAAAATGAAGGAAGAAGCACTGCGGGCGGCTAAAGAAGCAGATGTGGTTGTATTGGCTATAGGAGAACATTTTCTGCAGTCGGGCGAAGCTACCAGTAAAGGAATTATAGAAATTCCTAAGATTCAGCAGGAATTATTTGAGGCACTTTCGGAGGTGAATTCTGAAATTGCCGTAGTATTATTTAATGGAAGACCATTAGATATTCGCATATTGGAAGAAAGAGCGAAGGCAATATTGGAAGTCTGGATGCCCGGAACTATGGGAGGAGCTGCTATTGTGGAAGTATTAAGAGGTGCAGTTTCGCCTGCAGGAAAGCTGCCAATGAGCTTTCCATATTGCGTGTCACAGGTTCCTGTCCATTATGATGAGTTTCCTACCGGACGTAGACATCATCCTGGAAAAGATAAGGATCGCTATGTCTCGAAATATCTGGATATGCCGAATAAACCACTGTATTCTTTTGGATATGGCCTTACATATACCCAATTTGAAATATCAGATTTAGAGCTAAGTAAAACGGTTATGAAGCCGGGTGAATCTGTTACGGTATCTGTAAAAGTAAAAAATACCGGTGACAGAGAAGGTACAGAAACTTTGCAGCTTTATATTCATGACATTGCAGGAAGTGTAGTGCGCCCTGTAAAACAGCTGAAGGGTTTTGAAAGAGTAATATTAAATGCCGGAGAAGAAAAAGAAGTGTGCTTTACAGTGGACGAAAAAATGCTTCGCTTCCTAAGAGCGGACAATACATTTGGAAGTGAACCGGGAAAATTTGAGGTGTTTATCGGAAATAGCAGTGAAGTGGAAGAATGTAAAGTATTTGAATTATTGAAAGGTTAAAAGAGGTGTATTATGCAATACAGAAATCCTATATTCCGGTTATAATCCGGATCCATCTATATGCAGAGTTGGAGAAGATTATTATATTGTGAACTCATACTTTTGAGTATTTTCCGGGAGTGCCGGTTTATCACAGCAAAAATTTAGTGAATTGGGAATTGGAAGGATATTGTCTGACGGATGAAGAACAGCTTCCGTTGGAAGAGAGCAGACCTTCAGGGGGAATTTTTGCACCAACGATTCGTTATCATGACGGAACATTTTTTATGATAACAACAAATGTTACATCAAAGGGAAACTTCATCGTACATACAAAAGATATGAAGTCAGGATGGTCAAAACCGGCATGGGTAGATCAGGGAGGAATAGATCCGTCGTTATTGTTTGATGGTGATAAAGTATATTTTGTATCTACAACTTCAGATGAACAGGGGGCTGGTATATTTTTATGTGAGGTAAATCCTTTTTACAGGAGAAAAATTGACGGAGAGTGTGTGTATTAACCGTGGATGCGGTGGAAGATATCCAGAAGGACCGCATTTATATAAATGGTTTGGAAAATATTACCTTATGTTGGCGGAAGGCGGCACGGAATATGGACATATGGAGACAATGCAAAGAGCAGATAGTCCTTATGGTCCTTATGAACCATGTCCACATAATCCGATTTTATCTCACAAGGAAGACATGCGAGAGGAGATTTATTGTACAGGCCATGCAGACATAATGGAAGATCACAATGGAAATTGGTGGTTGGTGTGTCTGGCAGTGAGAACCTGTTCAGATGAAAATAGGAGGGTATTGCTTCATAATCTTGGAAGAGAAACATTTCTTACACCTGTCGTTTGGACAGAGGCTGGCTGGCCGGTTGTAGGAAATCATGGTTTGATTTCAACTGTTATGGATGGTCCGCTTCCGGGTGGAGAAGTGCAACCGGTAAATAGAAATTTCCATGATAATTTTTCGGATGGTAAATTTAAACTGCAATATAATTTTCTGAGAAATCCCGAAATGAAGAATTATAAATTGTATCCGGAAGAGAAGATGTTATGCCTGGAAGGTACAAAGGTAACTTTAAATGAAACTAAGAGCCCTACATGGATTGGAATTCGACAAAAGGGGTTTTATACTGAAACTGTAGTAAAAGTTTCAGCAGAAGATGTGCAAGGAATGAGAGCTGGATTGACAGCATTTTATAATGATTCTTATCATTATGAAATATATCTGACAAGGGAACAGGAAAAGTATAAAGTCTGTCTTGCAAAGCATATTCATGACATTTTTGTGGTTACAGCAAGTGCGGAAATTCCAAGAGGAGAAAATATTACGCTTAGGCTTGAAACAGATAAAACTTATTATACATTTTCATATAGTCTGGATGGAGAAAATTTCCAGATGCTAGGAACAGGATTAACGGTAGGACTCTGTACAGAGAGCACGAAAACCATGACGTTTACGGGAACATATATTGGTCTGTTTGCAGAGAATGGACGTGGTACCTTCCAGGAATTTAATGTGAAGGTATTGGATGAATAATTAAAAATAAAAACACAGCGTCGATTGTTAAGAAACAGTCGATGCTGTGTTTTAGTTTATAGAAGATTACTTGTTTAAGAGTCTTTCCATTTCCCTGGCAGATAAGTAAGTGTATTTCGTATCATCTCTTTCAGAAGAAGATCGCCTTCCTTCTCTGTAATTCTGCTATAGAGCGTCATGGATTTTGGTACGGTGACAGTATGGACAGTGATCAAAAGATTTTTATTCGGATGGATTGCGGCCGGAGGTCTGCTGGTAATTGTCAGTTGTGTGAAGTACAGAGAATTTATCATTACGGCATTTTTAAATAATACCTGGGCATGGATCAATGCACTGATGCCTGTGGTGATTATTCTGGTTGGGATAAGATATATGATCAGGGCAGTATTGAAATAAAGGGGGGATGCCATTTATAAAAAAACAGTAAATTCGCCCACTTAGGACTAGCCGCCGCGGCTGTAGATTGATACAATAAAAGAAATAGGAAATATCGATTTTTACATGGGAGGAACACGGCGACATGGCGGGATATGTGAGTCTTCAGGATGTAACCAAGACATACAAAATGGGTGAAGTCACCATCAAGGCCGCGGATGGAATCAGTTTTGATGTGGAAAAAGGTGAGTTTGTGATCGTTGTCGGCCCGAGCGGCGCGGGAAAGACGACCGTTCTGAATATCTTAGGAGGCATGGACACGGCGACTTCCGGAAAGGTGCTGGTGGACGGCGCGGAAATCAGCAAATACCGCGGCAAGAAGCTGATCCAGTACCGGCGGGAGGATATTGGATTTGTTTTTCAGTTTTATAATCTGATGCAGAACCTGACGGCGCTCGAGAATGTGGAGCTGGCGATGCAGATCTGTAAGCATCCGCTGGATGCGTCGGAGGTACTTGCGGAGGTTGGACTGGAAGAACGGATGAATAACTTCCCGGCGCAGCTTTCGGGCGGGGAGCAGCAGCGTGTGGCGATTGCGCGTGCGCTGGCGAAAAATCCGAAACTGCTGCTCTGCGATGAGCCGACCGGCGCGCTCGATTATGTGACGGGAAAAGCGATCTTAAAGCTGCTGCAGGATACCTGCCGGGAGAAGGGGATGACGGTCATTGTCATCACCCACAACTCGGCGCTGACACCGATGGCGGACCGCGTGATTAAAAATTCGAAACGGAAAAGTGGCGGGCATGAAAACAAATGAGAACCCGACGCCGGTGGAAGAGATAGAATGGTAGGTGGACGATGAGAGCATTTCGAAAAGACTTTATCCGGGAAATCACAAAGAACAAGGGGCGGTTTCTGTCAGTCTTTTTCATCGTGCTTCTTGGCGCGGCGTTTTTCTCGGGCATCCGGTCGGCGGAAGGAGATATGAAAGTCTCAGCGGACCGGTATTATGATGAAGTAAATTATATGGATTTGAAAGTCCTTGGAACGCTGGGGCTGACAGACGATGATCTGGCGGATATCGCGAAGACAGACGGCGTGAAAGCGGTCTACGGCGGAAAGACGGTGGAAGTGCTGCATGACATCGGTGAGAGCGAGCAGGTTGTGAAACTGATCGCGCTGACGGACAGTGTGAATGAACCGCGCGTGGTCAAGGGACGGATGCCAGAGAAAGAGGATGAAATTCTTGTTGATACGCAGTTTCTGAAAAGTTCCGGCTGTGAGATCGGGGATCAGGTAACGTTCACTTCCGGAACGGAGGATCCGCTCTCAGATTCGCTGACCGGGGACACGTTTACGATTGTTGGTTCGGCGACGCTCCCTTATTATATGGATCTGAACCGCGGAACGGGCTCGATTGGAAACGGAAGCATCAACAGTTTTGCACTGCTGCTTCCGGAGACATTTACCTCGGATCTCTATACAGAGATTTACGTCCAGGCGGACGGCGCACAGGAAGAGGCGAGCTACAGCGATGCGTATGATGAGACGGTGAAGGCTGTACAGACGAAGATTGAAGCGCTCGAGGATGCGGCGTGCGACCGGCGGTATACGGCAGTCAAAACCGAAGGACAGGAAAAGATTGATGATGCAAAACAGCAGGTCGCTGATGCAGAGCAGAAATTAGCGGACGCAAAAACAGAGCTGGATGACGGTGCACAGCAGCTTGCCGACGCGAAAGTGACGATTGCGGACAAAGAGCAGGAACTTCTCGACGGCGAACAGACGTTAAAGGACAAAGAACAGGAGCTTCTTGACGGAAAGCAGACGATTGCTGAGAAAGAACAGGAACTCCTTGACGGAAAACAGGCCATTGCAGAAAAAGAGCAGGAACTTCTCAGTGCGAAAGCAACGATCGCCGATAAAGAACAGGAACTGGTATCCGGCAAGGCAACGCTGAAAGACAAAGAGGCAGAACTTGCGAGCGGAAAGGCGACGTTGGAAGCAAAGGCGGCAGAGCTGGAAAGTGGAAAAGCGACGCTGAGTCAGAAAGCGGCAGAACTGGAAAGCGGAAAAACAACGCTGAATCAGAAAGCAGCAGAGCTGGAAAGCGGAAAGGCAGCACTGGAAGCGAAAGCAAAAGAACTTTCTGACGGAAAGACACAGCTCGCAGCGAAAGAAACAGAACTTGCATCTGGTAAAACAGAGTTAGAAGAAAAAATGGCGCAGCTTTCGGCAGCAAAAACTGAGCTGAGTCAGAAACAGACGGAACTGAATGCGGCAAAAGAACAGCTTTCCGTAAAAGAAACAGAATTAAATGCTGCGAAGGAACAGCTTTCCGCCGCGCGTGAGGAACTGGAAAAGCAAAAAAAGAAGAAACCGCTGCAGGACGACGCACAGTATGAAGCGCAGAAAGCAGCGTACGAGGAGCAGAAAAACCAGTACGAAACAGCAAAGGATCAGTTAGCCCAGCTTGGCGGCCAGCTTTCAGACGTGGAAGCTGCGCAGACAGAAGTGGCAGGGCAGATCGAGGCGATTACGGCTCAGCTTGACGGACTGACGGAGGAAGATGAAGCATATGTATCCCTGTTGGAACAGAAAACTGCGCTGGAAGCAAAGCAGACAGAGTTAGCACAGCAGCTTTCACGATGCAGGAGCAGAAAACATTTCTGGAACAAAACATCGCAGCGTTTGAAGCAGCAAGCGCTGATGCGGAAGCCCGGCTTGCGGCTGCAGAAGCTCAGATTACCGACGCAGAAAGTCAGCTTGCCGCTGCAGATGCACAATTAACAGAAAAAGAGCAGGAATGCGCCGCAGGCGAGGCACAGATTGCTTCTGCAAAAGAAGAACTGGAAAGCGGCGAAGCTCAGATTACAGAGGCTCTTGCCCAGCTTCAGGATGGAGAAGCACAAGCAGAAGCTTATCAGAAACAGATTGAGGATGGCGAAGCCCAGCTTGCATCCGCCAAAGCAGCGATTGCCGACGGAGAAGCTCAGATTGAGACGAATCGCAGTAAATTAAAAGACGGAGAAACTCAGCTTGCGGCTGCCAGAGCCCAGCTTGCTGATGGGGAACAGCAGATTGCATCGTACCGACAGACGATTCAGTCGGGTGAGGCCCAGCTTGCCGCTGCAAAGCAGACAATTTCCAGTGGAGAAAGTCAGCTCGCCGACGCGAAACAGACGATCGCCGATGGCGAAACCCAGTTAGCAGAAGCAAAGCAGACGATCGCCGATGGAGAAAGTCAGCTCGCCGAAGCCAAGCAGACGATTGCCGACGGAGAAACCCAGCTTGCCGACGCGAAACAGGAAATCGCCGACGGAAAAAATCTCCCTTGCGGATGCGAAACAGGAAATTGCCGATAAAGAAAAGGAACTTGAGGACGGCAAAGCCGAATATGAAAAAGCAAAAGCCGACGCCGAACCAGAAATCGCGGATGCGAAGCAGGAAATTGCGGACGGTGAGAAAACACTCGCAGACCTGAAAAAACCAACGTGGTACGTCTGGGGACGGAATAAGGTAACGTCAACTGAGAGCTTCGGTCAGGATGCCGGCCGTATCTCGAATATCGGAAAATTCTTCCCGGTTATCTTCTTCCTCGTGGCTGCTCTCGTCAGCCTGACGACGATGACACGAATGATCGAGGAACAGCGTCAGCAGATCGGAACGTTAAAAGCCCTCGGCTATTCCGACGGCGTGATCGCCTTTAAATATTTCGCATACGCGATGCTCTCCACCGTATCCGGCGCTCTCGCGGGCGTGGTGGTTGGAGAAAAAATCCTGCCCTGGGTTATTATGAATGCCTACGGCATGCTGTATACCGGACTTCCGTATTACATGACCCTGCTGAACTGGGAGCAGGGAGGCCTTGCGATTCTGGCGAGTGCAGCCTGCACCGGCGTGGCGACGATCGCGGCATGCTACAAAGAACTCGCCGCAGGTCCGGCAGAGCTGATGCGGCCGGAAGCACCGAAAAACGGCAAACGGATTTCCTGGAACGCATCGGCGTACTCTGGAAACATCTGAACTTTACGCAGAAATCAACCGTGCGGAATCTGGTGCGGTATAAAAAACGATTCTTCATGACCGTTATCGGAATCGGCGGATGCATGGGTCTGATCCTTGTCGGTTTCGGCCTTCAGGATTCCATCACCGCGATTGCGAAAAACCAGTTCGTCAGCCTCTTCACCTATCAGGCGAATGCTGTGCTGAATTCAGATGTGGATGAATCCGAAAAAGAAGCATTGCAGACCGATCTGGAAAACTACAGCGGCATCGATGAGCTGCTGGAAATGTACTGCCAGAACATCGAACTGCAGACCGACAAAAAGACCGTGGATGCAGTGCTTGAAGTGCCGAAAGAACTGACGAATTCAATGACTTCTATGCCTTCCGAGCCGGAAAAAGCGGAGAAGTTTACGAATTCCCGACCGACGGCGGCGCAGCCATCAGCGAAAAGACAGCAACGATGCTCGGCGTAAAAGCAGGCGACACGGTTCAGCTGAAAAAAGGCGATGATATTGTGGACGTAAAGATTTCGATCATCGTCGAAAACTACGTGCGCCATTACCTGTATCTGGCCCCGGATCTCTACGAGGAGCTGTTCGGCGGAGCGCCGGACTACAACCAGCTTCTGATGAAATATCAGGACACGTCGGGCAATTATGAGACAGCACTCGGAGAAAAAATCATGACGTACGACGGTGTAGCGGCAATCTCGTTCACATCCGACCTGATTGATCAGATTGACAACATGCTTCGTTCCCTCGACATCGTCATCGTGGTGCTGATCGTATCGGCGGGCCTGTTGGCGTTTGTGGTGCTGTACAACCTGAACAACATCAACATCACCGAACGACAGAGAGAGCTGGCAACGCTGAAAGTGCTCGGCTTCTTCGACGGCGAGGTGGCATCGTACGTGTACCGGGAAAACATGGTGCTGACACTGTTCGGTGTTATCGCGGGCATGGGAATTGGAACGTTTTTACATCATTGCGTAATTCAGACCGTCGAGGTCGATATGATGATGTTCGGACGAAACGTGTTCCCGCGGAGCTACGGCTGGAGCGCCCTGATTACCCTGGCGTTTGCCCTGTTCGTCAACTTTATGATGTTCTACCGGTTAAGAAAAATTGATATGATTGAATCGCTGAAAAGCGTGGAGTAAACAACAGAAAAAGGCCGTCCGCGGTGATGCAGAGAATCTGCAGAAACCGTGGGCGGTTTTTTCATTTTGAAAGTGAAATATGAGCCGGAATGCTTGTTTTTTCAGACATTTCGTTGTATAAAAAAAATAAGGGTTTTTATCAGAACAGAATCAAAAAACAAAGAGTAAAGGGGATTTTTACAAATGGGAACAACAGAAACGAAAAAAATAGAGAGTCGGCGTTGTCGGCTGCGGAGCGATCAGTGATATTTATCTGACGAACATGATTCATAACTTTGAGAATCTTGAGGTAGCAGCATGCTGTGCAGGCCATCTTGAACATGCGAAAAAGAAAGCAGAGCAGTATGGCATCAAGGGCTGTACCTACGAGGAAATTCTGGCAGACCCGTCGATTGAAATGGTAGTCATTCTGACACCGGCACCGACCCACGAGGGGCTGATCCGTCAGGCACTGGAAGCCGGAAAACACGTTTACACTGAAAAAACAATGACCCTCGCACCGGAAACGGCAGCGAAACTGATCGAGCTGGCAGAGGAGAAACATCTCTATCTCGGTTCCGCACCGGACACCTTCCTTGGATCGGCACTGCAGACCGCAAGAAAAGCGATCGACGACGGGCTGATCGGCGAGGTGACATCTTTCGAAGCATGCGCAAACCGCGATCTTGATTTACTGGCGAGCATCTTCCGTTTTCTGCGGATGCCGGGCGGCGGTATCTGCTACGATTTCGGTGTTTATTATCTGACCGCAATTGTGAGTCTTTTTGGTCCGGTGGATCGCGTTGTATCGTCCGTGCGAAACCTTGCGGCGAAGCGTGTGAACATCATTCCGGGCAGCCCGGAATACGGACAGGAATTTGACTATACAAACGAAAGTCAGGTCTTTACCATTCTGGAAATGAAAAACGGTGTGACCGGTACATTCTGCGTCAATGGTGACAGCGTCATCAATGATCAGGCGGTATTCACCATTTACGGTAAAAAAGGTATCTTAAAGCTTGTTGATCCGAACAATTTCGGCGGCGATGTTGTCTATATTCCGGGTGTAAAAGACTGGACACAGCAGGCTGTTCCGGAAGTTTTACATTATGGTTTTTGATTACAGCGAAAAACAGCCGTGGTCTTGGTCCGTCTGAGATGGCAGAAGCAATTGCCGAGGGCAGACCGAACCGTGCGAACACAAAAATGGCATATCACGTGCTCGACACGATCGATCAGATTATGAAGAGTGCGGAAACGGGTGCATTTGAGAAGGTTCCATCCACCTGCGAAAGACCGGAGGCCATGCCGAATTCATAGCCTATTTCTGATAGGATTGCAGGTACATCTGACGGAAGTCGGTAGGGCTTACATTTTTTGATTTCAAAAAGACTCTGTTAAACGTAGAAATACTGTTAAAACCGGATTCGAGCGACACTTCGGTGATCGTGAGATCCGGTTTTTTAACAGGTTTTCGGCGATATGGAGCCGTTCCCTGGTGACGAAATCCGTGAAGGAGAGGCCGGTGTATGCGCGGAACAGCTTGGAAAAATGGCAGCGGGAGAATCCGGCGACCTTTGATGCTTCTCCAGAGAAACCGGTTCGGTGCAGTGACTCGAGATCCAGGTACATGCAGCAATCATCTGGCGGTGTACCTGTGCGGAATGGCCTGTTTTTGCGGTGCGGCAGTTTCGGTCGGCACGGAGAGATTTTCGCCGAGCAGAATAAAAAAACTGATATAGCAGAACGCATCCGCGCAGTTCAGAAAAACTGATACCGGAGAGGGAGAGCCTGCGAAGCTCTGTCAGAAATCCGCGAAGCTTTTCGATTTCCGGGAAGTTGTTCTGATTCAGAAGACGGATCTGATAAAAAAGATAAGCAACAGACTGGAAATCCACGCGTTTTTCCAGAAAATCTGCATCGAGCTGAAGCATGATCAGGCGATGTTCTCTGTTGATTGTGGAAACAGCGTGCAGCTCGCCGGGCCAGATAAAAAGAAGATCACCGGGCTTTAGCGGAAAGGTTTCTCCATTTACTTCATAGATAATGCCGTTATCCTGTGCAAGCACAATTTCGATATAGTGATGCCAGTGCAGACCGAAATAGGCGGGGACATGCGAAATAGAGATATCGTAAACATAGCTGTTAGCAAAATGATTGTTTTCGAAAAAAGAAGTCGAATCGTTTTTCATGGCAAAAGAATCCTCCGTATCTGATAAACGGTATTATACAACAGAAGAGAGAAAAATATAGAAAAATCGAAACATCTGGGCAATGATCGGCAATATATAAGTAGTGTTTTACGAGGATCTGTATTATGGTTAAGATATGAAAATTGTGAAGAACGGCAGAAATCGGAAAAAGAGAAATGTGATTTTGGCGAAAAATTCACAATAAAAGTTTATGAAAAGTGAAGAAGTGAGAGGTAAGCGAAAAATGCAGATTTATGTAGATGGAAATGCTGTGCGAAGCGGAAATGGGCAGAAGGAATATCCATTTCAGACGATTTCCGAGGCGGCAAAAATTGCAATGCCCGGCGACGAGGTGCTTGTAGCGCCTGGCGTATATCGGGAATATGTAGATCCGGCGAATGCGGGATGTGAGGATGCAAGAATTGTGTACCGTTCTGTGGAACCGGGAAAAGCTGTGATTACCGGTGCGGAAATTGTGGATAACTGGGAGCATTTGGAAGGTGATGTGTGGACAGCGCGCGTTTCGAACGGATTGTTTGGGGATTACAATCCATATACGACACTGGTCAGCGGTGACTGGTTTATCGCATCCTACACGGCACACACCGGAGAAGTGTATCTGAATGGAAAATCCATGTATGAGGTGACAAGTCTGGATCAGGTGAAAAAGCCGGAGATCTATAAAAAATCCTGGGATCAGGCATTCACGGTTTACACCTGGTATGTGGAGCAGGACGAAGAAAAAATGAGACCGTTTTCTATGTGAATTTTCAGGGAAAAAATCCGAACGAAGAAACCGTAGAAATCAATGTACGTGAGAATTGCTTTTATCCATCGAAGGAGGGCATCGGTTATATCACGCTGTCCGGCTTTGTTGTAAAACAGGCGGCAACTCAGTGGGCTCCGCCGACGGCATATCAGGAAGGAATGGTCGGCCCGCACTGGTCAAAGGGATGGATCATCGAGGATTGTGAGATTTCAGATTCGAAGTGCTCGGGCATTTCACTTGGAAAATACAGACAGCCGAACAATGACAATAAATGGCTCAAATGGAAATTCAAAGATGGTACACAGACGGAGCGTGACTGTATCTGCCAGGCGCAGCGAGAGGGATGGACGAAGGAAAACATCGGAAGCCACATCATCCGCCGGTGCAACATCCACGACTGTGGACAGACGGGTATTGTAGGCCATTTAGGCGGTGTGTTCTCGATTATTGAGGATAACCACATTCACCATATCAATAATAAACAGAACCTTGCGGGTGCGGAGATCGGCGGCATCAAGATGCATGCGGCGATCGATGTGATCATTCGAAGAAACCATTTCCATCACTGTACGAGAGGCCTCTGGCTCGACTGGCAGGCAACG
>ENA-OQNL01000128-OQNL01000128.1-human-gut-metagenome-genome-assembly--contig:-NODE-128-length-11609-cov-2.301080_pt1 | contig 11609 bp, 14 predicted proteins | sample MGYA00242631_ERZ504884 | MGnify/ENA primary metagenome ERZ504884 (study PRJEB26092, sample SAMD00036395) | human gut metagenome | host: Homo sapiens | study: EMG produced TPA metagenomics assembly of...
ATCTCCAGTTCTCTTTAATGTCTTCCAGTTTTTCCTCAAATCCTGAATTGCAATAACGGATAATACAGCCATATCCCATCTTACATTGCAAACTCATTCAGATACCGAAACAACAGAAGCTGATACTGATTTAATGTAGTTTGTCATTATAAAGCCGTAACAGTTTTTGACTTCTTACCAGCCAGATTACTGTGCGTGAACGCTGGGATTATAATTGTACTTTCTGATGGTATCTACCACTCTTTTCTGCAGCTTCTCGCTGACTGGTTTGGAACGGTTGATAACACGGGAAACTGTAGCGATCGAACACCCGCTTTTTTTCGCGATAAATTTAATGTCTATATTTTCCATATTTAAAATTCCTCCGGAAGAATTCTATACATTTATCATACGGGAAAACGTTTACATTTCAATTGTGAAATAGTCACAAAATTAGTTTCCTTGAAAAAGGGGGCTCCCCCATCTCATAGTTTAGTGGAACCAAAACGAATGAGGATTACTCATGCCACGAATGATTTATTCGTTGGTTTAGACGGTATTAGGCTTGGATTTCAACAGGCAATGGATGGACTTGAGTTAGAAACGGAGTGTGTATTTTAGTATGAAATTGGAGCTGTGTATGACAATGCGAAATTAGATTCAATGTTAAACCTTAAAGGATATGATGAAAAGGCATATTTTTTCATGTTAGACGGTGACCAAAATATTACTTATACGAATCAGAGTGATGATAAATTCAGCACTATCTTCCATCCGCACCTATGATGATGTGATCCAATAGGCTTATGTTCATCAGGACTCCTGCGATAGTCACTCTTCTCGTTGCTTTCAGATCCATACGATCTTTTCTTCGCAGTTTATCTGGGAAGTCTTTTGATCATGTCCAAATTTAGAAACACCTACTTTTCATCTTAAGAATCCTGCGATGCAGGATTCTTACCGCATTTTTTATCGAGATTGCGAACTTGTTTCGCAATTACCTATTTTATTCTTCTATTCCATCCCATCCCCATTCTCACTTCAAATGTCGTTCCGCCCTGCTCATTTCCGCGAACCTCAATCTTCCCATCATGCACCCGCACAATTTCACGCACTAACGCAAGTCCAAGTCCCACACCGCCAAGCTCACGGCTTCTTGACTTATCTACCCGGAAGAATGGTTCAAAAATCTGCTCTCGAAATGTCTCATCAATTCCATTCCCAGTATCCGCAACTGTCAGGACAACTTCATTCTTCTCTCTCTTCGCCGATACTGTAACGGTTCCATCTACCCGATTATATTTAATTGCATTTTCAACGAGATTATAAATCATCCGATAAATCAGAATATCACTTCCTGTCAATATCAGTTCATCCTCTGGCTTTTCGTTACTGTTCACACTACATGCGACCAGCAACGACTCTTCTGTTCCATCTGTTCTTCCATCCGATGAATTCTGTGTCTTCTGTATCAGTTCAATATTCTTTTCCTGCGCCAGCGGTTCCAAATCTGCCAGCACCTCCTCTATCAGCCCCTGCATTTCAATCTTTTCATTACGTGCTACCGTCTGCAGCTCACTCATATCTAAAAGCGTTCTGACAAGCTTGCTAAGGCGTTCATTTTGCTCTGTTACCATTTGGATCGTCTCTTGTGCAGCTGCTTCGTTCTCTGAATTCTCCGCCGCATGATAGAGATCTAGTTGTGCCTGCATTAATGCCAAAGGGGTTCGAGTTCATGTGCTGCATTCCCTGTAAACTGACGCTGTGTCTCGAATGATTCCGAAAGTCGCAGGAGCATCTTATTATAAGATGTACGAAGTCGGTCCAACTCTGCGATTTTATTTTCCTCAATCGTATACTCTGTCAGATTCTGCGCCTGAACCTTTTCTACCGTTTCTGAGAATTCTCTGAGTGGTTTCAATGCGCGGCCACTGACAAAATAAGTTACTGCTCCGCCAATCAGCGCTACAACACCAGTGATCAACAAACTTCTATTTCTATAATCTGATTTCGAATTATAAACCTTCGTGGCAAACTGCGCTGCAAAATCATCCCACTCATTATCCGGAATATCAATGTAGACTGCCTCCGGCGTAGTGCCCTGATCTGTGACGGTCTCCTGAAGCGTATCGATATAATAGACACCATTCTTATATAAGAAAAATGTCAGACATCCACACAATACTGTGATCAGCACGGTTGTAAGAATCGTCAGTCTCCACTGGAGCGATATTTTTCTCATGCTTTTCCATCTCCTATCTTATACCCCTCACCAATCTTATTCACGATGGGATCATAACCAAGTCCTGCTTTCAGTTTCTTTCTCAGAGAAGACATATGCACTCGGATCGAACCGCTGAAACTATCTACAGAAGAATCCCAGACATGCTCGATCAACTCTTCCTGACTGAACCGGTCTTCCCTGATTCAAAAGAAGATACTCCAGAATTCCATTCTCTTTTCTTGTCAATGCGACTGGCTTGTCTTTTGCATATGCAGTCCTTTCTTTTGTATCAAAACGAAGACTGCCACATTCAAGACAGACATTTTTCTGTACAAACTTTCTTCTTGTCAGGCTTCGCACACGGGCTTCCAGCTCTTGCAGATGAAATGGTTTTTCCATATAATCATTCGCCCCCGCATCAAGACCGTCAACCTTATCTGCAATCTGACTTCTCGCAGATAAGATCAATACTTTTGTCTCTTCATTTTCCTTGCGAAGCTCCCGAAGAATATCCATTCCATCCATCCCCGGAAGGTTAAGATCCAGCACGATCAGATCATACATTTCCGCATAAATCATATCCAGTGCTTCCTCTCCGTCATTACACGTGTCTACCTCATAACCTGCCTGATGCAGACTTTTCGCAATCATATCACATAATTTCTTCTCATCTTCAACAACTAATAATCTCAATTTATTTTTCTCCATTTTCTTAACAGGAATTTTACACCCTCTATTGTATAATGCAAACATCGAAAGGTCAATAAACGGTTACTGTTCACACGATGTGCGACCAGCAACGCATCTCGCCATTTTAAATCGCCTTTGGCGATGGGGCGAGATGCATTCAAGCCAAAACATGCATCCTCCGTGTCAATCAGCGGAGTGATTGACACGGGAGTGAACAGTAACAACAAACGGACTTTGAACATTGAAAGGAGTATCTAAATGAAATCTGAAAAAGCAACACAGATTCTTTTACTTGCAGCCGGTCTGGTGTTTTTCCTTGTCGGGATTTTCCGCGGAGAAGCAGCGGTTGTACTTAGTAAGGCAATAAAATTATGTATGGAGTGTGTCGGAATTGGATAAGAAAATGAAATCAAGCAAAAACCCTTTGGTCCGCTTCCGCGGATGGATCCAGGCAGCTGCAACGCTGCTGACCAACATTCATATCCCGAATCTATTCAAAGGGAAAATTTATCAGGGAAATGTAAAGACGATGTGTGTCCCGGGACTAAACTGTTACTCTTGTCCTGCCGCCACAGGCGCCTGTCCGATCGGAGCATTTCAGGCTGTAGTAGGATCCTCCAAATTTAAGTTCACTTACTACATCACTGGATTTTTCATCTTGTTAGGTGTTCTGTTAGGACGATTTATCTGCGGATTTCTCTGTCCGTTTGGATGGTTCCAGGATCTGCTGCATAAGATTCCGGGTAAGAAATTTTCCACCGCAAAGCTGAAGCCTCTGCGGTATCTGAAATATGTGATTCTGGTTGTCTTTGTTATACTGCTTCCGGCATTTGTAACCAATTCACTTGGTATGGGAGATCCTTTCTTCTGCAAATACATTTGCCCACAGGGTGTACTTGAAGGCGCAATCCCGCTGGCACTTGCCAACTCAGGAATCCGTTCCGCGCTTGGACATTTATTTACATTTAAATTCACGATTCTTGCGCTTGTCATCATCCTGAGCATCTTGTTTTACCGTCCATTTTGTAAATGGATCTGCCCGCTGGGCGCTATTTACTCACTGTTTAACAAGGTATCTTTTCTTAAGATTCAGGTTGATCATGAGAAATGTGTTGGCTGCCAGAAATGTAGTCGTGTCTGTAAGATGGATGTCAATGTAGTAGACACACCAAACCATCCGGAGTGTATCCGATGCGGAGAATGTATGAAAGCCTGTCCGACTGATGCAATCTGCTATCATTACGGATTTTCAACTAAGAAACAGGCTGAAAATAAAAACTAATAAAATGTAATTTAAAGGAGATTTAAAATCATGAAAACAAAACACTTAGAACAAACGCAATGAATTAAAAAAGGTAATCGCTGCATCACTTGCCATTTCTGTACTTTTTGCATTTACAGGCTGCGGAAATTCTTCCTCAACAACCAATACAAAACAGGAATCTTCTTCCACAACAGAAACGGGCAGCACTGACGAGCTGAACAAAAAACTGGACGACCTTTACCAGCAGGAAAACCAGCTTTTTGCTGATCACAAAGATGCATGGGACAAAGTCTTTGGTCTTATGAACAAGAACGCTGCCGGTGATGCCATGAGCGAAAACTATGCTGATTCCCTCGCAAGCACAGTGGAATCTAACAAAGACTCTTTCTCTGAAGAAGAATATGAAAACTCTGTGCAAAGACATCGAGACAATCCGCGGAATTGAAGAAGAAATTGCCAAGCTTGAGAAAGAGATTGCTGCATCCGATTCCTCTGACAGCTCTTCCTCCAAATCAGACGAATCCACAGCTGTATTCAAAGGTTTCAAAGGAAAAGATCTGGATGGAAACGATGTAGATGACAGTCTTTTCGCTAAAAATAAAGTTACAGTTGTAAATTTCTGGTTCAGTGGATGCAAGCCATGTGTCGGAGAGCTCTCTAAGCTGAATGAATTAAATGAGAAACTCAAAGAAATGGGTGGCGAAGTTGTTGGTATCAACATGGATACTTTAGACAACAATGAAGCCGGAATCAAAGAGGCAAAAGAAATCCTGAAAGCTCAGGGCGCTTCCTACAAGAACCTGACTTTCGATTCTAATTCAACAGTTGGAAAATACGCCGGAAACATCATGGCATTCCCTACAACAGTTCTCGTAGATAAAGACGGAAATATCGTTGGCGAGCCTTTCATGGGCGGAATCGATGATCAGTCAAACTACGATCAGCTGATGAAGCAGATCCAGTCCGTACTGGATCAGAACTAATTTAGATTTGTTTTTCATCCATCAATGAAATCTGCCTGGAATATCGAATTGTCGAAAATAGTAAAATGCTTTATAATGATATTACAAGCTGTAACATTAAAATGGTAATGAGCTGAAATCTCTTTATATACAGAAGGGACGAACTGATATGGATGAAAACAAACAAGAACAGATGGTTTCGATCATTGTACCGGTATATAATGCAGAAGCATATTTACCTGAAATGATAGAGAGCGTTATCTTTCAGAACTATAACAACTGGGAACTACTTCTGATTGATAATTGTTCAATGGATAATAGCTTCGAAATCTGCCAATCATATGAAAAGAAAGATGTACGAATACGAGTTATGCAAGAAACCAGAAAAAGGTCCGGCGGCAGTCAGAAATCATGGTCTGCTGGCTGCCCACGGTGGCTATATAATGTTTCTGGATGCAGATGACTTTTTAGCAGACAATGCAGTACTCGACCGATTCGTAAATGTGATGAAGCATGAAGAAGCAGATATTGTGGTGGGAAATTATGAACGGCTGTGGAACGGACGACGTTTTGCAGCCGCAAGTCATACATCCTTTTCTGAATTGAATCCGGATTCTGAAGACTTCAGATTTCAGGGATTCTTTTCAGTTGGGACACTTTCTTATGTATGGGGAAAACTTTACCGAAAACAATTTCTAGAGAAAAACGAAGCTGTTTTTGAGAATCTACCTTACGCAGAAGATAAACTTTTTAATATCCAGTGCTATTTATGCAATCCGAAATATGCTTTTATCCAGGAGACAGGATATATTTATCGAAAAAATGATGACTCCATTTCGTTTACTTATCGGCCAAATTCCCTGGAATGCTGGATGGCAATTGCATATCGATTACAAAAGCTCCTGACAGAAAAGGAGATAAAACAGATTCGTTGCTTAAAGGATGAAAATGCAGAAAGAGAATGTCTTGAAAAAAATATTGGGGATTTATTTATTATTTAATATTTTTTGCAATTTTCTTTGACGCTAAGATGGAATATGTAGAACACAATCATTCGATTTTGGCCGTAATAAAATTGATAAAAATGTATCAGACAGATGATTTGTCCAAAGAAACATTTGTACAACTAAAACGAAAAACATATACAGGAAAACTGTCTCAGAAATTGTGGAAAATCATGATTCAAGGATTTTCTATGGCAATGTGGTTTCACTTATATTGGGGACTCGCATTTGGTATCAAATTATTAATTGATCTAAGAATTGATGAAAAACTTTCAGATACAGGGTTACGTGAGTAAACAGCGAAGATCACTACCGATTCAAGCAATACTTAATCAGAATTAATTTACATTCGCCACCATGCTTGCTATACTGAAATCATATATATAATCAGGAGGCTATTTAAAATGTCTTTTATCAGTGTATTTGATGTTATGGGGCCGAATATGATCGGTCCTTCCAGTTCTCACACTGCCGGTGCGGCACGCATTGCTTATCTTGCACAGAAGATGATCAACGGACCGCTTGCAAAAGTAGAATTTATTCTCTACGGCTCTTTCGCCAGAACGTATCACGGACACGGTACTGACCGCGCACTTCTTGGAGGAATCATGGGATTTTCCACTGATGATATGCGAATCCGGAATTCCTTCGAGATTGCTACAGAAAACGGACTGAAATACTCTTTTACTCCGAATGAGGAAGAAACTGATATTCATCCGAATACCGTCGATATTATTATGACCAATACTGCCGGTCAGGAGATGACGATCCGTGGAGAATCTCTTGGCGGCGGTAAAGTCCACATCACACAGATCAATCATGTAGAAGTAGATTTCACCGGTGAATACAGTGCTATCATTGTTGTCCAGAAGGATGTTCCGGGTGTTGTTGCCTGGATCACCAGTTGTCTCAGCGACCGCCGGGTCAATATTGCTTTTATGCGTCTGTTTCGTGAATCGAAAGGACACACTGCTTACACGATTGTAGAATCCGACGGAAAACTTCCGGAAGAAATTGCCGACACCATCCGCCAGAACGAACATGTTCTGGATGTTATGGTCGTACAGATGTGATTGTGTTCAAGGAGGTTTTTTATATGGATTTTAAAAATGCAAACGAACTCCTTACACTATGTGAGGAACAGAATATTTCTATCTCTGAAGTTATGCGTAATCGAGAGATCATAACCGGAGAATGTCCTGCTAAAGAAGCGGATCAAAAAATGGCGCGTGTTCTTGAAATCATGAAAGAAGCTGCCCGCTCTCCGATTGAAAAACCAATCCGTTCCATGGGCGGGCTGATCGGCGGAGAGGCGCAAAAACTTGCACAGCATTCTGCCAGTGGTCAGGGACTGTGCGGTGAACTGCTTGAGAAAGCTATCACTTATGCTATGGCAACCCTTGAGACAAATGCGTCCATGGGACTGATCGTTGCTTCACCTACCGCCGGTTCCGCAGGCATCGTTCCAGGATTGCTTCTCGCTTTTCAGGAAGTATATCATTTCTCCGACAAAGAGATTCAGCAGGTTCTCTTCAATGCGGGCGCTGTCGGTTACCTCGCCATGCGAAATGCCACTGTTGCCGGTGCTGTCGGAGGGTGTCAGGCTGAGGTCGGTGTTGCATCTGCTATGGCAGCGTCTGCCGCTGTTGAACTTATGGGTGGAACTCCTAAGCAATGTTTGGATGCCGCCTCTACAGTTCTCATGAATATGCTCGGACTTGTCTGCGATCCGGTCGGGGGACTGGTAGAATACCCTTGTCAGAACCGTAACGCAGCCGGGGTTGCCAATGCACTGATTGCAGCTGAAATGTCCCTTGCCGGCATTTCTCAGCTCATTCCTTTTGATGAAATGCTCGAGGCAATGTACAAAGTCGGAAAGCGACTTCCGGTTGAACTGCGTGAGACAGCATTAAGCGGATGTGCTACAACGCCATCCGCCTGTGAAGCATGTCATATTCACGCATGATACTATTAGATCAACTATTCTAAACAATTAACCCGGAGGCAGGAAAAAATGAAACCGATTTACGAAGAAAATGAAGAAACACTGGAAATCGCTGAACAGATTTCTTGCCATATTCCCCCACATCTTCACAAATCAATGGAACTTGTATCCGTGACAGAAGGTACACTGGAAATCGGAGTCGGAACTGAATTGTATCATATGGAAAAAGGCGATTTTGCACTTGTATTTCCGGAATTGATCCACCACTATCAGGTATTCAACAGTGAATCCTGTAAGGCGATTTATGCACTTGCTTCACCGCTTCTTGCTCCTAGTTATACGAAAGAATTACAGCAATTTTGTCCTGTAAATCCGGTAATTCTGGCTCAAGAAGTACACCCAGACGTAAATTATGCCCTGCGAAGCATGCTGGTCTATCCAGCCGCTTCACAAGGGCATGTTCTGCATCAGGCATTTATTCAGATTATACTTGCACGCACTCTTCCCTTATTTGAAATGATAGATAAAAGCAGTGTGGGAAGTAATGACATTATCTACCAGACTGTTTCTTATATTGCTGCACATTATACAGAAGAACTGACGCTTTCCAAAATGGCTCATGACCTTGGAATCAGTCAGTCCTCTTTATCACGTGTCTTCTCCGGCACATTTCATACGAATTTTAACCGGTATCTGAATGAAGCAAGATTGGATTACGCCTGTAGTCTCCTGCTTCACAGCGACCATACGATTCTCGACATCTGCATCCGGGCAGGATTCGACAGTCAACGGACATTCAACCGAGTATTCCAGGAGCGGTATCATATGTCACCAAGAGAGTATCGAAAGTAGCCGCATTAAGCAGCGCTTTCGATATTAACTGTTATTAACCTCTCTCATATGCCATCTGATAAATTACCAGAATATCCTCATATGCCAACGGTTTATATCCGATCAATGAACGCGTTTTGTTTCTTGAACAATCAAGTGCCAATTTCACAAGATCATCTTCTTTTTACACCAAGTTCTTTCAGTCCGATTGGCATTCCAATTGATGCATAATACTGCTCCTGCATATCAATTGCAGCTTCTATCGTCTTCTCCGGATGTTCAAAATCAATATCCATCCCCCATACATTAGATGCATACTGCAGCCAGCGATTTATATTTGCTTTGTAAACATATCTTGCCCAACTGCACCACAGCGCTGCAAGTCCTGCTCCATGCGCTACTTCCGGGTACATTCCGGATACTTCATGCTCTAACTGATGAACAACGAGCTGGAACTCTCTTCCACACTGTGTGAGTCCATTATGTGCAAGTGAAGATGCCCACATCATATTTGCTCGTGCAGTATAATCTTCCGGATTCTTCAGACAATCTCCTGCAGCTTTTCGTACACTCTTGATCACAGCCTCTGCAATCGAATCTGTCAGATAGGTATCCTCCCCCGGACAGAAATATCTTTCAATCGTATGCATTGCAATATCTACTGCTCCGCATGCGGTCTGATAAGGACTTACTGTATAAGTAAGAACCGGATCCTCAATTGCAAAATTCATACGGTTAAAAAGTCCGTTACATCCTCGTTTCTCTCCTGTTTCCGGATTACTGATCACACAGGAAGAACTCATCTCTGAACCTGCTGCCGCCAGTGTCAGAATTGCTCCTTTCGGAAGTGTCTTCTGTGGAACAGCTTTACCACAATGAAAATCCCAGACATCTACTTCCGGATTCGCCAGTCCATTCGCAATCGCCTTAGATGAGTCCAGAACAGAACCTCCACCTACTGCAAGAACAAAATCTACACCTTCTTTTTTTCCAAGCTCAATCCCTTCTCTCACAAGCGGAAGTTCCGGATTCGCAACTACTCCGCCAAGCTCTACAAAACTGATGTTTTCTTCCCTCAGACAATTCTCCACCTTATCAAGCAGTCCACTCTTTCTTGCTGAATTTCCACCGAAATGTACCAGAACTTTCTTTGGATGAAATTCTGCAATAATCTTACCGACCTTTAATTCCTCGTCTTTTCCAAAGTATACTTTTGTTGGTGTTTCATAGATAAAATTATTCATGTTTAGCACTCCTCATTGATGTCTGCACGGTCTATCATTACATTCAGAATCTCTGTATCCGTAGTACGCATACCAACTCTTCCAATATATCCCATGCTCTTAATTGTTTCTTCAATATCATCTTTGATGATACCTTCTCCCGGCAGGAAACTTTTGTTCTGAATACTAAGCTGAAAAGCCATAAGTGCAGCATCAACAGATGTCGCTATCTTCGCTGCGCAGGAAGGTTTCGCTCCATCGCAAACGATTCCTCCGATATTTCCAAGTGTATTGATGATTGTCAGGGAAACCTGTTGATAGGTTCCACCATACATATAGGTAATACCTGCACCGGCGCCACAGGCAGCACTGACTGCACCACAGTACGCCGAAAGACTTCCAATATAATATTTCTGATGGATCGCAATCAGATTGCTGACAACAAGAGAACGGCAAAGCTTCTCATGAGATACTTCCCATTCATCTGCAAACACAATAACCGGAAGCGACACCGTCATGCCTTGATTACCACTTCCTGAATTGATAACAACCGGCATCGAACATCCGCCCATACGCGCATCACTTCCGGCTGCTGCCCTTGCACAGGCTCTCGTAGTAACACTCTTTCCCCATACATGCATCAGTGTTTTACCAATCTGCGCTCCATAGTTATTATCAAGTCCTTCCTGAGCAATCGCAGAATTCAGTTTAATCTGTCGATCAATGATCGGCTGCACATCTTCCATGCGAACCTGATCCGCAAAATCAAGGATATCTTTAACCGTAAGTTTCGATTTATCTACGGTAGTCTTAACCTCTGATTTATAAGGATTATCCAACAGCACTTCACCATCCTTTTCAATTCTTGTAATATTCGTGTGCTGATGTTCGATTGTTACAGAAGCAAAATGCTCTCCTTTTCTTACTTTAGCTGTAATATAGAGGTTATCAACTCCTTCAACTAAAGAACAGGAACAGATCTTCTGACTGATTAGTTCTTTCGTTTTCGCAATATCTTCACAAGTCACTTCACTCAACACTTCCAGTGCCTTATCCGCATTTCCCCCTACGATACCAAGAACTGCTGCCACTTCCATTCCTTTCATTCCTCCGGAATTCGGAACTGTAACGCCCTTAACATTCTTGATAATATTTCCACTGAGTTCCATTTCTACAGAATCTGGAAATTCTCCAAGAATCTGACGTGCTTTTGCCGCTGTATAGGCAATTGCAATCGGTTCTGTACATCCAAGTGCAGGTACCAGTTCCTGTTTAAGAATATTCAGATAGTTTTCGTATAATATAGAGTCCATTTAAAAGGTGCTCCTTTCTCAAAATAACGTAAATGTATATGAAACAAGTATATACTTTTTGAGAAAATAAAACAATCATTTACGGATAGAATCACATTTGTGAAGAATTGCTATATATAAAAAAATAAGAGTAGATATCTTCTCTCAAGACATCTACCCTTATTTTTTATTGTT